>Ga0182211_1000636_pt1 | contig 10783 bp, 19 predicted proteins | sample G5R1MG_20_FD_129660 | JGI IMG/M metagenome (GOLD analysis project Ga0182211, IMG submission 129660) | Switchgrass phyllosphere microbial communities from Michigan, USA - G5R2_MAIN_03OCT2016_LD1 MG | ecosystem: Host-associated > Plants > Phyllosphere > Phylloplane/Leaf | place: USA: Michigan... | reverse complement strand
GTTTGCACCCTCAAGAGTAAAGTTTGAACTTTGATTGAAGCCGCCTGGAATCGTGAACGACATTCGATCGGAAGCAATCGTTCCAACGCGCATATCACGACCTGATCTAGGGTCTTGACCTTGAGTAGCGCCTGACGTGCGACGAATACCGCGAACGATCATCCCCGGAACGACCCAAGAAGGAAGCGCACGGGCGAGTGGAATTGTAGCGTCTCCGGTTGCAACTGTCGTGCCCGTGGCAATGCGACAAAAGGCAATTTTCCAGAAGTGAAGGGCGTAGTTAGCCTTGTATGCAGTCTTTGCTCCACAAGTCACTTCTTCAAAAGTGATGGTGCTATTCGCACTATCCTTAGCAGAGACGACCATATAACCATTGTTACCGCCGTTGGCCACTGTTCCAACTTCGATATTGCTAAGATCGGTTGACGTTAGACCAATATCAGCAATCGCAGTTGTCGTAGTACCACCTGGAAGATTGACATTGAGGCCGCCAGCCGAGGTCGAAAGAAGGCCGGCGCGAACGATTAAGTTATACGTACCTGCTTCTAAAACCGACTGAATCCGCAAGCAATCAGCATCAAACACAATGTTCGGGGAATTGACAAATGTATCACGATAATTCTGTGGTTCAGAATTGATCGTGGTTGGACCAGCTCCGCCTAGATGAGTCCCGTTGGCTGCAAACTCTCCCTCAAGAGGACGAAACTTTGCAGTAAGCTCGTTTGCGTTCTTGATCGAAGATTGGGTTGCTCCGGGAGAAACACTGGAACCAAAAAGAATATCCTCGTCAAGCCGCATAGACGAGACGGCACGAGTAAAGTTGCCTCCCGTCCCGGGATAAGAAAAGGGTCGATTGATAGGTGTTACATCGGAAGAATTGATTTGTCGCGTTTGAAGTGCCATATTCAAGAAGCCTTTGCATAAAGAAGGGCACCGTCAGCGCCTGTTAAGGGCAATCCATCGCTGCCCGTCAAAAAGATAAAACCGGATGGGGGCTTCGGAAGACCATTTAAAACAGAGGCCGCATTTGGAAGAGCACGGCCGGGATCGAACATGAAACCAAAGCGGGGCATTAGCCTAGTGCCACAAGGTTGGTTGCAGTTGTGTTCGTTGAAAGAACACGAAGCGTTTCAACGGGAACGATCGATCCCGTTGGTAGCGATTTGAAAACGATGATTTGGCCCGTGGTTTCATTTCTTACCGCAATGTCGCCTTCACCCCCAACATAAATGGCGGAAGTTCGGAAGGGAAGGTCCGCGCTGTTGCTAGGGGCGATGGCGGCAAAATTACTAGCCGGGCCGCTTTGACGAATTTCGTCACCAATAAAGTGGTTATAAGAAGGCATTTTAATTCCTTTAGAGATTCGTCTTAGAGACGGTTGAAACGGGGCCGATAGTGACTGTTGGGATTGTTGGCAGATATTTTCTTGCCAAGATGTAATCAAAGCTCATTTCAGCACCTTGGCCACCGATAAGAAACGGTAGTGAAGCTCCTTGAGGGGCATCGGTGTTGTTGAGTACGGCACCGATTGAAGCTCCGGTATCGTTGAAGACTTCGTAATCCATCGAAGCGGCTTTTTTAGTCATTCGATAGTTATAGAAGCTGCCAATCGTTGGATAGGAATTAACGATTGTGTCTTCGTCGCCCCAAGAGCCATTGTTTCGGTTCTGGTGACGAACTTGCTTATGCCGATCCATTACAAAGATGGCTTGAATGTTACCGGCTGCATCTGGGAAAGGCCGCTCTTGCGAACCGATCATCAACGGAGCAAACAACGAGATATCTGGCGTGAACTGAGTATCAATCCGCGCGCGCGTTTCGAGGACGATGTTATCGGAAGGAACGTATCCACTTGCCAAAACGAAATAATAAGCTAGGTCGGATGTGCGCGTTTCGCCCACCCTCATATTACCATTTTCGAAATTGACTCTTGGTTTGCCTTGGAGGTTCGGCGTCCATTTCGCGAGATCGAGCTTCCGACCCTTTTTGATGTAGCCGATTTGTTCCGTATCGCCTAGCGCGTTGAGAACGGCTTGTGTTGCAGCTTCGTTTGGCTTCAAATAGTTGTAGCCGCAGATTCGGTAGTTTCTAACTCTGTTCCAAGAGGCAGGCCCACCGAGAGGAATGACCCTATCTTCATCGCGAATTGCCAACGAAAGGCCATCGTCAGAATATCCGATAAAGCTGTTAGAAACTTCGCCGGAAGTAAAGGCGTTATACGAGAATTCGAACTTACCCGCATATTCGCCTTGGGTGATCTTGCGAACGGCCATGCCACCAAGTCCAACATTGGCATAAGTAGTTGATGGATTTGGCTTGGCAATTGGGTTGTTCGCATAGCGCGTAAGCTGCGAGGTAGGTCCAGCCGCGAAATTTGCGAGGCAGAAGTATTTTGGTTCGCGATTACCAATAGTATTCGCGGAGTAGTATAGTCTTAGATTTGAACCATCAAATAAGAAGAAGCCACAATCAATAAACGTGTTTTCAAGCTGGCTACCGTCAGGCAGAAGAATTGATGGGTCGGCAGTCAAAAGAACTTTGACAAAAGTCCAACCGGAAGTTCTTGACGTACTTTTGAAAAGGCCAAGAACGGCATCCTGTCCATCGTTTTCACATGTTGCCACCATGTAATAACAATTGTCGGCTGGCCAATAAATAACCGAAGGTTTAATGACACGTTGATAAGAGAAGTTTGCGTGGTCGAGGACTTTACCTATTTTTGTAAAAGTCTCTCCTTCTGAACCGCTAATTGTAAAATAACCAACATCGCCAGAGGAGCCGCTAGACGTGAAGTAGAAAGCACCCCATTCATTTGTAAGCGCATCTGGCGGCAAAACCATTGGATCGCCAACAATGGCTTCGCCTGAACTTGTTTGGATCACTGGATTTGGAACGGCATACACGTTCCAGCCGGGCAACCCCATGCAATCATCGAAAAACGGAAAGACGTTCTCGCCAGCAGATTTATTGATGGCTTGATCGTTCGCCGAATACATATAAACAGATTTAGATGCGCCTGCGGGAAGATCAGACTTCACCCAAACGCGTGCAGTTTTTGCAGTTTTGTCGAAGCGCTCAATCCAAAAAGGAAGTGCGGTCGTTTTATCATTATCAGTAAATCGAAGATCGGAACCGTCAGATTTCGCAGAGGCAAAATCGAAGTTGCTGTCTGACAACGTAACAAGGCTTTGATAGCCAGGAGTGTTGTCATTGGCGCTATTGGCAATCGTTACCTGCCGCTCTTGCGTCCACGCAGGACCAGCGGGAGCCGTCAAAGCGACGGAAGGCGATGGGAGCGCAGCCGCAGAAGCAATAGCCGAAGGGGCGACGTTCGCAGCGCCAAGGCTCATAGAAGGCGACGGAACGCTGTTTGTGTTCTGTGTATTTGCGGGCGCGATTGTGTTGGTGCCGGCCGAAACGCGAGGGTTGGCGACCGAAGACGTGTTCTGTGTCAGTGCTGGTGCAACTGTTGCCGTTCCAGACGAAACAGAAGGTTGAGCGACAGTGCTCGTTGTTGAAATAACAAGTGTCGCGATATTGCCGGAAGGAGCCGCGTTGCCCTGAACAGAAGGTGAGGCAACCAATGAGTTAGGTGTAATTGCGGAAGGCGAGACAGTAATCCCACCGGCCGAAATGGAAGGCGTCTTGATGTTGGAACTAGCAGCAATCGCAGACGGCGATACCGCGCCAACACTTGCATCAACAACAATGCCGGGAGAACCAACTGAAGTAGTCGATACGATTCTAGTTGGCTTCAACGTTTGGTAATCGGAAACACCCGGCCAGGGGGCAGGCGACAAGCTGACGATAAGACCAAGGGCTGTTGTGAATAAAATATAGCCGCTGGCAATTTTTGCGTTGGTTGTGCGGCTCATTCTTGCGTATCCCGCGTAATAGGTTGAACAACAGGAATCGTCATTTGCACATACAAATAAAGATCAGGATTCGTATCTGTGCGAACAAAATCCAAAACCACCGAACCGGCGCGAGCCTTTCCAGTGGTTTCAGGCATGATTTCGATTTGAATCGTATCGTCCGATACGCGGGTAATGCCGCCGTTTTCCGTAGTAAGCTCAGCAAGGATTTCAGGCGATGCGAGATCGGAACGAATCTGGGCGCGGAGACCGCAGCCAGCGGGAAAGATTACACTATCCGAACCAGTTACCGTGATCTTGAGGGGCGGGTAGTAAAGCCCGCGAATAATCGCAGGACCAGGAACCAGTTGGGACATAGTGAAGCCTTCGATTAGAGGCTGAAGATACCGTTGGCATCCCAAGTGATCTTCGCAGAAGAACCGTTGAGGGTCAGCGGAAGGCCGGTTGCCGTGTCGATATAAGCAACGAGACGCGAAGAAGCATCGTCTGAGCCTTCTACGTAAACAACAATAGCTTCAACGGCGGTGTCGGTTCCCGTGCCAGCAGTGATCGCCGGAAAGTCGGTGTCGGCCGCATCAAACGAACCGTTCGTAACAGTCTTGGATGTGAGAGCTTGAGGCGTACCGTAACGAGCGCCAGAAGGAACGGACGATAGGAATTCGTGCGTATCCGACTGCGTATAAGCGCCGGTATCCACAAGAACCGCCTTAACGGTTGCCGTTGACAGATTCAGGCCGGGAGAAAGTAGAGCCTGCTTGAACTTGGGGTAAAGCTTGTTAGCCATTTGGCTTCCTTTTATTAAATAGTTTCGATGGATTGTTCTGGAGCTTCGGGGACGCCCATCATCCCACGAACGAAATTGACGGCTTCGTCATCAGGCGAAAGGGCAGCGCGGGCAAGATTTGCTAGGGTCTCTGCGATTTCTTCTGCGGTTCGCTTAGCAACATCCTCAGTCGAGAAAGACGGTTTGTATTCGTCGGAAAAACCGTTAAGTTCCCAAAGAGGATCGATGAAATCTTTATTGAACTGCGCAACCATATCCTTTAGTGTCGCATTGACAGAAAGATAAAGGTTGCCTGATTTGTCTTTCGAAAGGGCTTGAGAAGAAGCCGTCTCGCCCAAAAGAAGCAATTCGCAAGCCAAGATACGGGCAAGTTCCGTGTTCAATCGAGTAACGGCGCTGGCCATATCACTAAGGCCGGTCGTACCGCCTTGAAGAAGTTCGACGCCCCATTGCTTCACAGAAGCAAAGCCTTCGCTGTTGTCGCTTTTTGTCTGATACGGCATGGAATCGAAAACCGCGCCCATTGATTCGCCACGAACCTGAGCGGAGACGAAATCTTCGATCGTCTTGGTGCGCATAGAAAGAATAGCAGCAGCGTCTTCATCGCCTTCTGCTTGCTTGGCTAGTTCCGCATAGGGCGCATATCCGATAGGAATGCCGCGAAGATCACGCTCGTAGCCGCGCTGTTCAAGAATCTGATAGGCTTTTAGGCGAGCGGCAGGCTCGGCGCAATGGCGAAGAAGACCTAGACCATCTGGTTGGTCAGATAACATGTCGTCAACCATATAGATGGTCTTCGCGCGCGGGAGGTAGGTTTCTAGTTGCGTGTTGGGATCGCGTTGAACGAAACCTAGCACGGTTCCGTTATCGTCAATATCCCATTGCACAATGGAGCCAGGGGCTCGCGCTTCGATGTTCTGGTAATCGATCAGGCCGTCAGCGCGACGACGGGCCGTCCATTCGTTGATTGAACAGCCCGAAAATTTAAAGCCGGCCGCACGTCGGACAATGCGATCCCATGAAGAATCCATAGAATGCATGGCTTCGTTGACGAATTCGGCATAGCGCTCGGCTTCCGGTGTATCATCAACCGGATTTGCTTTCCATGTGCTATTTGTGAGAACGTTGGTATAAAAACGAATCGAAGCCGCGACAATCGAGCAATTTGACACGATGTCGTTATAGGTCTTGAATTTTTCTTGGCCTTGAAGCTTACGGTTTTGTTCCGCTGTTGCTAGAAAGCCACCATAAGAAATAACGTTCGAAACGCCTTGTTCTTTAAAGGCTTTGACGGGATCGCGCTTGATGGCGAAGCCATACCTATCGACAATTTGAGTTGTGGCCATCTGCTAGATTTTTCCGTATGGGTGTTGACAGAAGCCTAGAGGACGGCTATAAAGGGTGTGTTCTCTCAACAAAGGATTAAGTTATGTCTCAGAACGTTGCAAAGCGCCATCCCAAGGACGGTAAGCTGCGAGACGATTACGTTGAAAGCAAGATCGCGCATCTGAAGCGCATTGGCGTTGTTTCGGCTAAGAGCACTGGCCGGCATCCTAAGACGGGTGGCGCTTGTCCTGATAGCAATAAGTAAAGGAGGGGCTTCGGCCCCTTCTCTATGTCTACTAATTCGAATAGAGCATTATAAACTAAATATCCGAGAAAGTCAAGGGGTGAAATGGTTGAATATTATCGCTCACGTATCATCAAGCAGAGAATCATTACCGCGCCATTAGCAGTAGTATATGTTATTCTAGCAACATTGGCCTATGGGCACTCATATGCGAATAGCGAATATCAAAAATACCCAGGGTATGAATTGCTATCGAATTATCGCGCTGGCGTAGCTGCTATCCTTGCCCCGGCTTATTGGCTGAGCGTTGCTGGGGTATGGGTTTTTGAAGAACCGGCTGAGATCAAGATGCGGCCGAATCCGTTTGGAGGAAATTAAAATGACCAAGCCAAACTTCACTCGCCTTGCACTCGAAAACGAAGGCGAACACGCATTTCGTATTGGGCTAAGCCATTGGGATTGCCCTTACGATCATGACAGCGTGGAATGGGATTATTGGATTGCTGGCTGGTCTGAAGCGGCTCTTGATGCTCGCGCTCAGCGTCATATTGAAGGGAGGGCTTAAACAGCCATTCAAGATATGTTTTATCCATGTGTCCCCGGCTCGCTGTTGTGTGGGTCGGGGATTTCGTTTAGGCGCTCAAGAGCTTTGGCGCAAAGCCGATTGAGCGATTGCCGAATTTATCAGCCCTTCGAACTAGCTCAGTCGCATAGCGGGCGGCGTCAATGATATGGTTGTTGTCATCTGCCAACTGCGGAAGAATCTCGTCAGTCTTAGGATCGACCTTGTATGAGTAGTGCGTGAACTCCGAAATGGCGTGCGTGCATCTAGGATGAATAACGATATCGTAGGACTTTAGGAATTCGACGCCCTCATTCACAGAACCCTTGCCCTTGGTGGCGCGAACCATCTTGGGAAAGCCGTGGCGTTGAAGGTAGTCGATCGTTTCAGGGCGGGCGCTATCGGCACGGATCGGCCATTTACGTGATTCTGGAACCGTGTCGAATAGCTCAGGCGTCTTGTCGATAGAACAGCCGATCTTAACGGCTTCATGATCGATAAAGAGCGTCTTGCCCTTGGGATCGTCAACGGGAATGCCGTCAACTAGCCTGCCGATGAACATGCGAATTAGCGTCGTTGGATCGACGCTAAAGCCAAAGTCGGAGCCAAAGTAGAAACGGGCATTGGCAGGCGTCTCGAATTCGTCAACTTTCCAGTTGCGGAAAACACGAGCTTCTGAGCGGGCTTGATAGCCGCCTTCCCAGACGTGGGCAAACCTATCCGGGTCTCGTCTTAGGTCATAATCCTTTTCTTCCACAAGTTCTTTAGGGAAATAAGGATTGTCCTGCCAGTTGACCTGTTTGACGATGGCGCGGGGCGGTGGTGTATCCGTCCGCAAGAAAGCGTCTACGGGATCGGTTGGAGAGCTTGGGTTCCAACTGAACCAAAGCTCGCTGCCCTCCTTACGCATCGTAGGGCGAAGAAGGCTCAGGGATTTCTGCGATAGAGACTGAGCTTCCTCAACCCATGCAACATCAAAGCCTTCTAGCGACTTGATAGAATCAGCGGTGTGCGTTTGGAGACCCTGAAAAATGATAAGACCATTCCCAGGCGTCTTGATCTGTGACTCTTGAACTTCGAAAAGATGCCCTAGTTTAAGGGTCTCGATTTTATCCGTGATGAGTCGCTTGACAGACTGAGCTAGAGACTTCTGCACTTCGCGAAGGCAGACGGCCCGAAAGCCCTGAGAGCGTGCGGCACGAACGACTATGTATTCAGCAAAGAAGTGGGATTTCGCACTGCCACGTCCGCCATGTGCAGCCTTGTAGCGGGCTGGCACAAGGAAATCACGGTAGGCTGGGATCGTTCGCTCTTCGAAGCGATCTAAGGAGCGGCGAGCTAGTTCGGCCTTGATCTGATCGACCGAAGGCAAAGCGCTGAGCGGGATCGTCGTTTTTTTATTCATTGCGGGCATTTTATGTGTTGACACGCTGTTCGGGTGGCGGTATGTTCGTAATCACAGACAAAGGAGAAAACAAATGAAGCTTTCAGCAACTCAAGAACGAGCGCTTGCTAAGTTCGAAGACGGTTCAATCAAGAGCGCGTACACAGCGCAAGAAAGCATTGCCACGCTTCAAGCGTTGGTTAAGAAGGGCTTGCTTCGCGATGTCACCAAGCCCGGCCCTGGTGGTATGTTCTCGCCTACCACTCATTATCATTTTAGAAAAGCTTGACCACCCACCCCAAACCCGCTACACATGGATTGTGGACAAAGGAGAAGAGAGATGAAGACCACAGAAGCTCAACGCCTGATTCGAGCCGAAGGCTATCGTACCGAAGTCATGGACGATAATACTCGTCTTGTTGTTCGCACGCGCGCAGATGAGTACGTTACTGCTTTTGTGATCGTGTCTGGCGAAGTCAGCATGTCTAACGTCAATCGATTTCTCAAGAACGCTTGACACCCAACCCATCCTCTGCTACACGCAACGGGGAACGATAGGAGAAAGACGAATGACGAAGCGAGCATACACTAGGGATTTCGAACCAATCCCGTTTGCGATATATGAGGATGATATCGTTGTAGATAGTGACTGGATTGAAAAGGACGCATCTTATCGCCTACGAATTCAATCTTTGCTAAACAATCGCAATGCGCGAATTGCTCATTGCAAAGTCTTTGTCAAGCCATAAGGAAACAGCCAAATGATCACCCTCCGTTTCACCCAACCCGGCCACAAGTTCCAAGGCATTTACTCTCTGCCCACCCACATGCTAGACGAAGCCCATGCGTTCCTTGTGGCGCGTGGGTATGTTGTGGAGGAGGGGCGGTGAGTAATCTACCAAGCAAGCTTGATGAAATTGCGGCGCATTATTCAGCGTGCGAGCGTCAACAAACTATCTATGCAGCCGCCCGTGAAATCGAATCCCTGACCACTGAGATGGATCGATTGCGGGAAGCGCTTGAATTTTATTCAAATCAAAAAGATTGGGATGAATATGAATACGATGTTATTGATCAAGTTTACGATAGAAACGTAGGATCAAAGCTTGGGCATGATGCTGGTAAGATAGCTAGAGAAACACTTAAAGGGGCTTAGCGCCCCTTTTCCTTTGCTTACAGAACGTGCGTCGCCAGCCATACGACCAGGATAACGAGGACAGTGATGGTGAGGGCGCGTTCGATCGACATAGGGTGATGGTCCTTCTGATTATTTTGGGTTGGATGCGAGAAAGTTGTTGACAGCAATTCGGGTTAGGGCTATAACTTAATCATCGAAACGGACAAACACAGGAACCAAGCAAATGGCCCGCAACCTTAACTCCTCCGTCGAAATCTGCTTTAACGAGATCGTGGACGCCATCAATGCCGGTCAGTCTTGGTTCGTCGCTTCCTACTTCAACGTCTCGCACACCCGCGCCGCTTACTCGGCCGCTTTCCGCATGGATTCTGAGAAGGGCCTGATCATCAAGAACGGTTCGATGTGGATGGTTGCATGAAGAGAGTCGAAGAGCTTTCGGTTTACACCGATTTTTATCGCGCCTTCCTCCGGTCAAAAGGGCTGGTGGAAGGCGATCCTTTGCCACCGACTTGGGACTTCTTTGCCTTCATCGGGAAGGCTCAGGAATATGCGCTAGAGCGCGGTTTGGGGTTTGAGAAGGCTTCGGTTTGGCCAGGGCGAAAGCGAACGGATTGGGCTTTGTATGCTCAGGCCGTTGAAGAGTATGCAGAAATTAAATCGCGAGAGATTGCGGATTGTTGTTGACAGGCTTTTGGCAGTATGCGAATATCAATCATCGAAACGGAGCAAGCAAATGACCGAACACCTCATCGCCCTTCAGACCCGCCTTTCCCACGAAAACGGTTATCTTGCTGTTGCCAAGTCCGCCAATGAGATTGCACTGCGCAAAGTTTGGATTTTTCAGATCGAAAAGGAAATTGCTTCGGAGATCGAGTTTCTTGCCAAGAAGGGAGTCGTTATCGAGCAGGCTTCCAACATTGAAATGTCTGACGATGAACTTCTCGCTGAGCTTATGGCGTGAGAGCAGCTAGCTGGGTCATCGTGCGAAAGGCCAATGGCGAGGCAATATTTGAAACGTTTAGTGAGAAGACGGCAAGAGCAATAAATCGCGAAGCTTACGACGTTATACCAATCCTCGAATATCTTCAAGAACTAAATCGTAAAATTCGCAGTTGACAAGCCCCAAACCACGGGCTATGTTGTGGGTGTTGAGAACGGAGAGATGTGATGCTAAATAGACGTGATAGTTCGATGCCTTATCAGACTTGGCGAGCCTTTCCACCTGAGGCCATCGTTCTTGTAAAGAACGCATATGGTGATAGCCGGATTGGTCTTGCTGGCGATATGTGGTGGGGATATGAAGATGAGTTTGGATCGATTGGTGAAGGAGTGATTACGCAAGCTAAACGGCTTGATAGACCGAAAAGCAAATAAGGGCCTAAAGGCCCTTTACTTTTGCCCCAACTTCGATAGCAGTTCTTCTAGAACTGCATCGGAAAGGCCGGTGATGTCGAGCGATTGCTTGGACTC
>Ga0182211_1000635_pt1 | contig 10807 bp, 10 predicted proteins | sample G5R1MG_20_FD_129660 | JGI IMG/M metagenome (GOLD analysis project Ga0182211, IMG submission 129660) | Switchgrass phyllosphere microbial communities from Michigan, USA - G5R2_MAIN_03OCT2016_LD1 MG | ecosystem: Host-associated > Plants > Phyllosphere > Phylloplane/Leaf | place: USA: Michigan... | reverse complement strand
TAGCAGGACAAATTGCGTAATCGTCCTCCGAGCTACTTCGCCGTATTTCATATACCGTACACCTGCTATGAGCTGCACCCCAGCGGCCTCCCAAAAAAGACTCACTAGCTTCCAAGCCCATGGTCGCGTCTCGGAAACGGAGAATGGTGCTTCCGTGTCTCGTGTGGAGAGAGCTTGTGTTGTGCGCTGATGGACATACCGGCATGTCTACAGAGGTTCCGGTAAGGCGGGATCTTATTTCAGCGGATGCGTCCACGTCCAGCATGATAACTGTACTGCTAGAAAATTCAGGAATTGGCCCCTGCCAGGTGCGGACCATTTTTGGTTTGACCCAACAGGCCAAGACAGGCTGGCCAGCCATCGGGGTGCATATCACTGGGACGCTGGCTTACAAGCCGTGCTTGCATCCAGAACGAAAGCGAGACTGACACTGAACACGACATGCCACAATGTATTCCTCGCAGCAAAGGCCCTGCTACAGTGCAGTGTGTCCATGCTCTATAACGCCGGGGTAGGCAGATGTAGGATACAAAGCGCAGCCCAAGCTCTCCTTCCACACCCGTCCGTTCCAGAGCGCAAACCAACCGCCGGCTCGCGGGGAGGCCCTCGCCCGGACCGTCTCCTCTTCCGCGCACATTGGCTTGTCCTGCACGCCCAGCCATGTATCGTGGGACGAGCATAGCCCCGTCCGACCGCACGGGCATTCATCTGTTCTTGCCGCGCTTGGCTTCGAGAAAAAGCACCTGCTTTCGGACTGTCCGTGTCTCAGCACTGCGCTTGCGCGCGTGTCGCGCGGGCCTGGTGAGGGGACCGTACCGATGGGATCGTACTTGAGCATGCTCAGCGGGTGGTGCGCGCGCGGCCGTTGCATGGTGCGGTAGTAGCCCGTCATGGCCATGGAAATCAGGCGCACCATGATGGTGCGGGACTTGGCTGGGCGTGTTGGTCAGCGCATGATGCGGGGAAGGCGGGCGTCGCGCAAGCGAGCCATCGGACAGAGGGGTGTCTTCGGGGATGCTCGTGTCTTCGCGCGCTCGTGTGCTTGCCTTTCTTTGCCATTGCGACGCGCGGGGTGGGGTGTTGCCGGGGGAAACACCTCGATGGCGATGCCGTGAGGTTTCCAGCGTTTCCCGCTTGGAGGTCGGTGTATCTTCGGCTGGGGGCTCTCGGCCAATCAACGGCCGTTGACGCCACCAGCACCGCATAGACTGCGTTGATTGAGTCCCTCTTACCGACATTTTGCCGTGAACGCGACCGCCCTGCCATTGGCGCGAGGGCTTATTACGTGGGTGTAAAGTGCATGTGTCCCCACGTTGCTGGTCAACATTTCAAGGCAAGAAATATGTGGTCCATTCAACTCAGAAGACGACTTCAACGCAGCTCTGGTAAAGCGGCGGCGGTCTGATTGGGCAGGCATGAAGAAGCATAGTTTCCAGACAGACCTCTACGAGAGAAATCTTCAAAGGACGTTAGTTGGTTATAAGCCAGTTTTCCGTCATTCGGATCTGCAAAGAAAGAAAGTGATTGTGTATCGTGATACATCGCAGGGCCTAACGGTCGGCTTGATCGATTGGGAGGAGGCTGGCTGGCTCCCGGATTTCTGGGAATCCTTTACTGCTCTGCAAGGTGTACAATGGGATAACGACTGGTCCTAGCGAAGCGTTGGTCATGAAAATGGTACATCAAGACCTCATATTCTGAGCGTCCATGCTCGCATTTGCTGGCTCTCTAACATGTCTCAGTTTGCTAAGCACAGAGGTAATGGAAATCTTCTACAGCGAGCAGAATCCAACATCATGGATGAGTAGTGCAGGTCCTAAGTGGTCAAGTGTGCCTTGCCACGTCATATATCTGCTGCCTTCCCTGGGGCCTGTCTGAAGGCTGTGACACTTGTATACGACTATACAATCTCCCATATTATCTACAATAGTAGTAAATATAGTCCACTTGATCCATCATACAGCTGGCTTATTAACCCGCCCCTAATACTGTTGATATACCATCGTATATTCCCTATACGCCATCTCTTACCCCATAGAAACAGGCGCTCTAGGTAGACTGAACAAGGAAGAATTGCCAGGGTTGAGTTCAAAAGCAGGCAGGGAAACGGAGTCGAGTAGAAAGTACACTCAAATATATCAATGATCAATTCCTGGTGTAGAAACAAATTCCCAAACAGCCACAGGTACTCCTGCGTGGCCCTGCCTCAAACTCGGACCCCTCGCACGTGTATAATAACCAACTCGCTCAATCTCGCAACATCCAGTACAGCTTAGGAAATGTTCGCTTCGTGTCGCAACTCGCTGTTGCGCGTCCTCTCCTCGGTGACCGACATCTACATGACAGTGCACGGCAGACAGCAGCAACTGCAGTCGTCGGTGCTGATGCATGAGCACTTGCCGGCCTGGGGCTTGACGATCGAGCCGGCGGCTGAGGAAACCGAGTTTGTCGAGGCAGGCATGGTGTTGGTCGGATGTGTTGTATGTATGTTGTATGTGTAGCTGGGTGGAGATGCGAGAGTAGGAGATGTGGAAGTGGATGCGAGAGTCGTATTCACTGCGACTTGATTAGTTTCAAAGAACCAGAGAACCAGAGAACCAGGACAGGTAAACTGACAGTCGTCGAGGTAGGAGGTTTGGAGTGTGCTGAAGTTGGAAGAAATGGAAGGAACTGGGTTAGTTAATAGGCTTCGCGTTGCGCGGCGCTACCTAAACTAAGCCTCAGTGATCAGCGCTAATCCGTAGTATGACGTTGCCACTGTGGCGCAAACCACGCTCCCACAATGAGTATCCATCTATCTTGCAGACAGTATCTGGCCGTCAAGGGCGCACATGTTCGGCGTCATGTTGCGTGGGATTTATGGCCGATGTTCGCAAACATGTTCCATTTCTGACCTACTGTATACAATAAGGGGTATCACTAGATGCCAAGCCTAGAAGAGCCACCAATCACCAACTATAAGCCTGTCGGTCCGATGCATTCAAGTCGTTGGTCAAGTTTCAAACATCCCTCCAAGTCGGCTCCGTTTTCTCTGCCAAAGGCGTTCTAATAGCTACACCAAGGTCAGCATTTACCATGGCCTGCCTTTCACAGAGCTTACCATTCTGATCGCCAAAAGGATCGTCGTCATTCGCCTCAGGCTCGCTTTCTGGCTCGGCCTGCTGCTTGCTAATAGTAGGAATAGGAGGCATTGGAATGCTGGTTGGCCTGGGTGGCTTCGGCGGAGGCGACTCGTCACTCTCCAAAGCAGCCATGGTGGCGGTAGCAGAGTGTGGCACGCTAGTATCCTCGTTGTCACTGTCGCTATCGTCGTCGATGCTCTTATCCATAATTTCAAAGGCCATGAGACCTTTAACGAGTTCATCGTTAGCATTCAATAGACCGCCAATGTACTGCTCTGACTCAACCAAATGAATGTAGCGCAGGATTTGACGACGCAGCTGCTTGCAGGTCTCGAATCGTTGCAACACTTCGGCATTTTCGCTGACACGCTGCTGCTCGCGGTTTATGAGTTGCAACCCGTTTAATAAGTTTGTACTTGCAACATTTGCAGATGCTATTGTTTCAAGAAGTTGGCCCTTCTCCTTCTCAAGATTGAAAGTCTTATTTCGGCCCTTCTTATCCTTTTTGTCCCTCTTGAAGATCGAAGAGCTCGGGAATGGAGTAGAAGGACCAGGAGCGACGGCTCTGTTGGTAGAGGAAGATGCGTGATGCGCTTCAGGACGGCGAGCCTGGGGAGAAGGAGGTGATTGATCTTGGTGCTCGCGTGCAGCCTCGGCATCCTGCTGCCTCACGATGCGTGATTGCTGTGGTTGCGGTCGCTTCGTACGTGGCAACTCTTTATGGAGCGCTGCGATCCGCTCAAGACCGGGTGTGCCCTTGTATGCCACGGCCCACTCTCGAAAGAGGACCATGGCCTTCCCTCTAACTTCAGCATCACCATAGTCATCGCGAGCGAGTATTCGTAGCCTTTCGAGGAGTGGCTCATCTGCGAATGCTTTTTGGAACCTGGGTCCAGCATTCTGAATTAACGCGTCTAATATCACCAGGGCACGAATCTGGCGATGAACATTGCCGTATTTACTGGAATAGTATTAGATGACACTGCGAAGTCATGGCTGCTATTACTTACAGTTTCTTTCGCAAAGCTCGAGCAGCTTCGGTCGGCCCAGAGGATTGGATGCGGATGACTTCAATGAGATCTACCACTCCGCCAACATCCTATAACATTCAAAAACGGTATCCACACAGGTACAGCGGAATGACTTACGTTTTCTTCGTATTGCTCGCTTGTCAAGCGATCAATATGAACGCTCACCGCCGAGAATGCATGCTTCTATTGCGGGACCCATAGTTTTAGCATGTAGTGATAATGTTTGAATAAACACAATGTGCAAGGGTTCGCGGAAATAAGAATGTTGGACTAAGTAACTGATGGGTTGTAACGATGAGAGATGAAATGGGGTCTTGCAATTGAAGCGAAATTGCGAGACAGACTGGAAAATCTCAAGCACATCCGTTGCATCATGGACCCAAGGCTTGAAGATTCGTCACGGCTCTAGACTATTCAAAAGCGGTCGGTCATTGCTATCGGAAGGCTGAAACCACATGATTCCGTAAACCACGAGGAGAGAAACTGACACATAGACGAGAGAGCTGGCAGAGATGAACTGATTCTTCGGATTCGGCAGGCCTATGTGCAGTAAGGTGAAAGTAGCTTACCGGCATCTTATGACTTATCCCAGCACCACACACCTTCCTCGTTGCTTCTTCTTGGTGCCTAGTATGTGAAATTCTGGTTGGGCTGGGTTAGACTTGATTGCTGTATTCGCTCTTCACCAGAAGGAAATGGCCGTGAGTCCCAAGGGAGACGATGGTCCAATACGGGGAGCCGTGCCAAAGAAGAAGAGGAACAGGGTAACGACTGCACGGTGTGAGGCTGTGAAGGGCCAAAGTATGAGTAGTAAGCCGTCAACGTGGTGGAAGGAGATGCTTAGATGGGTCCAATGTGTGAGTGCTGTGCATTCATGAAGCTGCCCTGATCTGATGGATGGACGTTGCCCGCGTCACCCCACCACGCTAACGTCATTGGGTGTGCGGAGCACAAGGAAGGGAAGAGGGAAGGCGCGACCGCGCAACCTTCCTCATCTCGACAATCACTTCATACGCATTCACCCACCCGTGGTGCTTCTACCCATTTACCCATTTTCTACCCATCTACCCACTTTCCAAAATGAATGGCGTTAATACAGCCGACGCACTGTATCGTGGCTGGTGCGACGTGGAGGGTGCAAGAGACGATCAAAATGCCGCGTGAGGAGTCCAAAGCACGCGTTCTATCATACACCAGGCTCCTCACTACTGGCATCAGTCGCTACCGGCTGCACATGGACTAATCTAATCTTTCAGGTCCTGCACCTCTTTTCCCTTCTCTTCCAGTTTTACAGCAGTCAACACCAATCCTCAGACCCTAACGCCTCCTTCATCGGTGGTCGCACGGGCACATGAAGCCCGGCGTCGGCCGACTGGTACCGGCGATCGTCGTCACAATCCTGCAATAGCGCGCTATCTAGGACTGGAAAGCCGAGACGAGCCTTTGAGTCTGGAAAAGTATGCTCCGCTTGCTCCATACCAGGGCCCCCGGACAACATCCACAAAGCGACGAAGCCAGGCCATCGGCAGCAGCAACTCCGATCGTACACCGGTAAACACTTCCGAACGTACGTTCCCAACGCAGCAACTTGTCTCACAGAGCTTCCGCGTAGCAAAATCATCCCGCGAGATTGATTTCACCAAGCCGCAACGACATGTGCATCGGTCACCAGCGTCGACCATCTCCCAGACCAATTTCCAAACATCGCCACACCAGAGCACGCCTTATAGAGGCACTAATCAATCTCAGTGCAGTAATCAGACAAATCAAACGGACACTGATTCACTTCAGAATTCGCCAGCACGGCAGGAAGCTGTCGATACATTCCTCAGCGAAGACGACTTCGATGACGGTGTCATGGATGACGATCTGCTGAGTGTGATCCATGCTCCGAGCTCCCTGGTTTTCGATGATCCGTTCGAAATCAAGTCCATAGAGGGAGGGGCCGCCGCGCAGAGACAGGCAGAAGTTGATGTCACATCTAGCAAATCGCTGGTACTTGAAGCTAGAGTCAGCTCAGAGAGTTCACAGTGTTCCCGGAAAAAGTTCAGGTCGCCATTGACGCAGACTTCCCAGCTCCTAGCAGCAACTGGGGATGTTGAAAACCCCAATGCTCGCAAGCCCATTGTGAGGCCTTCGTTCCCAGCCGTTGTGCGTGACCGCTCACCTATTATCGGTCTTTCGTCAAACACGTTGTTAAGGACATGCTTCCGTATCGGTGAAGTGGTGAATCAGAGCCACCAGACCCTGAGAAGTGGACAGAATGTCATCTTTGAACTATACGCTAGAGTTCTGGAGTCAGACCGAACTGAGATCCAGCAAACCTTTACTTTTTGTGACCTCTTCCACGCCAGACCGCCTTATCTCAAGGGAATCTACCACGCCACCATCTGGAAATCCGTGCAGCTGTTCGAGTATGACAGCAGACGCCTTTTGCACAAGGGGCGAATCTGTCGCAGCATTGGAACGACCAAACGAGTAAACAAGCAATGGGTGATGACGGTTCTCAACATTTGGGAGGCGACTTGGGAAGACATCAAATGGGTCGAGGGAATTGTGAGCTTTTAAGTTACTTTTTCATCCGGATGAGCAGTGCGTGCCATGTGGTGGAGGATGAACTAAGAAATATGATTCGTCACTTGTTGGTACAAACCTACTGCGAGAAGAATTCCCGAGCCCCTGGGTAAATACATAGACCACGAATGTTCTTCACCGTGTCACGCAATAGCCAGATGGTAGCACATGGACAGCCACAATATCCGATAGGACCTAATGGCTACCATGGGTTCAAGTGCAGGCAATTCATGGCTGGTCATAGCTTTTGCATCATGGTTGGTCCCCAGTAATGTACGGGCCCCGCTTTTGACATCAGCGACCAGCGTGCGCCCCGATGCAAGACCGTATTGAATGCAGCCGTTGGCTGGCATGACTGCCTCTTGATGTCCCACCGCTTCATTGCTCTCGATCGAACAAACTCAACGCCATGTTGACCCAAGCCATGGCCACACAGAACGCGGGGAAATCCGATGACGGCCGCGAAGCAGCCACCCTTAAACCTCGACCTGCACAGACACCAGAAAAGTCAAAGTCGCCCAAAGCACGCTCTTTGTCGGACAGCGCACCTCGCCTGGAACCGTCGCCCAAGTTCCAAGAGCCCGGCCGCATATCGAAGGATGACCACACTATCATAGCGAGCCCGAGCACGCCGCGCAGGCCCGACTTCCTCTCTCGCGGCCTCTCGCTGCAAATGCCGCCTCGCGGAGAGTCACAGATGCCCAGTCCCGCCCAGTTTGCTGCCCGTGTGCCTCTGTCGCCACAGCTAGACTCTCGTAACACCTACGCGTTGGGGTCGCCTGCATCACTGCTTCCCCGGCGTTCGCGAGGCGCCGAGTTCTCGCGGGCGTGCACCAACCTCCACCATTCCACGCTTCCGGACGCATCTTCTCCCGACTCGTCGCCTACAATCACACAAAAGGGAATCAAAATCCCACAGGGGAAGTCGCGCTCAAATTCGATGCTGCTCGACTCTCCCAATGTTGCCATGCACGGTGCGTGGGGCCATGGGGACAGGACAGGTGCCTCGAGTTCCGTGGGCAGTATGAACATGCTCTGCTCGGAGGACTCGAGTAGCTCTTCAGATGAGGGGGATCCACTGGAACCTGACGACAACGATGATCCCATGATCATGACACCACAGCCAAAGACGAGCATTCTGTTCCCCGGGATCGGCATTGGGAACAATGGGGTGTGGTCGAGCCTATTCTCACCTGGCGGGCAACCCAACTTTGCCAGCATGCATCGGGCAAGGCTACGCAAAGGGCGAAGCAGAAAAAGCTCGAGCTCTGCTAGTGGGCACAGTTCGATGGCAAGCCCTGGCCCGGCATCCCCTCCCAACGGAAAAGACGGTTTTTTTGCAAGGGAAGCAGCCATGCGCAAAGCCGGTGCCTCGTCGCGGCGAGAGAGTCTGTCCATTTTTGCGAATGATTTGCACATTTCGTCTGGCAACGACAGCGGCGATGAAGCGGGTGCATTGCCACGGACACCAGGTGTTGTACGCCGACAAGTGACGAGGAGGGGCAACTTGTTGGTACGTTTCTTTAGCCTCTGCTGAAGGCGTTGATAGACGCTAACCCGTGCAGCCGAAATCGAGACAATTTGGTCGCATCAAGGCGGAGTTATTCGAAGAAGCAGCGCCCATTGACAGTGAAGCTCGTCGCGAAGCCGATATCATTCGACAGGTGAGGGAAAATGAAGGCGATGTCGACCTGACGTCGAATACGGCGCACTCCTCACCAAGTCTTCTCCCAGCTGTTCAAGGTCTGGATGGCCCGCTCGAAGGGGTACTAGGGGAAGGGAACGATAATGGCATCAGCCTGGACGCATCCACTACCAAGGGACTATTCGGTGCATCTGGCAGCCTAAACACCGGTCGCAACTCGGCTAGCAGTGGGGGTTGGGTCAACCAGCGGGTAGCGCAGACACCTCCGCCACCCAGATTCGCGCGTGCCGGCTCCTCCGCGATGAGCGAGGACATGAGCTTAGATTCACCCACCATCGGCGCCACTCCCATGGACTTTGGCGGAAACACAGGCTGGACATCACGAGCGTCGACGCCAGGTCCAATGAATCCACCGACGGCTGCAGAAGCACTCAAGAAGTCCAACAAGCGTCGTCGAGACGACGATTTCGACGAAGCATCGATCAAGCGACGCGCCGTATCACCGGGTGTCAGCGTACACAATAGTCCCATCATCTCGCAATCGCCAGCACAACGCGATAGCAGTTTGTGGGGAACGGCTACGAAAGCTGGTAGAGACGTGGCAATGAGTGGCCCGTCGACGAGCGAAAGATCGAATAGCGGTGGAGGCATGATCGTGACACCCACGCTGGGTCCTAAGAGGATTGGGCTCCAGGGTATGGTGGACACGAATGACGGGCTCATGAAGATGAGTATTGAATGATGGACACGTGCAAGACGTTTTATGATTGAGCGAGGCGTTTGTTTTTTTTCTTTCTTCTCTTGGGATGCTAGAGGAGCAAGGGAGCCAATTTCTTCACGGCATATTCGACTAGTATTGATACCCATTAGCATTCGAAGTTATCAGAATTCTTTCCGCATGGCTGAGGACATGGGCTCTTGGTGGTGGTGGTGTGCATAGACTAGACCCCGCCAAGTTACGGCATAGCTCCCGCCAGCACCTCCGCTCCGCAGCCCCCAATCCAATCGCTACACCAATTGTCGCTCCCTTGCAACGGCCGCATTCCCACTCTTGACGGCAGCATGTCGCGCCCAACAGCCCTCTCCTCTTTCATAGACAGCGCACCCCCAGGCGAGGTACCTTGCCCCCCGCTCACGTCGTTGCCGCCATTGACCATGATCAGCTTGCCGACGTCACCAAAGCTATCAAATCCATACTCGGCGACAAGGCCGTGTCGAGCGAACTGGGGCCGGCGTTTGAGAAATACAATGAGACGCAATTTACCACCACCAAGCTGCCTGGTGGCGCGACGGAGGTGCTTGTTAGCGAATACAACAAACTGGCCGAGGGCCGGTACTACGACGTGGAGACACAGAGTTCGTTTGACTTTGACCATGAGAGCGGCAAGGCGAGTGCGGTGCAGCGTCATGTCGTCGAGAGCGCCCATGCCGACCTCATCAAGAGCGTTGTCGACGCGCTGGGCGCACATACATCCGAACACTACCCCTCCTCCTCCCACGGCGTCTACCCCACGTCCTCGGACAGCGCCCTCGCCCTCGTCACGGTGGCCAACAAATACAGCCCCACCAACTACTGGAACGGCCGTTGGCGCTCCTCCTACCTCTACACGCCCTCGACCGGCACTCTCACCGGCAGCATAGACGTCGACGTGCACTACTACGAGGATGGAAACGTACGGCTCTTGACGAACAAGACGGTCAACGCGACGGTGGGCAGCAGCGCGAGTGCCGCCGAGATTGTGCGGAAAATCGCAGGCGAGGAGAAGAAGTTTCAGGAGGAGCTGAACAAGGCGTTTGGAAGCTTGAATGAGGGCGCGTTCAAGGCGCTCAGGAGACAACTGCCTATTACGCGGCAGAAGATTGAGTGGGAGAAGATTAGCGGGTATCGGCTTGGACAGGACATTGGGGGTGGAAGGAGGTAGGGAGAATGTGAAGCTAGACGAGCGAGGAGAATGCCCCATACCATTACACACAGGACCCGTCCGCTTCACGTGCTCCTCTGGGGAATCTCGGGGATTGGAGGTGCATCTCAACGATGCGCAATGTGCGTGGCAGAGAGCGGGAGGAGGGGTGGAGAACAAGCAGGCTCGTTTGCCATGTTTCCTCTTAGCCAGCACGCCAGGTTACCAGCCAAATTGATGCATATAGCGCACGCCTACTCGTCATGACAAGAAGCCTCTACTCTCTACATACGTGCGCCGGCAAGTGCTCCTCCGCTGTCAACACGGAAATACCTTTACCCACGCCTACCTACCTACCTAATAGTACCTACCTCCTCTCCCGCGCCCGTGTCCTGGGACCCCGGCCTCGGCGCCCGACGCGTTCGCACACCGTGGGAATGCGTACGCTGGAGGGAGTAGTGTAGAGTGAAGTCTGGGGCGGAGGAGACGGCGCAACGAGAGCGGATGGAGGCATGGGTTTGATGCTATCCAAGG
>Ga0182211_1000634_pt1 | contig 10817 bp, 8 predicted proteins | sample G5R1MG_20_FD_129660 | JGI IMG/M metagenome (GOLD analysis project Ga0182211, IMG submission 129660) | Switchgrass phyllosphere microbial communities from Michigan, USA - G5R2_MAIN_03OCT2016_LD1 MG | ecosystem: Host-associated > Plants > Phyllosphere > Phylloplane/Leaf | place: USA: Michigan... | reverse complement strand
GGGGGGGGGGGGAGGGGAAGAGGAGGGGAGTGGATGGATTGCGTGCATGTATCTACCTGACCTGGTACCCAGTAAATACTCGATTACTCAGGACATTCTACTGTATGTACAGTGTAGGTATGGGTACCTAGCATAGATCGCATACCCACCTCCTCTCTCGCGACGCTTGCCTGCACCCAACGCACTGGCGGCAAAGGAGGCGCCCGAAATAGCAAGCGACGAGGCGCGAGTAGTTGGGATTCATCCGTGGCAGGCCGGAACGTGGCTGGCCACCGTGGGCACCGTGGCGCCTCGAGGCGTCGTGCAACCTCTGCCTTGGCTGAGAAGAGGAAGAGGGAATGGATGCATGGGATCGGCCGCCTTGTGCGCACGCATGCCAAGTCGCCAGCGCGCACGGCGGGCACCTTCACGTCAACAAGGCCTAGGTACCGCTACGTGCACGGGAAGGGAAGAAAAGTCTGCGTGTCCTCCAGACCAAGGGATGCACCGGTACGTACATACCCAGTACCGAGGAGAACGATAGGGCATTGGCGCAAGTGTCTGCATGGATCTCCTTGTAGGCAGAGAATGTCACCTCACTCCACCATGCTGGACGCCCAGCATCAGCCCTGTACAGGCTGTCGATGCTGTATGGAAAGGTGTAACCCGCCCTCGCCTTCCCACGTAGGTACTATGTATAGATGCATAGCCCTCGCCTCCTCTTTTCCGTTTTCGTTTCTGTCGGTGGTTCAGTGATCACGTGCACGTGCCCTATACCTCCTGTATCGTATTGGTGTGCCTGAAGGTATTGCATGGCTTACGGCATCTTCCTGCCGTCAGATTGCTACATACCATAGTAGTAGTAGTACATAGTGTGTACATGGGTAGTACTATAGTCTAGGTACTACCATAGTAGGTAGGTATGCTCGAAGTAATCTCCCTAGTCGCTCGGAAATTACAGCCCCGCAATCCGTGCAGCCAAGAATACGATCCCTTCTACCACAACGTATAAGAAAGCAGCACCCATGAAATCTCGCTTTCGGCGACTAGGGTCAATACTTCAGGGGCGAGGGTGGTAGTAGAGAGTAGTACTATGGTAGATACTGAGGTAGCATACCGCGAGTAGACATCGACTCCCTCCTCGGCACGTTCGCATCCATCGTGGTCAATCAATCAATCAATCAATCCATCCATCCATCCGTCAGCCCATACAATGACCCTCGCCCCCTCGCGATAATTGATCACGGCCGTCGTGGTACCCTACGTGCTATGTACAGGTGCCTACATGCGCTTCACGCCGTATGACGTCTCTCGCTCTCGTCCGATTGGCTGCCAGCCCGCCTGTCCGTCGTGAGCTCACCACCCTCGATCCCAAGCGGGAAAACCGACTGCCCACCTCCACCACCGCTCCTCGCAATGCCTATCCGCAACCCCTTCCGCCGCGCCGGCGTGCCCGACCATGTCGATGACGTGCAGCCTACCACGCCCGAGAGTGGCTTCAAGGACACCACCACCTTCTCGGGCCCGAAGCCCCTGCAGCGCAAAGACCCCGCCGAGTACAAACTCAGTGGTGAGACATGCAAAGCCGCCCGTGCGAGCACCAGCGCTTACCGCTGCCAACAGACATCAACGACAGCGGAGTCTACTTGCCCGTAAGACCACACCATTGCCATGCGACATGCTCACCGTGCTGGGGCGCGCCATTGACACGTGCGCCAGCCCTCACCACCGCAGGAGAAGCCCACCTTCTGGCACGCCAAGTCCAACCTTTCCACCGCCTCGTCCACCCACCACCGCTCCTTGTTGAGCGAGAATGAGCCCTTCAGCATCTCGCGCGAGAGCTTTGACTCGTACCGCCGGTCCTTTGTAGCCCACCCCTCGACCCCATGCTCCAGCCCTCGCTCACCATCCATTTCAGGACATCTCCGCCCGCTCGCCCATCACAGACTGCATCACCGAGACCTATCCACGCCAGTCGCTCGACGCCCGACGCTCAGTAGACACGCGCCGTTCGCGCGCCACGCCCCGATCCTCGCTGCAACAAGCCCGTCCCGAGAGCCGCGACCAAGTCCTAGAGGAGGGCTTCGAAGAAGTCGGCCTGAACGACGAGCCCAAACCCCAACCCAAGAAGCGCAGCCTCTTCGCCCGCTTCGGCGACAGCAGCCACACCAATGAGAAGCACGACGATCGGCCCACGTCGAGCCATCACTTTTCCCTGCCCGGCCGGAAGAGGGCCGAGAGCGGCGCAGGGTCAGAGCTCAAGCCCATGCCCCGCGTCTTGGTCGACGTGCCCGTGGAGTCGCGGTGAGGGCTGGGCGTGTCATGACAACGAGGAGACGAGAAGCACGAGTCTGGAGAGGAAAATTTCATCCTACTATCTTAGGTAATGCACTACGGGGAGTTTCAGGCACTTTGTGGGGTCAAAAGGCACCCAAACACCCACCTTCATGCAGGGAAGCATCGTGGAACACGTGGGGCTGCATCGCAATCGTTCTTCTTTTTTTTTTCGGAGTTTATTTTTCTTGTCTTTTGGCAAGACAATTTTCTGAGCGAGAAGCAGGTATTGCCCCCTCTTGTTCTTCGTAGAATAGGTAGCAGTGGCGATGGCAATGATAATACACACCCACCATTTACACAGGTGGAGGCTAGCCGCTATAATGGAGATGTCACCCCCAAAGAAGGCTAGCGTCCATCGCGTCCACACACACCCTTTCTTCCTTCAACGCATGACGCGTCGTTCAACGCCCCACCCACCCCGCGTCATGACTATTCACAAGTACCTCGTCAATCCGGTCTTTCTTTCTCATTCTGTTCCTCATGGGAGGGGGCTTGTGCTTTGCCGTCGGGGCTACGGCTTTGCGTCGTGTCGGATGGAGACAATAATGTGCTGGTGCCTGGGTGAGGGTGGGACGGCTGTTGGGTAGCGGGTAAATGCTCATTGTCTTGAAGACTACGCCGGTGACAGAACGGATACTCGTTGCCAGAGGTAAAGTTGATCGATTCTGGCAGTGAAGGCAAGTGGTAGTCGCTGGGCGTTTCGTGCGAGGCTTCATCTATCTCACCTTCTTTCGACCCAAAGTTGATATAAGGTAATCTGCCTTTTCATCTATCCTTTGCTCTCTCTACTCCCCTATAATACTACTCTCCTCCACGTACAAACTCTATTCCTTCTTTTCTTTGACGAACAATCGCTCTGCGATATTGATTTCCTATCGGCATCGAATGACTCCCCGAACGGGTCATTACCACAGGTAAAGTCTGCACCCACAAACAAGATGACTATGTTGGATTGAGCAGCTTTGGCACTGACGCAGCACGCAGAGAAAGGCGATATTCGTGGTAGACGGATCGCACGCAACGTCATGCCCCTGTCACATGACGCGATAGAATATATAATTCATCATGTCGTCCTGCCGCCACAACTTCCTGCCCATGACGACTACAGCGCCATTTATGAGAGCGATCTTCGTGTCCTAGTCATTGCAAGTTTGGTCGACTTGAAAGAAAGCTGTGTAGAGGAGCATCTCAAAACAGTTGAATTTGCCATTAGCACAATCACAAACCTCGGTCAATGTCGGAAAAAGAATAGCACCCAGATCAATCAGGCTAAGCTGAAGAAAACGCTGGCTACACTTGCCGATGGCTGGGAGGCCATGGTCCCTCTCGAGGTGCAGATGCAGAACGCAGCAATCTTGATCTCTCGGTGCGATGAGGCTATCATTTTTGAATACTTTGAGCTCACACCTACCAACGAAGCGGCAATGGGACAAGGGCGGCTGATACGAGCATTTCCAGCCTTTGCTTCCAAAATCCCTGCGACTCTGGCAAAGGACAGTGACCTTCAAAACTCGATAGCCGACACCATCACAACATTGGCGTCGGAAACAGCACCGCATTTTCACCCTCCCTCTTCTAAGAGCCCGAGTCCAGGTCTCGTGACTGACTTCTTTATGAATATCACAACGGCGCTTGGCGAGACAGTGGATGTGACCCGCATTAGTAAGAATACCCGCGAAGAGGTCATAACGGAGGGCCGTGGATCCCTGTGGCGACGCTCCCCGACATGGCTTCTTATACGAGTAACTCTCCACTTGGTATTCTCCCGCAGGAGCATCGAAGAACACTACAAGGCTTTCATGGTTCTGCTGCTATCGCGTATCATCGATTCGGTATGTAACTCAGTACCTAATCCTCATGGCAAGCATTCATTTTTTCCCTACCGAACCCATTTTCCCCTTCCCAACTGACGTGGTACGAACAGGCGAAAGGGCATCACGCCACACTTGGCAGCGAACTGATCTACAACATATCTGCGAAGATCTCTCGTCGCCTCAGAAAAATGGAAGCCATGAACAAAGCCGTCCTCCTCCAGTCAGCATGGACAGATCAAATCAGGTCACGTTTGGAACCCGCTTACGATCTCATTGCTGCGCATTGGCATGCCAGCTGCGACAGCACAGTAGCGTACGACTTTTCCAGTCTGGCGAGTTTGAAGCCTTTGAATGACCTTGATACGGCAATACCCAACTTGGATAGATATTTGTCCCAAATTGCCTTGAGGACGTCTACTGCAAGCACTTCAGACTTCACTCCCACTTCGGTGTACCCTGCCTTTTCATCGAAAGAATTGCCGATCATTGTGGCTGATACGAGTGAGCAAACATTCTTTCGTCTAGCTGCCATGGAAAAGTGGACCGAAGAACACCTGGAGTCCTGGATCGAGCAACGCTATCAAGACGCAACTGTTTGTGAACAGCTTCGATCTCTGGTTGCAAGTTACTACGCTGTAGCAAGCGTACAGTATACTCATCTGCCGCTCAAACTGTCTATCATGTAAGTGGTTCCTCGGACGGTAATGGACTGGACTAGATCGTCAGTCTGACAGATCACACTGACTGTTCTGAAGGTATCTGACTGTCCTTGAGATATGGGTTGCGTGCGACAGGCTTGCATGCAGTGAATTCCCTCAACTCTACGAATATGACCCGGAAGTCCAAGTGGTGCAGCTTTTGTGGCTTCACCTAGATTTGAAGTCTCTCCTCGATCGATTCCATGAAGTCGAGCGATACATTCAATCAAGACGGCAGAGGGCTACAAAGGGGATGCCCTCCGTCTATCGCCAGTTTGGCGCTGTTACCTCATTCGCAGTTCAGTATTTTGAGAAAAGCAGGAAGCATCAAGATTTATACGAGGAGGTACTGCGAGACGCGGCTATCAAGCATCGAGAGAAGTGCGAGGAGTTGGCAAAGATCAAGGCAGAGTACAATGACCTGATAGATCAATATCGAAATTCCGAATGCGAGTTTGAAGACCAGTTAAGCCGGGCGCACGGAGAGGAGGTATGGGTATCGAAGCACAATCCCAAAAAATGCAGTCGTTGTGTGTTCATTCATCGAGCAGAAGCTCTGAGTATCACACTATTTGAACGACCGGTTTCTGACGATTTAAGCATTGCCAAGGCGACTATTTTCGAGCTTCAACCCCCGGAGCTGTTTTGTTCTTGGCGAGATCTGGGTCTATGCATCCAAGACGCCATCCTAGAATTTCAGAGCACACAGCCAAAGCCAGTTGGAGAGAAGGAGAAGCTTTATGGTCTGGAGCAACACGCGGATCTGTCGAAGCTGCTGAAAGTGGATGTAACGAAACGGAGACTTCTTCTCAAGTCGAAGACGAGGGGTAAATCTGGTACTTGGAAAAGGAACGTATCGATGCTGGAGGAGAAAGATGTCTGCATCAAAAGCTCGTTGAAGTATGCTTATTTCGACAAATCGTTACGTGCATGGAGCACGGAGCTGGATGTATGTGCTATGCGTACGCAAGAGCATCAGTACAAGATGCCCGGGCGATCGAAATTACTTGAGCGCTTCTTGTTAAAAACGCCGTCAGCACCGGATGGGCCATCGACCAACGAACCACTGGTATGTCAACCCTCGTCCTCACACTATCCCACAACCAAAGAATCGATACATGGTGCTGACTGGAGTGACTTTTATAGACAACTATATCAGATTGTCCTACCCACTTTTCCACCGATGAGTTCAAGGCGTTTACAGCACTCCCATTAGGCCGCAACCTACTATATCACAATATTCTAGTACAGCTGGCAATGCCGACCATAGATTTTGCGAAGCCAGAGTCGTTGTGCCTGTTTCTGCATGTCATTCACCAAGCAGGACCATCGAATGAACGCACTGAGCGAGCAAACCATGTCATCCTCACAGACGAGGCATTTTGCGCAGCTTTGCTTTCGCAACTACGAAAGGCGCTAGAAGAAATGTCTGAAAACTGGGCGGCATGGAGAGCAGCAGTATCTTTCTCTTTGATCGTCCGGCGGATACTAAGCTTGACCTTATCCAACGCAATTACTGAACGCTGTTTCCAGCATTTGGACACGACCCGCGAGCTTTGCGCTGAGTGGCTTCGTCTCTTGAAAGACCGTATCCTCTCTTCTAGTAACGACCAGCAGCGAATAGACCTTCACCGAAAGATCTCGCAGGTTGCTTGGCTCTATACAAGTACCTTTGATGTTGAAGAACATCTATTCGAACAAGCTCTTAAAGAGCCAACCACAGTTTCGTTCTTAGTGGAATGCTGCATCCTTATCCAAGAGAATGCCGGTTCGATACGTTCCGACTCTAATTGCCTTGACGATGTTCTTCTGTCATCCTGGCATTCTCTAATGTATCGTATTCTTCCCAAGCTGCATGAAACCATCCTTGCGGACAGCAGTATCCTGAATAACGCCGTTGCAGCTAGCTGGGCCGATTTTGAATACGACGAAGACGCTGTCTGGTTGTGCCTTGAGGAGCCTCAGCACCTCTGGTTCACAATAACCTCTGGTACCAGGTCTGTATATTTCAACTTGCTTACCGCAGAACTAGTTGTTGACGGTGCTCCATTGGCTCGGTTGCCCTCTCAATACATCCAAAACCCAGCATACATTACATTGTTTCATGATTTTGCAATGGAAGCGGGACCGACACTGGAGGCAGGCTTCCGATACGCTGGAAAGTCCACCTACCATGGCTTCCATCTTCACTTTGGGATGGAAGAAAACAAAATGCGAATCCTCGCCGTCAGCAATGATATAAGAGTAGAGCTTGTGCCGTCAGATCTCTTCAAGGATCGGCTTCCGGAATCTCTTGTCAGAGACTTTACGCACTGGTACGATCCACAACACGATCAAGTTGAATTTCGTCCCCACGAGAATCCTTGGCCTGCGCAGACAACAGATACGCAATGGCTTCTGACACGTAATTCACATTCCTGGCGCTTGTGTCACGGAGTCAGAGGTATGGTTAGCATTGAGAGTGCAACCGCAAAAGCCATTTCAGAAATATTCTCTCCATTGGAGGATCTGACGCACGTGCACATACTATTCGATACCACGGAACAGACGGTTCGGCCTAGTCTTGAGATTGAGCTGCCCCGGCTCAGCATTGGCTTTGATCTACACGAGGGCGGCTGTCAGATTAATTCGCGCCAGTATGTTGGAATGTGCATCGATCCGGACCAAAGAATCGGTACATTGGTGGGCCTGGAGAACAAACTTGTTCTGAAGTCTTCAAAAATGCGGATTGTGTTGGTTCCAGATGGCCTGATCGAGTATAAAAGAAATACCAGTGCTGATCACATCAACGTCACGATCAAGAACGGTACCGCAAAAAAGGTCAGAGCGTACGAATTGGACCATACCTTGAGGCGGATTCGTGACGATGGCAGTGTACAGAGTAAACTCTTGCTGGCGTACCTTCTGGCGTTGACATCACACTGCCTTCCTAATCCGCAGTCCCACACTACTGGCATCGAAGCTTCATTGGAAATCCTTCAATCCGCATCACTTCGATCATTCGAAACTTTGCAGGAAGATGAAATCGCATCGTTGATTCGGATTGGCCACCTGTCAGTAACCCATAGGTTCCTTCAGCATGAAGCAAATCCAGGCAGCATGCAGCAGATCACATGGGATGATGACCTCTATCCCTCAACACAACATCTTCAACTCCGTGAAGAAGCCAAGGATGTTCTTGAGCAAGCCCGCAAAACCGCCTTATTCTACCCTGCTAGCAAGCCTATACCAGATCTAGATGAACTGGGCTGGGATGCCTCGGTTCCCTTCCTGGAGAAACGTGCTGCTATCCGCTCATCTACTTTCAGAGTATGTGGATTTGGCGCAGAAAAGTTCACCCCCGAACACGATTTAGAATACATGGCCAGAGATTCTGATAATGATTCAGGTAGGGGGAGGCGGGTGTACCTCGCGTCAACTTTGACTATACGAGAGGAACCGGCTCTCCATACAGCGATGCCCGATCTGAAGTCATATTTGATTGCAAATCACTTTGCCAAGACCGACGTCAAAGGCCCTACCAAAGACTATGAAGTAGGGTTGCTTCGCTATGATCCAGTATGGCTTGATAATTCATCTACCGTACTTCAAGGCAACTGGTGTAATATACACGCGTCGCTCCGCAAGCTATCTGATAAAGACATGCTAAAAAACAGGTGGAAGGTTATGATGTTCTTATCCACACTGGCTTACGCGGCGAGGGCCGACATGACCACCATCCAAGCTCTCTGCGCAATCTTCAGATTTCCAGAACTGAATGCAGCCGGCATTCCCGAGTATAATACGTTCGATCTATCCGAAGGCTTCGAATTTCAGGCGCACTTAATTCGTAAACACATTCAGTTATCAGCTAAAGATATTGTGTCATGCCCGGAGTTTCGTACCCAAAGACTAGCAAGGGAGACAACACCTCAGTACATGAAGAGGGTCAACAGCGAGTGGAAAACCAATCAAGAAAGTGCATTCTCCAAGTTTGAGAAGTCATTGACTCGCCAGTGGCCAGATGACGACCCTAGTCCTCCTAGGGCAAAGGAAATCAAAATGTACTTTGACGTGCCAACTGCATTGGAACCCATCAAAAAGCTTTTTAGGGCCTGGGAAAGCAACCGCAAGTTCATGGACTATTTAGGACGCCTTTCGAAGCGCATTCAGCGTCTGAAGGTGGATCCCGTACTTGCACCGGTCTTTGTGCTTGTTCCGCCACCTAGAAAAGGCAACGAGTTGGCTAGCAGCTTCAGATTCTACAGCGCCGCTACTATTTTCCATGGCGCTCCGCCTTCGCTATCAGAGGTTAAGGTTCCCGATGAGCCAAACATCTCTATTCTTGAGGAGTCATCACCATCGGAACAGCAGGGTATACAAAATAGCTTAAAGCATCTGTGCGATAATCTAGCCCACTCTCAGAGGACCGGAAGTGAGAAAAATTACGTCATGACTCTTCGTGCCAGTTGCAAAGCTCTCAAGAAGTTTGAAGAGACGAATAAGACGCAACGCGTTGTGGTGTCGTCTGAGCTCGATGCACTCTTGTTACAGCATCTTGAAGATTGCCGTCGCTCCTTTGAGGACCTGAACGATGCCCTCGCGGAAATGACCAAGGGTACGGACGAGTCTAGCAACTACATTACAAGCTTTCTAAGCCTGGCTCCTCGTCTCTCTCCGTCATTCTGGCTAAGCTTTTTAAGGCGAGAACGCTTCGATACCATGTCTGCGTCGTGGAAGAGTTGTCTTGTTCAGTATGGCATATGCGTGGTGCGGTTAAATCGTGCCCAGAGATTGCTTGAGTCGTCCAATAGCGCAACAGATCTGGCAGTGGAACTACAGAATATCGGGCATACAAATTGGGATCCCAAAGACTGGCCGGAGACGCTGCTGATGGAAGCCGAGTTTGGATTCATAGTGCGCGAGACTCAAGAGATGATTGCCAAGGAGATGCGGCATCCAAGGGGTGATAGCAACACTATGATGCAGTTGAATATGGGCGAAGGGAAGAGTAGCGTGGTAAGTCACGTCATCAACGTCGTCGAACCAAGACTGCGTCAGATTCACTAACTCTAACCCCGAACTTAGATACTTCCAATTGTCGCGGCTGCGTTAACAGACAAAAAATGTATGATTCAGGTGGTCGTCACCAAACCTCAGAGCAAGCAGATGTTTCAAATGCTTGTCGCGAAACTAGGTGGTCTCTTGCACCGGCGAATTTACCACCTGCCCTTCAACAGAGCACTGAAACTGAAAGTAGCCGATGCCGAAGCTATACTAGGAATATGCCACGAGTGCGTAGAGAATCGCGGAGTAATGCTTCTTCAGCCTGAGCATCTTTTGTCACTCAAGCTCATGGGTATCGAGCGTCGCATTGCAGCATCCGATGCAGCTCAGTCGATATTGGGCATTCAGTATTTCTTCAATGAAAACGCTCGCACTCTGGTCGATGAGTGCGACGAAACGTTTAACAAACTGGAGCTGATTTTCACCATGGGCTCACAGCAGGCGGTGGATCTGGCGCCCTTGCGATGGCTCATCACTCAACAAGTGCTGGGGCTGGTATGGCGGTATAGTTCTGAAGTCAAACATGCGCTACCTCTGTCACTCGAAGTCAAGTCTGAAGGTGATGGGAGATTTCCCATGGTCCGCATACTGCGTGATGACGCTGCTGAGATGCTTTATACTTTACTGACTAGGCACATTGTTGAGCACGGTCTAGTAGGGCTTCCTACGCGAAATGAAGCCGAGGCAACGCAACGTGCTATTGAGCGATACATAGGACAAGCGCATCTCTCCCAAGCGGAGGTCGAAGCTGTTGAAGGGGGCAGGTTTTGGACGCCATCTACAAAAGAAACGTTACTACTAGTCCGCGGCATTTTCGCAGGAGGGCTTTTGCGCTTTGCACTCAGTTCAAAGCGATTCCGCGTAAACTATGGTCTCGATCCAAATCGCACGCCTCCCACCAGCCTTGCGGTGCCCTACAAGTTCAAGGACGGTCCTTCCATGC
>Ga0182211_1000633_pt1 | contig 10822 bp, 10 predicted proteins | sample G5R1MG_20_FD_129660 | JGI IMG/M metagenome (GOLD analysis project Ga0182211, IMG submission 129660) | Switchgrass phyllosphere microbial communities from Michigan, USA - G5R2_MAIN_03OCT2016_LD1 MG | ecosystem: Host-associated > Plants > Phyllosphere > Phylloplane/Leaf | place: USA: Michigan... | reverse complement strand
TATTTGTTCAGCTACTGATGCTTTGCATCCTATGCCCGTGCCCGTGCCCAGCAAGCTGGGCAAAAGCTGGGCAAAAGCTGGGCAAAATGCAGGGGAAAGATTAAGGTAGCAGAGTAGCACCAGGTCGAGAGATAGCAGATCGGTGGTCAGTAAACGAAAGGGCAGACTTACCATATTCATAGACGAAGCCGACAGTAAGAAGGGATAGGAACCCCATAGCAATTCAGAAACCATAGCTAGATACTGCGTTTAGAGATACGGCAACAGGGTAAACAAGTGCAATTTCCAGGTCAAAGATAAGGAATAGGATAGCTACTAGGTAGAAACTAATTGAAAAAGGATTTCGTGTTTGGGCTGATAGAGGTGAGAATCCGCATTCGTATGCTGAAACCTTTTCAGCGTCGGGTCGATGTACAGCTAGTAGTAGGTTCAGTCCAAGTAGGATAGCAACCAGTACTGGTACAAAGAAGAGTAGTACAGTCATTGTCATTTAGGCAGCGTATAGTGATAGAGCCATAATCGAAGTGCTGTTGAGTAGTAGGTTAGGGTTCGCGGCAAATAGCACAACGAATAGAGTTAGTGTAGCAATAACATAACTGTGTACAGATGTGACTGCAGTAACTCCAGATTGCGTATCTAGTTGTGCGGCAGATGGTACATCAAAGTGGATCACACGGATTACTCGTAGGTAGTAAACTGCAGATACAACAGAGGATAGAATAGCAATTACTGCAAGGAATGTGTACCCGTTATGAATAGCAGTGTATAGAACGGTATACTTAGCAAAGAATCCTACTAGAGGAGGAACACCAGCCATGGAAAATAGGCAAATAGCGAGGCTTAGACCTAGAATAGGGTTAGCTCGGAATTGACCTCGTAGTTCACTGATGAATTGGATATCGGCTGCAAAGCAGCGGCCTGTTGTAGATTCCTGAGCCCAGCCAGCTGGGCTAACCACTTGATTATCTCGAGCAAGGTCTACAGAGCTGTTTGGTGCCTTAAGGCCCAGATACCCAAACGCTAGTAGTACGAAAAAGGCGTTGATATTTGTTAGTGAGTATTGTACGATGTAGAACAGGAATGCTTCTACTGATTCTTCAGATGAAATAGCTAGTGCTAGCAGTAGGAATCCTACATGAGAGATAGTAGAGTACGCAAATAGTCGCTTGATTCGGTATTGTCCTAGTCCTACGACAGTACCGATAACTAGGGATAGGAATGCACAAACAAGTAGTAGATTTGTACCAACATTGGCTAGCGTTGAGTCTACACCTGTTGTTGCTGCATAGATAGCAGTGTCATATCCAAACATACCTGTACCTCGGTATAGTTCTAGCATGAATACAAATAGAGAAATCTTAGGCATTACTGTTAGTCATGTAGTAACGATTGTTGGAGTACCGTCATACACATCAGGTGCTCAGTAGTGGAAAGGAGCAGATGCTACCTTAAATAGAAGTCCTACTGTAATAATCATAAGTCCTAGTACTACACCTTGCTTGTATCCTCCAATTTCTCCTGATGAATAGTCGCTTAGTGATGGTACTGATGTGAGTTCGTAGATTGAGTCTAGATTAGTTAGTCCAGAGTATCCATAAACTAGACCAGATCCTAGAAGAATTAGTGAAGATGATAGTGCTCCAAGTAGGAAGTACTTTAGTCCAGCAGCAGTTGCTGATTCAGAGTCTCGATATACTGCAGCTAGAATGTAGACTCCAAAGCTTTGGAGTTCGATAGCTAGATATAGTGATACAAGATCAGCGCTAGCCAGTAGGAATGTGGCACCGATTGTAGTGAATACAATAATCATCGGGTATTCTGGAATTGTTTGTTGTGAGGCTGCTCCTGCCTTATGAGTTCCTAGGTTAGAAACTCAGGGTAGAAGGATAAGGGCACCCGATACTAGAAGAAATACTTCCATAGATTGGGTTACCGTAGTGGCGTGAATGAGTCCGCTATATAGTCCTAGGCCTGCGTCAAGACTCGATACAGATGCGTTACTGTAAGATAGAGCTGCGGCATAGAGCAGAGCAATAGCGGTAATTCGTGTGAATAGTGTAGCGCTAATAGTAGAAACACCTGCTGAGGCAGATGTTGCATTCTTAGCGGAATACGAAGTAAGCGGGATCGCTAGTAGAAGGGCAATGAGACAGATCATTAGCATTGCTCAAGTTTGACTGCTTGGCTGCGGTTGATGCAAAGCAGTCCAACTAAGTTGTCGGTGCGTAGCACCCAACATGCGGATCAGCAGCTTGCCTCAGCTTGCTGAGGCCGTAGTATAGAAACTTGTACCTACGACACTTTGTTTGGGTGCTGGGCCAGTACTGGCAGCAACATACCTCAGAATAGGTGCCCGTACCCAGCTTGCTGGGTAAACGGGCTATTTTGCAGAAAGACAGGGTTGGACGGCTAGACCGGTACTAAAGTACTGGTCTGATGCTCCGCATCCACCAGCATAGAAATATACGAGTGGCGAGAATCGAACTCGCGCGTTCCGTTTGGAAGACGGATATACTACCATTGTATGACACTCGTAGTGATAAGTAGCCTTAACTAGCTAAGTGCTACGCAGTCTGTACTCGTCAAAATCAGCAGCCTAGGCTTGGTAGAGAAATACGTATATTTGCCCAGCAAGCTGGGCACAGGATGCTCAGCATCAAGCAACATACTAACAAGTTCTGCAACTGGATAATCTAGTATGGTGGATGCTCCGCATCAGACCAGCAAAAGCGCATTGAAAGAGTCGAACTTCCACATCCTTGTCCGAAGCAAGGTGGTCTACCATTAGCCTAAACGCGCTTTAAGGCTAGGCTTGGCTGAGAGTATTATGTACAGCTTGTGAACACGAACATGTAGCATCAAACTAATACTTCTACCCTGTTAGATGCTGGATGCAACTAACGTATAATGCACCAACAGCTGGCATTCTAGGTGCTTGGTTGATATGCAGCACCTGCCTGTTATGCTTTGTATCCTTATTCTACAAGTGGCGGGACTCGAACCCGCACGGCGATAAGCCACTGTTTCCTAAGAACAGCTCGTATACCATTCCGACACACTTGCTATGCTGCATGTTCATCAGCTAGTTTCGTCCGGTAAGATGCTTTGCATCAAACGGACCAGCAGCTTAGTATTTCCAGGCAGTACTATATACAGCCCTGATGCGGAGCATCCTGCAAGACCTAAATTGATACATAGCTTGCATCAGTGCAGGTTTAGCTACTAGATCATGGCGCATATTCCAAATGCCCAATTAATCGGAGTTGTTCGGATGCAAAGCATCAGTAGCTGAACACATATACTCCGTATTGCCATAAATAAGGGGAGGGCATAAAACTAAATCACTATAGAGCGAATAGTAGTAGGAATGCGATCATAAGGGCGAATAGACCTGTAGCTTCTGAAAGCGCGAATCCTAGGATAGCGTACGAGAACAGTTGCGGTCGTAGAGCTGGGTTTCGTGATGTAGCTGTGATTAGCCCTGAGAATACCAGTCCAATTCCAACACCGGCACCGGCTAGCCCGATTGTAGCTAGACCTGCACCGATGAACTTTGATGCTTGTAGAATGTTTTCCATATTAATACAATATTTATATAAATGCTGTCAGCTCACTTAGCCAGTCCCCCCTAAGGAAACTGCCCAACGAATTGGGCACATACGTAAGAGCCTATACAAAGTATGACTACTTTGCCGGTGCTGACAGTACTAAAGTACAGGCTCAGCATCCAACTCTACTGAATGAGTCTTAGTTATACTTATGCTGCTGTCTCTCCCAAGGGAGACCCAACAGCTGTAAGAGCATTAGCGGATTTACGCGACGTAGTTTTGTGTGTTCTATGGTGCGGCGCACCCTATGAACAGAAAGCTGAAGATATCCAGCCTAAACAAATCCACTGTCTGTTATACTCAGTTCTTATTACTATGCAGCAAGTCCATAGGACAAGAAGCTTTGCCCAGATACAAAGTATCAGCCTGGGCAAAAGCTAGGCACTCGGACGCAAGGGCTATACTCTGTAGGATACAGTTGATACAAAGCATCCAATCAGCCACATCAGGATAGCTATACGTAGTGCTACCCAACCCAAGTCTTGTCCTGAAACTGCCAATACTAAAGTACAGGCCTTGATGGAAAGCATCCAACCCGTTCCTATGTCAGTATAACAACCTTATCTATTATACCATGGGGAGTTCTAGTTGTATATCAATCAGCGGCACGTTCCCGTACCGCTTCTGTGTTGCGACTTACGGCATCAGGCCTAGAGATACTATTGAGTTGGCTGCAAAGCCCACCCCTTTATACCTCCTCAACCTGGCGTCGTTGACGAGCGATTAGTACATTCCGAGTCTTTTATTCACCGCGCCGTACTCATACGCGATTACTCAGGATTCCTTCTTCATGTAGGCGAGTTGCAGCCTACAATTCGTACTGAATGACTGTTGGCGATTCACTCCACCTTACGGTATTGTAACGCATTGTAGTCATTCGTGCGGCACGCCTGTAGCCCCATCCATAAGGGTCATGAAGGCTTGTCTTAGCCCCATAGCTATATCTCGTTATACGAGACTGAGTATTGAACGGATGCTGCTGGCAGATACAAAGTATCAGCCCATACAGCCTAACACGTAACCAATACCTGGGATTGCGATCGTTAGCGGAATTAACCAAACGCCTCATCGGTACGATCTGAAGACAGCCATGCAACACCTGTGTGTATGTATATAGCTGCTCAGCAAGCTGAGCAATAAAAAGACTATCATACCATGCAAGAATGGGTAAGGTTCTACGCGGATTATCGTATTAAACAGCATGCTTCACCCTGGGTCCTCGGAACCGCCTTATCCTTTCAGTTTCGGCCATTCGGCTATACTATTGGTGCGGTATACTTACTGCGTTAGCGTAGTAACTCTTACACAAGAATTACGAGTATACATCGTTTACGCCGTGGACTAGTCAGGTATCTAATCTGTTTCGCTACCCACGGTTTCGTTCCTCAGCGTCAGTATTTATTCGTATCGTGCCTTCGCCCTTAGTAGTCCGGTAGGGATCAAAGCATTTCATCGCTACTCCTACTGTTCTCGATACGTCTTTTATACTCTAGGTTGCATAGCAGCGTACTTATCAGCAAAGAATGTAGAACATCCTGTGTACCCCTTAGGGGAACATGCCTTAAGCATGCAGTCCTTTTACAAGAACTACAGTGCTGCTGGCAGATACAAAGTATCAGCCCTGCAGTTTATAGTTTCTACGTTTAATGGCGGCTGTACAACAGTCTTTTGCTCAGCTTTGCTGAGCACAATAAACATAAAAACTTCTTATTATCGCCTACGAACCCTGTACGCACATTAATGATGCGGTTCTCTCGTGTGAGTGGTATGGCCGCTGCTGCTGGCACCACAATTGGCACACACTATTGGCTAAAGGTATCGTTATTACCTTAAGCTACACCCTTAATCACCTACTAGACAATTATGGGATACAGTTGACTCTATCAGCCTATGTTATTACACTAAGGCCATTGTAGAAGATTCTCCACTGCTGCAGGCCGTTAAGCCCCACGGGGGAATTTCACTCCCGTTGCGAGAGTTGCTCCTCTCAGAGACTCCTACGCGTCGTTGGCTAGGTAGGCCGTTACCCCACCTACTACCTATTGCGATATGAGCGCTGCCTATTGTATTCAAGATACAGCTGCAATGCAGCATAGGGTGGCTACTCACGCTACTCGCCAGTACGCCGATATGTGTTCAGCTACGCTGAACAACTCGACTCGCATGTGTTGAAATCACTGTACAGAGAATACGCTGAGCTAGGATAAAGCTCATAATGGTGTTGTGCTGCTATGCATTGTCCAACAAAGTTGGTCTTGCTGGGCATGGATAGTTAAACTCAACATAACCTATCAGTACCATCTATGTATCCCTACGGCCTCAGCAAGCTGAGGCAAGCTGGTGTATTGCACCCTAGCAACCGTAGACACAGATGATCTTCATATGGACACGTGTTCGTATAGCAAACACGGTTTATCATTACTCTTATATAATCGTATCCACCTTATAGTGTTACTTCGTTCCAAAGTGAGGCTAGGCTGCTCCTTTTTGCCCAGCTTTTGCCCAGCTTGCTGGGCACGGGCACGGGCACAGGATGCAAAACATCAGTAGCTGAACATGCAGGGGAAAACTAAAGGGGTGGGCTGCTTTGCAGCCAACTCAGAATGGTTCATGACTAGACGAACCCGTAGTGGGTTGTTGTCTGCGTTAAGCATAGTCACTGGTGCCCCGCACCCCACACATTACGTTCTACGACCAGGCTGCGGAGCAGCAGGAGTAGATTTGTGGAATATCTACTGTAACTCCAGACCGTAGACTTAGTTGGTGAAAAATGGCCTTTTTGCGTCATCTAGGTTACCTTAAATCGTGGGGAGGCCTGTAAAGTTCAACAAGTTGAGCTAGGCTAATATCATGAAGGCTGGCTTAATCCTTTGCATGTGTTTGAGCAGGAGTGTTCGTGTACGGCCTCAGCAAGCTGAAGCAGGCTGCTGAACAATAAGCTGAACATGCCATACAACATAGGGTATCTATGATCCTCATCAGTAGATAGAAACATATAGGAATAGTCATACTACATCGACGAAGTGTCAGTACAGAATAGACGCTTCAAATCCTAGATGGTGGTGATCTGTGAGTTGGTAAGATAGAATTCGGAAAAAGGCTACTGCAATGAATAGAGTTCCGATGATGACGTGGAATCCGTGGAATCCTGTAGCCATGAAGAAGGTTGATCCATACGCACCGTCAGCAATAGTAAAGGGAGCGTTAACATATTCTACTCCTTGGAATGCTGTAAAGACAGCAGCTAGGATCACTGTAACAATAATACCTAGAATTGTACCTCGTCGGTTTCCTTGGATTAGAGAGTGGTGAGCGTATGTAACAGCTGCACCGCTAGATAGTAGAATGATTGTGTTCAGTAGTGGAATTTCGTATGGAGATAGTGGGTCAATTCCTTGTGGAGGTCAGTGTGAACCTAGTTCCACTGTAGGGGCAAGAGCGCTATGGAAGAAGGCTCAGAACAGGGATAGGAAAAAGAATACTTCGCTGACAATGAATAGAGCTACACCTAGTGTAAGTCCCTTTTGTACGGCGAATGTGTGGTTACCTAGGTATGCACCTTCGGCAGAGACGTCCCGGAATCATAGGATCATTGCGAATAGAGTCGCTAGGAATCCGAACGTAACGAGTGTTAGCCCGTGAGCATAACCGTGGAAGTACATCACGGCTGAAGACGTAAGCGTTAGAAGAGCAAACGAAGTAAGTAGAGGTCATGGAGACGGTTCAACCAGATGGAATGGATGTCCTTGGTATGCGTGTCGTGATACTGTCATATTATTTGTAAAGTGTCGGGCACTAGAGCACGATTTGTGCTTTTGCTGCATAGCAGCTTGGCCAACCATATGTGTGGGGGGGGTGCGGGGCACCAGACCTATGATAAGTTGGATGCAAGCAAGTCCATAGGACAAGAAGCATCCGCTTAAATACAGTTCAATATTTGGTGCAAACACCTAGACCTAAGTAAACGCTATGTCTATCAAGGGGTGCAAAGCGCTGGCTGCTCTGCAGCAGTCCTTGACAAACATGCTGCATCGTATATGATATATGCTGAGCCTTACTATACCTGGTGGATATAACTGAGCTGAGCATACCGGAAGAAAGGAGATTCGAACTCCTGATAGTAGGTTCTACTATGACGAGTTTCAAGCTCGTTGCATTAAACCAGGCTCTGCCATTCTTCCTATTGTGCACTTACTATAGTAGCCTTGTCCAGCTGTGCTGTTGTACTACGCACTCTACCTACTTTGTAGCACGTCCAGCTTGGGTACAAAAGTTGAACTGGCAGTGTAGGCTGACGACAATTGCGTCATTGGGATGGCAGGAGTCGAACCTACTTTGGCTAGGCCACTATGTTTACAGCATAGCGCGCGACCGTTACGCATCATCCCATGTCCTATTTTTCTTAAAAGGGACACATACTTGCTGTCTTATGCTGCGGTTGATGCTTAGCATCCAAGCCCTGCAGCCTCTGATGAACTCTTGCCACGTCGAGGAATCGAACCACGAACCTCCATAACTTCAGTATGGCGCTCTACCATTGGGCTAACGTGGCTAGGACAACACTCTTGCCTGAATGCTGGGCCTGTACTTTAGTACTGGCAACATCATACTTAGTCTGGAGGATATGAGAATCGAACCCATGTTACATCAATGCAAATGATGCGTAATACCTCTATACTAATCCCCCGGCTAGATTGCGGTGTGCAGACCCTTACTTTCAACTAAATAGGCTGAGACCTTTAAGCCGTTCTTTTATAGCTTCTTGCCCTGCCACGCTACAGCCTCAGCAAGCCTGTAAGTCTTAAATGAAACTAATGGAGTCAGGCAGGTGCTTTGCACCTGCAGACTAATATACACAGGAGATGTAGGAATCGAACCCACGTCCGAAGCTTTGAAGGCAACTATTCTAACCACTGAACTAATCTCCTGATGCTAGTACTAAAGTACAGGCCCCGCATCTGGCAGCCTTAAAGGCCGTGCAGGCTTGGATGCTAAGCATCAACCTGGTACCCCTTAGGGGATCATGCAGTACGATTGCAATCCAAGGCATGTTTAGCTACTGATGTTTTGCATCGTGTGCCCGTGCCCGTGCCCAGCAAGCTGGGCAAAAGCTGGGCAAAAGGAGTAGCAGATACAGACAGATGCACCAACTCGTGGACTGAACTAGAACAAGGGATACGAAGGAGTCGAACCTTAGATAACGAAGGATTTGCAGTCCTCGGACAGAACCACCCTATCGGCGCATCCCACTGAATGTCGCAGGGGAGAGCAATAGCTGAAAAATGCTATGCATCATGGGCAAGTGAAGTAGTAGGCGTCATGCAGAGAATAATAGGTCCTACCATGCTAAGTAGTAGAATAACGCTAGCGATAACTAGTCATAGCGTAGAATATGTGTATAGTCCTTGTCCAATACTTTCGATTTGCAGATGAGACGTGAATGACAGATCAGCTGCAACAGGATTGTATGCCACGTGTACATTTGCATCAGCAGCGTTAATACCTGTGTCACCGAGTACCAGTGTGTTCACCTTAGTGAATGCAGATAGTGGTAGTTGGAATAGGCCTGTGTCCTTATACGATGTAGGCGTAATAGACAGCAGTTCAAAGAAGAATAGCGATGCGAGTAGTGTACCTAGAGGAAGACTCTTAGTATATTCCTTACCTGTATCTAGTAGTTCTACCATTCGAATGTTAAGCATCATTACAACAAAGATAAATAGGATAGCAATAGCTCCTACGTATACAATGATGTATACTAGTCCTAGGTATGCTACACCTAGTAGTACTAGATATCCTGCTACGTTTAGAAACACTGAAATTAGAAATAGAACTGAGATTACTGGATTGTTAGACGTGATTACCAGAATTCCTGATACAACTGCACCAAAGGCTAGTAGGTCGAGTAGTACTGCGTTCATATGAAAAAATAATATATATCATGTACAGTAATACTCAGTGCTGATGCAGGCTTTAGCTGCAGCATCCTAGACTTGAATACTACTGTTACATGAGTTGTGCTCCTACAAATCTAAATAAATTGTAGCCACATACTGTAGTTTAGCTACAGCAGTACGGTATAGAGTGAGATACATGCGTCATGCAACATAAAGTGTAGGGTGCACCGGCACCGGCCTTATACTGCTATGTGCTATGTGAGAAATTGGAGTGTTCTGTGTTCAGCTGAACAAGGAGGTTGCTTTGCTATACTATGTAGGATGCGGTTGATCCAATTAGCCATGTCATGATGCTTGGGTGCTCATGGTTGGGCCGTGCTACGTACCCAAGATGCTTGGCTGCTCCTTTTTGCCCAGCTTGCTGGGCACAGGCCCGGACACATGCTTAGCATCAACCGCAAGCAGTATACTTGATAACTCAGGCAGCTTGTTCAGCAGTGTTCAGCGAAATTTGCTGGCCTAAAGTCATCGCCCGGAGTTGAACCGGGATATACCAGTTAACAGCTGATCGCTCTACCATTGAGCTACGACAACGAGTGATGAGCTATAAGATATTTGAATGCATAGCACCAGTCGCATCAGGACACGTAATTCAGGATGAGAGGAGTTGAACCTCCGTATAGCTCACTCCCAAAGTGAGCTCCTAGCCTCTCGGACACATCCTGTGCGCTGTATAGCACTTAGCTGTAAACATTTGACTTTTTGCCCAGCTTTTGCCCAGCTTGCTGGGCACGGGCACAGGATGCAAAGCATCAGTAGCTGAACATGTATAGCATACTAGCCACACAGGTACTGATATGGCTAAAAAAAGGGGGGGGGGCAATACATCATCACTGAGACTGTTGGTTAATTAGTACCACTACGCTTAACCCTTTCGAGTCGTACACGTGCGGCCTATTGCGAGATCATCTATCTCGTACCAAAACTGCCGTAGCAGTTGTAAGTATCCAAAACAAGGCTTCGTGCTTAATATGCCTTCAGCGCTTATCCTATCCCGACGTAGCTACCCTGCGGTCCATCATGTAAGCATATTGCAAACAAGGCTAATTACGCTGCAGCCTAAAGGTCCGCAGCCTAGCACAGAACAGGTACACCATAGGTCGGTACACCCAAGTCCTTTCGTACTGAGGGCGTGTGTTTCTTCTACTTAACGTTCCTCCGGAAGATAGGGACGATACTGACTCACGTCGTATTGAACCCAACTCACGTAGTATTTTAATCGACGAACAGTCGAACCCTTTCCACCTACTTCAGCGG
>Ga0182211_1000631_pt1 | contig 10837 bp, 7 predicted proteins | sample G5R1MG_20_FD_129660 | JGI IMG/M metagenome (GOLD analysis project Ga0182211, IMG submission 129660) | Switchgrass phyllosphere microbial communities from Michigan, USA - G5R2_MAIN_03OCT2016_LD1 MG | ecosystem: Host-associated > Plants > Phyllosphere > Phylloplane/Leaf | place: USA: Michigan... | reverse complement strand
TCTGCTCATCGCGCCCACGCCTGCCCCCCGCCCCTTTTCCGCCCCTCCTCGCCCCCGCAACACCGCCAGCATGAATCCTGAGTGGTACGTGACATCGCAGTGCAGCACCGCCCACCGCCACAGGCCGCAGGCGATACATGGTGCGCCGACTTGTCGACCCGACGTGTGCTGACCGAGTGCCTACAGAGTGTGTCCTGTGCTGGTGGCCACCGCGACGCCGCCCGTGTCTCGCTGGAAGCGCCCCGCTGACCGCCCGTTGCCCGCCAGATACGACTACCTCTTCAAGCTCCTGCTCATCGGTGACTCTGGTGTCGGAAAGTCGTGCTTGCTCCTCCGCTTTGCCGACGACACATACACAGAGAGCTACATCTCAACCATCGGTGTCGACTTCGTGCGTTGCCCCTCGCACGTGTTGCCGGCGCCGACGCTCGTCTAACCTGTGCCAGAAAATCCGAACCATCGAACTCGACGGCAAGACCGTGAAGCTCCAGATTGTGCGTGCCCGGCAGGCTCGCCCAGCGTCCCCGTCCCATGCTAACCGCGGCTGTAGTGGGATACCGCTGGCCAGGAGCGATTCCGGACCATCACATCCTCCTACTACCGTGGTGCCCACGGTATCTGCGTCGTCTACGATGTCACCGACATGGACTCGTTCAACAACGTGAAGCAGTGGCTGCAGGAGATCGACCGCTATGCGACCGAGGGCGTCAACAAGCTGTTGGTAGGCAACAAGTCCGATATGGCTGATAAGAAGGTGGTCGAGTACACCGTCGCCAAGGTAACTACCAAGTCAAGGTGCCTAGCTACCCGTCATGGCTGACATGGCTTGCAGGAATTCGCAGACAGTCTCGGCATCCCATTCCTTGAGACGTCGGCCAAGAGCGCCACCAATGTCGAGCAGGCCTTCTTGACCATGGCCCGCCAGATCAAGGAGCGCATGGGTACCACGACCGCAAACACCAAGCCCACCGTCCCCATCGGACAAGGACAGGGCGTGCAAAGCGGCTCGGGCGGTGGCTGCTGCTAGAGGAATGAAGATGTCATGATCTGTTGGGCGAGAAGGCATACACGTGTTCGAGCAACATACGGGCGTGGGCGTTTTTTTTTCGTAGCCGGTCCGGGGCGATTGCGACGTTCGGTTCGCTATCCCACTGCTCATGAAGACGGCTTCTTTTCCCTCACAACGTATGAATGCCGTATGCTCCCGACCATCGCTGGCTCCCGGGGCCCTCGGGTCTCTGCCTGCGCGGCGACCCAGCTTCGCTTAGAATGGCCTCTTGATTGGATTTTCCAGGAATGTGTGGTGTCTGCATTACAATTTGCGATAGCCGTTGGGTCCTCTTGTGTTCTTCTAGGTGTTCTTTAATCTGGCCAATCGTACTTTCTTTTCACCATGCGCCCTTGGGCTGCCACTGTGATGGGTTGGTTCTCTCTACTTGAGAAGAAGGCATCTCCTGTCTGCCTACTTGCTCTCGCCTGCCATCTGCCTGCTACGTACGCACATTTACCATCTCTCCCCGCTGTGTTGTGCTGCACCGTGGGAATCACGAAGATAAGGGTCCATCCAAGGTAGGCTAGATGCAAGACCCTGCCAGCAACGCTACGACGATCTCTGCGAACCAGTGACCGCGTATGCATTCCTTTTGGGAAGATACATCCATTCCCCTGCCCCCAGAAGCCACTTCACGCGACTTTTCTGTCCTCGAGATTCGAAATCGTCGCCAATCGCCAGGGCGTCGCGGCCTTTCTGCGGGCCTATCGAGTCAGCCCTATCAAGACATCGCGAAACTTTTCTGCCGGGAGATAACTGCACAGCAGCCCACAAAGCGACCTATATCTCAGCTGATGGCGCCTGCGATTCCAACTCAGCGCCCACGCATCTTGTTTCTGGACGCGTATGACTCCTTTTCAAACAACATCGTTGCGTTGGTTGAGCAAAACATACATGCCCAAGTCGTCAAGATCTTCATCGATGATCCAGTCCTTCACAAGGTGAAAGCTTCAAAAGACCCAGCAGCATTCCTCGAATGTCTCCGAGGCTTCGATGCCGTCATCGCAGGGCCCGGGCCTGGCTGGGCCGAATGCGACGATGACGTTGGATTGATGAAGGAGCTGTGGAAACTGCAGAACGAACACCTGGTTCCTGTGCTTGGCATATGTCTAGGGTTTCAGTCTCTATGTCTAGCGTTCGACGCGGATATCGAAAGATTGACAGAACCAAGACACGGAATCATCACGAACATTTTGCACCAGGCCCAGTCAATCTTCCGGGGCGTTGAGCGACTCCTGGCTACACAGTATCATTCGCTACATGTAAGACTGGGTCACCCCATACAGCTGGAGCATGCAGTGCGATACCCAGCACAGCTCTGGGAACCTACTCAACGTTGCCCCTACTTGGAACCTCTGGCTTGGGACTTTGACAGTGATCGGAACGGCGCCGTCCTCATGGCAGTCAAGCATGTACTCAAGCCCTTCTGGGGCGTGCAGTTCCACCCAGAGTCAATATGTACAAACTCAGAGGGTATGCGTATCATCAAGAACTGGTGGGAAGACGCCCAATCGTGGAACCGAAAACAGGTATTTCGTAACATAACAAAGAACAGCTTCACACCAAACATCCAATCTCTGCCAATTTCGGCGGATGATATCTGGCGCGAGCTCGGTTACTACAACGGAAAAGAGCACCCGATCCATTCGCTTGCGAGGGCCTCTACCGAGCCGGGCAGCGATGCTCTAGCTCCCACTTACCTGGCCTCCCTCATCGCGCATGGAGACGGCCAGCTGCTCCCTGATCTGCCTCCTGAAGTTTTGCATTGCGCCACCATGGGAAGTGGGCAGCTCACGACGGCGGAAGCCTGTGAGTCACTCGGAATCGCAAAACAAGAGGCCATCGTACTTGAGTCAGGGCTACAGGCCAACTTGACGCCGATGGCTGTTGGAACGGGAAGATATAGCATCATTGGCCTGATTATTCCCGAGGAAACCCTCCGAATCCACTACTATGCGGGGTCGCGGAGGATGCAGCTAAGAGATGGGCGTGACACGGTCCATACCGAGTGGACCGTGTCTGATCCCTGGCCGTATATAGGGGAGGTAATGCAAAGCCTGCGGCCCTCATCCCCACCGGAATGCTCCACCTGGGCACCGTTTTGGGGAGGACTCATGGGCTACACTTCATACGAGGCGGGTCTAGAAACAATGGATGTTTGCAGCATCCAGGAAGCATCGTACCCGGATATTTGCTTTGCGTACATCACTCGAAGTGTAGTCATGGATCATCAGACGAAGAAGATCTACATACAAAGCATTCGTGGCCAGTGTGATCATGAGTGGGTAGAGATGGTGAAAGAGATTATATATGAGGCCGTAAATTTCAAGTCGCAAAGTACAACGCCGATCGTCTCATCGATGAAGCAAGAGGTTCCTCCCGACAATGATGCAAAAGACATGATGAGACAGTGCCTCCAATCGTGCGAAACGCTTACAGCCAAAGAAACCGCGTATCACGACAAGATCCGCTCGTGTCAGAAGGTCATAGCAGATGGGAATAGCTATGAGCTTTGTCTGACTGCTCCAAATATTATCAAAGTTCCCAAGCCGACATCGACCAAACTCTCGTACTCCAAAGACAACGAGCTTTCCTGGAACCTCTACAAGCGCCTGACCAGTACCAACCCAGCTCCCTTCAGCGCATACATGAGACTCCATAACGTACATATTCTGAGCTCCTCACCTGAACGATTCATTTGCTGGGACCGGTCACAAAACGCGCAATGTCGGCCAATCAAAGGCACTGTTCAGAAAAAGCCCGGCGTTACGGCAGAGGCAGCAAGCGCAATTCTCAACTCGCCAAAAGAACGCGCAGAGAACCTGATGATTGTGGATCTTACTAGGCATCAACTGCATGGCGTCTACGGGTCACACGGCGTTCGCGTCAAACAACTCATGGAAATTGAGGAGTATGAGACGCTCTGGCAGCTTGTCACTGTCGTCGATGCAGTTTCCAATGGTGTCCCAGCATCCATGAGCCCCGGAGACTGGGAAGAACCGAAGGAGTGCGCCTCTCATTCTACAGAGTCATCGACACCCTATCTCGGCTTCCAGGCCTTTGTGGAAAGCCTCCCACCCGGAAGTATGACAGGAGCGCCCAAGAAGCGCTCCTGTGAAATTTTACAACAAGTGGAAGACGGCGCCCGTCGAGGCATATACTCAGGCGTTCTCGGATACCTCGACGTAGGGGGGGGCGGCGACTTTAGTGTGGTAATTCGTACCGCCGTGAAACTGGACGGCGAAGGCAAAGACGACGAAGACATTTGGCGCATCAACGCAGGCGGCGCCATCACGAGTCAGAGCACGGTTGAAGGCGAGTATGAAGAAATGATTGCCAAGTTCAAAAGCACCTCGAGGGCTTTCGCGGGCGGCGCCGACGCCGACGGACTCTCCCGTACATGCACAGAGGACGAGATCATGCAGGGTATCGACCTTCAGGATCCAGAGTATGCGGACATTTTGGCGGCCCTGAGACGTGGTGGGGATACGAATCTTATACATAATTACTTGGAGGCCCTTTAGTTGCGTTGCCCATTGGTGGCGTAGGGCTACGAAGGAGAGGCAAAAGAAGCATGCGCGCAGAGTGCTGGACTAGCGCGATGGATTGCAGGATGGATTTGCGTTACGAAGGTTAGATGAATCCCGTAGTATTCCTCAAAGTATTCACTTGAAACCTCTCATCACGTTCGTTAATCGTTGTACGATGTAGGGATGTCAGACGAGCTGACTAAGCGAACGGTTCGTGGGGAAACGTGTCGCCGACCTACCTCGGCCATGGTCACGATGATCAACACGACAACACGCATTCCTTTGACAAGCAATGGCCTTATCGGACGAAACGCCAGATCCAAGAACCTTTAAGGATTGGGAAGACGCGTTCCAACATCCTATACCGGTCATTCGTAAGCTCGAACAGCAGCTTCGCAACAATGCCGACGAGAATCGAGAGAAGCTGCGGTCGCTTGTGGGGTAGGATGTAAGGTAGCAGAGATATGGATCTTGGGACTGATTTTTCTGCAGAGAAAGCTACCGCAGTCTCCTCGATACGGCCGAAACAATCATCGACATGGAAGTCCGGATTAACGAGGTTGAGTCCAAATTGTCAAGAGTAGGACAGAGTTGCAACTCCAGACGACTAGAGAGGATAACACACAACACTGTCCAAATGGATCTATATACAACGTCTCGCGGTCAGTCTACAACAGGCCTTGTCGGTGAAGTGGTGGGTTGACGGAAGACAGAGGCTGAGCGCTACATGTTCGCATCGCAACTTTCGGTGCTGCGCAACGCGCCGCTGGTCATGACGCGCCTGATGAAGGCCGAAGGCTCTCATCTGCTGATCGCGAAAGTGCTTGTCATCTCGCGACTCGTACACAAGGCGCTTGGTAAATTGGCCAACAAATCGCCAACTGTGGATTCGCTATGGGAACAGCTGCTGTCGGTTCGTAGGAAATTGTTGCGCAGAATAGACAAGCGACTCGCGAGCACAATTGGCGAGACGGCGACGCTCGTGGAAAGCATGTGCGCCTATGCTCTTGCGACAAGCTCTACCCCTAGCGATGTTCTGAACCACTTCCATAAAATACGACTGGAGAGAATGAACAGTGAGCTGAGGCACGGAGGCGATAGGCTGGCAAAACATGGCATCAGCGCGCTCAATCTGTGCATACAAACATGTGTTGACACGCAGACCATCTTCCCGCGACGCCTAGCGGAGGCTTTGGCCAAGCTAAAGACGCACCCATTAATACAGGATCCCGACGTTCGCAGCTTGTATGAGTTGAACTTGGACGTGTACGATCGTTGGCTTGGAGATGAAGCGCGCGATTACACTCCGTACCCTCGACACGATGAGCTACAACGGCCTGATGCGGAGAAGATTCTTCACCGCTGGTCGAAAAGCGCGGTATCGAACTTCTTGGAGGGCATCAGAAAGGCTCTCGAAAGCGAAGAACGATTGCAAGAAGTCGCAAGCTTGAGATCCGAACTGATTGAGATGTGGATGCTGTCCGGGTCGCGCATGGCGGGCGTCAAATCCACCAATGTGCTTGATGATCTGAGGGACGCGATGAACGAGAAGCTTGAAAGCATAGTGAGATGGCGTTCGCAGGGGCTGCAGAAAGTTGGGGCTAGACTGGCCAGTCAACTCGATACCCTGCCGTCTCGAAGCGCATCAGACTTGTCGTTGTGGAGCACGACAAGCAAGGCCTCAGATCTTAGCGACGGTGCGAAACTGTTCAAGAGCACGGTTTCCAACAGGTACCAAGGACGCGACGAGGCTGTGTCTAGCGTTACCTCTGTATTCGACAAGTGGATGGAGTCTGTCCTCGAGGTCAAGGGGGTTGTGAAGAGCATGAAGGAAGCGCGATGGGACGACACGTTCGCTGACGATGTCGATGACGATTCCGATGAAGACCTAGCGGAATCGAAGCAGACACTGCTTAGCGATGATGATCCGAGACTGCTCGAACAAGTCACCCAGGAAGCGATGCGTGATGCGCTACAGAACCTGGGCCAGAGCTTCTCGAAATTCATGAGCGCATCTGACACCGACGATGCCAGTTCGATTCGAAAAGTGGCCTTTGTCCTTCGTGTCGTGAGAGATATTAACGATCGTGTACCCAGACTTCGATTGCAGGAGCGATCAACACCGCTTGTATCGCCCTTCACGTCCAGCTTTGTCCAGCCGCTGTACATGGCGCTCGCCTCGCATGTTGTTCAGCCGAACATGCAGGCGTACGAGAAGTCACTGGGTGTCTCTGCCAAGGCCAGCACGAATAGCCATCTCCTGTGGGAAGGGCACCCACCACTGCCTAGTCAGCCGTCGCCCTGGGCGTTCCGGTTTCTGCGGGAATTGAACAAGAGTATGGCTGGCCTGGGATGTGATTTGTGGGCACCGGGCTGCGTTGCGGTGCTCAAGGAGCAGGTATCGGGTGAGCTGAAGAAGGTACTCGCACAGCATCTAGAAGCCATGACCACAGAGACCTTGAAGGAAGAAGCGCCCCGGCCAGAAAATACAGACGTGGAAAATGTGGAAAGCTCAGAAACCCAGCACTCAGCTGACGACAACGACGACAACCACACCAAGCCAAATGACGCAGAAGGAGCCTGTTCCTCGTCGCCACCGTGCAAAGAGCGCAGGCTCAAGCAACTGTCCTTTGATGCGCTATATCTCCTACGCTTTACTACACCTGGTGCTGAGCCCGAGGAAATGCCATCACTGGTGCCATGGCACGTTGTCGACTTGGATGATGCGGCGTGGGGTCGGCTGAGAAAGAACGCAGCGGAGTATGCGAAGAAGACGTATTTACTCTTTGCTTTGTTGGCGTAGTTTTATCTTGATTTATCTACACCCACCCAGCGCTGGATAATCCACTCGATACCACAGACAAATTCTCTGCGCCCGTCTTGGCCGCCGCGTCGCTGATCCCGGCCAAATCTCGCAGTTGGCCGTGAGCAAGCCTGCCAATGCGCGTGGGACAGGCCGTCTCTGTGACTGGTGCACACGCATCACTGCAATCTCGGTCTGGCACAACTGTGGCCGGCGAAGCTGCACTACGCCGCGCCAAGTCCTTCCTTCAGGATGCTACCTTCGCCCATGCGGGTGTCGACGAATTTGGTCTTCCTCGTACCGGTAGGAAAACGTCTGCGAACCGCATTTCCTCTCATTGGCCCACCACTCCGTCCGACCGTGCATCGTGGGACGCTTTACTAGACAAATAGGTATTCGGCAGCACGTCGTTGGATCTTCATTCTTGTATCCACCGGGCTTGCGCACACTCACCTTCCTTTCCGTCCTTCCTCTTGAAAAGAGACGGAACGCAGAAAATCCACAATGGGCCGTCGCCCCATGTCCATCTTCCGCGAAACGTGGGCCCTCTATCCCCCGACTGAGCGCCGCAACGTGCTCCTCTACATCGCCGGCATCATGATGTACAAGTTTGGCTTGGAGGCTTTCAACGGAAGCGTAATCGCGCTGGCCACGAACCGATACGACGAGCTGGAGAAGGCAACGCACGCGTCCATCACATTCCAGCGCATAGGCATTTTGACCGGACTGAACCAGGCGTTTCAATGCGTGGGCAGCATCTTGATCGCCCCGCTCATCAAGCAATTCTCGACGAAGAACGTGTTGGCTTGCGCGATGCTCACCTTTGGCTTCATGAGTAGTATCATGCTGATACTGGATGCGGCGACGGGAGGAAGGCTTGCGCCCAGGGGACAGGCCAAGGGCGACTTCAGCTACTACGGGAACTATCAGACAGACTCGCTCATTCCCATCTGTACGTCATCTGCTGCTGCCTTTTCCCCCGTCACCCTGTCGAATACGGCGGCCAACAAGCAGAGGCGGGCTGGGCTGGCGTGAGGAGCCGTGTCCTGATGATTAACACACGTTGCAGACTGCGTGTGCGGCGTGGTGTACGGCATGGTGGAACTGATCCGCCGCGTTATCCCTCGCGATCTCGTTGGCGGCCATGTGCAGAAACTGCGACGAATGGACTCGCTGGTGCATATCTTCTACGAGATGTCCGGCACCGCAGGCGCGTTCTGCACAGCGCTTGCACTCATCCCGTACTTTGGCAACAACTTCTCCTTCCTCATCACGCCCATCTTCTTCGCGGCCGCATCGCTGCTTTGGTTCTTCATCCAGGAACCCGCTGTGCCGCAGGAGCACAGGACGCGGGTGTTGGAGGACCAGCCGACCTATGGCAGGGCTGTTCTCGGCGGTTTCTGCCTGTTCCTCGAGTCGGCGTGGACGGGCGGGAAGATTCTCTTCAGCCATCGAAAGTTCGCCTGGCTGCTTCCTGGGTATGCCATTTCCCTGTACAGCCACCGCTATCTCGAAAACGCCATTGCGCCCGCTATTGCGCGCCGGTACCTGGGCAACTCGGCCTGGTCACAGATCATGGTGGGAGGCTCCAACTTTGGGGAATTGCTGGGTGCGCTTTTCGTGTTTGTCTTCACCAACTTGGTGCACACGCCCATGCCCTGGCTGCGCATCGATGCCCTGGCGCTGCTGATTGTATGGTATCTTCCCTCGTGGCACCCGCCGAAGAACGAGGTTGGCCAGGCGTGGATGGTGGCCGCAACCTTTCTGCCCATGAGCTTCGGCTGGGCGGCCGGCGACGTCTCCCTTGCGGCCTACATTCAAGCGTCGCTCGCCCGCATCGAATCACAGACGCAGAACGTGTCTGCGCTTGGCGCCGTCATGGCCTTCCTCTACAGCTCGTACATTGTCATGTACGCCATCGCGTCGGTGTCGCTCGGCACCTACATTGATCGCGTGTCCGACAGCAACCACGGGCAGATCCAGCCGGCCATTCGCAATGTGGCGGGCGTCCAATTCACCATCATCTGCGTGCTGGTCTTGGCGAGCACCTTTGTGCCCAAGGGCGCCTTTTCGCTCAACCCCCGGATGCTGAGCGAAGAGTTTCTCGACGCCGATGTCGAGGAGGAGGAGGGGGGGGATCTGGCGTGGGTGCCCGGGGTGCAGGCCAAGAACAAGCAACGTCACGAGAGCTTCTGTACGAGCTCGCGGGCAGGGTAATGATGTAGATGGGGGGAAAGGGGCGTGGCTTGGGCAGGGTAGTGGATCGTGTGTCCAAGGATGGGTGTGGGCGATGTACTGTAGGTAGATGCCACTAGGTAGTCGTCCTAGTGTCATGTATGTACATATAGATAGTAAGTCCCAAGACTTCATCCTCCCTAGCCCCTGGTTATGCAAGGACGTACATAAGTACATAGCTCACTGCCCAGTGCCCAGTGCCCCTCCATGGCCTGCCAAGCGCCCTCCGCACTCTACGGTGTTTTTGTTGAAGGTCAGCCCGACCCAACGTGCCGCCGTGCCAGTCTCACGATTATGCATGTGGCCGCTTGCATATCGCTCATCGCACCTTTCTCCCCACTACAGAACAGGTATATCGACACAGTTGCCTTTTGTCAGAAGGGAAAGCCACGGTAGGTTGTAGGTCGGTAGGCAGGCCGGCCGGTAGCACCGAGCGTCGTCCCTCCACCTCCAACGTCAGCTCCCCCTCGTTGGTACTACGGCTCCGAGCCACGCGGGCCGGTAAGCAGAGCAAGGGTTGGCAGCAACGTGGCCATGTGGTTGGCCACGCCTTCGTCCTGCTTCGCGAGCAAGCTGCGTGTCCTTCCAGAGAGTCGACCGGCCACAGCAGCTGTGTGTGGTTGCCCGTGAGAACGGGCGGAGGCCTGGGACAAGTACGGGCGCTAGGCGTACGACGACACCAAACTCCCTACTTACCCTGGCCTACCTGCCCATCTGCCCGCTACTCTAATTAAGCCCTGATTCCAAGGACCCCCCGGAAGGCTCCTGGGGCGTAATTTTTTTTTAAATAAAAAAAAATCTACCTTCTTCCAACCTTCTGACGCTCTCTCTGACTCTGGCTAGCTAGGCACGACAGCCGGCTTGGTAAGGGTATTTTCTTTTCTGTACTTTTTCCTTGTTTCTTTACTTGTTGGTCTGGCAGCATCCGAAGGTCAAGCTAGCCTGACGAATCTCTGTCTGCGGGTGGCGGTTACGCCGCGCCGACAAGCATACGAGATTAACCTGGCACTGGATGAGCCATGCAGTCTTTTCCGCAGCACCAGCCCGCGTCGGAAAGTGACCGATGCGACAACGGGCATCGAGGACCCCTGAGCAGAACATGGCCTCAATTGTTCAAAAAGAGGAGGAGATATAGTCCTGTGAGAGAGAGCGCCCAACAGCAGCATCAACACCCACATCATCATCATCATCATCATCATCATCATCATCATCACCACC
>Ga0182211_1000630_pt1 | contig 10858 bp, 11 predicted proteins | sample G5R1MG_20_FD_129660 | JGI IMG/M metagenome (GOLD analysis project Ga0182211, IMG submission 129660) | Switchgrass phyllosphere microbial communities from Michigan, USA - G5R2_MAIN_03OCT2016_LD1 MG | ecosystem: Host-associated > Plants > Phyllosphere > Phylloplane/Leaf | place: USA: Michigan... | reverse complement strand
GGCGTTGTCGTTCGTCTTCCGGAGTGGTAGTTACTGCAGGTGGTCGTACGGGTTTGCGAAATGCTCGACACTTCCCACTTCTTCATAGTTACCTTCCATCCAACGCAAGGGTTCATACTGCTGAGGAGAGAGGACTCTCTCGATCCATGGTAAGCTGAACCATGGATAAGGTCAGATAGATGCCTGATGAAGTGCAGCCACCTCAGGGTGTCGCAGTCGAATCACACTTCTCAAGATGCAATTACTGGGGTCGGTTGGTCTGGACGGAGAAGATGTTTTCTTCTGCTCGCATGACTGCCGTAATACTACATCATAGTATTGGGACGAGCAAGGGATGGAGCGGGGTTGGGCCTCGGGCTGATGTTGTGGAGCGTTGGTTGGTGGTGGATTGATTTGTAGCCGCCGGTCGTCCGAAAAAGGACTAGCTTGAGCCAGGCTTCTAATCACCCATTGACGACTGCAGCTTGGGCAACTTGACCTGAGTCCCAACTGTACACAGTGGACGTCTAGCTTGCTACTTGATGTTTGCCTAGTATGACTCCAGATTCTCCAGATACGCATAATCGATCACATCCGTTACTATCCGACAACAAACCCCTAGGAACGCTCAGACGCCAAACAACCCTCTCCGCGGCCCATTAGCCGCCATCTACATCAATTCAAACTCTCTTGAGTTGGATTCGGATCACATCCTCATACCGACTATAGCCATAGTCCTCAGCATTCAGATTTCTCTTCAGATAGGAACCCAATCGCTAATCCTAGATCGCTACGACACATTGCCTGCGACCAATCATTTCCAACGTCTGAGTTCAATGGGGTAGAATATCAGGCCTAGAATACTGGAGTTGGTCCACTATGTGCTCCAATTGATTCAGCGGTTAGGTCTCTCTATTCGAGACGCTGTGATCCACGTGCTTCAATTGATTCAATGGTTGGGTCTCTCTATTCGAGACGCTGTAATATGGCTCTACCAGACATCATATCGATACTTGGGGCTCATAGAGGCTACCGTCTTGCACATTTTTCAAGCCGCCTGGCGCACCTTCAAGTTCGTATTCTGCATTCTTGCCGGCCTATCTATCTTGCTCGGTACACTCATGCTCGCTCGCTCGGCATATAGAATATACAGATCATACAAACACCGGCTCGAGATTCTTTGCCTTGAAGAAGCTCGTGATGGAGCCGCACAGGCGTGGCTGCAATGGTCAGATGTTATAGCGCAAGGCTCACGAGAGCGCAATGCTAGACTACAGCAGCAAAGACAAGAAGAAAAACACCAACGCCGAGTGGCAGAAGAACATCAACGCCGAGTGGCAGAAGAAGAGCGACGCAGGAGGGAAGCTAGGGAAGTCCTTCGCGCAAATGCTCTGCGCGAGCAGCGCCGCTCGGAAAACGCCAGACTCCGCCGCCGTTGGAGAGAGGCCTGTGATGAAATATTGGCCAAAGGGACCGGAGAGCTTCCTCGTCCACCTCGGCCGAACGGGATTTCGTGTCAAACCCCGTACTGCCACGATAAATGGAGGGCTAGTAGTACGTGTGAGCATGATCTTATGGCGCTCTTCGACACGTCCACTGAAGAGAGTATGCGGGAGGTGCTTAAAGACGAGCGAAATCGGTGGCATCCAAATTCTCCTGCGATTAACAAACTTCGAGACTTCAAGGACCAAAACCAACAATTGGCTACGGAGATATCGCAGATCATCCAAATTCTGTTAGACAACGCGCCAGCAAGGCCTAGAGACGGCTACAGAGGGGCATAGACACTACTCAATCCCGTACTCTGCCAAGTTGATGGAAAATCGTGAACCTTTTGGCCGTGTTGGCTTAGAGGGGATTGACATCACGGCCTGGCAGATTCCGATACCCACCGTCCCAGAAAATGCATGGCGAGAAAATAGCAGTAGTATCAAGACCTAATTCTGTCTACTTGTGCTACTCAGACTCGTGCACTTTTAAACCACCTAAGCATGACATTGTTAACTCATTGCGGGGTGGTCCATGATACAAGCAAGCCCTTATTCGTTTCTCATGTTTGTAACGTTATATCATCTTAAAAGGTGTCTGAGTGAGATGATTCTTAGAAATTTTTTCCATGTCCCGCTTCGTGTTTAGACTCAGGTGGTACGAGGTAAGTAAGAGGTATGGAACACCTTATCTATGACAGAAGGACAAATTCAAGTGGAGACTCGTATGGCATCCTGTAGGTGGTAGGCTTATCAAGTATGCCTTTTCTATGCTTCAATATCCGTATAAACCCAGCAAATCCCAAAACGACTCCCAGCTCAATCTTGTTATCGTTCACTAAGTGACAACGTACCTAGATATCGCAACTGCGGATACATTATGCACGTTTCAGTTATCATACGATACAAGTCGCTCCGCCGTGCAATCAGGCTTCGCAGTGACGCTGGACGTTTCGTATGTCCATCAATCCCATGGGACAGGGGTCTCTACTAAAGGTGGGATAGGCCCACTTCTATAATGCAGCCATAACGTTCCCCTGGCGATTTGTCTTCGGCCCTTGTAAACGACTAGGCGTTATTCTGTCATAGGAGGTTAAGTACCTCGGTAAATACTAGTAACGATGAGTACGAAGCATGCACTTGCCTCTCTAGTCGTTGATCCTGTGAAGTGAACGAGAGCGCAATAGCACGCGACGAAGATCGCGTACTCGGCTCTAGGTATAGACACTGTAAATAGGATAGATCGGGTAGTATGAGCGAAGATCAATGGAGTAGGTCAAACACGCCCCGACAAGCAATCGCATTACCCGTGTTCCCCTTCCGCGTGCGGAAGAAATACATCGACTAAAATACAATGATTGAATGTGAATGAGACGTATCTTCTACGTCGAAGCGCGGCGCGAAAGTGCGAGGAATAATGAGTTTCTCGGCCGGGGGCAGCTCGATCAACCAACCCCACGTGCCTATGTATGAAGAGAACTTGTGTAGTCTATCGATGAATGCCCAAAGAAAGTTAAACTACAGGAATCATATTGATGAAATATCGGATGGTAATGTGATTTCTATGGCACTTCATCCCATCCATGTGATCTATCGTGAGGCTTGAGACATAAACGGACAGGCACTCACATCACCACTTGCAGTGGATGGATGTCCGGATGGGATGCCTTGCTGTTCCTGCGAACTCTCTTTTGGTTCTTTCAAATCCAACTCGGCCAGTGTCTTCTTGAGTTCGTCTTCAGTCTGAACAAACCCATCTGGCAACTCCTGCTCTTTTGGGACTGTGACGCCTGCTTGAGCATCCTCTACAACATCAGCGGGCGAGACACCCTTGGGTATGGGATCTTTCTTCACCACACCATCGGGTGCAATCTGACGAAACATGTCCATCGGGTCGAACCATGTCCGTACAGACTGCAGTTGCACCTTCTCATTAACTGTTGCGACAGTAACCCCTTGGATATCAATAGGGCCTTGATGAGCCTTGGCTGTGACCTTTTCGCCCTTGTTGTTGATCCCTACATAGTCATTTTTCATCTGACCCCAATGGCGCCATCGGAAGCTCACGGTCGGCGGACCGCTATAAACCTCGAGCACTTCCCACGCAAATGTCGGCATCATACGCTTGAATGTCTTGTGTGATGATGCAAAGTCGGAGTATTCTGGAGAATAGTACTCATTGGGCGCAATAATGGCATTATATGTGCCAACTTTGAGCATGGCTTCTGCGCCCTCAGCCTTGGAGCCATTGATTGCAAAAGAGTAGTTTTCGTGGTCGATGGTGCGCCAGTCGGTGATAACAGGTTTGAAGGACGCTTCGACTTCCCAGTTCTTGACTAGGTTTTGAACGAGTTCGGGAAGGGAGCCCGCTTCGTGGGTCATCTGCTTGGCTGGTAGGAAATTAGAGAGTGAGAATATCAGGCGGAACTCGGCTACTTACTCTCTGCAAATACCTTTCGAGTTTTGGAGTAGTCTGGCGCCCTTCCATATCGCCATTTGGCTTCCTTGTCCTTGAGCACAGCATCAGGATCTGTGAGATAATCTGGTAGGGCGGGTGCAGTTTCTTGCACTGACGGTGGCTCAACGTCGGCAGCGGCCATAGCTGTTGATACCAAAAGACAAGTGTGTGAGGTAAGGTGAACGTCGTTAAGTTGGAGATGTGTGGGGTAATAGGAGAGTAGTGTCGAATGCTTCTAGTTATCACAGGCAGTGGCTGCTTTATACAATTCCTGTCTGATATGAAACGTCTGATCGAAGCGGAGCAACTGAGACTAGGATCTGATGACCCTGCAGCAGGTGTAACACGCGGAGCCAGACTACCCGTGTCGTGGGCGTGCAGTGGTTCTACCTGGGTACCCGGATATAGAGCAGATGCCCTCCACTTACAAGATTTTAATGGTTTGAGAGTGGACCTAGACGAGACGCACCAGCTAATCAGCGCAGGAAGTTGATATGCAGGTCTAGTCGTTGGCTGCATTCTCGGTACATGACTAGGACCACGCCGCAGGAGGCTCTCTGGCGCCATGAATCCATCGCGAAAGCCGAACGCGCAACGCTAAGAGAAGGACTTTTGACAGTGAACATAGCAGTCAGTTACAACAGGGTTGTGGCATAGATGCGAGCTATAGTCTCTACCACGCTGATGAACAAGGACAAGAGTTGGTGCCTCACGGCTACTGCCATAGTCAACGCGGTATTTTTCATCGTCACACAGCCAATCCAGACACATGGCTTGTTATGGATAAGGACCGTTTTCGTGTAATGTACTGTGTACAGAGATTCCAGCCGCAGGCTAAACAGGGGTGGGCCTGTCCCGCGCCCAATCTCGGCACGAATCGCTTGCTTGCTTGGATATCGGTGACTGTCAGCCGCGGTTGAAACCAGACGCTCTTCCTGTGCCGGCAAAAGTCAATCTCACTGGCAGCAGTCAGCGCATGGATTCAGGAATCGGGCGGTGCATGGCAGATTGGCTCGAGACGAGTTGGAAAGGAGTACAAAATCGTCTCGGACATGCCGGTACATGCCTCCAGCGTGTTTTTCACGTGCTGTTGCTCATCGATATCCATTCGCCTGCCACATGATGTCCCGGTGAAGCTTAATCTAGAGACTGACTCGACCATCGCATTACCGATATGGTGGCAACGCAAGACTGCAGCATTTTTCGGTTGGTTGGTGGGGCCAGACCGCAGCGTCGTTGCCGCGGCCACTAAGCAGGTTGAGCGGCGGCCCTGTGGGTTGTCTTGTAAGCGTCTTGGTCGAAATCTGCACACTCTGAGGCTTCACCGCGCTGTTTGTTGCAATTTAGTGGGAGGAAGATGTGGCAGACGCCTTACATGTGGAGAGTGAAGCAGCAGTATCACGTGTCCTTGGCGGCTAGCGCGCATGACGTCACTACCGACCAACATCGATAGGACGGTGGCGATGAGGCCAATGGGTGTGTTAACTTCCATTTGGTAGAGGCCTCATCCAAATCATGGGTCGCAGGGATCGACTCATCAGTACAGCGATCCTGCGTGCCATTTTCCGCAGTCAGTCTGCGCAGGATGATGAAGAACCGCGGCCAGGCGTGCTTGCGCGTATCTGGGCCTTCTTTTCTCTCTTCAGTCTCACCCTCGCTAGATATCGAGCTTCGCTATTCAGGAGGCTGAGAAACGAAACATGGGGGGTTGAAGAAGAAGAGTACACGGAGAGTTTTCGAAGCCCAAGTAAGAGCACGCGATCCCACCTCGTGGCCATTGGGGATCTCGGCTACTCTGGGTCGGTATGTTATACTATGGACAGTGAACCAGGACACGACTGACGTGTCCAAGACGTTCTTTACGACTCTCAATTCAAAGTACTTGATCAAGTCACTGCCCCGGGAGTTCGAGCAGTCGTTCTTCCGCGATCGCCTTCTCGAACCTTACGCCGAGCACATGCGGTTCAACAAGGACTCTCTCCTCGTTCGAATCACCGACCTCCTACATAGCCCCCTACCTACTATAGGAGCTTTTATTGGAGCCGTACCAAGCCATCATATAGTCATGGAGAACATCCTCTACGGAAGGACCAGTGGTAGCGAAGACGAGCAAAAGCAGTGGGAGACATACGATCTCAAGCCAAATGACTACTTCTACCCGGAGCGAGATATTGCTGGTGGCCGGTTAGCCTCGGAGAGTGTAAAGAAGCGGCTGATCGACGAGTTTAACGACAAGATAAGGGTCACCACTGATCAGAAGGAGGAACTCATTACACAACTTACGCGCGACTCGAAGATGTTACAGGCGAGCAATGCAGTCGACTACTCGCTGTTCTTGGTGCGCTACCCCACAGAACTTTGCCCATCTGGTCGCGATAGCATCCCAACGCCTCCGGGCTGTGGCTCTTCATGGCGGAATGGCGTTGCCTCTCGAGATGGAAAGTGGATCTATCGCGCCGTTGTCCTCGACTTCTTTTGGGCGAAAGATGCGCTGCAGGCGCAAACCCTCACGGGTCTTGTCCAACTGTTCAATACGCTCAAGCTCGGCAAGGATCATGGGCCGATGACGATTACGACTACAAGTGAGGAGTACAGACAGAGGTTTCTTGGTATGGTGGATGGCATGGTCGAAGTTTTAGATAGCGCTGGTCAACCCTCGGGCAAAGTGCGCTTTCCCGCGCCCCGAACGCCTGAAACAGCATGATAAGCCAGGCCGGAGACTTTGCAAGGCACTTGCATGAGACCTCTGGCATCATCGTATCATCCTCTGAGGGATGCCGGGTGCTCTTCAGCCATAGTTACACAGAGAAGGTCGCGTGGTATGGTGTGCATCCTACGAATCACCAGACGGCCTACAAAATACTAAAGCCACTTGGCTTCGAGTGCAAGACAAGGGCCATCAATGGGTGTCGTGACAAGTAACGTCCACGCAGATCAACCGAGGTAGGGGACAGGAAGGGAGTCACGTGGCGCGAGTGGTGGCCTCACAAACATGGCTCCCATCATAGTGCGCGTCATGGCATAGAAACGGCTTCTCCAGATGAGCCTTGGAATGCGAGTCCAACAGACTCCCTGGCTGCAGGGGGGAATGACGTCGTTGGTGGGCTTGGTGACGAGCGTGTCCACGTTGCACTACCCTGCACACCGATGGGATAGAGTGCCTACCTCCCAAAAGCCTGTGTTGCTCTGCGCACGAACTCCCAACGCCCTCTCTCTCTTTCTCTCTCTCTATACATTTTCGATACTAGTAACCTCTGGACTCATCACCCGCCACTCTCGTTGCACTCACCCCATTCATACGCCATACTCAACAAGGCTGAGATCGATCGATTACGCTCCAATCACACCGCCTCTCGCCTCAGCTCTACGTCACTGCCGGCTGCCGGCCACCCTCGTCCGGGTCCTGGTGTAGGCCTCTGTTGAAACATGTCCGTCTTAGCTTTCAAGGCGCTCAGCTACGGCGCAGAGCAGATACCCGACAAGTTCTTCGAAAAGATACCAGGCGGCTTCTTCACCCCGCAAGAGACCAAGGACATCAAACAAGGCCGCAAAAACCGCAAAGACGACAAGACTAGAGAGCGGCGCCAAAGTGAAGGCCGATCTAAGCGACGCACTTCCCGGAGAGATCACAGTCCCTCGACGGAGAGCTCAGAACACAGCGAATTCGACGATGAAACCGACGACGAGCGAGAACGCGCGGAGCGAACGAGGGAGCGAACGAGGGAGCGAAGACGGGCAAGGAGCACAGCAAGGGCTCCTAGCAGGAGCCTCAGCCGGGGAAGAGACGATAGACGTAGTAGAGACTTGGACGGTGAATACAGTGACCCCAGGGTCATGGCACAGACAGAATCAGGAGCACACTACTTTCCTCCCCCGCCCACGTCGGAGTATGAGGCGTACAGCCCACAGGAATATCCTTCCGCGCCAGCGCAGAATGCACCGGCTGTCCCTGCATACGGCTATTCGCCCCAGGTAAATTGCTTTTCGCGTTGTAGTCGCACAACCCTTTTGTCGACACCTGAATGTCCAACGCCGGTGAACTCTTGTCCACCGATGCTGATGTACAGGCCGGCTTCCCGCACGTCGTCTTTTCCCTTTTTGCCACCTCCTCTGCTTAGCAATCTTTCTCGCGGGACTCCAGTGTCTGCAGCCTTTTCTCCGTCTCACGAACCGCCTCTTGCGGCGCTGCTACCACGGTCACCTACTAACTCCCCTAAGTCAGCAGCACCCCAGGCGTACCCTCATGCCCAGTCCTCTGGACAGCGTGAAGGGCCGCGATGTGCAGCGTCGCGCTACACTCCTGGACCCGGATATGCTCCTTCTCCCCCCGTGAACGCAGTATTTCCTCCTGCACCTATCGGCACAATCTCGACGCCGTACAGCCCCTACAGGCCGTCCGACTACCCTCCGGGCCATGGCGACTTTGCTGGCAACACGTACCCGTCACCACCGCCGTTTGGGCGCCAGCGGTCCAGTTCCCAGCCACTCTACGTACCCAGCAACATCCCTCCCTATCCGACCTACATTCCCCCTTCAGCCGACCAGCATGCCCTGGTCGCCTACGACCAACCACACAGCCGCCATGGCAGTGCCCAAGCTCGTCGTGAAGAGCGACATAGAGCAAGGTCTGCAGACTCCCCTTCCCGCTCCCACCAAGACGGCCGTCGAGATCGTTCGCGCATGATGCAAGTGCGTGAAAGATTGGACGGCATAGACTTGCGCGAGAAGGGTCTGGCGGCTACGGTGGGAGGTGCGTTGGCGGGAGGGCTTGCGGGTAGGCAGATGGGTAAGAGTAGGCTAACGACCCTTGTAGGTGCGGCGGCGGGGGCTCTGGGTGGCCGAACCATGGCCGATAAGCGGTCCAAGTATGTGTCGTGCATCCGATCGGCGTATGCATCAGGTCCGATAGCTAACACAAGTGACGCTTTTGTAGAAGTCGCGGCGAACGTCGATCCCGCTCTGGATCTCGGTCTCGGTCTCGGCCGCGCGCACGAAATCACAATGGTGAGGGTAGCAAGGACACGGGGCTCGGTGCTAGAAGCCGCAGCGTGATTCATCGCTTCCGCTCCACGTCGCGGGGGCATGACGAGCGAGATAGCCGCGCGGACAGACGTGATCGCCACCCTGATCGTGGCTATGACCGTGGTGGCGACGAGCATGAGTACCTCCGTAGCGAGTCTGAGGGAGACGGCTCATCGGTGCCATCCAGGAGGAGAAGGCGCAGGAGGAGAGACTAGGTATTGATTCCTGCAGCGGGCATCCATTGACGTGGCCGTTGAACCATGGGCCTTGTTCCGACGGAGTTTGTCGGGACAAAGAGACAGCGAGCTTGGCATGGGGTGACGGAGTAACGACGTGAATGAATGGAATGACTGTTTTTGCTGTTTGGCTCGGCCCCTTCGGCCCGATTTTCCTTTTGCCTCCGTTGTGTGGTTCCCTTGCACGGCCTCACGGGAATAAGAAGAAGGGAAGTCCCTACGTACGACTCGCCGGGCGAGTCCGATGAAGGGTACGGACCAAACGAAGCCTCGTTTCTTCCCCTGCCTGATCCGGCGACATCACTCCGGGTTTCCAGTGCCAGGCCGACATGGCGCATCGTCGGCAGAGGCATGCGAAGTTGGATTTGGGTGCGTGGGGGGTGTCGGCAGTACTTTTGACTCCCGAGAGCGAGGAGGATGGATCTGAGTCCATGGATCACGACGTAGGTAGCTGACGGACAGGGTAGCGATGTACCTACTACTACCTACGTATGAAATCATCATGGCAGCACAGTACCGTCAGTATCTACCGAGTCTGTATACCACCCAGGATACGGGCAGGACGCTAGCTACTTACGATGTACCTACTCTCCGAAGGGCCTCGATGACAATGCATGGATGGAGGAGGTAGGTACATGGAACATGGAGCGTCGGACCTGATGGCAGCTGCCATGTGGACTGTATGAAGGTACCTATGCCTAGGTACCTTAGTACATAGTATGGATCGATGAGGTACTTCTTTCGGCAGGCCTTCCTTCTTGGGCCGGGGGGGAAGGGAAGTGGTGGGGGGCCTTGGAAATCAGGCCAACCTTTTCGGCGAATTTGGCTGGTAGGTAGTACGTGAAACCATGTTACACTGGGATGACTCTGGTGTATGGCATAGTCGGACCGGCACGGCATGAAGGACGGATTGGCTGCAGACAGGCGGCGTGACGGAGACATGTGCTCACCACCACCACCGGTGACGCGCCGAGGGAGGATGGATGTCGTGTACATGGTAGGTATGGAGTAGTGTGAGGCGCGGTGGGATGAACATGGTCATGGACCTGGTGGAGAGCAGGTTCGGGACCGCATATCGGTGCTACTCGTCACAGCGACGGCAAAGTACTCGATTGGGGAATCGATAGTGGTTCGAGCCGAGATGAGAGCGGTCGTTCGGCCAGCTGCATTGGGAGAGAGAGTGTGTGTGTATGTGTGTATGTCTGTGTGTGTGTGTGTGTGTGTCTGTGTCTGTGTTACGCGAGACGCTTCTGTGGTAGGCCGGAGGAGGGAGGAGGAGGAGGGGGAGGAGGGAGGATTGTATGTATACCTAGCACGTACAGAGTAGCTATGGCACAGTAGAGCGCTCAACAGCAGCCCACTGGCAAGACGGATGGCCGGGGAGACGGGGCGAGAGGGTAGGAAGACTGCTTCCGCAGCCGCGTGGCGGTACGATAGGGTCGGATGCATGATCTTCCATGGACCGGCAGTGCGGCGCTGCTGTGGCGTCAAGAGCGTTTGCAGCCTCCATAGCTGGGCAGGTACATATACTATAGTATGTACCTACACTATGGCACATACACACTACGGTAGACACTAGGCTTCTTGGCCTGCTTCTTGGCCTGCTTCTTGGCCTGCTTTTTGTTGGATTCGTGGGGAGGGGGAGGGGGAGGGGAGGGGAGGGGAGAGGCATCCTC
>Ga0182211_1000628_pt1 | contig 10872 bp, 8 predicted proteins | sample G5R1MG_20_FD_129660 | JGI IMG/M metagenome (GOLD analysis project Ga0182211, IMG submission 129660) | Switchgrass phyllosphere microbial communities from Michigan, USA - G5R2_MAIN_03OCT2016_LD1 MG | ecosystem: Host-associated > Plants > Phyllosphere > Phylloplane/Leaf | place: USA: Michigan... | reverse complement strand
TATCTATCTATATCTATCTATATCTATCTATATCTATCTATCTATCTATCTATCTATTTCCTTGTAACGCTTCTTACACTCTATAGTCTATACTAGGCTACTAGCCGGAAAAATATAGATACAGGATTTTAATAAGAAAATTCGGCGCTAGTTACAGTATAGACAGAAAATAATAACTTTATAGGATAACTGCGCCCGCTATAATAAATAGAATTTCTCTAGCTAGGTAGAATAAACTTCTAGCAGGTCTAACAGACTGTTTAATACTAATTTTAGGTAGTATAGCCCGCTGCGCGGGAAGATAGATATAGTGTGTTTATTATAAGATTCAGCGACGAGTTGTGTTGGGGATCAGCGAGTGTGTTGGGTAGATTCCTTGGCAACGATCTAACGGTAGTCGGGCCGACTCTAAGAGCCAATGGGAGACAGTAAACATCGGCTCAATGGCCCCGTATAAGCATCAACTCAGCGGCCGCCTCTTTTCATGCGCGACCTGCCACGCGGGGCTAGGGTCGGTAGATCAGCCCATGCTGACTATGAACTAAATAGGATCGAACAGTTGCCATGAGTGATTCGAAACACGGCGCAATTCCTAAGGCAAAGACGAAAAGAGACACGAGACACTCGAAAGAATTTAAATCGGAAGCCGCATGAAATGATCCGTAGCATATCCCTAAACTCCAAGCCGCCGCCGGACATCCTGCTGTTGCCCAAAGCCATGCGGCATCGCATTCAAAGCCCACCATAGACCGATATCTTCGCTGCTTCTTTAATATCCGGTTGCGCCAGGTGCCTTCTCATCCTTCTTTAGACTCAATAAGAGCTCCCTGAACCGTGCCTTCTCGCTCCCGGACGCTCCACCTTTACTGCCCTTCCCGCTAAGGTCGACTAGCTTAGCAATCCGCTCCCAGCTTGTTCCACCCGCGGTGGTGTCATCACGGTTCGCTAGGAACTCGTCTGCCTCTTTCCGTGTCTTGGCGATTTCCTTTTCTTTCTTGTTGTTGTAGTTCTCATAGAAGTCGTCGATATTCTGCTGGGCATCCTTGACTGTTTGGGCTTTGCGCTCGGCGGACACTTCATCGCGGTGTTGGATTTGAAGATCACGACGCTCGCGCCATTCCCGAATGACGTCGGGCTCGGGCGAGTCAGAGCGCATGGGTGTGAAGGAGGGCGCAGGTTGTCCTGAATGGAATGAGAGCCCTGACCCTGTGATTGTGCCACCTGGGGCCATGTGCTAATACGGTCATCATTGGCATGTATTCTCCCCATCAGCTAGGCGAGGGCTGCTTACATCGTTGGTGGTGTCGATGGCGGGAAATGAGGTCTCGAATCCGCTCATTTCCTGCGAGCCATGATTGGCATCTTTATAGTCTCCGCCCAGCAAGTCATCGTCACCGTCCTCGACTGTAGCGGCTCTGTCGTTCTCCGAGGCAAACTGGTCTGCGTCGTCGCCGAGCATCGCTCGTTCGCGTGATAGGAAGTCATCATTATCGTTGGAGTCGCCGACAATGTCGAAATTAGTCGCATCGCCTCGTGCTTCAGTATGGCCTGGCCTTATTCAGTATTCCATATGGAGCTGGTTCGGGGGTGTCAATAGCTAGACTCACCAGCGTCAATCTCGTCCAGTGACGGGAATCGGTCAGCCATGATGACTATACGTATGTGGTGTGTGGGAGAGAGGAAGGAGGTGTGATAAGTCAGCAATTGATTGTTATGTTGGCTTCTTGTTGGGTACGAATAGTTATGGTCACTGGCCGTCGTCTCCTAGCGCTTGGCATGCGCGGAGCCACGTTACCCCGAACAGCTGTTAGCGTGTCGCGAAAGCTCACCACGAGCTCTTTCTCTTCTTCCACCATCAATCATCCGTCATTGCAGCAGTAGTCACAGCGCAGCCACACGCTCGCCACTGAGACCCCAAGGGCGTATCTAGATACTTTTCTGTCACGTCGTGGTGTTTTCGACACTTGCACAGACAGGAGGTCGTGTGCCAAATTGCCATCAATAGCAACTGTATACGTGATCATCACCTGAAGCATGGCTTTCACCGAGGACAGCCTCAAGGCGAAGCTCTCATCGCTCAACGAGACTCAAGAGGCCATTTCTACCGTCGGGCAGTGGATCCTCTTTCACAGGTAAGGGCATTTCATCTCGTCGCTGGACCATCTCATGTGTGCGCATGCAATGGCTGAGAGGGTCGACGCAAACACATTCTCGTGGTATTCAACCATGAACTGACACAGATTATGAATAGACGACATGCCGAACGAATTGCTCAAGTATGGCTTCAACGAATAAAAGAATCATCGCCAAACAAAAGACTGGTCTTGATCTATCTCGCCAATGAGATCACGCAGACTTCGAAGATGCGTAAGAAGGAAGAGTTCCTTCGGGCATACGAACCGATCATCGCAGAAGCAACATCCGTGGCCTACCGGGGCGCGCCTGTCGAGACACAGAACAAGATTCGAAGAGTTGTTGAAGTTTGGCGACAGAGGCAAATCTTCGCCCTCAAAACTCAGACAGACATCGAGAAGCAGATTGATGAGCTCGATCGTTCCAAGTCGACGCGCAAGCCTGCACTCGGTGGCTCCCTCTTCTCCGCTTCATCGATCCCACCAGAGCTTGCACCCGTGGTTCCTCTTGCAACAACACTTCAGAAGGCAGACCTGGCCACTAAGCCAGCAGTAGGCACTGCCAATCAGGAGTACGAAAAGCTCACGAGCCCGAACGCAACGGTCTTGTCCCCTCCTATGCATGCTGCCGGACTTGCAGCATTGTGTAGGAAACTTGCAGTGGCGGAAGGCGCAGTTGCTGAGAGCATCAAAGCACGCCAGGCTCTGATCTCGGGATTAGAGAAGATCCTCGAGACCAACAAATCCAAGCTCGAACAAGACGAGGCACAAGCATCCGACCTGACGAACCGCAAAGACGCAATCGACAGCCGTAAGCGCGAAGTCGAAGCAGCTATTCTTAAGGGCCTGTCTGCTGCAGAGACCAACAAGATCTCTGCCGCACCACTCCCAGTCGTGACGACCTCACCTGTCTCTCAAGATCGCCCCCAAATCGAAGAACTCACGCCACCCCCCATGGAGTCCTTTACTCCTGTCGGCTCTCCCCAACAAGCTGCAGCACCTGGTTCCGAGCCCGTGCCAGATATAGGCGGAGACGCGATGGCAGATTCCGTGTCTCAGCCTGTTTCACCTCAGACAGCAGTCGCACCCGACAGCCACGCCCTACAGCCCGAGAACGCGACGGCAATTGGCGAGCAGAATCAGCACGTCGCCGAGGATCTGCTAAAGAGCTTACAGCAGGCTCCGCTTGAAGCGAACGGCGGTACGCAGGGCCAGCAGATGGCGTACCAGAACACGTACAAAAAGCGAAAGATGAGCAGGAGCACGGCCGAAGATGAGTTTGCGGCGTTTGCAGGCGATGGCGATATGAAGGCTGTGGATGATGATTTGAGTGCGTTAATTTGAGAGGGTGGACATACTTTGTGGGACAATGTGTGTTGACATAACCTTTGAGAGGCATCAAGTGCTCTCCCTATTTCTCAACAGGACGAACAATGTTTCGGTTTACAGAGGAATCGGTATGCAGGGAAGATTCCATGGTGTAGTAGCATTCGTTTTCATCCATAAATATCGCCATGGGAGTTATTCTACAATTATTATAGGTTTTGTATATCATCTCTTCCCCTGCAATCGCTGTCCACGCACCTTACGACTTCTCCGGCATAGACCTATTCTTCTCAATCTCTTCCATGACTCGCTTGCCTTCTTCAGTTGTCGCGTCTACAACGCCCTCTTCGAGACTCAACATGCCCCCTTGACCAAGCTGTTCCACAATCTCCTCTGCTTGATCCACACTCATCTTCGCTAAAACCTTGTTCACCTCCTCTAGTGCCCCCGTCTCCAGCGCTCGCTGTAGACCAGGCGGGAAACTCTCGAAGATTTGTCGTGCCTGCTGTTCTGCTGCATGCTCCTCTGGGTCAGATGACGTGGGCTCTTTCGGTGGCACAGAGATATTGATCTGTGTGTTTGGATCAACGGCATGGAGTTGGATTTGCTCGACACCTTCGGCCGACTGCGGGTTCTCCTTGCGCTCCTTGAGAATCTCAGCAGCACGTGTCTTGATGCGGCGGTAGGTGCCCTCAACGTCGTCGTTAAACATCTTGCTTGCTTGGTGGTCCTTGATTTGTATGCGCTTAAAAAAGAGCTCTACGCCCTGTCTTCCGCCAAGCTGCCTGCAGTACTGCAGAAGAAGGCCTTGGTGAACGCACTGTCTTGCGTGTTTTGGCTTGCCATCGAGCTCAGAGTTGAAGGCTTCGACAAGGAGACCGTCGGTTTCTTTCTCGGCGAGTACATCGGGGTTCTTCATGAGGAATTCAAGGCAAGCGTACCAGTCACCGGCTTTTATCTTGCCGAAGGCTTGGGCCAGCGGAGAAGCTGTAATGTCGTCTTCGTTGTCCTCACCGTCGGCGAGGGTGTCTTCTTCGATATCAGCGTCTGCCCCGGAAGACCCGCCTGTATCTGTTCGCAAAGTTTCGGGGCGTTTCACAGGGTTGAGTAGCTCGACGGATGATGAGGAATCTGATTTTTTCGCGGATTGTGATTTTGATGTCGAAGCTACTGCTGTATCCTCTCCTTTTCGTACACTGGAGTAGCTGAAACCCTCGTGTATATCGTCGCTAGTAATGTGCTTCTTTTCCTCTTTTTCTAGCTCCGCAAGCTTTGCATACAGCTGCTGTTGCAGATCCTCTATCCTTGCCTTCTCTTTCTCCAGACCGGAGATGAAGAGGGAGTATCGTGGCTCATCGCTCTTTCGCTCATCAATGTCCTTTTTCACCGCGTCGACAAGACTCGCCATCATCTGGGGATATGTCGGTTTGTCCTTGATGTGCTCATGCACGCCCTCTGGAGGCGGCGGCGGCCTATCCGACCCACCGTACTTATCAACCCTGGTATCCATCATGCTTTCCATCATCGCCTGGAATACGAGCTGGTCGTCTAGTGTGCCATTACTCTCCGCCTGCGCCGGCTTGTGCGATTTGAGAGCCGTGAGGAGGCGGTCGACACGCTCCGTGAGACCGTCATTGATGATGCGCTCATATTGCAGTGTCTTGATCTGATGCCGTCGGTGGTCACGTTCCTGGTGTATCTGTGCTTGTTTGGCGCGGATGAACGACTTCTTGTCGACGTTCGGGTGGACTTCGATGTCGCTGTCATCAGAGAGCTCTAGGGCGTCCTAGGTTCAGTTAGCATGCAGTCATACAGAGCGTGGAGATGCACTCGCCCACTTGCTGTAGTTGATGACCATGATGTGTCTGTAGCGCGGATATCGATCACTCGGCGGTGTTGTTGCACGAGACTGGACTTTTGCTGCTAATGAAAGCAGATTGCGGGGCTGTCGCCACCCAAGCTTGGTGGGGAAGCTTCGAGCACCTTCACTCCTGAGCCACATGCCCATTTGCGGTATCCTATGTACAACAACATGGCTTCTCCAGTGCCTTTGATACTTCTGGCCTAATTTCTGTCCGCTGCGGAGGGATGGAGCCCGGCACTTTGGCTACCTTAACTTTATTGCACCAAGCCTTGGCAAGCCATCGTAATTTCACTGAACACGTTTCGGGCCTGCTTGCCATGCCTGTTTCAAACGGTGCGTACGTACGCATTGCGAAATACCTAAACCTTACTTCTAGGCCACGAAAATAAATATGAACATAAGAGAGCACCCTCCCAATATACACGTCAGCATCCAGGTTATCCAGCATCGCATTCTTGTTTTCTGAGCGGCTCAACTTTTGTTCATTTGTTTCATCATAGTGAACATCTCTACCAAAATGAAATATATTACATCCACCCTTCTATTTACTGCTATTGTTGCTGGCCATGGCTATGTCAGAAATGCTACTATTGGTGACACGGAACATACTTTCTATCAGCCTTATGAAGACCCCTACATGGACCCCAAACCTGCACGTATCTCGCGCGAGATTCGAGGAAATGGGTATGTAGCAGACGTTGCCATCTCTGACATACAGTGTGGTGGCTATGCCACTGGCGGTATCAATGGATCCAGGCCTGCTGCTTTACATGCCGATGCGGTTGCAGGCTCAGAGGTTAGCCTCCACTGGACGCTTTGGCCTGATAACCATATCGGACCTACGATTACCTATATGGCCAAGTGCCCTAATACTGGTTGCGATAAATGGATGCCCGAGTCATCGTGTGTTAGACCTGTTACCAAGCGTAAATATCCATACTAACACTACGTGCAGAGCTGTCTGGTTTAAGGTCCAAGAAGAAGGTCGTCAAGGTACCTCTGATGTCTGGGCCTCTGATGCTCTCCAGAAACCAGGCGCTGCCGTCAAGTACACAATCCCTAAGTGTATCCCTAGCGGATATTACCTCGTTCGCCACGAAATCATCGCGCTCCAAACCGCCGACCAATATCGTGGTGCACAGTTCTACCCTAGCTGCCATCAGCTCAAGGTCTCGGGCGGTGGTCGCATATTACCATCTGGTCTCGTCAGCTTCCCCGGCGCGTACAAGCCCACCGATGATGGCATCACATATGATGCCTACAAAGGTATGCAAAGAACATGGATGAGATTCGAGGAGAGATCCGGCTGATATATCCACAGCTCAGACGTACACTATTCCAGGGCCGAAAATATTCACTTGTCCGACAGCGACGCTCTGGAGGTCCAATATAGATAATTACCTCACCGATGAGCTTTAGAGGGGATATTTACATACATGCAACATCCCAGGTGAAGACGCAGTCATGAATTTGACGCGGCCCCACGATGCTTAAGAGGTTGTTATCGGGGCGCTAAAGTAGGCTTATCGCCCATTGGGAAGGTGGTGCATCTCTTGATCAAGTTTTTCGGCGTCACGCACAAAATACTTCCACAGACCTGCGAAGCTTATCTGGTTCGCCAATTGCCGTTGCACGTGCAGCCGTGACTTTGCAGCTTATGTAGGGTCTGAATGGGTCCAAGCCAGGCCCAACTCCATAAGATGGTTCCACTGACATCTGCAGCTGGACGTTACCCTCTCCCCAATTTTCGTTCATGATGAAGTTTCGATTTTGCGGCACGATTGCGGCTTTGATTACAGTTGGTTCTGCATGTGGGGGAGATAGTAACTGCTATGGGCCTTTACATGATGATGTTGTCCTTACCCGAAATGTACGACGAATGCAACCAGATGCGCAGAATGCCACGACGATGCCTCGAGGCCCTCTTGAATGGGGCCAGATCAATTTCTTGCACACAACAGATACGCACGGATGGCTTGAAGGACACATCAAGGAACCCAACTATGGGGCGGATTGGGGCGACTATGCCAGCTTTACCAAGCACATGAAGCAGAAAGCTCGAACGCTTGGAGTTGATCTGCTTTTGGTAGATACGGGGGTATGTGCCTGCCACCTGAAGCCACGGGGCCCGTGCAATGACCCGCTTGGTCAAGACCCGCAGCTGACCCGGTTATAGGACCTCCACGACGGCGCTGGCCTAAGCGATTCTACGTCTCCTAATGGCAACATCTCTAATGCTGTCTTCGAAAACATCGACTACGACCTATTAACTATTGGCAATCATGAGCTCTATGTCACAGAAATTGCTTATGAAACCTTCGGCAATTTTTCCAAAGTCTATGGCGACAAGTATCTTACAAGCAATGTTCAGATCAAAAATCCTGCTTCAGGGCAGTTCGAATACATTGGCGCCAAATACCGATACTTCACGACCGAGCAGGGTCAGTACGAACTTGAGAGAAAACGATCATTAAGTAACATACAACAGGTCTGCGTATCATGGCATTTGGGGTACTCTTTGATTTCACCGGTAACAGCAATGTCTCCAAAGTCATCAAAGCAGCCGAAATGGTTCGGCAGCCGTGGTTCCAGGCTGCAGTAAACTACACTCATCCCATTGATCTCTTCGTAGTGATAGGGCACAATCCTGTTCGAACAACTGTGAGTAGCAGTACCATAGGAACTGTCTTCAAGGCCATTCGCAGTATTAAACCCAATGTGCCTATTCAAGCCTTCGGTGGCCACACTCACATCCGTGACTTCACGGTGTACGACAACAAGGCCACTGGCCTTGAGTCTGGTGAGTCTCCTCTAGCCCAAGTTTTGTATTCCAAACTTAATCGTTATGCAGGCCGCTACTGCGAGACATTAGGATGGCTTGCGATATCTGGAATTAAGTCATCCACTTGCAGCGCAACCCACAACCCCAAAGGTGTGCCAAATCCAACGCGTATCGCGGTCGTTCCATGGAGCAATAGCACTTTATCTACCAGCGTTGAGATTCCCGTATCGACGTCTCCATCGTCGCTTCGTTATGCTCGCCGTTACCTGGATTGGAACCGACCGACGTTCGCATATCATGCCATGGGCAGTCAACAGTATACTGCATTCGATACTCCCAAAGGTGTTGAAATTACTTATGACGTCACCTCAGAGCGTAAAAGACTCAATCTCACTGAGCTTTACGGGTGTGCACCAGAGACTTACTGCCAATACTGCAAGCCGTACATGGCTGAAGGTAACATCTTCAAGCTTCTCCAGACTGCCCTTGCTACCGTCGTTGTCAATAAGACACGGGAAGGCATACCAAGATTAATCATTATAAACACTGGCAGTATCAGATTCGATCTCGCCAAAGGACCCTTTACATATGATGATTCTTTCATTGTCTCACCTTTCAAGGATGCATTTCAATTTATTCCGGATGTGCCATACGAGAAGGCTTCGAAGGTGTTAGGCATTCTGAATGCAGGACCGTTCCAAAAGAAGAGACGCAACCTTGAGGCCACCGACTTTGGCTTCAATTCTGTGCTTGCGGATCGCGATACCTGTGTTGACCCGCCACTCACCCACCACTACGAGGGTATGAAGAGGCGTTCAAAGCAGGGTGGGCGTCTGATACGTCGCCAATCAACGGCTCCAAAGCCTGGTTACACTACGACCGACGACTTTGGCACTGATGGTGATGATACTGTTCATTCCAAAATTCCAAATTACTCGCAGCCGAATGATCTGCAAGCAAACGCTTCATTTCCTACTGACGGATCAACTCCTAAGACCATCGACTTAGTTTTCCTCGACTTCATTGCAAGCTATGTCGTCAATGCATTGAACCAACCCGATGTTGGGGGCACGTTCTCGTTGAGTCAGGTGTCATACTACATGGACGAGAAGTTCACGACAAACAGCTATCTTCCAGCGTACGCAAAGATTGCGTGGCAGAATAATGTACCTCATTGCCCGGTTGGACAGGGGATTGGAACTTCCTAGAAATCAGTTCGTACAATGCGAAAGTTTCCAGTTTCCAGTGCAGCGTCACTTAATTTTTGCAGCAGGCTTGTAATTTCAGATGGTTACTAAGCCCCCCGAGTGAGTATCTTTGGATATTCCAAAGATGAATAAAACCCCTAACATAGACGGGGATGAATTTGAGTTTCTCCACGAAACTACGACATTACGTAGTGCTGCCCTCTGCCCACTCTAATTGCAAGTATCCTGTATAAATATTGGCCCCCATCCGTCTTCGATTTCTTGACGAAGCGTGTTAAGGCATACATATTTATACCCGTGCATTGGATTGATCGGAGAGTATCTTACGCCATCACGTAGAGCGCCCGATGAAAAAAATAGAGATTGGGATAGACTACAGCGAGGCTCTGCGGCTATGTTCTTCCTGAAGTAGCATCTGTACTGCGGTTTTTGATCACTAACCTGATTACAATCTGTTGGCAGTTTCTACTTTTTTTTCATGCAAGTCGTAGTAGACCTATACTACACGAACCAACCGCATAATTCTCATTTTCGACGAAATCGGCGGGGATGGAGTGCGATCTAGGACTTTTTCAATTGCGCAATAGATCTAATATATAGGCAGAAGCCATACACTGCACATCCATAAGTTTTACGTACTCATACAAATCGAGGTTGATACGCTATTCATCACCATTTGGAGCGTCATCTTGTATAGTAAAATACAGGGATTAGAGCCCAGAGAACAACTGAATGGAAAAATTACATGCCTAAGGTAGAGTTGTTTCCAGACCGCAGTAATGATATGGGGTGGATGTTGGAAATACGTCGATTGTTTAGTATTTTGGATGCTTGGACAGGGCTTATTGGAATAGGGGACATAACCTACGATTTCACGACACAATGGGGAGGGCAGATACGAACTCAAGTTTTACGATGGATTGTATCCACCAGCCATTCTTACCTCGAAATAATTCTAAATCGAAGCACATCGCACGTACGGGGCTATTGCATACCGATTTCTCACAATCGCGCGACTGGATTAGGAAAGAACTATATTAATACATGATTTCAGATGCTGTAGAGTGACGGTATAAACTTACAATCAGCAAGAAGAGAAGGCAAATTCCGCATGCACTGGAACAGCCACCGATTGGGTCGCAAATATTTCGGGGAAACATCCAGAGCAGATGTCTCAGTAGGTACAGCGAGAAGGGCGAGTGTCCGAATTATTCCATGCTTTTCGCAAGCGCCCATAAACTGTCGAGCTTGGCCCGGCCAAGGGTTTCGCGAGCCTCGCCGGCGGTCTCACAAACCCTTGAGCCCCACTTGCGGAAGGATCGCTGTTTAATCTCACCCTCGAAAATAAGGATACATCTATTGTCCGAATGATCCTTGATGTCTCCTTTCTCATCAAGTGATCTCAGCCACTGAGGATCGGAGGCCTGCTTCTCGGCCTGAGTGTCAGTTGGTGGCGCGTTCTGGTCCCATTTGATACGCTGTAGCATGAGCTTCTTGTATTTATTCATCGCGTACGCGCCTCCTTCCACGACGACCAGGTTAAGTTCTGGGTTGAAGAGC
>Ga0182211_1000627_pt1 | contig 10887 bp, 19 predicted proteins | sample G5R1MG_20_FD_129660 | JGI IMG/M metagenome (GOLD analysis project Ga0182211, IMG submission 129660) | Switchgrass phyllosphere microbial communities from Michigan, USA - G5R2_MAIN_03OCT2016_LD1 MG | ecosystem: Host-associated > Plants > Phyllosphere > Phylloplane/Leaf | place: USA: Michigan... | reverse complement strand
CGGGTAACAGCGTGCTTGAGCGCCTTTGCCTCAGCAATGCTCAGGTCAAGGATGACACGCTCACGGCTCTCCGTTACCTTCTTGGTAACAGTGTGTGCATCAGCCATTGTGTTGGTACTCGAATGGCACAGCCAAGGCCAATAGCCCCGGATTGCGCTTGTTGAAGCGAAAGAACCGAGCAAGGCTCTGCTCTACGTGTCGGTCGTGCATCATGGTGGCACGGCGTACCATGCTATCAATCCGCTGTGCTTCGGTGCACTTACAGCTTACGCCGTCATAGTACGCCTGCAAGATGCCAAAGTCGAACATGCTGATAAGTTCTTCGTGAGTGGCATGAGTAGTGCGGGCTATGATATTAACCTGTTCTCCCATGAACTCGCCTTCCAGCACCCCGTATAGAGGGTTCTTCCCCCTATCGAAGTCGGAGCGATCGTACTCCTGCCCTTCCTGAGTGTCGCTTAGGTTTACCCCATTACCCAGCTTATCTAGGAAGTCGTACTTCTTAGTCTCCCAGTCTTCTAAGCTGGAACACTGAACGAAGATATCAATGTCCTTGTGCGGAACATTGAGGAAGCAATCGCGGATGCAGCCCCCAGCGACGACCGCACCCGGAATGTTGATCGCTGCCAGCATGTCGGCCCATAGCTTAGGCCCGTTCACGACTTGTCGAACGGCTCAGCCAGCGCCGCATTGCGGGCCTTGGTCGCAGCACCGTACATACGGTTGCCGATATTCGCCATCTTGCCGGTAGCAAGGTTCTGCACCGCAGTCAGGCCGTCGATGGCGATGGTGTACCGCCGCTGATAGTTCGAGGTCTGGCGCTGCCAGTAGAGCTTCTCGCCCTCCTGATATGCCTTCTGCCGTTCCGCTACGAACAGCTTGTGATCGAGCCGACGATTGCGCCCATATAGGACAGCAACCGCCAGCAGGGCACCGACGAGCAAGCTCGCCAGCACCCATACTGCTACGATCACTTGTCGCCTGCCGGACTATAGAACACAGACAGGAAGAAGCCTGCCACGAGTGCTGCCGTCAGGCTTACAGAGGAGAAGCCGAAGACCACGACAGCCGTGACGGCTGCTCGTATCAGGCTCATCTTAGCGTGCTCGCTCACAGTGAACGGCCGAAGAACTTGCACTCAGCGTCAGCGGCGACGCGGGTATTACGCGCCGCGTTCTGAGCGATGATGTGCTGATCCTTGAACTCGCGCACCGACAGCTTGGCGTACTGCAACGCCTGCCGGGCAAACTCGACGCCGTTCTGAGCTTGCCGCACCCGCTTATCCTGCTTGGCGACCTTACGGTCAGCGAGGACAGTGGTGAAGCGCAGCAGCAGGACGTGCAGCGAAACGATAAGCGAAACCAGCGCACGGGTTCCGCGCAGAAGCAGAGAGGTCATTCGTGTCTCCTGAGTGTAGTCAGATCGTAGAGTGGGAGAGGCCGTTAAGCCCCTCCCGTACAGATTAGGCGTTTTCGAGCGGGTCAGCCGAGTTGTCCGACACCGGGCCACCCTCGTTCTCAAGGGTCGCAATGGCGTCAGCATCGGCCTCGCCACCGGCTTCCTCGGGACGACGGCCCGTGGTCGGGTCGATTTCCTCCGGGTTCACGACCGGGGCCGCACGGTCAGCGGCGGTCGGGTTCGACACCACATCACGGACATGGACCTTGTAGGTTTCCAGATCACCAGCCAGCACCGCGATGTTCGGCAGCGCCACGCCGACGACCTCGCCCTCGATGTGGCGAACCTTGTCGGCACGACCGAACTTGATCGTAACCTTGTCGCCCTTCTCGATGTTGTTCAGAAGGCTCTCGGTCAGCTTCTGCTGACGCAGCTTGGCCAGACGAGCCTCGGCCTGCTCGATCTTCTGATCGAGGGTCAGTTCGACCTTCTCGACGTTCTCGACAGCGGTGTTCTCGGTGGTGGTTGCTTCGGTCATATTCATTCCTTCATTGTGAAATACCCTCGGATGAGGGCAACGGCGTCCCAATGGGGACACAAGAACAGTGCTGCTCGGGCTGCAACCCTAAGCCTCCAACAAGCTACTTGCAGGTAGCCTTGGCATCTTGTTGAACTATCTCTTGCACTCCAGCACTGTTCATGTGTCACCACTAGATTGCTCTAGGGCGACTTACTGCTATCTAGGGTAAGCCTTGATAACAGTTGGGTCGAGAGGGCTGTGATCGACGCTGCGCCACAACACCTTGTACAGGCAAGCAGCCGACAAAATGTCGTTGTACGCGACTTTTGCCCGGTCCCAGTCCGTAGAGTGGGCACGCCGTATCTCGCCGGACTTCATCACGGCAACGACTTCGTATTGAATTGTGCTGGCCATTATGCCGCCTTCCTTAGTTCGCAGGCGATGAACACGGTCCCGATGCAGGCTTCCTGCTTACAGGGGATATTACGCACTGTCTTGGCATATTGCTTAGTTGGGTGACTAAAGCCGTAGCGATATCCACCCGTCTTGCGAACCAGATACACATTGAACCACATGACCCTTACTCCGTGTAAGAACCCCAGTCAGCCTTGGCCATAGCCAGAGCCAGCGCCTCATGCTCAAGGCCCGCAGTGCCGACGCCGAGACGGTGAGCGAGGTCTTTCCACTTGGGAGCCTCGTTCACACAGCCAGCCCGCTTGTTCTTCGGGTACTTGCCGGTTTTCTTGTGATGGATAACCAGCCCGAGGATATCAGCCAGCAGAAGCTGCACCCAGCGCACAGTCTTCTCGTTATAGCCGAACACCCGGTATACCTGAGCGGCCTGCACATAGACAGCAGCGGCCTCGCCAGCCACCGTGAAAGCAAGCTGATAGCGGAAGTGAACGCTGTCGTGCCATGCCCGCAGATGTACATTGGTGTCAGCGCAGTCGAAGATTGTGCCGTCGCTGTCCTCAGTGGCGATACCGAGACGGCCATGCTCATTGGCATAGGCGGTCAGCGCGGCGAGCGTGGTCGGTGCCTCAGCAAAGGTGGCGAACTCATCCCAGCCGCTAGGGCAAGTCACACCTGCCAGATGCCGAACAGCCACGTTCCAGCCGGTATCAACCGGGTTGGCAGGGTTCAGCGGTGCGTGGGCAACAGCCCCGAAGTCAGCAAGCAATCGGTCCATTGTAATGGCTCCTATACCTAGCAAGATCGCTAGTAAGAACAGTGCCGGTTAAGGCTTTCGTCTGCTACGGCCATCCAGCATAGGCCCGCACTGTTCATAGTAACGATCAGGCGGAGCCGAAGCCCCGCCCAATGTTTTAACGCTTCCAGCCGTTAGCTTTCAGCTTAGCGATGCGGTCGCCCATCGTTCCCGGCTTGGTCCAGCCCACCATGTGCTTGGTGCGGACATGCTCGCCGTCGATCCGCAGTTCGAGCGGGGCGTAAGCGCGGCGCATTATGCCGTCGCTCCTGCGAACTGGGCAGCACGGGCAGCGCCGCGAGCCTGAGACGCCTTGAAGCCGCGACCTTGTGGCCAGAGCGCCTGCTTGATCTTGTTGCCGACGCCAATGCGGGCGGTGACATGCTCCTTGCGGTTGGTCGAGCAGGGCAGGTCGAACGAGCGGCGGTTGCGGCCCGAGCCGGTGACGATACGTGCAATCATGGTCGTTACTCCGTGTTGAATGGTTGTCAGAGGGTCGTAGAGTAGGAAGCTACAGGGTATCGGCGTGACCGAAAGGACGCAGCAGCCGTTGCTCAAAACGTCCCCAGTCGTCAGCAGGCCGTACATCGAAAGGCTCGGCCTCAGCACAGGGGCGGGGCGTATCTCCGCGATCCAGATCGCCGCGCCAAGAGATGCCATGCTCGTGAGCATAGTTCTCAAGCCAGCGTAGCTGCGCCCTCGACGGGCGACCGTAGACATGGATGCGGCGGTCGCTGATGTGCAGCCAGCCCGCATTGTTCATATCCTGCTGAGAGCAGCCCATCATCTTGTCGTATAGGCCGTTATGCCCGCCGTACCCGACGAAGAATGGCATACCCTTGGGCGATAGGTACAGGCTGCACCCGTATCCATCGTAATGATGAGTGACGCCGTCAGTACACCAGCCAGAGCCAGCGTCGAACAGCTTGCCAATAAGGAACTGGCGATTGCGGCCATGCTTGAGCAGCACGGCAACGCTCTGCCAGTGTATCCGGTCGGCGTTTAGACCAACGAGGGTCATAGCCTCCTTGATGCGGTTAATCTCTTTCAGAATGTCACTCATGTTGACTACTCCTAGCAATCTGCGTTGTGGAAGATAGGGTCCGTAACAACAGGTTGACCGTCACGAAGCATCACGTTGTCACCGTGGATATCCCAGCGATACTCGTTCGACCGTCGCACATGCTGATCCAACAGCGTCAGGAACGGTGAGGCAAGGATAGCCTCAGGCAGCGGTGTCCGGTTAACCTGCATACTCCAAGGCGGCGCACCCGGTTCCACCGGCTTGGTGAAGCCGTAGGCAGCAGGGCCACCCCTCTTGTCGGCAAGCGGGCTAAGCCGCTCCATTTCGATGGCCCATGTGTCGTCGCTGAACTCGACCACACCGACGATACGCGGCGCAATCGGATCAAGCTCTGCCGTAGCCATAGCGGCCTTGGCAACCAGCAGCGCACCCCGGTCACGTTTGCGCGTCACCTTTATGACCACTTCTTTGCGTTCCATGCGGGTTGTCATTATATCGTCCATCCGCAGCACAGGCCGCATCATAGCTATGTCCCAGCTAACGCCGAGACGCCGCTCGAACGGGTCGAAATTGTAGTGCCCACCATCTACGGTAAGCGCAAAGGCTTTGGCGAAATGTCCCGAGCCGATGGGCCTAGCACCCATGCTCATCAGTTTCTCAATGGCTTCCTCGCCATTACGGCACATGCCCAGCTTAGGCAGAATCAACGCACCCATATCTGCAACTCCACGTCGCAAGGCTGATAGCAGCCCGTCGAGTGGGCGCTACCGCCTCAGGTTCAGAAGGTAGGCCGTTCGCGCTTAGTCCAGCGAGCCAGCAGGCCATCGTCGTCCCACTTAGCAAGCATACATGCCCGATAGTTATCGAACACATTGCCGACCGCTTGACCCGAGCAATCGAACCGATAGCCCGTCTCAGGATAAGACAGAAGATCAGCCGACGTTCGGGCTTGCAGGATCACGTCCAACGACTTGTGGCGCTTGCCATAGCGGTAAGCGTACTCGTTCGCCAGTTCGATGCCGTGAGCGCACAGCCACAGCAAGTTAGCCTTGCTATCACGGCACCACACAGCACACGGATGGTTCTGGTGCGTCACCTTGTAGGCCCAGTTGTCACCAAGCCCCTGTAGGCGATACGCACTGGACAGGAGTTGCGCCGTTTCAAGCACCATCTTGATAAGGCGTCGATCATCCATCACCACGGCACAAGCCGAGGGATCAGGACTGGTCATAAAGATATTCACGTCACAACTCCATGCACAGGCCGTTGAGTGGAACAAAGCCTCAGTAACTACGACTGATACGATGTTCCACTCAAGTAACCGTTCGCGGTCAGCCGACCGTTTCGAGCGCATCAGCACCGGCATTGGCCAGCGCAGCCGACTGATCCGACGATGCAGAGACCGGCTCGACCGGAGCGGCAGGCGCAGCGGGCTTCACCTTGTCAGCGATGGCGGCAAGCTCAGCCAGAGCCACCTTGTCGTCGTCCGACAGCGCGCCCTTGCCCTTGGCGCTTTCCGCCTTCTTGAGCAGCATGGCGAGCGCAGCGTGGAGCGAGAAGTCACGGCTCGACTTTTCCTCTGGCGTCCAGAACGGCTCAGCCTGAGCCTCGACCAGCAGCGCGGCCAGCGCATCCGCATCCTTGCGGTCGGCGGCAGGCACCATCTTGCCCGCCCACAGGCCGGTCTTCTTGTCGATCACCAGCACGATGTTGGAGAACCGCTCGACCCACGTAGCGAACGCCTTGGCCCGAGTGTGCTTGCCGAGCGAGTTGATGACCGCAGCCGTGGCGCTCGTATCGTTGAACGTCATGGCGCAGAACAGCGCACCGACGCCAGCCGAGTGCATGTCGATATCGAGGTTGCCCGCACGGGTCTTGATGCTGCTCGCCAGCTTGGTAACGGCGGCAACCGTCTTTAGCGTAGCCAGCTTGGCCGACACGCTCTGCTCAAAGGTCTTGGTCATTGTCAGTCTCCCTAACCCGGCACTATGCCAGTGAAAGCGAGCGTCTAACATATGGCTCAAGGTTGTAGAGTGGCGTAGTCGCTCGCTATCACTAGCCCGTTGCGTTGCCTTGCTATCGGCACAACGGAACTAGTTGCGGTAGGTGCCCCAGCCTGTTGATCTGTTTCTTGCACAGCGGCAGGCACCCTTGCGACACGCTACTTCCACCACAGGGAAGCTCTACGCATCTTATAAGCTGGACGTACCCCGATGCTACTCGGTCCCCGTCACGGCCTGCTAAGGTACTAGCCCTAGCTTCACCGCTTTCCTCAACCTATCGCTAGGCTGGCATGACGTTTGCGTATCCCTAGTACCGTTAGTCGGCACAACCTTAGGCTAACCCGAAGGCTAAACCCGTCACCCGAAGGCGCTTAGCGTAGGATACGCATTGTCTATCACTAGCATCCGGCTAGTCTGACTATCGTGCGGATAGTGGCGCTTGCCCTACTATAAGGGCGTTGACGTTGTGTAGGCTTAAAGCCCCGTCGCTTGCAATCTCATCTAGGCTTGTTCGCTCACTCTGTCAACCGATATTCGGGATGATCCGGGTTTCACTAGCAGGGACTGGCGTAGCCGGTTTGCGTAGTCTTACCTATTCGATCCCGTGGCGATTGCGCCTTAGCCGGTTGTCGAGTGGGCTAGAAGCCCGGTTGTTGCTATCTAGGGTACGTCTGTATCCCTGTCAAGCCAGCTAGTGTTAGTCTCAACTAACCGGGCCTTGCGTCCCTGCCCTTGCTTCACCGTTTCCGGTAGGGCCTAGCCTGTCAGTCCGTTGCCGTCTGACAAGAGCTAAACTAGCGATATCGGCAAAGGTTGCAACTAGAAAATGACAAAGGGTCAAACTTTCTTATAACCCATTGATATTCAACGGTTTCTATCGGGTTCCTCTAGCCTAGTCCTATGGTCGCTGAGCGTATCCCTATAGAGATATCATTAGATATCCGATTATCTATCCGCGTCATCATGCCTCTGTCATCGAGCCTGCTAGGTCAGCCGATCCTATCCATCCCGTTATCCCATCATATCCTATTCAACAGATAGATATTGATCCGTAGTGCCATACGGTACTGAAAGGGCTAGGGCTAAGGATAATTCCGTTTGAAATGAGACAGATAGCCCCCTCGCTTACGAATTATTCAACCCAAGGCAAAATAGCGTTTTGACATAGCCTTAACCCCTCGTCATACTAGGCATCAACAGGCAAGGCAGGGTATCCCAATGATCCTACAGCCATTGACCTAGGGGTATACGGGGGAAATACGCGCTCATCCGATCTGAGTGACCCTCTCGCATAACAATATCAAAATTTGGGTCTAAGGGGTTTGCTACCCGATGGTATCCGCTTGAGCCTATTGGCATCAGAGGCGGAGACCTTATTTAAGCCCGTACAGCATCGCTGAGCAGGCCGAGGCCCCGACATACCCGAAGGTATCCCGAGGCTCTCCTGCCCGCGTTTCACGGCGTTTCACGGGGTATCCGAGGGCACCAGCTTGCTATCCTGCGCCCACTTCCTGATCGCCGCCTTCTCAGCGGAGCAGACCTTGAGGTCGTTACGGATAGAGCGATAGCCGAGGACGATATCCCCGTTAGTCTCTAGCTTGACCGGAGTTTCCTTGCAGTCCTGCGCGAGGGCATATGGGAACCCTAGGGGCGGCTTACCGGCGCAGGCTGGCAAGCACGTCAGCAGGGATAGGCTGATTAGCCCAGTCAGGGTTTGCTTGGAGGGCCTTGACAGTCTTGACACGTTCCACAGTCTCCACCTTGGCAAGAGCATCCACAAGCTCGTTGCGCGTTTCAATCGCCTTGACGTTTGCTTTGGCGTTAGCACGGTACTGCTCGATCTCCTTATCCTTGAGAACGAGTTCCTGCTTGATGGCCATGTTCTCGCTCTTGGTAGCGACATAGCTCATAATCCCATAGCCCGCGACGATAACGCCGAGGGCTACGAGCAGAGTGATCCAAGTGCTGCGCTTACCCAGTAGGGCGAGCAGCGGTGCAATAGCGGGCATTACAGCTTCCTAAAGCGTTCGATAAGCTCGTCCAGACTGAACGACGCTTTACGAGTGAAGGTATCATACAAGAGTGAACCCTTGTACCCGAAGATGGCAAAGGACAGCATGACGCCGAACCCAGTAGCTGCCGGTGGCACAGTCGTTGCCTGCCCGGTTGCCCATGCAGTCAGGTAGCGCATACCAGCATAGACCATGACCACGGAGAACGCGAAGAATACCTGCAAGAGCCAACGTGGCGTCTTCGGCATGTCAGCGATCTTGGGTTCGAGCAGGAAGTGCCGCGTCAGCCCGAAGACCCCAGCCAGCAGGTAGAATATACCCGCCAAGAAGGTGTTAATCATTAGGCTAATCATTTGGTGTTTCCAATCTGATAGGCGTCAGCCCAGCCCGTCAACTTCTTAATGGCGATGGGGGCGAGGGGATTGATCGCAAGACCGATGCCAACCGCGAGCGGATAAGGCTCGGGCTGGATGAGGAACGGCCACCGGCTACCCAGCAGCGGAACGAGGATAGGAGCCATGACAGCCCCCACCAGCACAGAGAACCCCATGCTAGTCCAAGCGAAGCGGCCCGGAGGCACCAGCTTTAGAGCAGCAATCATAATGGGGAAGGCGTACAGGAGTGCGCCTACAGCCCCGCACAGGGCAAGCAGAATAAAGGTCGGCATTACTTCACCAGTTGCTTGGCGAGAACCAGACGCGCCTTTCGATCTGCGAAGCCGTTAAGGCCCCCGTTGATAGCTCGCGTGATGGCCTCGATGTTGTCACTATCGGCCAGAGCGTTCAAGCCCTTAGCCTTCCAGTATTCGAGGGCCAGCCGCATACCGATGCACGGATTGCTTGCAAGCTCAGGATACTTTTCGATGTTGATGCCGATGATGCGGCCATACTTGCGGTAGTTGTCGCGACCGGTAATTTGGATAGGCCCTCGGCCCTTGTACCGCACACCGTCCCCAGCCTGCGTATTGCCAAGGTCTTTCCGTCCCTCGTAGGCCCGACCGCTCGCGTATTCTTCCATCGCCTTGTAGCCGTCGCTCTCGTGCCCAAGCTGGGCGAGGAAGTGCTGTAGCCGCAAGGAGTTATCGAGAAGACCGTATTCGCTGACCGTGGTGGCCAGTACGAACGCTAGGTCCTCGGCGATGGCAGTAGTTGCGCCGCACTTACGCAGGAGAGCCGTAAAGCTCCCCTGACCAAAGATGCCGTCTGCCGTGACACCCAGCCCTAGCTGAGTTGCTTTGGCGTCGATCATACAGTTGCCCTTATAAAGATGTTGAGCCATACCGGCGTCGTCACAGGAACAAGCACAGGTAGTACGGCACCAAGTACGGAGGCTGTCAGGGTCTTAGGGATACGCTGAACATAGATAGTCACCTGCGTTAACCCGGCGCTGCCTTCCTCGACGCTGGCGTCATTTCGGTAGGTAACACCGTTAGGCGTCTCCGCCGTGACCTGAACAGCCACAACTGATCCCGCGACGTAAGCCTGAGGATAGGTGCACACCACCCTACCGTTCGCGTCTGGCGTAAGCTGCACTCGAACCGCCTGCTGCCGAGACGCGCCCGACAACATAGCGGCATCAAGCTGCGCTTGCGTAATACCCGGAGGCGGGCTTACGTCTGCCATTAGAACAGTTCTATGAACGATATGGTTACAGCAGCCACGCCTACAACGTAAACAGCAGCGGCCGTTTCCAAAGTGACCGACGCCCCTGCTGGAACAAATCCGCCAGTAGCCGCTGTAACATCCGAGTTACCGACGCAGTAAGCGATACTAGTAGTCGGAGTAAGCGTTACTCGCTGTCGGCCTGCCCTTGCCGGGACTACCAGCGTTGCCGAAGTAGTGACGGCAACCTGCCCGGTAGCCATACTGGCACCGCCCTTCTGAACTACGAAGGCACCGATAGTGCTGCCGCGAGCGCGGTCCCATGAGGCCCCGTTAAACAGAAGGTTGCCTGCCAAGATAGGGGCCGCAAGCTGAGCAGTGTTGTTGTTGTACCCGAGGCCGACAAACGAGGCGTTGCTGTAAGCATCGCTACCGGACATTACCGCGCCGGTAACTGAGGCTCGCAAGTTTCCGTACTGGTCTGCCAGAAGGTCGGTGCGGTTTCCTAGTGCTGTGCCACTGCCTGCATTACGGTAGATGGCACCCACCTTTACAGGGGCACCACTATCCGCAGCACCGCTGTTAACATTGCCGACAACCGCCTGCGGTCCGCTGCTCCCGGCCATAGTGACCGGGATCGGGAAAGCAGCCGAAACAGTTCGGGCGAGGTTATCGTTGCCAAGAAAGCTGAGCATTAGGACACCGTAACACTAGCAGTAATCGTCTCACCACGGAAGTTGGCGTCTGATGCGATAGTGGCGGTGATCGTAGCGGTGCCCTTGGCCACTCGCGTAACCAGACCCGCGCCATTGACCGTAGCGACCGAAGTATCCGAAGACTTGTAGGTCACAGCACCCGTGGACGAACCCTTGCCGACCGTAAGCTGCTGGGTCGAACCCGCTGCGCCAGTCGAGGTAGCTGGGGTCAGCGTAGCCGGAACGTCCTGCTTGCCCGTTTCAAGCGCAGCCAGACGGCAGGCGTCAAAGAACGCAGCGAGCTTGGCTGCACCCGGATGAGCGCCATTAGGATAACGCGGAGCCACCATTTCAAGCTGGCTGATGTTCTTAACGGCGACCCGACGAAGGTGAAAGCCGTGGCTTCCCGTATCCGGGGAAGGCAGGG
>Ga0182211_1000625_pt1 | contig 10953 bp, 4 predicted proteins | sample G5R1MG_20_FD_129660 | JGI IMG/M metagenome (GOLD analysis project Ga0182211, IMG submission 129660) | Switchgrass phyllosphere microbial communities from Michigan, USA - G5R2_MAIN_03OCT2016_LD1 MG | ecosystem: Host-associated > Plants > Phyllosphere > Phylloplane/Leaf | place: USA: Michigan... | reverse complement strand
TTCGAAAGCCTCGGCCTCACCCTCGGGTTGTTGTGCAGCAAGAGGCAAGTTGGGGTCGTACTCACCCTTCTTGGGTTTGACCCAGGGACTGAGATGTGGTGGCAGCTCGGCTCCAGGCGCGTAGAGGTCCGGTCGCAATAGTTGTCCTTGGTTGATGCAGTCCCATACCCACTGGGGCTGAATGTAGGTACGACCTGGCATAGTTGATCGAGGCCATTGGACCATGGGAGCTGTAGCACCGCCGTTCTCCGTCTCCGGTACAGGGGCAACCGAAGCATCGTTTGAGAGCGCGGGTCTATCGACGATTTGATGTGTAATGGCTGGATCCGACTCATTCGTCGTGAAGGCACCATCTCCCAAGATGCCATCCCAGCCAACTCGCTTGCAACCAAAGGCCTTCAGTATGAATTCCAGGGGTGCTCTTGGAGTTTCGCGAGAAAGAAAAATAGTGAAGGGTGCGAACAAAGAGGCTACCTCGGCGCTACTGGCCTGAGGTTGAGGGAGTTCATCAGCGTCAGGTGCGGCTGGCTCAAACTTGTCGATGCCCTCGGTTGCCTCTTCCTCGTCGCCTTCGTTCGCGACTGGCGAAAGTTCGGCAGTAGTGTTGTCTTCTTCATCAATATCAGGCATGGTGGCAACACGGTCGGCAATTGCCTGTGCCTCGGGATTGATGTCCGTGTGTTGTGCGGGCCCATGGGCAAATTCGTTCGCAGCGATGCCATTGCCCTCAAGCTGGAAGGCGGCCAGTTCACCGCCCTGCTCGTCACTCTTTGCGCTGAATTTTGGAGGGTAAACGAGGCCAAAGGAGGTGTAGAGGCGGTAATTGACAAAGCCGAGGAGAGTGGTGTAAAACTCGACAAAAGTGCCCATGATGCGGAAGTCGATGTCTCCGCCAGTGCGCTGGACGAATCGGTATGGGACAAGCCACAGGATGTCCTGACCTTGAATGGTCGCCTGGTAGTAGATGCCTTTGATAGAGAGGAACGACTTGCGAAGGGCGTGGGCAGTGATGACATAGTGCTCGAATTCGCGCGTCAAGCGCTGGCAGAGGGCAATGGTCTTTGCGGGGATGTGGTCGCTCGAGGGCAGATTTGCAAAGAGGAACAGCATGGAGAGGGCGTCGTCGAGGTCGCGCAGGGCATCGACAAAGGTGGGGTAGCGCTCCTTGATGATATGGTCGAGCTTGACCTTGGGCATGAGGTTATGCTCGAGACGGGCGGCATCGCCGGGCTCGCCGCGGCCGAGGGCGCGGGCAATCTTCTTGGCTACCGACTTGTGCTCGCGGAACTTGGCCAGCAGCGGCTCGTGCAGCAGGTACTGTATGTCCTTTGTGTAGTAGAAGGTGGTGGCGGCCGTAGAGCCCTTGGCAACCTTTTTCTTATTACGGGGCTCGCGAGGGTAGATTCCCTTAAAAATGCAGAGGCGACGAAAGTCGGGCAGAGAGATTTGCAGCTTCTTGACAGCACGGGTGCGGGTGATGTAGTTTTTGGCGGCGCCAGCGGTGCCTATAGCAGTGGCGGATTAGCTCAGAGGAAATATGGATGTGGATAGAGACTTGCCCTTTTTCTTAGCGCGACCTGCCATGACGGCAGTTGAGGGGAGGAGGAGAGGGAAGGAGAGAAGAGGGTGGTGGCAGTGGGCAGTGGGCGGTGGTGAAGGCCTACAAAAAAGTTGGCGATGCGACAAATTAGCCGACATGGGGCCGGCCGGGGGGATCTAGCCCAGCTGGTGCTAGTGCACTCCACTGTGGTGTATGTAGGACAGTGGACTCTACTTACTGTAGACGATAGAATCCACGGTGCATTGACTCTATGGTCCATGGGGCTCTACTATAGAATCTATAGTACCCAATTGCCCTACATCCACGTCAATCCTCCACGGCAGCCATTCCCTGCCCACAGCCACTCCCCCCGCTACCATGTCCACAACACCGCGTCCCTCCTCTGCTACAGCCACGAACACCACCACCACGCCCTCCGCCTCTCTCTTCCATCTGCCGCGCGCCCTCGTCTTCGCGGCCGCCGCCGCCCTGCGTCTACTGCTCGCTGCCCGCTGGCCCGCTGCCGCCGCCCTACTCGCTGCTCGTGTCGAAGTGTCGACGCCCGTAGCGAGCTTCGGTCGCCTGCGCGAGGGCCTCTTCCTCTATACCCACAATCTCTCGCCCTACGATGGCGGCCTCTTCCACCAGGCGCCTCTTCTGCTGCCTCTCTTCGCCCTGCTGCCCGACCCCGCCCGCGCGCCCCTCGCCACCGATGCCTTCTTCGCCGCCATCGACGTACTGACCGCCTACGCCCTGGCCCAACTGGCCGACACCTACTGCGCTGCGCGTGCCCGCCGCTTCACATCTCCCCGCCACCGCCTACGATGGAGTAGTACAGCTACCGCCGCCGCCTTCCTTTTCAACCCCTTCACCCTGGCTACCTGCCTTGCCCGCTCTCCCTCGGCCCTCACCAACCTCTTTGTCCTGACCGCCATGGCCAAGGCCGCCCAGGGCGCCAGCTTCACTTTTATCCTGGCCACCGCCTTTGCCTCGTATCTGTCCATGCATCCCATCCTGTTGTTCCCGCCCCTCATGGTCCTGCTGTACGATGCCAGGGCTACCAGGACCAAGACCACCCCGCACGTGCCGTTCTTCATAGCCGCCCACGCTCTCGGTCTGGCGGCTGCTCTGGCCTCTCTACTCACAGCCTCGGCCCTGTTAACCGGCTCGTGGGACTTCCTGACTGCCACATATGGCGTCCGCCTTCTTCTGTCTGACCTGACTCCCAATGTCGGTCTCTGGTGGTACTTTTTTATCGAAATGTTCGATTCCTTCCGCGCCTTCTTTCTCGGCGTCTTTTGGCTACACGCAGCCTCGTACATGCCAGGTCTGACTATCCGCCTGCACAAGCAACCCTTGTTCGTGGCCTGTTCCTTGACGGGTGTCTTCGCCATCTTCACACCATACCCCAGCATAGCCGACGCTGCATTGTATCTGTCTGTAGTCCCATTGTTTCGTCATCTGTTTCCGCGTGAGTATCTCCACTCCTTCTTCAACTCTCACTCGTGCTGACCAGCTTGAGTTATGCGCTATACGTTCCTGGCTGCCTCGAGCATACTCTACACCTCGTTCCTGGGCCCTGCCTTTTATCACCTATGGATCTATGCTGGCTCGGGAAACGCAAACTTCTTCTATGCCATTACCTTGGTATGGAGTCTGGGCCTTTCAGTCATTCTGGGTGACTCTTTATATGCAGCATTGCGGGACGAACTGGAGGCAGAACGCCCTGAATTACAAGGCAAGGAAGTGCGACGGATATAACCTTCCGTTGTGTGACAACACATGGTGATAGTCCATGAATAATAAAGTATGAAATGGACTATCACATCTTAACTCATGGTTTACTCGTCACAATTTCACTTGATGTCGTACCGGGTGCTGGCCCAAGCGCATGTCGCTGAGCTCTCCATTCACTCTCACCCATCCTCACCTTCTCTTACTATTGTCGTAACCTCACCGTGCACGGTAGCCTTTTTCATTGATAAACAAAACACACCAACCCCACATCCTTGCCCCTTCTCACTTCTTATCCCTCTCAGTCTCCCACGGCACTACGACCAAAAGCAACAACTTTCCAACGTAAATATCTCACCCCGCCACCTCAAAATGCCTGGCAACCAAAGTCCCATCCTATCCTCCCGCGAGATGGAGGTCCTCGCTCTCGCATGGCAGTGCATGGAGCAGCAACCCAAGGTACCCAACCCCCATGGCACACTCCCCAAATCCAATTTTATCCCACCAAACTAACACCCCACCTCCCAGATCGACACGCAGAAACTCGCATCCCTAACCGGCGTACGTCTCGTTCCCCGTCAGTTCCCCCCATTGCACCACCACCCGCTAACCTCCGCCCCCAACCAAACAGTACACCCCAGGCTCCGCCTCGGTGACCCTCGGCAACATCAAGCGCAAGCTCAAGCTCTTCGCGCCCTCCACTGGGCCTACGACCCCTAAAAAGGGCAGTGTGCCGCCGCGCGCTACTCCTTCTGCTTCTGCTTCTGCTAGTGGTGGAAGTACCGGTTGTGCGAAGAAGCGTGGATCCGCCGACACGGAGACGCCGAGCAAGCGGCAGAAGAAGAAGACTGGCGGTGCGAAGAGTGAGAAAGGCGAGGAAGAGGAACTCGGTTTCATGGACGGGTTGACTAGGTATGCGGCAATGAAGGAGGAGACGTTGGATGAATGATAGGACTGATCGTCGCTGGCTTTGATGGCTATCTGCAGGTACCTATGCTGTACGTATGCATCGGGTGAGGTCGTCGGATCGGTATTCACTGGCTGCATCAAGTCTTGTGCTTAATTGACAATACATACATATCGTACACACTCTTGCATCTTCATTTTCGCACCTTGGGGTGGCGCTGCAACTATCTACCTACAGCGATGAGAGTACACACCTTGGAACACAAATTGTGTCAACGTCAAGGGCGCCTCGTTTTGTATCTCACTAGCCGACCTCACAAAGCGGCAATAGCCTCGAGCAGCACCTCCAGTGCCCGATTGCCCATTCCATCCAGACCCTCCCGCAGTGTCCATGCAACATCGCTCTGCAGGCCCAGCGGCACATAGACGCCACCCTCGTCCTTGTTGACCTCCATGCGCTCGCCGAGCCGCGAAGTATGCTCCCACTCCTTGGCCACCTTTTCTGCGTTCTGGATAATCTTGCTCGGAATCCCGCACATGGCGGCACAATGCATGCCAAAGCTGCCCTCGGCCACGCCCTCCTCGAGCTTGTACAGAAAGGTAATCGACTTGGATGCATCGTCGACATGGATGCGCATGCGCTTGTTCTGCACCTCCGGGTGGAACTCGAATTCCCGAGCCAGGGAGCGATAGTGCGTGGCGAAGAAGCCGACACAGCCCACGCGAGTGCTGATGTCGTGGAGGACGGCCTGGGCCACGGCAACACCGTCGTAGGATGAGGTGCCACGGCCCAGCTCGTCCAAAATGACCAGGGAGCGAGGCGTGGCTTCGGAGAGAATCTTTTGCGTTTCCGAGAGCTCGACGAAAAAGGTGGATTGCGCGGCGAAGATGTTGTCGTTGGCGCCAAGGCGCGACATAATGCGATCGATGGGCGTAAGTCTGGCCGAAACACAGGGCAGGTAGCACCCGATCTGGGCAAGAATGACGGCTATGCACGTCATGCGTAAAATCGTTGATTTACCGGCGGCGTTGGCGCCCGTGAGGAGGCTGATGCTGGCTGCGTCGCCGCCTAGTTGGATGTCGTTTGGAATGAAGTCACCAACGGTGTTGAGCATACACGGATGGCGGAGCTCTACAAAGTCCACAACTGTACGATCGCCGTCTTCAAATACTGGCCTACAACTAGGCTCACCCAGGGAAGCTGAGGCTTTTGCCAGACTAATAAGACAGTCCAGTTGAGCAATGATCTTGACGGCAGCGAGCCAAGTCTTGTAATCCTCGTCGAATCGCTTGTAGAACCGCGTGGCCACCTCGCGTGTAATCTGTCCGTGGGTTTCTTGGGCTTCTTGCAGGTTGCGCACAAGTTTGCGCAGCTCAGGAGAGTAATAGCGCGTGACCTTGGCTGTGGCAGACATTTGGTCCCAGCTGCTAGGAACCTTGACCTTTTTGGGGACTTCGAGCTGGTAAATCTCTTTACCATTGTCGCGGTAGCAGATTGTGTTCGAGCCTAAGTCTTGCCGGGCCTTCTTCAGGAGGACATCCAGGTCAGCTTTGCAGTTATCAATATCTTCTTTGCTATTGTCAAAGTCTTCTTCAACGCCTGGCTCGGGGACTAGAATCCCCTCTTTCTTGGCGACTTCGCGATCAAATGCTGACTTCCACTTTGACACAGCTGTGGCGAGATCTGGCATCGATGAGATCAGCTGCCCAATAACTCCCTCACCATCACCGAACTGCTTCAGCAAGCTGATAGTGTACTCAATCTGCTCAAACCCCTCGAGCACTTTCAGAAAGTCTTGAGCTCTACAACGGAGCGCATGCACACGAGAAATGAGTCGCTCGAGATCAGGAAGCTTGCTCAACGAGGAGCTAAAATTGTTCATGATAGTGGAGTCGGCATTCAGCGCATCCACCGCGTCAAGGCGCGCGTTGATATTTTTCGCGTCTGCAAGAGGATGGCACACCCATTGCCGGAGTAGTCGCTTGCCAAAGGGTGTGATACAGCGGTTGAGCATAGCGAATAGTGTGCCTTCAGTCGAACCGTCAAAGGTATTGGCAAATATTTCCAGGTTTATCAAACTTTGTCCATCTAGGACCAGACTTGTTGCCTTACGGATTGGGTCGTACCATTGGAAATTTCCAAGTGAGACCAGGTCACGCTCAATTTTAAGCGTGCGCAGGTATTGTAACAAAGCGCCGAACGCAGACATGACGAGCTCCTGCTCTCGAGCCTCGCGGAGCACTGGTGGCCATGCCTCGATGTTGTCGTTTGTGTGCGATTCGAAGTAATGGTTGACCTCTACCTCGCGTATGGTGACGTCGGCTGGCCAGAATTCCTTGGTTGGCTTGAGGGTGTTCCATATGGTAGAAGGTGCTGTATTGTTCTTGAGAATTCGCATGGCTTTGGCAGAGAGGCAGGATTTTTCCAGAAGCAGTTCGCCAGGTCTCATTTGTGCAATGAGCGTCTCGAACTTGGTCATATCGATATCGTCAGTAAATTCGCAAAGCTGGAACTGTGCAGTGGCAGTATCGACAAAGGCTACCCCAAAAGCGGGCAGGCTATCCCGATCGATTTCTTTGATAGCCATGCAATAGGTGGACATGTCATTCTGGAGCATGCCGGTATCGACAAGTGTGCCGGATGTGAGTACAGCCGCCAGCTCGCGTCTGATGACCTTGTCCACTTTCTTTGCAGTCTTGCCCTTCTCTCCTTTATCGTCACGCTCACGCATCTCTTTGGCAAGAGCTGACTCCATTTGATCCACCCTGGCGACCTTGTGACCTTTTGCAACAAACTGAGTAGCCCACATATCTAGCGATGCCTCTGGGACACCAACCATGCGCATATTAACGCGATCGGTCAATTTCAAGTCAAACAGCTGATGACCGACCGTAGCATCTTTCTCGTACAACTCATAGAACTTTCCCTTCTTGAAAAACACAATTGTGTCCCAGAACTTGCTTTTGATTTCCCAGTATTGTTTCTCAAACGGCGAGAAATTGTTCCATGCACCCGGCGGAATGTAAAGCGTGCGACAATCGTAATCGGGGTGATCGATAGAATTCCGGTCAGCATCCTGTATATTGGCTAGCCATGTGTATCTGGTCTCGGGTTCTGAGGCAGATGGACGTTCTCTGGCTTTCTTCATGGTGCTGCTCTTGGCCGCTGGAGCTGACCGCGTCTTCAACACCATGGGATTCTCTGGATCGTAGAGCCATTGTTGTGCAGTGGAAGTACTAGTCATGGTAACATCCCCGTCTTCATCCTTCTCGCCCTCTGTTGCGAGAACTGGGGGAGAGGATGCCAGCGACGTCCTGGTTCGGGCTTTAGTCGAAACTGGTCGCTTGCGCTTTTTGGAGGCGACTTGCTCCTCTTCGGAGTCGTCAGGAGCAATGAAGTCATCTATATCATCATCCATCATAGCCTGCTGCGTGGCTGCATCTAGCCCGAATTCGTCATCCGAGTCGTCTTCCACGCTGACCCGCATGCGCTTCATAGCCCGGCTTCGCGCATTGTTGGCGATAGGGCCAAGCACGTCGTCTTCATCTTCATCGTCATCAGACTCTGCGTAGTTGACAGCTTTTCTGGCCTGAGCGAGAATGTTAAACCAAGTCATGAGGGCTGCACAATGGCTGGTGGAACGAACCTTTCTGGAGGAACTACTGATAGCAACACCGGCAACTTCTGGCATGGTACAGTTAGCTGTGAAAAATTCAAACACCGGAATACACCAACCATTCTCCTTGTTCCTCCCAACTGTCAATTCGCGTTCCTGCTTGATAGGACTCGAGTGGTCGGGCGCATCACTACTCGGCACAGGAGTTAGAGCTGTACGTGGTTTGGCAAAAGATTTGTTAGTAAGAGTAGAGTTGGGTGTTTGGATTTCTGGCACTGTGTTGGATGTTGCAGGAGTGGGTGAATTAGTTGGTTTCTTTTGAAAAAAGCCCAAAATGGACTTTTGACTTTTGGCCGATTGTGAGGCGGACGCGGGCTGCTTCTTCTGCGACGCCTTTGGCGTAGACATCTCGTTCCCTTCAACACCGCGTACCATGATGAAGGACACGCGTTCTGGAAAGAATAGGATTGATTACTTTGAAAGATCAGATGCTTTGTCACGAGTGCGAATGGATAGCCGTTCGTCTGGGGACGACGCGTCCGACGTGACGCGCTAACGGGACGCGCTAACGTGGCTCACTACCGAACGCTCGGTCCCACCCCTCCTAAGCACGGCTTTGATCCCTAGCTGCCTGAATAGGCACGCATATTACATGCCTATATTACTAATACTACGTTACGCCTGTCTTTTTCTTATTCTAAAAAACAGTGAAGAAAATATCGCGCCCTGCAAAGCATTCATTTTCCGTCCGTGCCACTGTTAGCGGCTAGTTCTCTCAAGCTACGGTCGCGTCTTTTTCCGCTCCGAAGGATCCCCTCATAGTCGTCTTACATCTTACAAGAACCACCTAGTAGAGAGCGAAGTAGCACTGGCTTGTTCCCTTGACGTTTTTCCAGCCGACGCTTAGGAAAAGCGACTGCAATCGTCAAATGCATACCGGGTGCGATAGCTCAATAGAGGTGCTAGAACAATAGAAACTGTCCAAGTAAGCACCCTTGACTCTTTCGTTTCGTCTTACACACCTGACTTAACTTCAGGAACAGCACTGATATACCTCGTCCTTTACCTGCCCCCGCGACATTCTCAACTCCAGACTACCAACAGCCTCACTCTCGAGGTAATGAACAACCAACCGCCTCAGGTCAAGTCCTTCGGGGATTTGTGCCATCTCAGCGAAGCAGTCGATGGCAATAGTTCCCGGCTTGCCGGTCACAACGCGCGATTATTGGGTCTGAATTGGTGAGGCTCCAGTTAGCCTTAATAAATTAAGCCTAGAGAACATCACGGATAATCTGAAGGCTATTATTCCGGACGAAGAAATTTACCCTGAGGCTCCATCGCATATCACAACTGCTTCAGTTTCAGTTGACAGTAATATCTACGTCAAAGGTCCTAAAATTGGAAGCTATAACGAGCTTGTGGGTACAGACACATTGCCGAAACTGCTTCTCCAGGAGGCGGAGATACGGGAGATCCTGCGACGTAATCCACATCAAAACACTATCTAATATCATGGATCTATTGTAAGGAGGGGCCGCATTGTAGGCCTAGCCTTAGAACGACACCCTCGTACACTCAAGCTGGAAGCTCAACTGCAAAAGCGGAAGATTGACTACGGTATATGCTTTGACGAGATCAAGGTAGCAGTATACCACATTCATTCACTCGGGCTAGCTCACAAATACCTTAACCCGAACATCATTTTAGTAGACAAGGACGGCAGACCTATCCTCATTGACTATGGTTCTTGTCAGCCGTTCGGGAAGCCTATCCTCACAGCAGGCACACCAGGATGGTGCAATGAAAACTTACAACTTCAGCACAGCAAAATGACGAATTTTCTCTGACGAAACTCCAGATTTGGCTCCAAGAGAGGTGGTGTAGTGAGAAGAATGAGATGACACATGTTGCGAAGTGATGATTTTTTAAGTGATATAGTCACGTGACTCGCACCCGACTAGCTGGCGGTCTACGCTACGTCACATAATCTGGAGTCTTACTTCAGCAAATACTAGAGAACCACGCCCTATAGATAGTGAAGTAGCACTGGACCATCCCCTTAACTATTAACAAACATGCTTACAGCGGACTGGGAAAGCAAGTATGCCTTCCATGTGCTGCTCTACAACGCCTGCACGTGGTCTACGTACGTACCGGATAAAGCGTGCGAAAACAGAGAAAATGGGGCAGGCCAATACAGCATCTTTGTTGAGGGCGGCCGGGTAGCCAACTGATCCTTGTCATGTGGAGAGCTATTTCTGCCTGGATGAGGGAGCACAACACCCGTCCTTGATCACACCTCACCACCATGCCCCTCGATCTTTCCCAGAACAAGGCGGTGCGGCTCGTCCAACACGCCGCCGCGAACAAGTACGCAATCTGCGCAACCTGTTGCTACAACCTCGAGGGCATTCTCGCCTCCGTGCGGGCGGCAGAAGCCAAGCGTGCGCCCTTGATCATTCAGCTCTTCCCCTGGGCGATCCAATACGCAGACGGCGTGCTGCTGCATGCCGCGCGCGAAGCGGCCGACCATGCCCGTGTGCCGATTGCGCTGCACATGGACCACGCCCAGACACCGGAGCTCGTGAAGCGAGCGGCGAGTTTCGAAAAGGGGTTCGACGGCATCATGGTCGACATGAGCCACTACGACGACAACCTGGAGAAGACGCGGGAACTAGTGCAGTACTGCAACGAGCACGGCATCGTCACCGAGGCGGAGCCCGGCCGCATTGATGGCGGCGAGGATGGCGTCGGCGATCTCCGTGACATGGGCCTGGACGCCATTCTCACCACCCCAGAGCAGGCCGAGGACTTTGTGGCTACGGGCATCAACTGGCTTGCCCCTGCGTTTGGCAATGTACACGGCAACTACGGGCCCAAGGGGCCACAACTCGACTACGACCGTCTCAGGCGTGTGAACAAGGCTGTTGGGGATCGCGTCAACTTGGTGCTGCATGGGGCGGGCGCGGAATGGTTCCAGGAAAAGCTGCTGCGAGAATGCATCGACTGCGGCATTGCCAAGGTGAACATCAATGATGCTTTCAACAACGATTACATCCATGTCATGAGGACGGAAGCGGGCAGGGTGCCATTGACGGGACTGATTGAAAAGGCTACCGATGCCATGCAAAAGAGCATTGAGCAGTACATCGAATG
>Ga0182211_1000624_pt1 | contig 10982 bp, 7 predicted proteins | sample G5R1MG_20_FD_129660 | JGI IMG/M metagenome (GOLD analysis project Ga0182211, IMG submission 129660) | Switchgrass phyllosphere microbial communities from Michigan, USA - G5R2_MAIN_03OCT2016_LD1 MG | ecosystem: Host-associated > Plants > Phyllosphere > Phylloplane/Leaf | place: USA: Michigan... | reverse complement strand
CTCTTCTGCGTCTTTGGGCAGAATGACCTTTTCTTTTGTCTTTGCTTCCAGCTCTATCTCTACACTTTCTGCGTCACTCTCCTCGCCTCTATTTCCCTTGCCCTCATCGTCGAAGCCATCCCATTCAGGCTCGTTCGCATGCTGTAGCGCGTTGGGCTCTGTATCGCTGTCGTCCGTGGCCAGGTCGGCCTGGTGCTTGGCGAATCCGCTGGACTCTCCGGGAAGATACCGCTGGCGGCCCCCCAATTTGTGCGGTGCCGCTTTCACTGGCGCCATTGTGGTAGGAATATGTGGCTGGTGCTGGCAGTCGCGAAGCTTGCAATTGCGCGAAAATTGTTGCAGGGATCAGGATTACGCTAGTAAAGTTGCCCATGCCAAGGCAGTTTATCAAAAGTGGCAAGGATGAGAAATATTCGACATTATTACATAGTAAACCCATATAGCAACCCTGCAGTTTATTCAAAAAGAACCCCAAGCTCAATCCCACTCCCCCACTCTATACATAGCCATCAATCAACCAAACTAATCACGTACACAGCGCTCAAGTCCGCAAACCAGCCCATCCACATCTCTCTCTCTGTGCCTACAGAAGAAAAATGAACATCTACCACCACAATCTTCCGCCCCCCTTTGTCGTAGCTTTCTCTTCGCGCACACGCCTCTTGGTATACATTATTGCGCCGTCGATGCCCGCCCAGGCCACGAGGCTGCGATCAGCAGGCGTGGTGGAAGGGCGCGGTGGGGAGTATAGCGCGGACGTGTGGGCGTGAGCGTATGTGGCGAGCGTGGCGTCGAGCGAGGTGGGTAGGGATGGTGGATGTGACAATGGCGTGAGGTAAGACTGGGGAGAGTATTGTGCCGGGGTAGGTGATGTAGACGCTACTACTGCGACTGATGTTTTCTCGTAGGGTCCTTCAGTGGAAAAGGTAGCGGGCTTTGCGGTGCTGTATGTAGATAGCCCCCTGTTGGTGCCATGTCTCAAGGGCCACATAAATCCTCCCGCCATCGTTGCATTGCCTGTACCTGGATTTCCGGCCTTTATCGAAGTCTGTCTCGCGCCCCCTGGCAACACACCCGTCGTACTGCTGCTATAGGTCCTTGCCGTCGAATACATCCCGCTCATCACCCCGCATGTCTCCGACGTGAGAGCAGGGCCCATCGGCAATGGATCGTATCTGAACGTTGGAGGTCCGGCATCGCTAGGGTCTGGGGTAATGGGACGTGTAGTTTTGCCGGGATATATGTTAATACGCTTAATTGTGCATGGTGGTGGGCGTGAATATGTTGGTATGGGCGATGAAAGGGTTACTGTGGTGCGGACGGTGCTGGTAATGGTGGTTATGGGGAAGGGGGCAGTGAAGTTGTTCTGTTGATTGTCTCGTGATGCTGCGAGGGTGCTGCTCAGCAGCATAAGTAGAGGGAAGATGCTGTTGCGAGTGGGCATAGTGTGCGACGAGTAATAGTTTCTCAGCAATTTCTGCAAAGAGTGTAAATTCGCGGTGAGAGGAATTAGGTATCTAGTTAGAGGGATTGCAGAAGGAGAATGGTCGACTGCCAACATGAGCTGTGATATTGCTGTGAAGATTGTGAGCAGTGACAAGCGCGCATTGCACTTCAAAGGGACATGTCAAACATCTCTCAGTAAAGAGCACGTCCTAGTGACAGAGAAGCAAATAACATCAACCATCGTGCCCAAACTCTGCGTCTGCAAATATGCTTCATTGTCTAATTTCTGCAGCCTTTCGCAAGCGGTTCATTACTGCAGCCGCAATATCGTCACCGCTTTTATCGTTGATACCTTCTACGTAGATAATGTCGACTTCCTTCTTGTCAAGCTCGCGAAGAGCTGAGAAAAGTCCTCTTGCGACACCCTCGGTTTCCGCACCAAGGTTGATATCCCATACATCTAGGCTGCTTCTTGCAGACACGTAGTGTTCTGCACATGGAATTTGGTGCTGAATAACAGATCGAAGAAGATTCGACTGCCGTGGAGACAGAGCGGCGTGTGTTGAAATTGAGGGATTCGCCACTGGTATTCCGTTGCTGCATGCATTTGCGCTGGGTAGGCTTCTTTGTAGGAGTTCAAATCCCGGGACGGGTGGCCAGCTTATTGTTCGGATAAATCCAACTTTCTTCATCTTGTTGAGTTCCTCTACCGATGGACGCCCTGCACCAGCCTCAAAGAGTATAACCCTCGCTTTTGGGCTATAGTGTCTGTATTTCATGCCGGGGGCCCTGGGCTTACTGGTATCTCCCTCTTGACTGTCTTTGTAGCCAATCACTACCTTCTCCCAACCTGGACACTGTCGTAGTTGCTCTACGGTGACACCCCCAGGCCGTAGTATGCTTGGAGGACTCGATAGTCCATCTACGACAGTGCTTTCTACACCAACTTCACATGGCCCGCCATCAATAATGGTTCGTATCCTGCCTTTCAAATCATCGTAAACATGTTCGGCAGCGGTTGGCGAAGGTCGTGTCGATGCGTTTGCCGAAGGCGCAGCGAGAGGTCTACCGCATAGACGAAGGAGGGAGAGTGCAAGAATAGATCGCGGCATTCGAGCGCCAAAAGTAGGGAGACCTGCTGTGACCTCTGGAGCCAGAATTGAGTTATTGGGTGCAGGGAGAATAATCGTGATCGGACCCGGCCAGAAACGTTCGATCACGGGCCTATAGATTGCTGGTATGGGGTCTGTCTCAGCATCTACAGTCCCATTTGTACTGATTTCTTTGCCCAACAAGAGTGCTCGAAGTTGCGGTAGCGAGTGAATGTGTACAATCAGCGGATTGTCTGCAGGCCGTCCTTTGGCGGCAAAAATGGCCTTGACAGCGGAGCTCCTGGTTGCGTCTGCGCCAAGGCCATATACAGTCTCTGTTGGAAATGCGACAGGCGTATCTGTTTTCACTAGTTCTTCGGCTGCTCTCTTTAGATTCTTGTGGTGGTTTCCTTCTGCATACTCAATCTCCCACTCGTCAATCAAGTCTTTGGTGGTCTCCTTGACCACGACACTCCCCAGCCCCTGGGGTTCAACCGCAAGAATGTTTGTCTGCATTCTGGCGGTCATGCGCAATAAATGTGGCCCGTTGGTGGGTGAAATATTCAGTCCTTCACGACAAAACTTGCTCACGGGAAAGGACGCGGTGACGCTCAGCGCGGATAGTGGGGTCTCGCAGATTTTTGGCGCGGCGGCCGGCACCAAAGAATGTAGTGAGTTTGACAGGGAGAAGTAGTGTGTATATCTGACATTTGGTATGTGGAGATGTCGCGTGGGCATATGAAAATGATGACTGGTGAGTGAAAGCCAAAATTTCTCGCCGATCGGAAGCGCCAGTGGGGTCTCGTTCCGATTCATGCCAACGACGTCATGTTACACTCTGTACGTGGATTGATACAATCGAGATGGCATTTCGGACAAAACGCTGAGAACACGCGAACACAAAAATGAATCGCTTTCGTCGCGGGTAATGATTCCAAATCAATACAAGCACCCAAGTTCAAAAGGGCATCGTAGCTACCGAACGCCAATATCCTTCCAATACACATGCTCAAACGGCCGTTCCAATACAAATAAAATCATACACGTTGAAAAGGGTATCCAGCTAACGCCACCCGATCAAGAAGCCTCCTGCGCTAGTCTGCCAACGAAAAACACTGTCCTAAGATTTACGCTCACGTTTCATGCGGACACTGCTATCTCCGGTAGATTTTGCTCAACAGCCTCGGCTGACACATGGTCAGATTGGGGGGCGGTTTGAGCTTGAGACGCCAGTTCACGACTGACGGCTTGATCTGCCCACTCGCCCCACAGACTTCGCTTGGCACGGATGCGAAGTGGTCCACCAAGCTCGTTTACAGGCTGCTCGATCTTGATGGCGTCCTTGGTCGCAAGCACGAGAACTTCGAAGAACATTTTCGTCGCATCAGCTCGTGATGTCCTCGCCTCTGGCAACATGTCCTGGAAAAGTGTGCTGGTCTTCTGTCGCTCGGGCTCTTCGTCTTGGGGCTCTGGACCAAGTCGTTCTCGTAGAAGATGTACGGCATGCTTAGTGCCGAGTGAAATAGGTCCAGCCTCTGCGGGATGAACCAAGGGAGCGGTGGTATCGTCGAAATTGTCGGGTACCGCCGAAAAGGCGTCGTCGTTTTCGTCGTCCATGCGTGGGAATGCCGGCTCGTCTGGAAGCTGAATCATGTCGTCGGAACCTGTGGGTACGGTGCTGTCTCTGCCGATACCCATATCAATGCCAGCTACACTAGCGTCCTCCTGCTCAAATTCCAATCGCGGTGTCTTCTCACCCTCTGCTGCGGCTTCATCTTCTGTCGTACCAAGATCAGCAACAGCGCTGTCACGCTTGCGCTTCTGGCTTGGCCGCGACACGACTTCCAACGACAGAATGCCGCGCAGCTCCGGCGCCCAGCCTTGACTTCGGCCATCACCCAGAATATTCGAGACGAACCCACCCGTCTTCTGCATGTTCAGTAGTGCCAAGAGTAGGGGATCGCGGGGCAAAAAGGAGGCGGGCTTGAGGATCTTGTCGCGGTTATTTTGCTGCTCTCTAAGTTCATGACTAGAGATCATAGTCTCAGCGTCCTGGCCGAGGACCCTCCTTCGCTTAGCTCTCGCTTGGTGGATCGTTTCCTCCTCTTCTAGCTCAGGCTCGAACGCAGTGTTGTTTTGTTCTGCGATCTCTTGCTCGAGAGCAGTAGCTTCCTCCTCGTCCAATTCAGATAGCGGCGAGTCCTCACGCTGTGTGGGTTGAAGGGGCAGATCGCCAGCTATGGATGCAGCTACGGATCCAACCGGGGGATCCATATCCGTCATGCCGCCCATGGAAATATCTTCGCCTCCAATTTCAAGTTCCGGTGCACGGGCAATTTCGGTCTCATCATCTTCGCCAATGTTGATGCCAAGATCATCACCGTCGTCTAGCAATTCCTTCATTCCGGAACCGAAATCTTCCGACTGGCGGCGCTCCAGTGGGGCGTTACGCCCAATTTCAATGCTGGTATCGTTGAAGGCAGGGTCCAAGTCGTCTTCGCCAATGTTGATGCCCAGATCGTCTTCGTCGTCCACGAGCTCCATGCGGGGCTGCTCAATGCTGCCGGACAAGAGCTGGCTGTAGTCCCAGTCCGGGATGGTCGTGTTCCCATGATTGAGATTGGTGTCGAGGGTTTGCGACAGCAAGAAGGAGGGGTCAGGCATGGGTGCGAGGAGGTCGAGATCGGTAATCATGTCGGGCAGCGTCAGGCTCGTGGGGTTGGCAACGTGTGTTTGGGCAGGCAGGTCGATGTTGCCGGGGCGGAAGGCCTAGCGACGCGTCAATTGGGGGTTTGTGGGGCAGATGCAGCAAGCCTACCATTTTGATTTTCCACAACGCGTCGTTGCAGTCATCGTGCAGATAGTGCGCTTTCCTCGAGTAGATGCGCACGACGCCCAGCAGCAGCTGGGCATTTAAGCGCAAGGCAAGGGGGCCGCCAGCAGCGCCCTCGGGCCGGATGATGACCTGAATGTCCTCGTCGATCTTGTCCTGCAGGACCTGGGCCTTGGTGAGCTTCTTGTGCTGGTTGGCGGCCAGCCAGACGCGCGCCAGCTGGCCAGACTTGAACAGGAGATCCTCGGGGAGAAACATGGTCGCGGGCGAAGAGCGGGGCGAGGGGAAGCGGCGCGTCGGGCGGTGTTGTGTTGTTTACGTCGGCGCGTGAGCGGCGGGCGTATGCGCAAACGATGAGGGCGCGCCGGCAGAGACCGAGAGAAGTGACGCGTACGAGAGCGCGCAAGAGCGTGGTAATGGCAGTGAAGGGCGTCCCGGGCGCGGCGACAGTGATGTTGGGGGTGCGCGTCGATGTGGCGGGCTGGACGATTGGGCGCGAGGCTGGGAGAGCCGAGGCGCTTAGTCAGCCAGGCGCCACCACCGCTGTATCGCATGCAACACGCCCACTTGCACATTGGAAAAATCTCCCCCCTGTGGCTGCGACGTTTGCCTTCTCCATGGCTGCCCTCTCCTGCTGTCGCTCCCAGGCACACGGGAACAGCGGGGGCAGCAGGAACAATAGAAGACCATGACCTCACCAGGCCGTCGACGTCGACGGGCTTGTGCCTGCCAAGACAATGCAGTGCTCGCATTTCAGTGGCGCAGATGCAGCTGCACCCAGCATAGACTCCTCACGACACTCGGACACACACGTCAAACATCAATCGGCGTGGGCGCGCTGAGACACTGCGACCCCCCTCCCCCTGCTTGCCCTGTTCGCGCGAGTGCTTTGACCGCGGGTTTTTGACGGCCGCCGGTTCTCACCATCTGCCTGCGGCCGGGCGGTAGCGAGAGCACGTACTATTACCTGTAGCAAGTACATCACATCGGGGACACGGCACACGGCAGCTTGCTCCTCCCTCGTCTCCTGCAACACGCCCTCAATGCCCCCATAGCCGGTTTCTTTTGCTCTCCGCGCCGATTCCCGCCCGCCGTCGACCAACTGGCCACGTTGGAGCGCTGGCCATGCCAACATGGCAGGAGCCTCGCCGCCGCTCTCGCCCTCACACTCGCTGCAGCCGCCTGAGGCCCCCCGGCGAAGCGCAACCCCGTCGGTACGACCGATGCCCACCACTACTGCTGCCATGGTGCTCTGCTGACTGGCCACGCTGTCTAGTCGCGCACCTCGCCCTATGCGCTCCTGTCGCCCCAAGAGACCACACACCGCCTCGCCACCTCCATCACCCACGGCCTTTCCGCTTCGGATGCCACCGCCCGCCTCCACCAGCACGGCCGCAATGAGCTCCCCCACGAAGCGCCCGAGCCACTGTGGCTGCGCTTCGTCAAGCAGTTCAAGGAGACGCTGATCCTGCTCCTACTGGGCTCAGCCGCCGTCTCATTGCTCTTGGGCAATTTCGACGACGCCGTCAGCATCGCTGTCGCCGTGACCATTGTCGTCACGGTCGGTTTTGTGCAGGAGTACAGGTCAGAAAAGTCAATGGAAGCGCTCAACCAGCTGGTACCCCATGCTGCACACGTGATCCGCGCCGGAGCAGAGCATGCACGCAACGGGCGCATCCCCAATGGCACCGCAGCCCACAGCATTGAGTTGGGTGACGTCAAGGACACCTCGGCGTCGTTGGCTGCTGCAGAGCGACAGTCGACCACCATATCGGCCACATTGCTCGTCCCCGGTGACTTGGTCCTCTTCCACACGGGCGATCGCATTCCCGCCGACATACGCATTACCCATGCAGCCGATCTGACCATCGACGAGTCCAACTTGACGGGAGAGAACGAGCCGGTCACCAAGTCGCGGGATCCCATCACCCCTCCGCCCGGCATACGCCGTCCGCCCTCGCCCTATTACCCGTCTGAAGCTGCGGGTACGGTGGGCGCAGAAATTCGCCTCAACGATCAGACGAACATTGCCTTCATGGGCACACTGGTCCGGTCAGGATATGGTCAAGGCATCGTTGTTGGGACGGGCGGCAGCACCGAATTCGGGGCCATATCAGCCTCCCTGGGGGAGATTGAGAGTCCGCGGACACCCTTACAGCTGTCCATGGATCGGCTGGGGAAAGAACTCAGCTACATGTCGTTCGGTGTCATTGCCTTTATTGGTTTGGTCGGGCTGTGGCGTGGCTGGAAGTTTCTGGAGGTATTTCAAATTGCGGTTTCGTTGGCAGTGGCAGCGATCCCGGAAGGACTACCAATCATCGTCACGGTCACCCTTGCGTTGGGCGTCCTGAGGATGTCTAAGAGAGATGCAATTGTTCGGCGGCTGCCGAGTGTTGAGACATTAGCCTCTGTCAACGTCGTATGCACCGACAAAACAGGTTCGTATCGTCTGATGAACATCAATTGTCATTTCTGACTCTTTGCAGGCACTCTAACGACAAACCACATGACCGTCACAAAGATCTGGCATTTTGATGAAGCACAACCAGTCGATATAAAGAAAAAGCATGTTTCCACGGACCTCGACCCCCCTACTCGCAATATTCTACGCATCGGCAACATTGTAAACAACGCGCGTCTTCTTAGCGATCAGGCTGCATCGGCATCTTCGGCAGCGGTCCTTTCCTCGACCTCTTCAAGTGATGACCACTCTGCCGCAAAGAGCCGCTGGGCAGGCCAGCCTACTGACGTCGCCCTACTTGACCTTTTAGATGCCTTTGGAGAAGACGATATCCGCGAAATGCTTGGCGATCGCAAGTTTGAGACACCCTTTAGCTCAGAGAGGAAGTGGATGGGCGTCGTGATCAAGGGAAACCCAAGTGGAGATGTCACCCCAATAGCGTCTGACTTTGCCTATGTTAAAGGAGCACTGGAGAGAGTGCTCGATCGCTGTGATACCTATGTCACGGCTCAGGGTCGAGAAGTCGTTTTGGATCAAGCAAGAAAGCAGCAGGCTCTGAAAGCAGCAGAGTCCATGGCACAAGAGGGTTTACGGGTTCTTGGCTTTGCAAGCGGAGCATCCAAGGGCAAGAAGAAGGGAGCAAGTGGAGCCTCAACACCAGGCCTAGCCAGCGGTTCCGCACTTGGCGATGACGAACATTACCGTGGTCTTGTTTTTGCTGGTCTCGTCGGCATGAATGATCCGCCACGAAAAGGCGTAGAAAAGGCCATTCGACGTCTCATGGCCGGCAAAGTCAAAGTGATTATGATCACGGGTGACGCAGAGACGACGGCAGTTGCTATTGGCAAGAGTCTTGGGATGCCCATTACTGCTAACTCAGCACTGGGACGTTCGGTGATTCGCGGCGATGAAGTCGATCAAATGAGCGAAGGGGAGCTTGCGCAAGCCATGGCTACAACGTCGATTTTTGCACGCACGAGCCCCGATCACAAGATGAAAATTGTCCGCGCATTGCAATCTCGTGGCGATGTCGTGGCCATGACGGGAGACGGTGTGAACGATGCGCCAGCCCTCAAGAAGGCTGATATAGGCATCTCAATGGGTCGCTTGGGCACTGATGTGGCAAAGGAAGCCGCAGACATGATCCTTACCGACGACAATTTTGCAACGATTTTAAATGCCATCGAGGAAGGCAAGGGCATATTCTACAACATCCAGAACTTCCTCACCTTCCAGCTGAGCACAAGCGCAGCAGCCTTGAGCCTAGTCCTTGTCAGCACCTTTCTCGGTTTCCAAAATCCGCTCAACGCTATGCAGATTCTGTGGATCAGTGAGTAACTTTTCCATGTTCCACAGTCGATCTCCTTGCAATGCTCTGCTAACCACGTTTACCCATCAGATATCCTCATGGACGGCCCACCTGCACAATCCCTCGGCGTTGAACCGGTCGACCCGGCCGTCATGGCCCTTCCGCCCCGTGCCCGTAAAGCACGTGTCCTAACCCGGCCTCTAATCCAGCGCGTCCTGCAATCTGCAATCATCATCATGATCGGCACACTCTCCATCTACTACCGCGAGATGAGCATCGACAACCAAGTAACGGCGCGCGACACAACCATGACATTTACCTGCTTCGTGCTCTTCGACATGTTCAACGCGCTGACGTGTCGCTCATCCAGCAAGTCGATCCTGGCAGGAGAAATCGGCATGTTTGACAACAAAATGTTCAATTATGCGGTCTCGGGCAGTCTGATCGGGCAGATGATGGTGGTTTATTTCCCGCCGCTGCAGCGCGTGTTTCAGACCGAGGCTTTGAGCTTGGCCGATTTGGCCCATCTTGCTGCTGTAGCGAGTTGTGTGTTTTGGGCTGATGAGGCGAGAAAGTGGTATACGAGGTGGAAGGCGAGGAGGGGGTTTGGAGCTGGGTACAGTACTGTTGTATAATTCCTTTGCTGACGAGGAGAAAGAGAGAGGGGAAATGAAAGATTTTTGTATGTGTATGTGTGATGATGTGGTGTACCCCCCTAGACTCTCTCTATATATAAACCGCCCCATCTTTATCTGTTGAAACAACTACTGCCGTTACAACAACGGCTTGAACTGACAACCTCCACGGGCAGCCCACCGACTATCTGTACGTTGACAGACGGCAGCGTACTATGTACAGGATCGCGATGTTACGACCTGCAGACAGGCCGCAGGACAGGCTGCATGTTGTGACGTGGCTTACCCTTTGTCCATACCGCATCTAACCCCAGTATTTTGACAACTGTCAACCACGGTATTTGTTGGACCTACCCCGCCCAGTTTAGTCACACCTCCTCTCTGCAAACCACAATGCCACGCCGCTGTCAGGCAACGCGCTACGGAGCTGCCGCGGCAGTCTGCCTAAATCGTACGGCGCCCGGAGCTTTACCAGACGGCCTCACCTCAAAGGGGCCACTCTGGGACGCCAGGGATAAGATGGATATGTATATAATCTGTCCAGAGATTACTATTCATTTTGACAGCGATTCGTCTCTGGTCTACTCCCAGTAGAACAGATACAATCCATCTACCCCCTATCTATTATTCCGAGCCAGTGCAGTTACTGGCGAAGTCGGTTAAGCGTGGAAACCCATTCAATTTGAAAGGAGGCAAGGAAATCGGATCAAGGGCCCAGGTTTCTTGTGGTAGAAAGACGGGGCAAATGAGTTTGGATCAAGAGCCTCGCAACGTATCCTGTTATTGAGTAGCCGGATAGGTAATGCTAGCGTTCTGAGACGTACTGTTTGCGCTGGTATACATAATAATGGTCATGGTTGGTCGTGTGTCGTCCTTACCTATAACGAGGTAGAAAACCCCTCCCTGTTTTGTTTCCTTTCCAATCCCGCTCTACACTAGCCCAATCCTCCTCATCTCCCCCTCCAAGCCCGTTCCTCTTCTCCATGCCCGTTCCGGTCCCCGTCTTCTTCCCCGTCGCCTATCCTCGTCCTCGTCACCTTCGCCCCCTCCTACACCGCACATCCTCCCGCCCGGCCTCATCCACCAGAAGCAGCCGCAGGCCCAGCACCAGAGCAGCGCAGCTGCGAGCAGGACGTCGTAGCATAGCAATGTGGTCGTCCAAGAGGGGAGGCGGGGGATGGATGTGGTGGGGGGTGTGGTTATAGGG
>Ga0182211_1000622_pt1 | contig 11009 bp, 11 predicted proteins | sample G5R1MG_20_FD_129660 | JGI IMG/M metagenome (GOLD analysis project Ga0182211, IMG submission 129660) | Switchgrass phyllosphere microbial communities from Michigan, USA - G5R2_MAIN_03OCT2016_LD1 MG | ecosystem: Host-associated > Plants > Phyllosphere > Phylloplane/Leaf | place: USA: Michigan... | reverse complement strand
TATAGCTAATAGCCTAAAGATATAGAAGTATAGGTATAGTTACTAAATAAGTATATTAAAGAATTAAGGAGTTTAAAGGGTCTCCCTTAACAGACTATTTACAGTAACGCTGGGCACTAGGCCTAAATAGGAGCTGGGTAGGCTCTATCCGAGTGTAAGGCAAGAGCGATATAGCAAGTTGAACTACTCCCTGGCAATCCTGTCAGGGGCAACGGATTATTTATTTATGGGCATGTCAATGAGTTATTAAATGTGTATTGATTGCCCAGTGTTAGCGAGCTGTATCGGACCTCCCTGAGTTTCTGAATGACCCTATAAGGCTCACTCAGGACCTATACCTACTACTTGCTGGGGTGGTTGCAAATATCACCATGACGTCAGACCTCTTACACCAACTCCTCTCGTGTGTGCTACTCACGCTCTTTTGCTAGTAAAACCACCATCAAACAGCCCCCCGCCACCATGCCCGACCAACCGACCGAAACCGCCGGTGTGCCCGAGACCACGCTGAACAAAGTCCTCGAGACAGGCGCAGGCATGACACAAGTTAAGCACCGCAAAGCACTTTTCCCCAACCCCCAATCCAACAACCATGCTAACGCTGGGTATGCTTGTCAGAACTTTGCTCCAACACAGCGAATCTGCGCTCATCTAAACGCGTTCCACGCGTACGCGCACGACCCGAAACGCCCCGCGGTAGAATCCAACCACTACTGCGCCCACGTCAACGACGAGGTGCGGCAATGCGTCCTGTACGATTCGGCGGAGCCGGGGGCGAGGATCATCGGCATTGGTAGGACGCCCGTTGTCCGCCGAAAAGAACCGCGGACGGCCGACAACGAGAAACGCAACTAACGCGCGCCGCAGAATACATGATCTCGGAGGCCCTATTCAAAACGCTGGATGCATACGAGCAGCGGTTGTGGCACTCGCACGTCTTCGAAGTCGCGTCGGGAATGCTGATGATGCCGCGCCCACCGCTGGTGCCCGCCGCGGTGTGGGACGTGGCCGAGAAGGCCGAGATGGCGCAGGTTGTGCAGCTCTATGGCAAGGTGTGGCAGCTGTGGCAGACGAACCGGGGGGATAAGCTGCCGCTGGGGAAGCCGCAGCTGATGACGAGCTATACGGCGGAGGACCAGATGCCGGATTTTGAGCGCAGGGTTGAGGAGAGGGATGCGCGGTTTGGGAGTGATTTTCGGAGGGCGAGAGAGGCGAGGAGCGAGATGGAACGGCCGGAAGTAGTTGGGGGTGCGGATGCGACGTGGAAGGAGGGTGGTGAGCGATAGCCGCCTCAATCCTGCCTCTTGCCATCCGTCACAATCTCGATTCCTACTCCCTCCCTCGTCTTGCCCCTCCCCAACAGCTTTCCGAGTACATCTGTCTCCCCGATTTCCTCGTCGCCACTCTCTTCACTCGCGCTTTCGTCACGATCCACCGCGCCAGGCTCCTTGGCCTCCAGCACCCCGAGCCCAAGATCCATCTCAATGTATGGTGCGCCGTCTTCCTCTGGTCCCGCGTCCAGGCTCCTCAGTGTGCCCGCCTGTTTCTGCCTCTCCAACTCGTCGTTGGCGGCCTTGAGCTGCGGTAAGAAGTCTTTGAGGAACGAGCGGATGTCGGGCCCGAGATGCTCATGGTCGAGTCGCATAACAGGCTTTGTGCCTCGGTTTACGCGTAGGTTCTCGACCATGTCCTCCATCTCGGTGTCGTTGCCATCGTCATCGTCGTCAGAGGCGTCGTCAGAGGAAGAGCTTTCGTCGCTGGGCTCTTCGCTCGACGAGGACAGTTCGCTCGACGCGTCAGAGTCCAGATCGCTGGCTTCGGTCGAGGGCTCGCCGACGCTGGTGGACGCGAGGGCGGAATCCTCGGACATGGAAGGCTCGGAGCTGTTGAAGCGGGCGCGTTGGCGGCGATGGGCGAGGGCTGTGGTCGTGTATGCGGATATGGCGGCGGTGGCGATTGGATTCCCGTGCAAAGGCCGAAAGGATTGTTTAGGAACGAAGAGAGTCAGGTCCGCGCTACGTCACCTCATGGCTTGGTTCACGCAGCCACTAGCACTTCTGCCTCTCTGTCTCTGTCGCCGCCATTCGTTCTTTATCACACTCTGGTGGATGCGTTCATTTGTCGGTCCCTCTGCGTGACCCCCGCTAAGCCTTCCTGCACCCGTGTGGGGGCCTCAGGCCGCGACGCCGCTCACAGGAAACCGACAGGGGCGGGCCGCATGAACCGCCGTCTGGAACCGGGCGGCTGCATCATGCCCACCAACAATCGACGTGACCTGGCTCCTGGTGCTTCTTGCTCTCTCCTTTCACCCTCTCGTCCCACCGGTTCATCGCGTTGGAGCGATCTTGCTGCGAGAGCTGCCCCTCCGTCTAAAGCAACTCCGCCGGCGCTACACGCTCGATAGCAGAATCGACAGGTATGTGCATGAACGTCTAGCCAGACGTGCTGTTTTCCTGGGAAGTGGCATTTTCCTTCCCTCTGCGCCATGCTCCGTCTTGTACAGTACGGACGGTGGTGGTCACAATGCCCATGATGGAGGTGGACCAAACCCCACTTCACTTTCACCACTTACCTCGACCACTTTTATACATGCGCCTATTCTCCCCTCTCCCCTCTCCCCTCTCATTCGTCTCTCTCAATCACCTACTCTCATCATGGCCGCATCGGCTCGTCGCATCGCCATGTCAAGAGCTTCTGACGCACAGAAAGCTGACGGTCACCAGTCTGCCTACGGCCAGTCCATCACCGAAACGCTCACTACGACCAACCCCCTGACCCCTCCTCCCTCTCCCACAATGGCAGTCCGCTTCCCCGTGCTCAGCACCTCGGACCTCCCCCGCGCCTCGCCAGAAGAGCAGTCGGCCACGGCGTCGCCCGCCCGCGGCACCGCCATGCTCCAATCCATTTTCAAATCCGTGCGCGTCCCCGAATTCCGCTTCAAATGGCACTTTTGGGCCGAAAAAGGCCAGGCGCAATCGGGCCCAGCCTCCACGACCGGGTCGACGACGACCAGCGCCGCTGAGGACTTTGCGTCGCGGCCCAAGCCGCTGGGCGACCAGATTGTCAGCATCAAGGAATTTTACCAGCACTTCAACAATATCCCCGTGGAGAATCTCAAGCTGAGGGACAGTATCCACCTGTTTCACATCGGCGTTAAGCCGGTGTGGGAGGATCCGAGGAACGTCAAGGGCGGGGCATGGTACTTTAGGGTGAGCAAGGATATTGCAGGCCAGTTTTGGCACGAGATGTGCCTGCTGGCGGTGGGGGATGTGCTGCAGGGGGCAGTTGAGACGAAGCGGGCCTGTGAGTTGTCTCCTCTTCCAACTTCTGTGGTGTTGCGTACATGGCTAATTCTCCGCGCTGCAGCGTTCAACGACGACATCTGCGGCATCTCGTACAGTGTGCGCTGGAATGCGGTGCAAATTGCCGTGTGGAACCGCGATGCAGACAATGAAGCTGGGCGTGAGAAGCTGCTTGCTATCATTCTGTCCAAGTTATCGGAGGAGCTGAGGCCGAAGAAGGAGGACAACTACTGGTACAAGGCGCACCGGGAGCACAAGGGGTTCATTGAGCAGTAGGCTGTGTGGGTGGGGAGAGAATGGGCGTGGAAGAGGACTCTGTACATGACTCTGTGCATGAACGACTACGACCGCTGGAAGGTCGAATGCAGTATTCCTGTTACTGACCCTTGGATCGTCACGATATCCTCTTTTCAACGCCCATGTACTGTACCATGGATGGTGTAGGTGTAACGCACAGACCACGCGTCGGTACAAGGATGGATACTCCGCCTCTCAGCCTAAGTATGACCCGTACTCAAAAACCTCCAGAACCACCACCACACACCACACGCACCCCACGCACCACATCCGCCCTTCATGGCCGCCTTCCCGCCTTCCCTCTTCCGGCTCGCAGTGCCGATCGCCATCGGTGCCAGCATTGTGCAATCGAGCATCTACGACGTCAAGGGCGGCACGCGCGCCGTCATCTTCGACCGACTCGCCGGTGTCAAGGAGGACGTGGTCAACGAGGGGACGCATTTCTTGGTGCCGTGGCTGCAGCGGGCGATTGTGTACGATGTGCGCACCCGGCCACGGAACATCAGCACGACGACGGGGAGCAAGGACTTGCAGATGGTGACGTTGACGCTGCGCGTGCTGCATCGGCCCGAGGTGAAGCAGCTGCCTAAGATTTACCAGGTGTGTATCGTGTCTTTTTCGTTTTGCTCGTTGTGCGTATCGTGGTGGGCAACGAGCGTATGCTAACCGTCTACCAGAATCTCGGCCTCGACTACGACGAGCGCGTGCTCCCCTCCATCGGCAACGAAGTGCTCAAAGCCATTGTCGCCCAGTTCGACGCCGCCGAACTCATCACCCAGCGCGAGGCGGTCAGCAATCGCATCCGCACCGACCTGCTCAAGCGCGCCAACGAGTTCAACATTGCCCTCGAAGACGTCTCCATCACCCACATGACCTTTGGCAAGGAGTTCACCAAGGCGGTCGAGGAGAAGCAGATTGCGCAGCAGGAGGCCGAGCGCGCGCGCTTCATTGTCGAAAAGGCCGAGCAGGAGCGGCAGGCAAACGTGATCCGAGCCGAGGGCGAGGCCGAGGCTGCCGACACCATCTCCAAGGCCGTGGCCAAGAGTGGCGACGGGCTGGTACTGATTCGCCGGATTGAGACGCAAAAGGACGTTGCGCAGATGCTGAGCCGGAATCCCAATGTGTCGTATCTGCCTGGTGGGAGTGGCGGCGACGGAGGCAAGGGCGGAGGCAACTTTTTGCTTGGGCTGAGGAGTTAGACGGGGGACATGGAGGTCGGTAGGTCGGTAGGTAGGTAGGTCATGTACACTACGGCGCAAAGCGAGCAAGCCAACCCTTCTCTGGAAAACGGGCTCGCCCTGTCTGCCTACGAGTACGTCTTGCAAGGGGGGCAGAGAAGAAAAAAGAAGCTGCGCCACTTTGTTGAAATCCAGTGCGACACTGTCCTCCAGCCAATGCGACTGTTGAGTGTCGCGGCGCTGCCTGAGGCACCGAGGCCGGCTAATCCACTGTGGCTGAGCCGCCGTCCGCGCCCCTGCGAGCCAATCACGCGCGCTGTGGCCGTGCGACGGGCCAACTTTGTGAACTCGTTCGCCTTGGCTTGGGTGAAGGCATCACCACCACCCCCTTCTTCTGCCTACTGCGCCAACATGCGGGCAAAGTACGTATATACCTGCGCGAGCGCTCAGAGGGCCGGAGCATCATGCCCGTGTACGCCCCCGCGCCTCTGCCCCGCTTCGCCCTCATGGCGCTGGAGGAGCCGCGCAGACGGACGGGCATCCTGCTCGCCTTCCAGGACCTCGAGTTTGCCAAGCAGCCCCGGCGACGTGTCAAGCCGCGTGTTGTGCCAGGCTCGCTTGGCCTCACCGAATGGACGCCCTGCTCTACGACTAGCTTAGCGAGCAAGAGCAGTCGAAAGACACCGAAGTCAATCCGTCGGTGCTGCCTATCTTACACGACGGGCACGGCTTGCTCCACCACGGCAGACGCATCTGGCCGCCGACGCAGTGCGCAGCAGCAGCAGCAGCAGCAGCAGCAGCAGTATGTCGGGCAAGCGAGCGAGCTTTTTTTGCATTGGGTCTTGTCGTCTGCTAAAGCTTCCAGCAGGTTGCTAATCACCGTCGACCGCAAGCTCGGTCGCGCAGGCTGCTCTTTGGCCGCTGCTGCGAGCAATCATGGCCAGTTTCTCAAGCACAGCAATGCGCCCCTCTATGAGGGCTGCTCCTTGTCCGAGACGGCGCAGCTGCTGGCGGCGGTGCAGGAGGCCATCCACGTGCTTGGCCAGTGCCGTGGGGCGTTTGGCGACGCCTGGCTCGTGGCGCAAGGCGTCAGCGTGGGCCTCTGTGTAGACGAGGGCTTCCTCGCAAACTACGAGCATCTGCTGTTGCGGCTGCGCACGGATTTGGTCGATGCCATGGCCCGCAAGGTCTTCCGGCTGCTCCTGCGCGGGGGGTACGACAAGCAGCAGCGCAAACTTCTGAGCTGGTTCGCAGAGTTTGCCGACAAGCCGCGGCCACTGAGCAGCTCCTTTCCGTGGACCATCAAGCCGTCGCTGGCCGTGCTATGGGGCGTGTGCTGGATGTACTACGCCCACTCTGACGACGACACAGCCGCGGCCAAGGGTACCAAAATCCGTGTTCCACTGGCGAAGGTACTCCAGAACATCCATCTCGACCAGTGGGACGCGCCCGCATCCTCTGACTGTAAGTACGCTCGCGTCCTGGCCCCGGTTTGCGTGGCTGAGTTGGGTAGACGTCGAGCTCGGCCGCCAGCTGATTGGCACTCCGCCGCAACAAGCCGCCCTTCAGCAAACTGCCAACAACACGCAGGCGGTCGTCGGCCTGGAGCCGAATTGGCTCCAGGCGCGAAACACGGAATGCTTGGAGTCCGATCTCAGCCGCTCGTACTCTAGGCTGCCGAGACTAGACGTTAGTCAGACGGGTGGTCTGGGGCCATGGCCAAGTAGGCACCTAGGTATAAGCACTCTCGTTGACTCACGCCCTGGGTTGCTTGCTCGTCGGCGACGTTGCTTCTTCAGCCTGTTGGACGGACGGGGAGCTGACTGCTGGCCAGACCAAACTACTTATTCTCGCCGTGCCCAGCACCTTTGGCCGGCCTACTTGCCTGACGGATTCGGGTTGCCTCATCCAGCCACGAATGCTGCGCCACTCACGGCCTCTGTACTTCTTGGCACCGATAACCACCACGAGGCTTGGCATCCTTGTCCTTCGCCACAAGACCCAAGTCGTCGTCATCAAGTCGGGGCGTCGCATCCGAGCATTCGAGTCACCGGCGTTGCTGGAAGCGAGGTCGCCGCTCCGCCACACCCGGACCTCGCGGCCTGGGACGGTTTATATCCACCACCTGACGCCCTGCCGCTACTTCTTGACCCTTGCTTAGACGACCCATCTCCCCAAGCAATCATGCCCGACCACAACCTCTCGCCCGCTACCGCGACAATGCACGGCCCGCACATGGCCGTCAAGCACGAGAGAAAATCTTCCATCAACTCCACCGGAATGCAAACGCCCGTCAGCACATCCGGTCCCCGGTCGCCGCTAACGCCAACCGCCGATGCACCCCATCCTACGCTCACAAGTCCTCAAATGAGCAGTCGGCCAATCTCCGAGGATCGTTCTACCGTATCTGGCGACGAGGAGCCCAAGTTGAAGTATCCCCCCAAGCGCCCCGAGGAGCCCATGCGCAACGCAGAAGGTAAAATGACATGTAGCCATCATGGCTGCACGGGACGATTCTTCGAGCGCAAGTGCGAATGGAGGTACGTAAACCCACTGTCCCTCCCACAAAATCATCTTGCCAACGCCAACACAGCAAACACATGGACAAACACGACCGGCCCTATAAATGCACCGTGTCCGGCTGCGAAAAACTGCGGGGCTTCACGTACAGCGGCGGCCTTCTGCGGCACGAGCGCGAAGTCCACAAGATGCACGGCGGCACCAAGAAGTCCCTCTTCTGCCCCTTTTCCGATTGCAAGCGCAGTTCGGGCTCCGGCTTCACGCGCAAGGAAAACCTCGCAGAGCACATTCGCCGCGTGCACCGTCGAACGAGCATGTCAGCTGACATGCATGGCCTTGTGATTCGTAACGACATGGACGCCACCGCCACGACACCTGTTGCTCTGCCTCCTACCTCGTGTCGCTCGTCCAAGTCGCCGTATGCTGGACCACTGGACTACCGCGACGAACGTGGCGACGGCGACGGCGACGACGACGATGATGATGACGATGACACGGTGGGGATGAAGCGCAAACGGGGCAGCGAGGCGCGCGTCTTAAGCGCTTCGGGGGCCGAAGCCCTGCGCGCAGAGAATAAGCGGCTGAGAAGAGAGAATGAAGCAAAGGAGTTGCGGCTGCGGTCGTTGGAAGAGGCTTTTCGGGCACTGCAAGAAGGGCGTACGTGAGACGATGTTTTTTTTGGGGTCTTGTTGATAACCGTGTAATGATTTTTTTTATACGGGATCGAAGTTAGCGTTTCTTAGCATGATGGAGTTTTGACTCCTTTTTTTTTGGGTGGTTGTTTTTCTTTTTGTTCTTCCTGTCCTCCAGTAACGATATCACGACATGGACGGCTGGACGATACGCATGCCTACCCGACACCCACCCTCAAACCAGCCCGCACGCGAAGCGCACACCGCTTGCATGTATCGCTCCGCTCTTCTTGCTGGAATCCAGATGTATAATCATATACTCATAGAAGCGTAGAGCATCGTAGGTCCATTGTGCAACGCACGATTAGGATGCTCGTCATCCCTTTGTAGGAAGAAGGTAGGTAGTACACCTCGATGTATACCACTTACCTCCCGAGCACCTACCTATCTTTGCACGAACCCCAATCTACCCGCTTGCATAGTATTCTGTAAGACAGAGGGAGGACGGAGGAGCCCGCATATTTATTTCCTTCTTCTTCTTCTTTGTCGTCATCATTTGTTGGAGACGGGGATAAATAGGGAAAAGAGAAGAAGAAAAGAGCAAAACAGTCCATCGCTTCAATTCACTACCTATCGCACACATGCTTGTTATGTCCGTCCGTCCGCTTGTCCCAAAGAAGTAGAGTGGCATCAGCGAATAGACCCATGGTAGACCCATACACACAGACACACTCACATACACAGACATACACACACAGAGAGAGAGAGACCGGGAGAGAGAAACCAAACACATTATTAAAGGAAAAAAGGACCAACTCTTTTGACGGCTTGGTGTCAAGCTCGCCCCCCATCCCCTCCACACGTGCATCAAAAACGACTTGTTTGAACAATCAACACCCAAGCATCCACAGTAATCCAAGAACGTTCACAAAGAAAAGAGAGATTCCCTTTGTTGGTGTATATGTGTGCTAGGCTCGGAGACCCGCTCGTAGGGTATCAAAGAAGAGCGACCGGGTCCAGAGCCAATTCCACGGGGGGCGAAGATGAGCTGAGCTTCTTGGGCCCACAACGCCTGTGAATGGACATGATTACATGCAACCTGTGACCCAAGATTACCTTGTGAGAATTTCGTTGCTTCCACTCCCATCTGGATTATATCAGACCGCATAACCGGAGGTTCTCTTGGATGATAATGTCTGCGAGGGGATTAGCAAGCGAGGCACGGGCTGTCATGCGTTGTGCTTACCGTTTACCGCCGCCATGACGAATCGAATTTGCATCGTGTCCGTGGCGCATGTGAAATGAGTGTAAATCTGCTTGGTCTCGTGCTGATTGAGCGAGACAAATCGATTCAGAATGTAGTCGCAGGCCGCGGCATAGTCGCTGCCACCCTCGTAGTCGGGGAAGTAGTTCTTCATGGGACTGACGGGCAGCTTCTCCTTGAACCGGTCGATCTTGTTCAGGAACAAGATGATGGACGTCTTGACGAACCACCGCGAGTTGCAGATGGAGTCGAAGAGTGTGAGGGCTTCTTGCATGCGGTTGACGGTTTCGTCTTCGAAGAGCAGCTGGTCGTATTCGGAGATGGCGACGAGGAAGAGGATGGTGGTGACGTTTTCGAAGCAGTGTATCCACTTCTTGCGTTCCGACCGTTGGCCGCCGACGTCGAACATGCGGTAGGTAAGGTCGCCGATGATAAAGGTGGTCTCTGTGATGCCGGTCGTCTTGACACGCGATCGCAGGACATCCTGGTCGTTGGGGATGTAGTCGGGGGCGGCAATGCGCTCGACCGAGTCGAAGTAGCTGGGCGGGTCAGTCGGGAGCATGCACCAGGGCGGGATAGGGGCGCTCACTATTTGGCCGAGTCGTTGAGCTGGTACTCGCGCGAGCGCTGGAAGCACTGCTGCACGCCGGCATCCTTCCAGAGGACCGAGATGGCATTGCCGACCTCGGGAGGCAGGCTGTCGCCCTCAATCTGGGCGGGCTGCATGAAGATGGTCTGGACGTGGTACTCGGCGCGCTGGTCGTCGAGGGGCAGCTCGAGCGACTCCATGGCCTCGAGGATGACGCGCATCGACTGGACGGTGTTGCTGAAGATGATTTCCTTGAACGACTCGCGCTCGTCGCGTGAGTAACCGCCCTCGTGGATGAGCTTCATCTGCTTGAGGATGGTCGACTTGCCGGATTCACCGGCACCTGGCGGGGGTTAGCGAGGGGCTGGGTTGGCGGTGGGCGTGGGTGCGCGCTGCTCACCGAGGAGCAGCATTTTGATTTCGTTGCGCTGCATCATCTTGTCGCGCTTGAGCTGGTTCTCGATTTCCTCATTCCGCTGCTTGCTCTCCTTCTCCTCTGTGCTCATTCCACAACCCATGGCGGCGACGGGGGACGGTGGTCCGATGAATGCTTACGAAGCCGAGGTGCGGTGTAGTGGTGGTGGTGGTGATGGGCTGACAGGCGGTGTCAAAACAAAGCGTCAGGCGCGACGTTGGGAAGGAGCAAGGTGCTCACCTGGTGTGACAGCACAAGACAAGACAAAGACGAGACAAGACGAAACAAGACCAGACCAGACAAGACAACGAGCGTCGCTCGCAGCAAGCAAGGCGGGCGCAGGCGGGAAAGAGCAGGGAAGGGGAAGGGGTGGCGGGAGACAGAGGGTGAAGGGATGGACAGGCGGTGGCGGCGGCGGCGGCGGTGGCGGGTGAGAGAGAGGCGGACGGGGGCTCGCTTGGGCGCGTCGTCAGGGTTGCTGCTGCAAGGATGGGCGCGGGCGCGGGCGTGGGCGGTGGAGGGTGTTGCAGCCAGCAGACAAGCAGACTGCAAAACGGGCCGGAGAGGTTGCACAGCAGCAAGCAGGCGTCGCAGGGGGGGGGGCGGGGGGGGGGGGAGGGGGTGGGGGGGGGGGGGGGGGGGGGGGGGGGGGTGTCACGTCCCCGCTTCCGAAATCAATGAACATCCGCGGACCGGTCTCGGCAAAAACGAGAGAACAGCTATTACGCACGATCAAGCACTATGAGGACGATATAGACTTGTTGTCAGAGTCGGAGGTCGTCAGGGCAGATGCTGGGCTGGACGTGAGATTA
>Ga0182211_1000621_pt1 | contig 11033 bp, 20 predicted proteins | sample G5R1MG_20_FD_129660 | JGI IMG/M metagenome (GOLD analysis project Ga0182211, IMG submission 129660) | Switchgrass phyllosphere microbial communities from Michigan, USA - G5R2_MAIN_03OCT2016_LD1 MG | ecosystem: Host-associated > Plants > Phyllosphere > Phylloplane/Leaf | place: USA: Michigan... | reverse complement strand
GGTCGTCCTTCACCAGTAGGTTGAGAGCCTTCGCCCCTTCCGTTGCAAGAATGTACCGGTTGAAGAAGTCTTCGTCTTCAGTGACGATAAAGTTCTCCTTGCCCTTGCGGAAAGACTGGAACCGTCCGGCAAACTCGTAGTTACCGCAGTTTTCCCAACCCTCTTCGTACAGGGCAGTCTGCCAGTCAAAGAACCCGTTGACAAGGTAAACAGTGTCGTTGTCCGTGTCAGTGGGTGCAGGATTGCAGATGTAACGAGACCCCGTAGGATAGGACCGCAGAGCGCAGTCTTGGAACTTGATCTTTTCAGTCATCAACAATTACCTTTGGTTCAGTGTCGGACATGATAACGAGACGGGCTCCGCAGGGAAGAAGTGTCCCATCAGCACTATAAACAACACGAGAGCCAGCGGGAAGAACAACAGAATGAGCATAGACAGCCTTTCCCGTCTTGCCTTTCTGGTATCGAATTGGTGGGTCATTTCGTCCGTGCTTTCTGTTGGAGTCGATGGTGCCTCGGTTTATGTGAGTATAGTACACCTGTTGTTAGCCTTTGTCAAGTGTCCAGTTTACGGACAAGAGTAGCCAACTTGGCCATGTTGTCGCAGAGATTTGCAATGTTAAGTAAGTTAGGGATCATCTTGCCATTTTCAGCGGACACACGAAAGGCTAAGGCGTCGTCCTCAAACCTACGTTGAAGAATACGGGCAGCCTCTCCCGCTGACATTCCCGCAGTAATTACTTCAGTCATAAGACTCCTCCCATGCTTTAGGGTAAACAAAAGTTAACTGTTCTGGTGCTTCAAACCCTCCGTCAAGAGTCTCCACCTCGGGGTCAGGAACGTCGTCGCCCAATTCAACCAACTCAAGGTCTGAGTCGTCAGGACGGTGAAATCCCTGAGAGTAGGCAGTTTCCATCGCTACCGTCAGACAGGTGGAGCACATTTCCCAAGCTCCTGTTCCCGGTTGACGGCCTAGTTCTTCATTCCATACAACCTCTGCGTCTGAGAGGTCTCTGTCACAGCAATTGCACTTCATTACATTACCTTAAATAATTGGACTCTGAGGGGCTTCTTCCCTGCTCGCCTCTTAACTTATTATACCACGGTTGTGGAATCTGTCAAGAAGAAAGTTACAGGGTCCACTCGTAGGTGTCTGCCTCACGCTTCGTGCTGTGGCACTCGACTACTTCTGCGATCATGCCAGTCGACGGGGCATTGTTGCCGAACACCATCAACTTGGTGCCGGGGCGGTACGTCTGAGCAGATCGAGCCGAACCGTTGATGTACATGATGCGACCCATCATCTGAAACGGAACGCGAAATGCAACACTGTAAAACTGCTTCATTGTTAAAATCCTTTTTTATTAAAATGGAAGAGCGTCATTTAACTCTTCTGGTGTTAGAGTAACCCAGTTGCCCTTGTTGGCTTTCGGAATCTCACAAACCAGACGGAACTCGAAAGCTCCGCCGGTCACACCAAGAAGAATGAGGTCCATGATGGCGTCGTCTTCAACTTCATAGTCACCTTCCACGTCCCAGTCGTCGTCAGGAATGTTGAGTTCCCAACGCTTTGAAGGATTTTTGAGACGGGAGAAGATTCTGAAGTGAAGAGGGGCACTCGTCGGAAGTTGAACCTCCTCAGCCTGCCGCGTTGTTTTGCATGACATTTAGAAAAGCCTCTCGGTATTTGTCAGCGGTACGGTCTTCCAAGCCACAAGCTGTGTTGACCTCAAGAACGTACGCTTTGCCTTCACGCTCGTTCCACATCACGTCGACACCGCCGAAGTCAAGACCCAGTGCTGCGATTGCGTCGAGAGCCTGCTGAGTCACGTCTTCTGGCACCTGAAGGATGTCAACTTCAACAAAAGCGAAGCCGCCAGCAAGGTTACGCACCTGCCAGTTAGGGTCTTCCACGTCGAGCTTGCGGGCCTTACGCTGGACGAAGACGATGCCGTCCTTGACCACATGAACACGATACTCGTCCTTCTTCTTGACGTACTTGGTGTAAAGAGGTGCGTCGACCAGCTCTTCCGCGTTGTTGGCAATGACGATGCCTTCTCCGCTGTGCCCGTTCAGCTTGGTGCGACAGACAACCGGAAACATGTCAATCTGTGCCTTGTCTTCCATAAACATCGGGATGCGAACGTCAGCATCAGCGAGAGCATGAAAAGACTTCAGCTTGCAACCGGCTACCGCAACGGCTTGAGCGGAGTTGAGGGTGGTGGCAGGTTGAAAATCAGGACAACGAGAAGAGCCCCAATTAACAACCAGATCACCGGCTCGGGGAGCATACTTAGAACCTTCCAGCTTGAGGACCTTACCGCCGACAGCTTCCGCCAGCTTCTTGGCAGACGCCGACCCCTGCTTGTAAGGGTAAAGACGAATCTGAGGACCACGGGGGGCCTTCTTGACAATGACTTTCTTAACCATGTTCTTAAAACTCCGCAGGATCATTGTTGAGAGGGGCAGGTGCAACAGGTGCCTCATTCATCCACCGAGGAAACGGCTGATGTACTTTCATCATCTTCGCAGCAGGGCGGGCCGCTTGCTGAAGAGCTTCCATCGCACGCTGTTCCGCAACAACGCGCTGAGCCCGTGCAATCGGACCCTCACCTTCTTCGTCAGCACGCCGCTGAGCCTCTTGTGCAGCCCGCTGAAAGACAGCATTAAGACCACCACCACGAACTGCAACGTTAGCCGGGTCCACATCAAGCTCCGGTTCCGCATCACCAGCGAACGAGGCCCAAAAGTCCCGACCCCGAAGACGCACCTGATCGAACTCGGTTCCGATGCGATACACCAGCATCTGCACCAGACGAAGCCCCTCATAGATGGAAGCGTTGACGAGCCCTTCGTCCAAGCCGTTGGTCAGCCGCTCGTAGTTGTCCTTGCTGAACACTTCACGCATGAACCCGATGGGGGTCTTGAGCGAAATGTCCTCAACCACCTTGACAGGGTTCTTCATCGTGTAACAAGCGTACTCGCAGAACTCGTTGATGATCGACAGCCAAGCCAGCACGTCGGTCTTGTTGTCCAGGCCCCGCATTGCACGAAACTCGACAGTGCCGAACTTGTTGATGGACGCCATGTTCAGCGAGCAGTACCGCATGTTTCCGCCGAGGTTGGCGAAGGACTGGTGACGGAAACAGGCGTCGGCCACCCACTTGAGCTGCTCTTCAGCGTGACGGCTGGACAGACAGAACAGGTTGCCACGGCGGTCGTCGCCACAGTACCCGTCAAGCAGGTCCTCGAAGATGGTGTAAAGAATGAACAGGTTCACCAACTGGTAAGCGTTCTTGTCACCCATGTTGTAATGGACGTGGAACGAAGTACGGTTGGAACAAACCAGCTTGGCCTTGCGCTTGTCGAAGAAGTCGAACAACTTGTCCACACGCTTGACCGAAGCGTCGTACTTCACCGGACCGTTGAACACCCACTCCTGACACGAGCCGTGGTGAGCCCGCAGAGACCCGTCGTGGTGAGGAGCCCAGTCCTTCAACAGAGCAGGGTCAGACCCGTCCCAGTCCACGTTGCGTCCTTCGCACTCAAGCTCCAAGCCGAACAGGTCTCCTGTCTTGGGGGCTCGACCCATGGCACTGACGTTGCGAATCGGCGAGTTAAGAAAGTCTTGAAGAGCAGTCACAGGAAATGTTCCTTTGTGTTAAGCCAGCGGAATGCGAAACTCTTCGCACTCTTGACGAAGGAAATGGTACTTGGGCGGAAGACGAAGAGCCTTGTCGTCCTTGAGAGCGATGCCACATTTCGTGCCTTTGTGCATCAGAAGAAGAGCTTCGAGGTCGTGGTCGATGACAAAGGCAAAGGTGCGGCTGACTGCAACCGAACTGTTTTCCTTGTCACCCAGCATTCCGCCCACGTCCTTGAAGTCGGGGTACTTGCCGCTGAACATGTCAACGAACCCGTCCGACGAAATCATGGCGGAAAAGCGAAGAGCAGCGGACGGCTTGCCCTTAACGTCGGTGATGACGGTGGCTTCGGCAGACAGACCCTGACGATTCTGTCGAACAGGATTACGACTGACGAACAGCGCTTCGCCCTTGTAGTTCATGTAACCCATTTTGAAGGGTGCCAAGTCGAAGTTGCGAGAAGACAGGTACTTGCGCTGTTGTGCCTGCTTGCCGACACCTTCTTCGTACCGGTCCATCTTGTACGGAAGTTCGACGAAGTGAACTCGGGCGATTTCTTTGCCGCCGTCGTCCGGCATTGAAACTTGCGTGATGTAAACAGGCTTGCCGTCGTAAAGAACGACAGTCTTGGTGAGACGGAAGTTGATCTCTTCCCAAGTCTCGTACTTGTCACCCTTCAGGGACATGGTGTTAAGTCCTTGTTAACGTTGAAAGAAAAATGACTCAGGCCGCGAGCTTGGCTGCTTCCGTGTACATCTGCTGACCGCCAGCAACCTGATAACGAAGGTAATAACCCGCGTTGGCAGCGTCAGACGAAGCGATGATACGCTGAGTGAGTTCATCACCAACCTGTTCGATTGCACGCTTGCCGCCGATCAGGTCGTTGACTGCCTTGACGGTCTGGTTGAACACGAAACGCATACGAGCTTCGTTCAGCAACCAAGCGTTTGAAAGCACTCGGTACTCAAGGCCGTAAGGCTTCGGACGGAACGCACCTGTCGCACCGTACATCTTGCGGCGGCTTGTGTCCTTGTCCCAGAACAGGCTGGCGAGGCCGAGGTAAACGTCGAGCTGCTTGACGAGAGTTGCACAGCGGGTCATGTGTTCGTCCGACAAGGGATCGTCCGTTGGAAAGCCACCGATGTGAATGTGACCGGACGCCGTACGCATGGTCGTGTTGTTGTCGGGGCGCGGATTGGCCTTCAGGGTGTACGCGTTGTAGTCCGGTTCGCAACCCAGTTCCTTGGCTTCGTCCGGCTGAGCCCGGAAGTGATTGCCGTTGAAGCGGCACGAAGGAACGATGGCGAAGTTCAGGTCAGCAGGAATCATGTCCTTCATCGCAGCCATGACTGTGTTGATGTTGCCAACGAAGTCGTCAGCGTTGTCCACGGCGTCGATGTTGAACTCAAGAGCCATGCCGTCCACCTGAACAGCACCCTTGTCAACCTTGAACGGGTCCTTCTTGGTGCCCGGAATCATGCCGTGAGCCGAGCGGTAAGCCCCTGCTGCGTTGACGACGAACAGTTCGGGGTCTGCACCGACGGTGATGTTGAGCTTCTTCATCGTAATTACTCCACTTCTTCAAAAATAGTGACGGTCTTGGTGACTTTCTTCAAGGGGACAACCCTAGCTACTGAGTAACCTCCTAAAGCCAGCTTGTACTTGGCAGAACGTCGTTGTGCGTCCTCCCAAGCCTCTTCAGGAGAAGAAAATGTCAGGAGGGAAGCAGGCTCATTTCCATACAGTACCACGTACATACTAACTACCTTTCTTGGAAAACAAAATGTGGAACAAAAGAAGAAACGTCAGGCCCAGTGCTGCCAGACCTAACGCACAGAATTGACCGCCAACCATGCTTAGTTGTGGCGAAGGGCCAGAGCAAGGTCAGACGGAGGAGTGTCGTCCAGCTCTCCGACGAGGCACTTGTGGCACACCGGCTTGGAGTCGGCGAACCATGCGAACTTGTCGGTTTGCGGGTCGATCATTTCCGTTTCACACCACGAACAACCGTTCGCCATCTGGTCACGGATTTCAGACAAGGTCAGAGGCTTGCCGTTAAAACCCTTGTAGGTCTTGCCGGAAAGTATCGGAACAACCTTGCTTTTTTCAGCGTCAAGCAGATCGCCTACGGTTGTCGGCACTGAGCCAGTTGCGTTCTGCTGGGGTTGCTTCACGCCAGAAGTGGCGTTCGGTGTCCCAGATTGCGTAGTCGAAGTCGTCGGGCTTGGCAGGGCGTCCTTCGGGACCCACTTGCACTGCTTCTGGTCCCACACCTTGTCCGGTGCGTACATCCCTTCCCGACCCTGAGCTGTTACCGTTTGTTGCGGCCTGCTGCTTTGAGTGCTGCTCGCTGCCGACGTGTGAGGTTGGCCGTTGGCGCTCGTTTGCGTCCCACTCCCGCCACCAGTCGACTGCCTTTGAAAAAAAGCGGGAGCCTTCTTGCCGACCACGCCCCCCTTTCGTGTGGTGAGCACGATTTCGTCGTTCATCTTCATCGGCGGAGCGAACCCGTACAAGGTGTCTTCCGCAAACTGCATGATCTTGTCTTCAAACAGCTTAATGTCACGACGCTGAGAAACGACACGCAGCATCCACATTTCCGACGCCCACATGAGAGTCTTCTTGTCTTCCGACCATGCGTAAAACAGCGGACGCTGGTCGTTGCGAAGAACTCGAAACTCTTCTTCAACGTGGTCGTAGTACGTGAGAGCCCACGCTCCTTCGACCTTGGCGATTGCTTCTTCGATTCCGACGTTGGCGATTTCATTGTACAGGGCTTCGGAGTCGGTGCCGAAACGGGCTGCGTCGGTGAGGTCGTGCTTGTTCTTCAGCGTGCCGTTGTGGGCACCCACCACGAGACAGCCGCCGTCTTCGTCGTCAATGGCGAACGGGTGAGCGTTGGTCTTGCAGTTCTTGCCGACGGTGCCGTACCGATTGTGGCCGATCCAGAGAAAGTCGTTCAACTTGAGATGCTGGTCCAGCTTGGGGCCTTCGACGAACTCGCAGCCGGGAACGGTCGACTTCAGAATGGCAACGTCCGCGTTCTGTCGCAATGCTGCAACACCCGTCGAGTCACGACCCCGAAACGTGTCGAGAAAGAGAAGGTCGGAAAGCGCGTCCTTGTGCTTGATGAAGAAATTGGACGACATTAAACCTACGAGACCGCACATAATCAAAAACCTTTCTTGTTACCCGTGAATTTCTTGGCAGTCAGAAACGTCGAACTCCGTCGTTCCGTCAGACCTGTTCAAGACCAATGCCAGATTGGACGAGTAGTACCCGTTGTTGTAGCCGTAGCCCGGAATACTGACAGAGTGGCCGCTGACCGGAATTAGACGAATGCCGTAGTCTTCCACTCTCTCGAAGAAAGAAGGCGAGGACAGGTCGAAGTCCAGCCCGTCAAAGTCCGAAAGAGACTGTCCGGAAAAATCCAGATAGTGATCTTCACAGCAGTCTTGATCGTGAGCTGAAGAAAGGCTTGATCCGTCGTCAAACCTCAACTCGTCACGATCAACGTAAGTTACTTTCGCCATAAAATGACTCCGTGCTCAACAAGCCGGAACGACGAACTCGTCGACCAACTCAAGGAAGTAGTTGCGGCATTCGCCGTGACCGAACTCGGGGTGCGGCTGGAAGGCGAGAGACCGGCTGTCGGCGTACCACACGGCTTCCACGTCCGAGTTTTCCACCGGGTCGTTCGTTTCCCGCGTTTCCTTCTCGGCTCGCTTCGACGTTGCCTGTGACGCAACCGCAAGGACTTCACCCGACGGACCCGGACGCATCATCTGGTGATGAGTTGAAGTCATGTTCTGGTGAACTTCACCGCTGCGGGTGTCGACGACGGGATGACGACGAGTGTGATTGTTCACGTCCTGCCACAGCTTGCCACCGTTCATCACGGTCAGGAACTGCGAACCACGACAGATGCCGACCATGGGCTTCTTCAGCAGAACCGCTTCCGAATAGATGATCGACTCAGCCGCGTCCCGGTCGGGGTTGCAGAACGTTTCCGGCAGGGGTTTCTCGCCGTACAGCGACGGGTCCACGTCTTCACCACCCGTGAAACAGATGATGTCTGCGTCTTCGACGTTGCGAGCGCCGAGAAAACCTGCCTGATAGAACATCTGACAGTAAAGGAAGCCGCCGCCGACGACTAGAACACGGAGGTTCATCTTGGTCCGCTCCGCTGCGTCTTCGTTCAGCTTGGCAGTTTCGGTTTCAGTCAACATGAGTAAAAGCCCTTCGTAAGTTACAGGTCAAAGTCAAGAAAAACGGTATTCTTGGCAGGCTCAGCGACGGGAATAATGACGGGGACTTCGCTGCAAGAGGAAATCCCTGCGTCGTAGCCGCCCAGCTCCTCCTGCCACTTGAGAGCGCCTTCAACGAGTTGCTTTTCGTCGCACCCTTTGCCGGTGATCTTACCGCCCCAACCGTCGTCCTTGACGTAAGGCTTGCAGAGTTCAGCAATGCGGGCGAGAGGCTTGCCCTTTGCCTTGGTTTTGGCGTCGTTGTCCTTAAACAAGTTGTGGGTCGAGTCCGCACCCTTGTTGAACGAAAATTTCATCAGACCGTGCAAGTCAACCGGAACCTCCTCAAGGTACGGACCTCCTTCGTCACGAAACACGCCGACGTGAGCCGAAACTGAAGAAGCCGTAAACGTTGCACCCTTGTACGAGGAAATGTGGGTACAGATGTACGCAGCGAGAAGCGGGTTGACGCCGTTGCGGTAAAGAATGTGCCACACGTCCAGCGCCTTGGACCCTTCGGTCGAGTACCGCAGGAACTTGCACATCCACATCGCTTGTGAGTGATTGGCACCACCCGGACCTCCGAAAATCAGCGCGCCAGCCGTCGTCAGATGCGTCTTGTCGTCGCGATTGAGGACGAACTTGGCGAAAGGAGACTTCGCTTCGTCTGCCAGCCAGAGGATCGCAGCTTCCGTTGCTTCCTTCGACGCGTAGCTGTACTTCGGCGTGTGGCAGGTAGCGATAATGAACGGCTTGGCGGCTTCGGCGTAGATGTCACCACCCCAATTGTACCTGCCGGTTGCCTTGCGGAAAGCCGACGAAACCCACGAGTGGCAAGCGGAGTGACCGTGTGCAGTAACGTTGCCGTCGAGGTCAAACACGTCACCCTGACACACACCGTCTTGGCTCACGCCCCAGCGGTCCGTCTTGGTAGTCAGCGCCGCCTTGATCTTGGTCAGCACTTCGTCAGAAACGTCTGTCACCGTAACGTCCTTTCTTTGTTTGAATGAAGTCGAGCCAGTCCCCACTCTGAATGAGGTCAATCGGATTCACAGGTTGGTTAAACTCGTAAAAGTACCCGGTCGTGCCGTCCAGCGCAGTCACCAGACGACGAATGTACAGCGACCCTTCCGGGTTGGCCGGGTCAAATCCTTCGTAGGCGTCCACATGTGCCCAATTTTGGACAGGGACGGGCTCACAGACGATAAATGACTGGTCCCCTAGTACCGCACCCGGAAACCAACCGAGGTTGTACAGGAGTCCAGAAATCAGCACTGTGTCGCGTGACCCCGGACGAAGAGTGCCGTAGGTGAAAAGCGTTGAAACGCCATGGTTGTGGCAGTGCGGGTCGTGACAGTCAGCCCGGTGCCGTCCACATCTTCCCATCATAACAGTCGTACCTTGTTGCTGCCAGAAGACAGAAGGACACACAGAGATCAGGCTGACCGAAAAGAACTACGCTCTTAACGCGCCTTAGGCCGTGCCGGGGTGATTTTTCACTGGCTGCACTTGCAAGTTAAGCCGTTAAGTGACACGACCTCACAACCAGTTACTTGACCACATTTAATCCAGCCTGTGTGCCCGTCTGTTTTCTGGGTTTTTACGATTTTGCTTGACAGATTTGAAAAGTGTGATATAATAAGGTTAAGAGCTTAGGCCCAAGACTACACCACAACAGAAGGAAAAGGGGCGACCTAGACCCACTAGGCTAGGCCGTGTCCCTTCACCAGAATGAACGTTACGAGGCTACGATCTTGTAGCTTCCACACATCTTGAGTCGTTTCCACTCCCGACCCTTTGCAGCAGCCGAGAAGTACGACAGATTGAAGAGGCGGGCAACTCCGTCCGTGAACAGAGTGAAGGTTGGCTTGGTGTTCTTGTCCATTTCCAGTCTCCTGAATTGACGATTACGTTCTGAGATGTCCATAACTTTCACCTGAATTACTCATTAAGGTACTTGATCTGGTCGATTACTGATTCAATCTTCTCAACTAAAGAAGCATAGAGCCAGTCATTCTCAGCGAGTACCTCTTCGTCGCCCTTGCCCGTTTCCATCCAACGGTTGTACGCCTTTTTGGCTTTAGCAGCCTTTCGCCTCGCAACACGAAGAGTTTCCTGCAACGTTGTGTTGGTGTCAATTGCCATAGCCTGTCACCTGTGTTCGTGGTTGTTGAGGTCAGTTGCCCACAGTTCTCGTTTCCAAGCTGGAGCACCACGAAAGGACCACTTGAGCCTGTTCTTGAGCGTCAGCGGGTCCTTGTACCTCCATTTGTTAATCATGGTTAGCCGGTAGGCCAGAAACACGTCAACGTCAGGGGTAACAACAAACTCACTGCTGTTGAAATTGAACTCGCAAGGGCCGGTTGCAATGTTGGCACGAAGCGCAGCACACGTCTCAACCACACCTTCCGACTTGTGGTGACGCCGATGCTCAGTGCGAAACTCGTACTCACGGGCCAGTTCAAGACCGTGTTCAACAAGCCAGCAGAAGTTGCCACGACTTGCCGCCGCCCACTTGGAACAGGGATGAGCAACGTGGGTCGACTTGTAAATACCCGCATCTTCCACACCTGCCAGACGCAACGAAGTGGACAGCAACTGAGCCGTCTCAACAAGCATCTTGGAAACGCGAACGTCGTCAAGAGCCTGTGCACAAGCCGCTGGGTCGGGGTCGGTGAGAAAGATGTTCATACACTATCAATGCCTTGTGATACAAATGGCCGGAATAGTCAACATGTTCAGAAGCCCCCAGCCGACGACAACACCTGCACGAGTTCCTGATGAGGGGTATCCTCCGTCAACGAAAGCACCAAGAAGAGCACAGACGACAAACAAAAACATTGCTGCCATAATCACCAGAATGACTGTCCCGATGGTATTGTTGTTGTCAAAGATGTTGGGATTGTTGTCGTACATAGGGTCAGGCTCCGAAGCGGACGGACAAGGTGCCGGGGATGCGGTTGATGCACCGCAGACGACGAAGACGGTTCCATTCCTGCCATGCCGCACAGTGGGCACAGGGGTTGCCGTCGAAGTAAGCCATTTCTGCGTAAGGCATGGGGACACGTTCCTTGTGTGTTGCTTCTTGCAAGACGGGTGGTTAGGAGGACCACCTTCACATGTTGCCCAAGCTTTATGTTGC
>Ga0182211_1000620_pt1 | contig 11036 bp, 7 predicted proteins | sample G5R1MG_20_FD_129660 | JGI IMG/M metagenome (GOLD analysis project Ga0182211, IMG submission 129660) | Switchgrass phyllosphere microbial communities from Michigan, USA - G5R2_MAIN_03OCT2016_LD1 MG | ecosystem: Host-associated > Plants > Phyllosphere > Phylloplane/Leaf | place: USA: Michigan... | reverse complement strand
GTGGTGGTGGTGGTGGTGGTGTCGGTGTTGGTGTGTGCGCGGGACATGCTATGCTCCACACGTCATGCCAGCCGAGGTGAGGTTAACCTTGACTGCATCGCGCCCACCGTTACCGTTCCATGGACCGTCCGAAAGTTACCCGTCTGGCTCCCCCACGGTTCTCCGCAGCAGCTCCACTGCCCGATGTAGTTACTTGCGTTCATCCACGTCATTTCTTCCAGGCTCCCTACAATCGCCCATAGACGGTACCATAGACGGTACGGCCGGCACCATGGACGACCTCGGCGAGCAGATCGCCCTGCTCGAGAGCAGCGCCAACCTCTCGGTCAGCATCGCCGACGTACAAAAGGCCATGGACTTGGTGGCCACAGCACGCGCTACCATCGCAGCCGGTATGTCTCGCCTACCCAGGTCGCCGTGGCCGTGCCACTGCGTCCCCATGCTAACTGCTGCCCTCCAGATCCCGCAACGGCGCCCGTGACGCTCGCCAGGCTACAAGATCCCTTCAAGAAGACACTTGATGCCGCTCAAAAGGACCTTAAACCCATCTACGTCGGCCTCGGCCGATACGGCAAGACGCTCGACCGCGTACGCCCACGCCCACGCCCGCGACCACACCCACGCAAGCACTAAGCACTGACGCGCGCCCACAGAAGTTCAAAGACAAGCCGCTCCCCTCGGCCGAGAATGACGCTCTCTCCTCGCATCCCTCGCTCATTAACCGCGCCATCGCCATGCATCTGCTGCGTGAAGGCCAGTTTGGCGTCGCCTCTACCTTTCTCCACGAGGCAAACCGCCGCCCCCCCTCTACCCCCACCGCCACCAACCCACAGGCCAATGATGCTTGGGAACAGGAACTGGCCCAAGGTACCTTCAGCTCCGAGAAGCTACAGCAGCAGTTCGCCGACATGTACCACATTCTGCACCAACTGCGCGTCGACCGGAATCTCGACCCTGCCATCCAGTGGGCGCGACAACGCAGTGAGCTGCTGGAAGCTCGGGGCAGTAATCTAGAATTCGATCTCTGCCGACTGCAATTTGTAAGTCTCTTTGTTGGTCCCGACTACGACTACGAAAACACCCTCGACGATCCCCCCAATGGCCCTCTCCTCGCCTGGGACTACGCCCGACGCGAATTCGGCCCCTTTCACAAGCGCTACGCTCGCGACGTGCAATCCCTCATGGGCGCTCTAGCCTACTGGCAAAATATTCAAGACTCACCCTACCGCCGGTTCTTCTATAACGACACGGCCTGGGACGACGTCGCTCACTCGTTCAACCGCGAATTCTGCTCGCTCCTAGGCCTCAGCGCAGACTCGCCCCTCTTTATCGCCGCCACCGCCGGCGCCATTGCCCTCCCCTACCTTCTCAAAATGCAGTCCATCATGAAGGAAAAGCGCACCGAATGGACCACGCAAAACGAACTGCCTGTCGAAATCCCCCTCCCCAGCCAATATCACTTTCATTCCATCTTTGTCTGTCCCGTCAGCAAGGAGCAAACTACTGATGAAAACCCTCCCATGAGGATTCCCTGCGGTCATGTCATCGCCAAGGAAAGCCTTGACAAGCTTTCCAAAGGCACCCGCTTCAAGTGCCCCTATTGCCCCAGCGAAAGCCACCCCCGCGACGCCCGCAAGGTTGTGCTGTAGGACTATGCCAGCCGACACCACGCTGCTCAACTGGCCATTCTACGTGCCCAGTGCGCTTCCATTGCCGCCTCGGTCAAGAAGCCCCACATGGCCCACCATGCCGTGCAAGACCTACTCTCTAGTAGTCGCTACCTCACTCTGATATAGTACCCAGGGCCTTAGTTCGACTAGCGAGTTGATTGAGAAGAGGCAATGCGGGCAGTTGTGACGACCAACGAGTATCCTTACCATCTTCATCCTCACGTAGGATAGCCTTGTTTACTCACGGGAGTATATAACAACACACTTTTATTTCTGGAGGCTCATTCCTCGTTTCGGCTTGAGGAGTTGTGGTGTTGCGGCGTAACACTAGTGTGTACCTACCCACCTATCTGCAGCACCCATATCTGTATTACTCAGGTTGGGTGCTGAGTGCTCCAGTATCGTAGGTAGTCATTTTATCCCACTTTTTTTCATTCTACTATGTTCTTTGATTCTCAAAGCGGGTATTTTCCACCTCTCAACCTCGTTTCTACAACGATGGTTGGGTTTGTGATTGATCATCTCCGCCATCCATTCTCTTCGCCATCTCTCCCTATCCTATTGTACATACTGTACAGAACAATTTGGCGGGAACCTATCGCGATAAACACAGTAGGTCACAACTACATGGATCAAAATCAAACAGCTGGTCACAAATTTCTATACCATGTATTTCTCTCCTGGTCCCTACTTTACACACAGCAGGCAGCTTAATACAGAACCACCTTCCCTGAGTGTTTCTCTCTACGGCCACAAGAAAAGAAAAACCCTACTACCCTCCGAGGTGTAGCTCGGAAATAGAAGAAAGAAGCGGGCTTTGAGGCACACTTCTAAATCGTCCCCTGGAGTCCACACGTCCACAAAAGGAGCAAATGCTGTTCTCAAAACCCTTCATTTTTCTCCTCGACCCACGTTTACATTGGAAAACAGAAACACCGTTTGCAATTTTTTTTTTGAACTCTTTACTTGCATTAGGAAAAAAAGGGGGGTTTGAGCTATGTGGAAGGCGGTTTCCCTCGTCTCGCGCAAGAGCCATGAAACTAGAAAAAAAAAACAAATATAAGAGAAAAAATGAGGATACAACGCCACAACGGCGACGCAGATGAGTTTGGCTGTGGATAGATAATATTTTTGCTCGCTGAATATCTGGAAGCACGACTGTTGCAGGAGCAAATTTTTTGGTTGGGTTTGCTGGTATAATCGACTGGGCACATCAAGCGCAACCAGCTTGTACTTATTGTACATAGTTCGTTTCGCAGAAAAAGGACGTGGAATATTAAAAGATTGCATGGGAAAATTGTTCCATTTGATCGTGCAGGGCCGGGTAACACGACGTGAGCCTACTTAAAGGAACGTCGAATGCAATCCAAAACTGCTCGGCTGCCGCATTGAACAGGCAACAAGAATGAGAAGGAATTTCGACTCTGTGTGGGGACAGGGGCAATCAACGAACCGCTGAACCCTTTCTCCAAAAAGTGGGCCATCTGTGAATTGTAGATGACTTTTTGACAAAGCAAGGTGTGATGAGCTTTGGCTTACATGGAAGCTCCACGATAGGTAACCGAGCATGCTGCTGCGTAGTTTACTGTTTGGGAGATCTGTAAATAAGTTAGCAGATGCCTTGAAAGCAGGAATGTCTACAACTATGACCAGAAGCGACTTACGTAGGCGAATACGAGTTCGACGGGCCCGGGGAGGTGGGCGAGTACCTCGGAGACGTAGGGGAGAAGCCAGCCGGGCTAGTAGGAGAGTAGCGTGGGCTGGTCGGACTGTACTGCGGTGACGTCGGTGACGCCGGGGAGCGTCGGTCGCCAGCTGGTTGGTATTGCGGACTAGTTGGACTATATTGGGGGCTTGTTGGACTGTACTGGGGGCTCGTCGGACTATAAGCCGGAGACGTCGCCCCACCAAACGAAGGCGAGGTGGGGCTGTAGTTGGGTGACGTGGGGGAGTATTGTGGGGATGTAGGTGAGTAGCCTGCCGGCGAAGTGGGCGAGTAGGATGGAGAGGTGGGAGAACCATATCTTGGAGAAGTAGGAGAATAATGCGGAGATGTAGGCGATGTGTGGTAGCCGGGCGAAGTTGCTCCAAACTGCCCACCACTGATGCCAGGCGAGGTAGGCGAATAGCCAGGGGATGTTGGAGAGAAGCCGGGTGAGACTGGGCTGGTGCCTGAGAAACCCGGAGACATGCTGCCAATTCCCGGGCTTCGGCTGCCGGAGTACGGACTGAAGCCACCATCACCATAACTTCCTCCGTACGACGTGAAGCCACCGTCTTCGGCGCCCCCTGCAGCAGCGAGAGGAGAGAATGAAGCTTCGTATGAGCCCATACCTATGCCTCCTTCATAAGTAGGTGAGCCAAGATCGTAAGGAGTTGCGGCACCACCATCGAGATAGTTGCCACCAGCGGTGCCACCCATCATCTTGGAATTATCTTCAACCATGGTGAGTAACATGGCGTTGTCCATAACAATGTCAAATTCTCCCGTTCCCATGGGGGCGAGTTGACCAAGCATAATGTTTTCAGACACACCCCGACAATCGTCAAGCTCACCGTGGCCAGCAGCTTCGAGCAAAATCTCGACAGTCTCCTCAAAGGAACAACGCATAAGCGCACCTGTGTCGTTGCGGTTGATACCGTGACGCGTAATGGCCATAAGGAGCCCGCGTTGTGTCATAATGTCGACTAGCAAAGCCATATGACGGTGGTTAACATAAGATCCATCGAACGACAGAACCATGGCCAACTCTTTCAAAAGGCCAGCGCGTGCTGCTTCGATGCCCAACACAGCGAGAATCTCGATGAACGAATTGGAATACGTCGTAGTGGCATCGACACCCTCAATGGGAAGCACCTTGGCCAACGCCGTCCCCGTAGTATCAAGGATCCATTCCTTGCAGCGAGTGTCACTCTTTGAGTGGAAAATGGCGCCATCTCCAGTCTCAATCGTTTTCGTGTCCTCGCGTATGAAGGCACGCTCGATACCACGGACTCCGCTTAGAATGACATCGTCTAGTAGATGTTTCTCTAGCTTACGCATCCACCGTTCATCGCGCTCATCCTCATCGTCTTCATCTTGCTTCAGATTTTGATCCCAGATGAAGCGAACACGCAGGACCAATTCTTCAGCGTTGTCATCGCTAAAGATGACAGCAAGGTTAGGATGAAACTCCTGCTTGATCTTACTGGCAACGTCAGTAATGGACATTTTCTTATCCAATACTTTCTTGCGATCGAGAATGATACGAAGAAGCCATTTTGACTGTGACTCATAGTTTGTATCGTCGTCGGCAATGATAAAATATGACTCTACCAAGTCTTGGTCCTCTTCGACGATAGTAGACTGAATCTCTGGGTCAAAGTATAGCTCAACAGATGTAGTAAGAGAGCGCAACGTAGTAAGCTCGATCGAACTTCGCAACACCATTGCATCCTCCTGGGTAGCATTGCTTTTGGCCTGTTTGACAAGTAAGGATGGAGTCTTGATATTGGCTGCAATGTTGAGGATTTCCTTTAGACGTGGTACGCCAAGTGTGACATTCTTCGAGGACACACCAGCAAAATGGAAAGTGTTCAGTGTCATCTGAGTAGCAGGCTCACCGATAGACTGGGCTGCAAGGACACCGACCATTTCACCAGGAGCCACGGCAGCCTTGAGGAAGCGGTCTTGCAATTCACCCAAGACGTAATCCAGAGCCTCTTTGCTCATGCGCTCTTCCTGAACCAAAGGCTTGAAAGCTAATCGAGACCGCAAGTGGCACTTGAAAAGGTACGTCGCGCTGTCCTGTGCTTCGAGTGACAGCTCATCCTCGCCACGAATAACGACGAGACTGTCTAGAACCTGGCGGATTTTCTGAATCGACTCGATGGGATGCAGGTTGCTCACAGACTGCTGCGGTTTGATTTTGAATCTTGCCTGTGCAGACTTGATCATACGATCGAGATTAAGCGGCAACTGGAACTCGTCACTTGCATCGGAAGTGAGCATGGTTCGTAGGAACACGCGGTCCTTCTTAATCTGCTCAAACTCTGCATCGAGATAGCGCTGCGCATCGACATCGCCTTGGAATTGCGCAGATCCTTCCCACTTCGTGACGGGTATTTCAGGCTGGTCAGTGTTCAGGACGTCAAGCCTGTAGATTGCCTCGAACTTTGCGTGCGATGACTTGATGGACCTAATGTTTTGCTTCTCAATATGGCCTCCATCGAGACCATCTTCTCCATAGATGAATTCAACAATGTCTCCCATGGAGTTGCGAACTGTGCCGTCATACTTGACCATGACATCTTCCAGGGCCTTGACTAGACGACGTTGGATATAACCGGTCTCGGCTGTCTTGACGGCTGTGTCAATAAGACCTTCACGACCGGCCATGGCGTGAAAGAAGAACTCCGAGGGTGTCAATCCGCGGAGATAGGAGTTTTCAACAAAGCCACGAGATTCTGGTGAGTAATCGTCCTTTGTGAAATGTGGCAAGGTCCGGTATTTAAAACCGTAAGGAATACGTTGACCCTCTACGGCTTGCTGTCCGACAAGGGCAACCATTTGAGAGATGTTGACCGTGGAACCTTTGGAACCAGAAACGACGGTCTGGACAACGTTGTTGAAGTCCTTCAAGCTGCCCTGTGCTGCCGTTCCTCCACCCTCACGACCCTCGTTGAGGAACTTCTGCACCTTGGACTCGAAGGTCCCGCGAATGGTCATTCCGGGCGCAGGCTCAAGCGCGTCTTTTGTGGCTAATTCGATGACTTCTTCAACGTTCTTTTTCGCCTTCGCAACCGCCTCGGCAATGGCCTCCGATGTTTTCGGGTCAGGAATTGTGTCGCCTACTCCGAAACTGAAGCCATGGTATAGCAGCCACCAGTTGACGACGCGCTGGCAGGCGTTGAAGAACTTGACGGCAGCATCCGAACTAATTTCGTTGAAAATAATGTGGATGATACCACCAGCCGACGCACCAACAATCTTCTTGGTAACCGCTCCAAGAATCAACTCGCCCCCCATAATCAGTAGACTAGTGTCTTTGAGGTCATTGAAAGGTTCCGGCTTAGACTCACCGTCCTTGCGAACAATGTTGACCTCTTTGGCAATTGTCATGCTGACGATCTGCTTCCCACTCCAGAGGGGCCGCGGCTTGAGAATGGCAGGCTCAGGGACAATGCCATCCCAATCCGGCACCCACATGAGAATGTTCATGACCTGCTCTAGAGGCAAAAAGTTATCACGACGAGTCATCTTGTAGATTCCAAGCAACGTATCCTGCACAATACCCATGAGCGGTTGGTTCTTCTGAGGTGACACAATCTGCTTGGGGACCATGCACAGGTTTTGGACTTCGGCGCGAGTTTCGTCACTCTGCGGAACGTGGAGGTTCATCTCGTCACCGTCAAAATCGGCGTTGTACGGAGATGTGACGGAAAGATTGAGACGGAAGGTCGAGTAAGGCATCACCTTGACACGGTGACCCATCATCGACTCCTTATGCAGGGACGGCTGACGGTTGAAGATGATGACATCGTCGTCGTCGATATGACGCTCCACTTTCCAGCCATATTGTAACCGTAGGTCATCGAGGTTCTTGTTGTGCTTCAGATCGAGGCGTACGCCATCTGCCTTGATGACATAGTTGGCACCAGGATGCTGATTTGGCCCGTTGCGAACCAGCGCAGTGAGCTTGCTGATATTGAACTTTGTCACCACCTCGGGATACGTGAGCGTTCGTGCAATGGAGCGTGGAACACCAACTTGGTCCAAAGACAAGTTGGGGTCGCCAGTGATGACAGTACGGGCTGAAAAGTCGACACGCTTTCCCATCAAGTTACCCCGTAGACGGCCCTCCTTGCCCTTTAAACGGCCACGGATTGTCTTCAGCGGCCTCCCCGACTTTTGCATAGCCTGCGGGACACCATTGGCATCGTTATCCATGTAGGTTGCAACGTGATATTGGACGAGAGCTTCAAATTCGGCCAATACATGCGCAGGCGAGCCTTCTTGTATGCATTCCTGCACACGGCCGTTGGCACGGATGATATCGCCGAGCTTGTACGTCAGATCGTCTTCTCCGCGCATGCCCTGACCCGTACCGTCAACGGAGATGCTAGGCCGGACAGGGGGTGGTGGTACGGGCAACACGGTGAGAATCATCCACTCCGGACGAGCATAGTCGGCGTTGAGGCCCAAGAGCTGGAGGGTGTTGTCGGAGAGGAGCTTGAAGATGTTGAGGGCAAGCTGCGGGGTAATGATGTCCTTGCGGTCGCCCTGACCGTCGTCCTCGTCCTTTTTTTTGCTCTTGTACGTAGCCGTCAGTTTGAGGCCTTCCTTGCGAATGGCATCAGGTGCGTCACTGCCGCAGCCGCCATGAGGGATCTTGGGGGCCTTTTTGGGGTCGTCCTCGATAGCGCTCTGCTCACACGAGCTCCGTATCTTGGATAGGCGCCAGATCTTCTCGAACCGCTTCTTTGGGTCTTTTGTGCGGATGGCCGCAGCCCACTCAGGACGGTTCTGATGCTGGAGTCAGCACACCACAGGTCTATCATGCGAACACGCCGTCTTCACGCAGGAAGACTTACGAAGTCGGCCAAGATGAGACCACAGTTGTGGCAGACGGTCTCGAGGATCTTTTTGATCTTGACGACAAAGCCTGCAGCGGCGTTAGTAGGAAGAAGAGCGGGGAGGGCGAGGCGACCGAGCGGGCAAAGACTCACCGACGTGGAAGACGGGCGTGGCAAGCTCAATGTGGCCAAAGTGGCCCGGGCAGACCTGTATGTCCTCCTTGCACGTGGCGCACGAGTACATGCGGTCAATGGTGCCGAGACGGGGGTCATTAAGGCCCTGGTCGCGCGGCTTCTGCTTCTGCTCGTCCATGGTCTCGGGGTACATGATGTGGACGACGCTCATGGCCTTGATCTCCTCGGGCGAGAGCAGGCCGAACTGGATCTCCTTGATCGTCCGTAGCGGACATTTGGAGACGGCGGGCGCGCCAGGCGGCATGGCGGCGAGCGGTGAGGGTGGTCTGGAGGGCAGGCGGCTGGCGGGTGCTGCAGACGGCCACGGCGGCCACAACGGGCACGTGGGCGGCTCGTGCTAGGCGCGGCGTAGACCTGCCGTGGTAACTGTGACGCGGCAGGCGAGGCAGGCGATGGCCAGCGCCGTTGCGACGACCAACGGGCTGCACACGGGCTGGGGTGAGCGTCCAGTCGCGCCGGGCGGCGGTCGACCTGCGCGCGGTCGGGGCGGGCACTCGCCGGCAGCGCAGACAAGACGCGGGGGTACGTAACGCTTTCTCTGTGGGCAGAGCCAGGCGTGGGGGGAGGCGATGGCGGTGGTGGTGGTGGGCAGAGAGGGCGTGGCGGTAGTAGTGGACAGAGGGTCAGGCGTAGGCGGCCTGCTCAGAAGGAACGAACAAGGCGGCCGACGCGCTAGTGCCATCGTGGAGCCACACCCCCAGCACGGAGCACCGCACACCAGCCACATCAATGGACGGCTGTCACGATGAACCTCTCGCTCGTCGACCCCTTTGTCCTCGCTCAGGACTGTCCAGAGGTTATCACCGGCCGCCTAAGTGCGTCCTACGCCTCTCCAACCGCCCGCCTCCATCCCCGTGCTGATGTCGCCCAGGCAGCGGCCACTGCACGTCGATCCGCTTCAGCCACCGCGGCGACCTCCTCGCCTCCGGACGGGTATGCCATGCGCCCCCCAATCCCCGTGTCCCGCCCGCTGATCACAGCTCCACTAGCATGATGGCATCGTTGTCGTCTTTGATATGGAGACGTACGGCGTCGCCCGCAAGCTGCGCGGCCACACGCGCCAAGTGCAGTCGCTCAGCTGGTCCACCAACGACCGCTACCTCCTCAGCGCCGGCCAGGACTGGAAGGCCGTACTATGGGACCTTCAGGACGGCTCCCGTGTACACACCGTCCGCTTCGAAGCCGCTATCTTCATCGCAGAGCTGCACCCCAACAACCAGTGCGTCCACGCAGCTTCGGCCCCATGAGCCAGCCGCATCGCTGACATCACGGTAGCATGCTCTTCGTCGCCGCGCTCTTTGAGGACCAGCCCGTCATCGTCGACGTGTCTGCCGACATCCCCGTCAAGCATGCGCTATCGTCTGCGCCCCGTCGCTCGCAGCTCGAACGCGAAAATGCGACCGACAAGCAGACAGCCCAGGACGCAAAGCAAACCACCACCATGACCCTCTTCACGCCCTCGGGCCATTTCATCATCGCAGGGACCAACAAGGGCTGGCTTAATATCATAGACACCACCACCCACCAGGTCCGCTACTCGTTTCGCGTCACCAACAACATCATCGTCTACATCCGCATGACGCCGTCTGGTCGAGATGTGGTCCTCAATTCGAGTGATCGTATAGTAAGAACACTCCATTTGCCCGACCTCAGCGACCCCCACTTCGACTTTGATACCCTTCAGCTTGAGGTGGAGCACAAATTCCAGGATCTTGTCCAGCGACTTTCGTGGAACCACGTCTCCTTCAGCCCCACAGGCGAATATGTCACAGCCTCTACTTGGATGAACCACCACATCTACGTCTGGGAGCGAGCCCAGGGCAGTCTAGTCAAGATTCTTGAAGGAACCAAGGAAGAACTATCTGTCGTCGAAGTGCGTTCACCAACACCTCTCTGATCAATGACTCTGACATACACAGTGGCACCCCTTCCGTCCCTTTGTCGCCGCCGTCGGCGTAGACTCGGGCCGCATCTGGCTATGGTCCATTCTGCAGCCCCAGCGCTGGTCCGCCCTTGCCCCCGACTTCCTCGAAGTAGAGGAAAACGTCGAATACATCGAGCGCGAAGATGAATTTGACATTCAACCACTCGAAGAGCTGCACAAGCGCCGGCTCGACCAAGAAGACGAGGAGGTCGACGTCCTCACCATCGAGCCCGTCAAAGTATCGACCACGGAATTCGCCTCCACGAACGGAGAGGCGGAATTCAGGATGCCCGTTATTCTGGACATTGAGGCGAGCGACAGTGAGGATGAGGTTGTGGCAGTGGGCGCCGGTCAGTTCAGGCGCAGAACTCCTGGGACAGGAAAAGAGTGGATGAATGATGAGGATGGGGTGCCGGTGAGTGGGGATGAGGCGAGGAGAGCAAATGGCACGCCTGCTGCGAATGGAACCAAGAGAAGAAGAGGTTGAAGGCGGGTCTGGGTCGGAGTCATGCATACTAGTACTGTGCGCGCTGAACAAAGCAAAGCGCGTACCTCACCCACACCAGACAGGGGCTCTTTTCTCGCAAACGATGACGACATTGGGTTTCCGCCACACAGGGGAGGTGGGAGCAGGGAGCAGAGACGAGACCAATTCCAACACCCTGTCCAGAGCCACAATGCACCGCCAAAGT
>Ga0182211_1000619_pt1 | contig 11044 bp, 10 predicted proteins | sample G5R1MG_20_FD_129660 | JGI IMG/M metagenome (GOLD analysis project Ga0182211, IMG submission 129660) | Switchgrass phyllosphere microbial communities from Michigan, USA - G5R2_MAIN_03OCT2016_LD1 MG | ecosystem: Host-associated > Plants > Phyllosphere > Phylloplane/Leaf | place: USA: Michigan... | reverse complement strand
TGCCTTGAGAAGCTTGACCTTTCGTACGTGGACCTGCACTCGTGTTAACCTCTTTCTTTCATCCGTTCCTCTTGCCTATGCGTACGTTCTGGAGGGGGTAGATGCCCTGTGTGGACTTTTCGATTTCGCGGCCAATGACCTCGGGGATGAGCTTCTGGGTGAGCTGGGCAAGGGTGCACGAGCTGGCGTCGCGGGTCATGATCTCGACCATCTTCTTGCGGATCGCCCTGATCTGGGACGAGGCGGCGTATGTGGTCTTCTTGATCTGGTTGGGTCGTCGCTTGGTGAAGCCAATAGCGAAGAGGCGGAGGAGGTAGTCGTCGGTGGTCTTGACAACGACGTTGGCCTCAATAAGGGTTTGCCACTTGCGGACGAGCGAGCGGAGCTTGTCCGAGGTGAAGTCGAGGCCGTGGAAGTTGGTCAGGCAGTTCTTGCCCTGAACCTCATCGACGCGGAGCTTGACCTTGCGGAAGGCGTGGTCCTCGTCCTTTTGGAGATCGGCGAGCGAGACTTCGAATATCCTGCCCTTCAGTGCATCGTTGGCGTTCTTGAGACCGGTGGTGCGGTTGACAAGGGTCTTTCCGACACTGCAGGGAGGCCGAGTAAGTACTGGTTCTCCCACGGCGCCGCCAGAGACATGGCGGGGGAGGACTCTTACTCTCTGATCGCGAAAGTTCCGGGCGCCTTGACGTTGTACCAGTCCTTCTTGGCGAAGGTGTCGGTCTTCTTCTTAAGACCCTTCTTGCCCTTGGAAAGACGCTTGTTCTTGCCGACAGCCATGATTGCGACTCTGGGTGTTGGACGTCGATGCTTGTGGAGTTGTCGTGTCGTTGAAAACCGAATTCTGGCACTGAAGGTGCGATGACCTTCGCTTAGATTTCGGGTTAGTGTGGGGGGACGTGCGCGCGAGAAAATGCCAAGATGAGCAACCAAGACTGTACACAACCACTACGACGACGTGACATGCTGCTTCCCCTGCAGGTCACAATACGAAAAGCACTATTTTCTTGTTCATCGAGTTGATTATTAAATAGGCTACACCGATCTACTGGGGAATTCTATAAGACCTTCCGTGGGCCCAGCCCAGCGAGATGTGGTCAGACGTTGACCATGGCCAACTCGAACCTTTCCATGCACCCAGCCCATCGCTCGCCAAGGTTGGGTAGATAAGCACCTCCTGCTCCTCCGACGGTTGGTGAAGTTGTTTTGCCTGGTGGGAATTGGTTCCTCGGCACTGGTCGACGCCGCCTGACTGCGAGCGCGTGGCTGTGCCCATGTCACGAGACCACTCGCGGCTCCAGCCCCACGCACGCACACATACACACACACACACGCCGCGTACCTGCTTTTGCTTCCTCCGCACTGCCCGCTTCTGGGAACTGTGTGGGGTAATGTCTTTTTTTTTTGATCCGAGGTAATCGCGGAGTGCTGTTCCTGCATGCGTCGAGCGAGCATTCAGCGTCTCACATACCAGGATGAAGAACAATAGTATTGGCGTAGATGCCTGGCGACCTATCGATGCCGTCTTATCGATCAAGTGTCGACAGGATTTTGCTTTTGGCGTTGATCATAGTCGACATGGCCTTGGCGGAAGTTCTCAAAGTCGGGGAAACTGATGTATCCGTCTGTGGCAAGGGTTAGTGCTCGGCGTACGATGCAAGCCATCATTCCTGCTCACCCTGCTTTCTGTGCTGCCTCACGTAACGCTCACTTTCCGTCCGTGAGACGGTAGGCCTTGCATCGGGGTAGGCTGGCGTGGACTGCATCCTCATTTCGGGTGAGGGGAACGGGCTCCCGGCTGGTGTCTCGCGCGGCGTGGCGGGCGAGGAGACGACTTTGGCGAGTAAGGCCGAGGCCTTGGTTGGGCTGGCCGTTGTCCCCGATGCCGAGTCTCTTCGCGATGCCATGGGAACGAGCGTGGTCAGGCATGGCGAAGAGACGGTGGAGGGTGTGAGTGGTGGGCGGCGACTGCAGGATCGGGAGCGTGCCGGTGCCTCGGTGGGGAGAGAGTAGTAGTAGCGCGTGTTGGTCGCCATGATGGATTGCGCAACGAAGAGTATGGATGGGTTCGCGTGAGCAGGGGAAGTGGGAGCCAGGGAAGCGTCGAAGGAGAGCGGTAGGCAGTCGTAGTAATACAGCTCTCCAGCGCGCCCAGACGCCATTCCTTCACCCTACTCGCGAAGGTATCGAATCGAGGGGCCGTCATGCATGCAGAAGTGGACCCTTTGCGACGGGGGAGTATTGCAGGGAAGATGCGCTGTCATCCGGCTGCTCGTCCTGACTCGCCCTGACTCGCGTCCTTCATTCGTCTGCCGCCTGGCACTGCACGTATGAGCTGGCCAACGAGCCACTTTGGATCCGAGCCACCGACTTTTTCCGCCAAACAAGCAGCCGACAAGTGGCACGCTGATCAAGGCATCGTAGCGTCGAGAAAAGGTCGGTCCGTGCTTGTGCCTGGCTGGAACAAGCGATCTGCGATGCTCGGCCAGTCGTGACATGGACGATAGTAGGCCGTCGGGGTTATCGAGCGCACTGGGACGGACCCGGTGATGGCATGCGCTCGCGTCTCTGCCGGGAGTGATTGGGGAAAAGGGCGTCCAGGTATGTGCCTACCAGTGTCTACTTACCCCTCATCGTCGCTAGAACGTGCGGCCAGACCCAGCCGATGCATCGAACCGCGTCGACGCTAGGCAGAGAGGGAGCCTGGGCCTACTCCACTTCCACGTCAGCTGTATGTGAGCAATAGTATCGGTACCATGGTACGTACTATCGTAGTCGGTAGGCCTTCTGGACGCACTGCGACGCCTCAGCTGGCCACGTGACGATGCAGAACCGCCCTGTCACGTGCTGCTGCTTCGTGACCTCGGCATGTGCAGAACGAGTCACCACCACCCGCCTGCAGGCAAGAAAGAAAGAGAAGCACAGGCAGCGGCCTTGGGATCCACATGTGCCTTCTGCATACCCATCCTGGCAGCTTTGTACCGACATCGGCTAGCATCGCTGGGTGGGGACGTTGGGTTCTGCTGGTGCGCGTGTGCGCGCAGGAAGATGACTTTTCTTGCGTGCAGAGTGGCTATGGAGGGGAGGGTGGCAGGGCCCGAACGAGCTGCGGGGCACTTCAGGCTAAAGGAAAAGGTGGCTTAGCGCAGTGGGTTCGAGGTCACAGAAGCATAGCACATTCAACCCATGCAGCATCGAGACGGAGTGCATCGGCTTGAGTTTCCTCCCTATGGCCCTGGCATCGTCCACGGCCCTGCTCCCCCAGTGCATTCTACCAGACGCACGACGCAAGCCTCCAAGGAACATGACCAATAGCAGTGCTCAGTGCTGCATACAAGATTAGCATACGGTTGCCATCAGACACCCAACAGACAGGGAGCAGCTAAGCGCACATACATCAATGTCTTCCCAACCGCGGCCTTTGACATTCGCCAGTTCGTCCATCGACATGACATGGCCAGTAGTGACTGCGGATTCCACGTCAGCTTCAATACATGGGATCGACAGCTTGTATCCCATCGTCATCGTCATCATCATCATCATCATCACACATGTGTTGGGCACTTGTGCGTGGAGTCGCACGGCCAATCGGAGTAGGAAACAAAAACACCTACAGTAACCCGCCTGGATCTTTGCGTCAATCTCAACCCGGCTATCCGCAGGAATCATCTCGTCGGGAATAGGAACGCGTTCATGGATGGGAATGCCTTGGTCGACAATGGCATCGTGCTTCATGTTGGACATGCTGAGCATCCGGTCGATTTTAGTAATGCCCAGCCAGTGGAGAATGTCGGGCATGAGAGCCTGGAAGCGCATGTCCTTCACACCCGCAATGTTCTCCGTTCTCTTGAAGTATTCGCTGGCCCGATCTTCTCCTCGTTTCCGTGCATTGTACACAAGGTATTTGGTCACTTCCCCAAGGGCTCGGCCCTCTTTGCGGAAGTAAATGACCACGCCGCTACCGCCTTTTTGCGCTTCTTTGACGGCCTCTTCGATGCCGAACGTCAGGTAGGGGCGGCATGTGCAAATGTCAGACCCGAACACGTCGCTTCCATTGCACTCGTCGTGGACACGGAGGGCGAGCCGGGAGCTGGCGTCTGACATCTTTGCTGGGTCTCCGAAAATGTACACGGTCAATCCACCAATCGGTGGCAGAAAAATCTTGATGTCATGGCGCGTGATGAGCTCCGGATAGGATCCTCCGGTTTCCTCAAATAATGTTCTTCGCAGCGTCCCCTCATCTATCCGGGAAGATTAGAAGGGATGAGGCATAGTATGCCATGCTACTTACCAATCTTGAACCGTTCTGCAACCCCTGGAAGGTACCACACAGGTTCGACCGCAACCTTGGTGACCGCCACTTCGCCCAACTCGTTGATGCAAATCTTGCCGTCGGGAGCGAGACGTCCCTTTCGAACGCTCTCCTCCAATTCTGGAAGTTTCATGTGCGCCCTCGTAATGGCAATGGTAGGCCGGATCTCGACATCCTCCTTCTCCATGGTCTCTTTGTATAGCCACGGAGCCAAATGGCCATAGGGATCCATGGCTACAATCTTCTTCGCATCGCTCCACTGTGGAAAGGGGCCAATCTTGGCGGCGGGCTCTGTGTTTGTGAAGTCTGGCTTGTGCGTGATGTCCAGGTTCTTGCTTGCCACAGCAAGAGCATTATAGATGGAATAGGAACCTCCGTGTGCACCAATGGCTGAAACCTGTTACTAGAGGATTGATGGGAAGGACGGTCGAACATACCATTGCGCCTACGGATCGTGTTGGCATGCCTGGAAACGAGAACAGGGCCACGAACCGCAGGATCCTTGGCACCCCACACCATTGGCAGTGGGTCAACACCGGCTTGGCCAGGGTACGAGGTCAGGATGATTTTGGAAGTTTTGGAGACACTGGATCGGCGAGGTGGCGGTGCATCAACACTCGAGGGCGGCTCTTTATACTGTTGACTAACAGCCTCTACAGTCTTCTCCGACGGCACCTCCTTTGCCTGGTCACCCGTGGAGGCCCCATACGCGGCGTCACGTACGGCCTCGTCTTTTAACTGCTTGATGCCAGCCAACATGTTCACGCGGCCATTGATCTTATCAACAGAAGCGGCCAGTTCGGAATTCTCCGTCCGGAGTGCCTTCAGCCCGTCGAGAATCTCCTTGAGAAGAGCATCACTGCCAGTGGTGCTTGTAGACATGATCTATTTCGGACTGTGTCCACGGCAACGCAACAAATGAACACGCACAACGAGTAGCCTTGCACGCCTCGATGCGAACCCGACGCTATACAGTGCCAGAGAGCGGTCCGACAGCGGGTGTGTGGGACGTAGGGGGACGAGACCAAGGTGTTTCGGAAAGGATGCGACGCCGCTCAAACAGAAGAATGGGGAGTAACGAGAACCGCAGAGAGAACCGAGAAAGAAAGGAGACAAAGGAGCAACGTGGACGACTAACGCCCGTTTCCAGCTCACCGGAGCAGGTGACCATCTACTGCCGCGCGACTGACCGACAGGTCACGTGATAGCTGATAGCTGATAGGCGATAGGCGAGAGGCGGCCGGCCTTATCGGGCAACAACGACTCGACGCATGGGGAAGCTGCAAGGGTACAGACTAGTTGACGAACTACCTAGCACATCCCTTGGCGGCGGGACTCGGACCTGCGAAACCTACCCGCACGCGTGGAACAAAAACATGGTGTTACTATAGACCGCGTCATACCAATCAATCCCCCAGCAGCGCCCAACCGCCCGCACAGTTCCCCCCCCCCTCCCCAAACCAACGCACAACGCTCGAAGAATCCACACCGCGCACGAAGATTGCGCCGCACCGCACGCTCAACCACAACAACCCTCCTCGCAAAGGACCCCAAAATGGTCAGCCTTCGCCGGGCCTCCAGTTGCATGCGCATGCTAACAGGACCCTAGGGCAAGCGCAAGTCATCCAGCAAGCCCATGGGCACCAAGAAGGTACTGGCGCTTACTTGACCGCGTCGCGACCCACGTTAACCGTGCCGCGTAGAAGGAGAAGCTCCCGACCATCTTCCAGTGCCTCTTCTGTAACCACGAGAAGTCCGTGTCCGTTTCGATTGAGAAGAAGTCTGGCGTCGGGAACCTGCAGTGCAAGGTCTGCGGCCAGACATTCCAAACCAACATCAACTACCTCTCCGCCCCGGTAGACGTTTACGCCGACTGGATCGATGCTTGCGACGCGGTTGCCAAAGAGGCTGCCAAGGGCAATGCGACAAGGGAGCGCTCGATGAATCGGTCGGGAGCGCTTCCCAAGATGGCAGACGTCGATGAGGACGGCTTCATCGAGCAGGACGATCTGGACGCAGAGGGCGAATACGCCGATTAATTCTCTAGCATGATTGGTGTCTAGATTCTGTACAACATGGGGCTTGGAGGCAGTGGCCACTCCGCCACGCATGTTTTGGCGTTGAGGATACACCGGAAAATAGTGCTCACGGGCGCATGGCGTTTGAAATTGAGCTGGTGTCTCCGTACTATGTAAAGGGTCAACTCTTCGTTTGGAAAAAGGCTGCGATTCAGTAATAGTATATGGTTCTCAAAAAGCCCCGGAGATGATGCCTTTCCCCCAGCCCCTGCCATTACCTGGTCCAAGGACACCAGTTTGGACTCTCTCTTTCCAATACATGGAAAGTATATGGTTACATGGTATAAAATCGATCGCCAAAATCACCTAGACCAGGAATGATATAGCTGGTAACTATGTTAGCAACGAATCCATACCAGCGCGGGAGTCATGTACTTTTTCTCGTCCAGCCCCTGATCAACGAAGGCAGTGACTACCCGGACCTTGGGAAACTTTTCGGCAAGATTCCGAGCACCTTCAGGGCTAGCAATCAGATTGAGGAATAGGATATGCTCTTCTGGGACACCCCTCGAAATCAGCACCTCGATGGCCATGAGTGCCGAGCCACCTAATCCTCCTAGTTAGTCGCCACACTTGAATACAAAGCAGGTAGATCTGCATCTCACCAGTAGCAAGCATAGGATCTAATAGCAACACCCATCGCTCCGCAATATCCTCGGGGAGCTTGTCGTAGTATAGCTTAGGCTTGCTCGTCTCCTCGTCCCGCTGGATCAAGATCTTGCCAATGCGAACAGACCGGCAGCAATCCCTAAGGCCCTGCTCCATGGATTCGCCCGCACGCATGATGGAGACACCACAGATCTTGCCCTCAAATTTGACTCCGGAGTAGGTCCGTCCCACAGGCGTGGTGATCTCATGTTGCACAACAGGGAGGTGGTTGAGGCCTTCTTCGACGAGCAGTCGAATAATACGGTTGCTGTAAAAAATGAAGTCGGCTCGGCCTGTGGAGCGATCGCGTATCATGCTGAGTTTCATTTAGCATAAATGAACTGGATTCCGTCCAAGTCCCAAGGGGACCTTACGTGAGCAATGCTATCAGCTGTGGTGTTTGAGGTAGAATGTGGACATTGGCTTGCTTCAACGGTGTCGAAACCGTAGCCTTTGGCTTCTCGGTAGCATCGCGGTATTCGGGCCCTAGACACTGGGAGGGAGCGACGGGGTGGGTCTCGGTAGACATGCTGGCTGTGGGCGACAATCGGGGGATAGAGGGGCACGTGGCTGGAAATAGTCAGTACCTATTGACCAGCCGCGAACAATGGTTTCCTTCGGAGTTTCTGTGCAGACCCAGAGCATGCTAGTATCCAAAATATAGGCTACGGAATGGAAGTCCTCCAGAGACGCGCTGACGTACACGAAGCTCGAGATTTCGGACACACAGTGTTAAATTGGGATTCAAACTACACGAGGAGGGGTCCCCCCAATTGGGCTGGAAGTTGTCTCAGACGATTGGGGAGGCTCGGGGAGAGAAATAGAGTATATAGATGAGTGTATGGGAAGGAGAAGTAGAGTATAGAGGAGGGAGATTCAGCTACGTCGAAGCTCGTGACCACCGGCGTTCTCCATCACTTGGTTCGGCAGCAGCGACCCTGATGGCCCCACTGTGGAACTAAGTTAAGTTAGCGTGCCTGCCGTTCGCGAGATCTGATAGCAGAACCCTGCGTGTGCGGCGTGCCACGGGGTTCGTCATAGCACAAGAGCTCGCGCATGCGGCTTCCCGCGTTGAACGCACTGTTTCACCAATCACCACCCAAACACAAACCAGTCACCGAAAACTGCTCCCCAAAACGCGTCTGCCTTGGCAACTCCCTCATGGTAATTGCTGCCTTGCGCCTGTATTGACGCCATCGCGGGGCGCGTTCTGGGCAACGTCTGGGCAGGTCACAACAACATCGCCATTGCCACAGCCCACGACATGGCCTTCAAGGTGTCCAAATTCACCTCGGCAGATCGTCGCAAGAAGGTGGTGACATACGGCAAGAAGCCACGGCCATCAATTATACCCACGCCATCGCCAGACCCGATCGATGAGCCTCCATCGCCCGAGCGGCCGCGCAAAGTTGTCGCAACAACGAACAATGGGTCGAACAGTCGTGGAAGAGTACTGAAGTCGGCCAAAATCCTAGGCGATGCGCGTGCAACTAGCAAAGAACCCGATATCTTCGAAGTACCCTCCGACGACGAGTCCACCTTCCGCCCCATTGTGCACGTGAAGAGGCTCTCGAAGCACCGAATAGCAGCGACAGACGCCGCCTCCTCTACATTCACACAAAAAGGGGACGCTGGAAACGCGCTACAGCTGCCCCCCAAGTCCAGGGCTGTGAAAGCTGCGGCACCAGATGCAAAGGTTGAACCCAAGGCTGATCGGCTGCCTGCGCCACCCCAAGCGCTGTCGCGTCAGTCTCAAACCACAATCGCACCGCAAATACGTGGCGGAAACGCACAGCAGTGTAAACACAATGCGAAAAGGAAACAGGACATACAGCTGCTGGTGGCGAATGGGAAAGCCATGTCGCGCACTACAATCCCGGCAGTGCCACAAGTCAGCACTGCTGCTAATCCCAAAAGCGCATGTGTATCGCCTTCTAAGGATTCAGTGAGAACTCCTTTGAAAAAAGCATCGAAACATCTAGACGTTTTTGATATAGCCCCGTCGGACGAAGAGGTAGCGGCACCAACGCGGAAATCATCGCGCCTAGATGGAGGAAAGGTAAAAGAGAATGGGCGCAAAGAGCAGCTGAAAATAGCTCAAGATGAAGCTTTGAGAAACGCCGCAGAATCTGACGGTTCCAACACATCAAGGAAGCGGAAGCGGCGAGGGTCAGTCTCTTCAGTAACCACAAGAGATGCTACAGTAGATTTCCAACCGGACGCGTCAGTCCCTCAACGTAACCGCAAATTTTCCAAGAGAGAAAACCCTGTGTCGCCTGGTTATAGACCTGTGAAGCAGCCGGACATGACACATCATGCAAAGGCTCCATCGAAGGAGACTACAATTAACAAGCCTAAGAGGACGCGGCAGCTTACTGTTCCTGTCTTTACTCAGCGAACGATCAAGAAGGGGCAATCCTCACCTGCTCAACTGAGTAGCATGCTACCAAACAGATCGCTGGCCAAAGCTTCTCCCATTCTTGAAGTGCCAGAGGGCGAAGATGAGACCATGTATGAGATCCCGGATCCGCTCGCCACTCCACTTCGGCCCTCCAAAAACACGACTTCCGGCTCCGTTACTCCACGTCAAAAGGCACTTTTTAGCAATTTATTGGGTGAATCGTCTTCAAAAACGCCCATATCGGGCATCAGTGCGCTGAGATTAACGGGCAAGAATCCAAAGACTCTACTTGGAGGCCTGGCTAGATCAAAGTCCGACTTGACCTACAGCGCCCAAGCTCGGAAGACGCGACTTATCGATAACTTGAAACATGCCGACGGTAGTTCTGAAGACGAGGGCAATGACGACACGAGTGACGCCGATAGCGAGGCATCGAGCGACAGCAGACTCAGACAGGAGCGGTTTGAAAAACGCAAACCCCATAAGCGATTAGAGAAACCGGACGAAACCCGACTTTTGGCCGATGCATATTCCGAGGATATGGACGTCGAGGCTGAACTAGCGGTTGAAACTCAGGCGTCACAAGCTGTCTCTACCTTCGGCTCGCGTGCCAAGTTCACGTATGCAAAGGCGCGGTCTTTTCTTGAAGAAGCCAATCCCGAGGATGCGCTTCTCATTTCCATGGGGTTGGATGATGATCTTGGCTTTGAGTTACCAAACAAGAACAGTGCTTCCGAAGACGATGACGATCCTGCCAGCCAAGTGCAAGCGCATCATGTGCTCAAAATGAAGGGGCAACAGAACAGGTTCAACGATGATGTACGCATGTACATTGACGATCTCCCAGTCGCAAGTGGCAATCCAGTGCGGCGAAACGCGATGCTGGAGCTCTGCTCCCGGATGGAGGACGAGGCATTTACCAGCCAACTTCTTGATTCAACCTTAGCAAACCAATTTTTTGACAGTATGGCTTCTAATGGCGAAATCATATTTGACTTTGCAGCTGCAGTCGCCATGATATTCCTTCTTGAGATAGGCTCGACGAGCGTTGTTCTTGACCAAATCTACCGCACCGGTATCATTGCAAGCCTGGTCACGCTCACAAGCAATGAACTTGACATGCAGACTATCGCCAAGAATCGCAAAACGAATTTGTCGAAGATGGCAGTTGGGTCCGTGATAACAGTTTGCGATAAGTTATTGGCATCTTCCATTTGGTCAAACTTGGCGCTTGACAAGGTCACACCACGACTGGTGGCTTTGAAGGCCTTGGAATCGATTGTTGTTGGCCTGCGAAGATCTGGTAACGCTGATTCAATTTTCGATCAAGGCATGATATCGACCATTGTTGACATGGCCCCAACGATACCGGAGGACCGGAGCGTTCGTCCAGAGGAGGTTACTACCCTACGGATGGTCATGTCCATTCTGGAGTCTGTCTCCGTTTCGCGGCAGAAACCGTCCTTGTGGCCGATGAAGACGCTTGAACGCCTGGCAGATATCATGCCTATTGTTTTCGATCTTGACGAGGCCTCTTCGATCATGCTCGCAGTCAAACTGTGCATGAATCTCACTAACAACAGACCCAAAGCCTGTTTGCCATTC
>Ga0182211_1000618_pt1 | contig 11044 bp, 9 predicted proteins | sample G5R1MG_20_FD_129660 | JGI IMG/M metagenome (GOLD analysis project Ga0182211, IMG submission 129660) | Switchgrass phyllosphere microbial communities from Michigan, USA - G5R2_MAIN_03OCT2016_LD1 MG | ecosystem: Host-associated > Plants > Phyllosphere > Phylloplane/Leaf | place: USA: Michigan... | reverse complement strand
GATTACGAGCGCAGGGTTGGCGGCCGTGACTAGGACACACTGTTATTTCATGTCCTTTATTGTCTTGTCTTATGCTGCCTGTTTGATGCATGATAAACCGTCCTTGATTGACCTTGGATTTGGCCCTGGTGCTTAAGAACGGGAATCTTGCCCTACCCATGTATCCAACGACGAATGAAAACAATACATATATTTCTCTGATTGTTCTCCTACCCCAGAGGTACATAATCTCCATCGAATATTTATGTTGGAGAGGGATCCTTGCCCATGAAACGGCCACCTAGTCACCTACTGTAATTGGCCCCCTATTTTGTCCTCGGTATTCCTTTGATTTTATAGTCTCGTATAAACATATCTAACAGGTTGATTGCAAGAACAGAGAATATCGTCAACCACCTCAATTTTACTCGTCCTCTTCGTCTTCCTCATCGTCATCCTCTCCATACATGGAAACTTCGGAATCTTCGCCCCCTATCGAAATCATCACTTGCTCGATCCACTCCACCTTGACTCGCTCAATGAGTGCGTCAAGAAACTTGGCCGTATCCGGGCCACTGTGTTCGACCTGCTTCAGCCCAGGCCCATCACTGCTCTCTTCCCCGGTAAAATTCACATACATGGATGTAGAGAACGCATGGTCTTGCTGCAGCAGGCCCACTTTGATGTGTGCGAGGTCCAAATGCGGGATTTGCGCCATATCCCGGAACAGTTGGGCCCAGAAATTTGGTTTGTGGCCGTGAGGTGGCGCAGCCTGGGAGTAGAGCGCCATTCGCCAGAGGCTGATGCTCCGTAGCGACGGCGCGAATTTGGCGAAAATGGCAAGTAATGTGTCTGGGAGGACTTTGAGTTGCCCGAGTTCAAGCTTCTGCAAAAGGGAAAGCGAGACCGGGGGAGGTGACATGTAATTGGTGGACCGCTTTGTCAAGCCTGGCACCGGTAGACTCAGCCAGTCGAGAAATTGTGCGTTGTTTTTGACGACGCTCTTGCGGAAGTTGAGGCGAAGACGCGACAAATTCGGTGTGTAGTTCAAAAACTCACGGAGTGAACGGCCGGCGGGCGTGTCTAGGGCAATACCTGTATCATTTGTGTCGATAGGAGTGATCGAGAGATTGATGCTGAGGAGTAGACTCGTGAAATTCATGAGAACTGGCTCCAGGATCGGTAAAACGTATTCTGGAAGGTCGAGTGCACTGTCGGGTAGTCCGTCCCGGCGAAGCAGTACTTCAAGCTCAGGAGGAAACCGGCCGGCTGTCCCGAGAGCATCGCTGACGATGTAGAAGATACGACTGAGATGATCGTCGCAGTCATATGCGACTCTATCGGAGAATGAAAGATGCATGCCCGTCTCATTCAATACAGTCGTAGCACCCCATGACGTCCAGCTTGCGTTATTGCCATCCCTAACCCGGCTGGGGGCGTTGAAGTCACGGATGCCAACAGTGTGCAGATTGGGCAAGTTCTTGAAAGCCTCGATAAGCATGTCGCGACCAAGGCCGGTGTTCAACCTCTTTTGAGAATGCTGTCCTCGTCGGTATTGTATGGCAGCTTCCTCGTCTCTAAATCGCCGAGGAATAACATCATAAATATTGGTGGCAATGATGACATGCTTCAGTCTTTTCGAGAAGCCGGCGTGCTTGGAGATGTCCACCAGTGTCTGTAAGCTTGGATGTGTGAGCATGAACTGCTTCTTCGTAAAGAATTCCTGGGAAAACCATTTGTAGAGCGATCTCTCAACTTGGTTGCAAGTGAGACGAAGTGAAGCTAGATCGGGTGTTGATAAGTGGGTTGACACTGCAACAAGTAGCTCGAGTGGTATGGTAAGGAGGGAAGCCATCACGGTGTCGACGAGGAAAATGGGTGTAGGTTCCAGGTAATAACTTGCAGCAAGCAGCATGCTGCTATCCGGTTCTCCCTAAATCGATAGAATACACACGTGACATCGCGCTCCGCACTGTAGGCTGCACTCGCGCGCTAGACTCAATCCGATGCTGATGCCTTGCGTTCCTGCCGATCCTGTAGGCCTCCCCTATGACGTCGTAGAGAAGGTTGGAAATAACCGCGCCGTACACATCCGGTTTATGTAAGGCTCCGGAAAGCATTGAAAGCCGATGAAGCGGGAGGAGCGGAATAGAGTCTCTAGAAATGATGATTCGAGCAGTAAGGAGTCGATTTTATCACTTTCAAGGGCGGAATATGAACTGTACTGCAGTCGCTCGCCAACCGCTTATTTCCGGCTTTTTCACGAACGCTAGAGCGTCTACCGTCTCACCCACCATTGCACGGACCCAATCTCGCTGCGCTTCAAATAGAGAACTGTCCACCTCTCTGTATCATGCTTTATTGCCATCTTCCAGCACCTGATCAACAATGGCACGCAAAGCTGCTGTAAAGAAGGCTGCTCCGGCTCCCGCCTTGGATGGCTGCAACGTTGCAACCTCGGGCAAGTTCGCGGGAACCACGCAAGCAGCACTCCAATCACGCATCAAAGAACTGGGAGGAAACGCGGCGTCGAGCGTCACCCCTGAGACTTCCTTCCTTATTGCAACCGAGAAGGATTTCGAAAGCAAATCAGTCAAGGTCAAGGCTGCCGCTACTCACAACGTGCCCATCGTCTCGCTCTCATGGCTAGAAGAGTGTGAGTCCACAGGTAGGCCACAAACACCAGACGGAAATGACACCTCCACGTTGACGTGGATCTGGCAGATTCAAAAGTTGACGAGGAACAATATCTGCTGGGCTCTTCTGCCAGTCCTGCGCCTGCCCCTACCCAGAAACAAACGAAGAAGCGTCCCGCCTCACCCGACGCCCCACCTGCATCCACACAGGCTGCGTCTCAACAAAAGAAGCCAAAGATCGCCCAGGAGGCCAAGGTTGGTGACGGTCAAAATGCCAAATCCAAGAAAGCCGCAATAGAGGTGGACGAGTACTGCACGCTCAGCGGCTACAAAGTATACATCGAAGAGGATGGAAGCATATGGGATGCGTCTCTAAACCAGACCAATTCATCCGCAAACAACAACAAGTTCTACAAGGTCCAGGTATGTCTGATGATTCCACCAAGCACTGCAATGGAATTTGACTGGTACAGGTGTTGACCAATGGCACTGACTTCAAAACTTGGACCCGGTGGGGTAGAGTCGGCGAGCGCGGCCAGATGGCCATGCTGGGGAACGGCGCGGAAGAGGATGCCATCGGGCAATTTGAGAAGAAGTTCAAAGATAAGTCCGGCCTCAAGTGGGAAAACCGGGGTGACAATCCCAAGGCGGGGAAATATGCCTATGTCGAGCGATCCTACAACCCTGACTCTGAAGACGAGGGGGATGACACGGGCGACGGTGCCGGAGAAGAGGATGCAGTCAAACGTGAAGTGAAAGAGGCTGAGTGCACCCTTGATACCCCGACCCAAGAGCTCATGGAGCTTATTTTCAACCAACAATACTTTCAAGACACTATGGCCTCGCTCAACTACGACGCCAACAAGCTTCCGCTTGGCAAACTGAGCAAGGGAACAATCGCGCGGGGTTTCCAGGCTCTCAAGGACTTGTCGGTTCTGCTCGATAACACCGACCAAGCGTCCAGAGAGGAGGTGGAGCGCCTTTCTAACCAATACTTTTCTGTTATCCCTCATGCGTTTGGTCGCCAGCGTCCACCGGTTATTCGAGACAACAAGGCACTTAAGCAGGAAATTGAAGTACTCGAAAGCCTCTCCGATATGAAGGAAGCTGCAGCAATGCTCAAGAGTCAGCTCAAGGACGACAGTGGCGTCCATCAGCTCGACAAGCAATTCCGAGGCCTTAACATGAAAGAGATGACGGCGCTTGACCACAAGAGTTCAGAGTTCACCGAGCTTGAGGCCTACTTGAACGACTCCAAGGGCGCGACGCATCATGTCAACTATGCTGTACAAGAAATCTTCCGCATTGAACGCAACGGCGAATTCGACCGCTTTGAAAAGAGCCCGTACTCGACCATGGCCAGCGACCGTCGTCTGCTCTGGCATGGCTCCCGCGTGACAAACTTTGGTGGAATTCTCGGGCAGGGCCTACGCATTGCACCGCCCGAGGCGCCTGTGTCCGGGTACATGTTCGGCAAAGGCATCTACCTTGCAGACATGTCCTCCAAGTCGGCCAACTACTGCTGTTCGTACAACTCTGGAGGTACGGCGCTACTGTTGCTGTGTGAAGCCGAGCTGGGCAGGCCCATGTACGAGCTCACGCATGCATCGTCTTCTGCGGGGCAAGAAGCCAAGGCAGCGGGATCCGTGAGTACGTGGGGTAAGGGGCGTACGGGTCCCAGCAAGTGGAAAGATGCTGGCTGCGTCAACGCAGCACTTTCCGGATGCATGATGGTAAGCACGCATCTTCGACTTGATCTCCACAAACTAACCGTGTCATCAGCCCGATGTCTCGACCCCTCCAGGACCAACTCATGTTGACAATGCAACGCTCATGTACAACGAGTATATCACGTACGACGTTGCTCAAGTTCGTCTGCGATATCTGCTCCGTGTCCGCATGTAGTGGCTGCCAGGACCGACCGGCTACTGTTCTCTTGATGGCGGGTCAGGTGTGCAAACCTGATGGAGCCTTTGGTCCGTAGCCATGATAGTATGAATGTGGAGGGTCATCTTGCGGCGTGAGACGGCATGCCCATGAAGAGCACTAGATATGAGACGTTAGGAGCCCTGTCGAGGGCCAGACCGGTGAGGCTCCACCGTGTCCTCATTGGCCCAGCGTGCATCCCAGTGATATTGCACCCCGTGACACAGACCATGGTGTACACTGTATGAGGCCTTTGCCTGTCGACAGCGGGCAGGAATGAGGGCCGAAGCAGCGAGCTCAGTGTGCCTGTTCATGACAGGCCCCAGGGTGACAATGGCGATGGCTGTGTTCGACGCTCTGCACCGACAAGATGCCCCAGGTAGGGTAGGGTAGGGGGGTAGGCAGGTAGTAGGCCGAGCTGAGAGATGAACCGACGCCGCTCACGATGGCTTCTCTCCTTTCGGCGTGCGGGAGATTTCCTTGCCGGCCACCTTGCAAGCAAGGCCGTACTGCCCTGCCGGCATTCTCGTCGCGGTTTCAATCCATGCATGGCTGATGTTGGTGGTGGCTTCGCTGACCGGAACTGTGCCTGGAGTTGACTAGTTAGCGATTCAGCCAGCCGCGCGCACGGCTCAGGCCTATTACTCAGGCGACCCGGCAACCGGTGAGCCAGGAACACTTAACACCAGGCCACATCGCACCCCTTCATTGCGCATCATCTCGCGTCGCCGTCTCTTCCGGGGACACGTTGAAGCTGCAGGATGGATGGCTCTGGTCTCCCGGGTCTGGCCGAGCGCTTGGAGGGGGAGGAGAAAGAGGTTTGGTTGCACATGGAGGCCGATAGTCCGTTCGAGAAATACCCCGGTGCGCATCATCAGTCCCGCATGCTACTATGTAAGTAAACTACTAACCTGCCATTCGCAGCAAAACAGCACGCGCGGAACGTGCAAGGGAAGCTGGGCGTCGACGAGGGACTGATCTACCTGCTCGGCCAGTCGGCTCGCAACAATGAGGACAGCGACATGCCAGCGCCATTCCGCCAACTCCGTTACTTTTACTACCTGAGCGGGTGCGTCGGCTGCCTTGCGTCACGGTTCGGTGCTGATGAGACGAAGATGCAACGAACCCAACTGCCAGCTTACGTACGATATCCGGCAAGACACCCTGACCCTATTCATACCGCGCATCGACCCAAAGCGCGTCATTTGGAATGGCCGTGGCTCCACCCCAGCAGAGGCCTTGGTCAAGTATGACATTGATGCTGTGTTCTTCGTCGATCAAATCACGTGTTTCGTCCAAGGTTGGGCGCATCATTCCAAGAACCGGCATGCCACTATCTACGGTTTGCATCCTTCGCAAACACCCGCATATCCTGTACAAGGCCCCCGTTTGGATACCACGTCGCTCCTGCCAGCCATGAACACTTGCCGATTGGTCAAGGACGATCACGAGATCAAGCTGATTCGAAAAGCAAACGCCATCAGCGCCAAAGCACACAGTGAGGTTTTGGCCCATATACTCAAGTTTAAAAATGAGGCCCAGGTCGAAGGGCTCTTCGTGGACGTGTGCATCGCCCAACAAGCAAAGGAGCAGGCTTACGACCCCATAGCGGCTTCCGGACCGAACGCGGGAACCTTACACTACGACGCAAATAACGAGGATTTCGGAAACCGTCAGTTGATGTGCCTAGATGCTGGGTGCGAGTATGAGCTATATGCCAGTGATGTCACACGCACGTTTCCACTGGCAGCTTCCTGGCCCAGTCAAGAAGCTGAAAACATTTACAAACTTGTGGAGCGCATGCAAGAGGCATGTATCGAGCCACTAGCTCCTGGTGTCAGATACCTTGACCTCCACATTCGAGCCCATCAGATAGCAATTGACGGTCTGCTGCAACTCGGCATCTTGCACAATGGAACCAGGGAAGAGATTTACAACGCAGGGACTAGCCGAGCCTTCTTTCCGCACGGTCTTGGACACCACATAGGTCTTGAAGTACATGACGTAGGCCAGGCGGAACTTATGAGTATTAGAAGGGGGAAATACGTACACCATCAGGTGAGTGCTGCACGAAAGTTGGACAAGTACCTTCCGTAGCTGAATTTGCGCAGACGCCCTCTTTGTATCCCAGAGACTTCCACACTCCCGTCTATGAGCCGAGCACTTGTCATGCACCTACAGATCCTCAGAGTAGCCACCTCGAAGCGGGCATGGTTGTCACAGTGGAGCCTGGGATTTACTTTTCGGTCTACGCACTTCAGCAGTTTTATCTCCCATTACCCGAGCACGCAAAGTTCATCAACGTCGAAGTTTTGGAACGCTATCTTCCTGTGGGTGGAGTCCGTATCGAAGACGACATTCTCATCACCCCAGGAGGCTACGAGAATTTGACGACTGCGCCAAAAGGCGACGCCATGTTGGACATCATTCGTAATGGAGAGACGCAAACCCACCGCGCATCGGGGTGGAAATCGCTATTACCACGGAGAGGGAGCACGGAAATTTCGAAACCACTTCTACGCGCGCCAGGCTTATCAAGTGCGGTAACAGTACCGGTTTTAAGGCCCCTCACAAGAACAGAAACCATGCCTACGAGTCTTGATCCTAAGGACACCGTCGACTTCGAACCGTACAGCGGCTCCTCCCTATTTTTGAATTTCAAGAGATCCATGACAACCGATGAAAAAGTTCAGGAATGGCAGCGAAACCGTGAAAATGCGATTGACGCCGCGAGAGCCTCCGTACCGGCACCTGGCACCCAACCAGTCACCGTTTGTGGACAATCGAGTCCGAGCTCCCTGCACGTGTATATGAGCGATTTCGCTGATCCGGCAGCTTTCTCCCCGAGAGTCTTCGGATCCCAGACTTCGCCGAAATGCAGAGACTGTGCTATACTCGTCCAGACACTTGAACGTCTCCGAAACAACTTGCAAAAGCAGAGAAATAACATCCCCCGGCCATTGGCAGAGAAACATTGGGAAGTCTATAGTGCAAAAGAACCAGAGGAAACATACGGTCTTGCATCACGGACCAAAGAAGAACGATCTCGACCACATTTTTCGATCAATCCACGGCTGAATAGCAGCCAGCTCGGGTCAATAGATGTAGACAGCAAGCGTCATATTACCCTTGACAGTCACTCTATATTGCATGTTTCTGGAATCGCATCCAAGGGATCCAATCCGCAGGAGCCGTGTCCGATCATGGCAAATTTATCGAAGGAGTCATTCACATCTAGGGTTGTTAGCTCATCGTCAAATGGTCACTCATAACATCAAAGTAATTTTTCTTTCCATGCGCTAGAAAGGGACAAAGAGTTCCTACAGATGAAAAGATGGGAATAAGGCGACTGCATCGCCAGCCCCCCAGGTGACAAAGGCCGTCCACGCCACTGGAGACGCCAAACCTACAACCCAGCAGAAAGACCTGCAGACCCTCTCGATTCACATAGGACGTAAAAGGAGGCTCACTAGACACGTCCGGCTTGACTGGCTCGGGTGATCTGAAGCGAGAGTATGCACGGGTGTGCCCAAACCTAAAAAAAGGAGGCGAATCAGAGGCAATGGAAGCCCGGATTTGCTTCCAGGGACGATGGTGATTAAGCTTGATCTTATGAGAAAATACGTTGTTGCTTTCATTTCAACCTAGGTCGAGCGAAGGTCACCTTCGTCGTGTTCTCAAAACGTCTTGGCTATAAATTAAATACTGTATAAATTTAATAGTGTGGTTGCTCCGAAGCTACTCGTGAGAGGAAGCTATGGGAATGGTGGTTCTCATGTTTTACTGGGGGGATTCAAGTGTTCAAAAGCGACGGATGTTGGAATGAGGAAGTTACTATGTTATAAGAGGAACTTCCTGATGCGGCATGCTGGTCGTTCGCTGATTGGCCATGGCAGTAGGTCCAACGACGCCTCAGTCAAATAGCACGCAATGTAAACACTGACGTCAGATATTTGAAACGCCACCATCCTTCCTAGAACCTTGGAAAGACTTCGACAAGCTGAACCATCACCATATCCCTTCCCCTACAGCCATGCTCAGTATACTCGTGGTTGGAGCCACACGTGGGCTCGGTAATAGTCTCGTACAGACATATGCCGCGGACGCAAATAACCGCGTGCTGGCTACAGCGCGAACATCAAAACCACCAGCTAATAGTAAGGAGCAGACTGTGTCTTGTTATTAAAAAAAAGGAGAAAAAAACGGTAACATGCGTAGCAAAGAACATCACCTACATACCTAGCATCGACCTCGAATCACCACAAGCAGGCAGCGATCTAATCAACTTCCTACAAACACGGAGCATATCCCACCTCGACGTCGTCATCATAACGGCGGGATACTTTGCCACGGAAACCCTCAAAGAGCCATCCTTTGTTGCGCAGGAACGCATGTACCGCACATGCGCCATCGGCCCTACCATCCTCGTTACGAGCCTGGCCAACAAGGACGACAAGCTCCTAAACTCCCAGTCAAAGGTCATCTTCGTGTCCTCTGAAAGCGGCAGCATAGCCTTGCGACATGACAAGGAAGGTGGAGGGAATTATGGCCACCACGCTAGCAAGGCAGCACTGAATATGGTGGCGAAACTGCTGAGTCTTGATCTCAAGGAGAGGGGGGTGGCGGTGGCAGCTGTGCATCCAGGCTTCATGAGAACGGAGATGACCCGTCGCGTAGGGTTTGATAAGTTCTGGGACAATGGCGGTGCTGTGACGCCTGATGTGGCTGCCAAATCGCTTATGGAGTGGGTGGGAACGTTCGACATTAGCAAGACCGGGCAGTATTGGGCACCTAGAGGGCCTGGGTAAGTTTGCAGATTGATTTTTAAAGCACATGACTGATATAGTATGGCAGTGACATTGGTACGGCCGAAGCAGTGCTTGGTCCCAAGGACAAGCTTGCCACGCCTTTGCAGTTGCCATGGTAGCTGGTAAAGCCCATACTCACACAATGAGGCGTTACGGTGAATAAACAGCAAACTGTACTTTTGTTGACAGAACGTAAATACAGTTTGACCGGCTGACGCTTCGATTTGTGGAATGCCTATCAGTACTCATGTGCGATAAAAGGTTGAAACTAACAAAATGGTTCACGTTGTCCCCATATGATGGTCGTGAGTAGATACTGTTGGAGTCGAAGTGCAATCAATGTCTTTTCAAGTAGCTTCCGGAACCCACTTCTCCGCATCACCAAGCCGGTCTGCTGTGAGACCGGCTGGTCCAGGATCCTTCATGCCAGCTTCCAGCTGTCTTTGGTAGCTGACCTGCCTCAGTCGCTGCGCCTCTTTAGGAGTAAGTTGTAGGTAGCTCTCAACACCGACAGCATGGATTGCAAGCGCTAGCCACAACGCCATGCCGAAGTTGAGGTTGAGGGCTGCCCCGGCATTCGGTGCACCACCCCTTCCGAAGGAGGCAGCGATGGCGGATACCTGGTCGAGGTTTGTCCCGTTTGCGTAGGATGCGCATGACGGGTATGCGTCAAGCCAATTCGCTTTGTTCTGCAGGGTTGCTTCGATTTTCGCGCAAGGCCACACGGCGTAGTACCCCTTGTCCGAGATGAATTGCGTAGCAATGATCATGATCAGGCGGGTTGTAATGATGGCGCCAGCGTAGAACCATCCTCGTAGCATCCACGCGCGGTGCTGTTCAATTTGCAGCCTCTTGATGTTGGCGTAGGAGATGGCAAAGCAGACCAGCACGCCGATGCCGACGAACCCAACCCAGACCTGGACCTCCATGCCTCCGCCAAAAGCACGCCGGGCAATCATGAGGGCTCCAATTAGGCCAATGGTATAGAGCAGGAGGGCAGCGTAGCCGGTGATGCGGTGCACTAGGATCCAGCGCTTCCGGATGAAAGGCGTGAATTGTACCACTGCGAGAAGACTGGCGGGCAGAACTCCAGCGAGGTGCAACATTATGCCGATCTTGTAGCGCGAGAAATTGACGTAATAGTAGCACTCGCCTGGCGCAGCGCTGTTCCCGCCTGCTGGCGGGCCGCCTGTTGGGCAGAGGACCCCGCTGAAGTTTAGGTACATGAAGCGGGCGAGGCTGACTGAGGGATTGTTAGCCGGAACCAGGGGAAGAACTGGGTTCATCATGACGCACAGCCTGTGAGGGCTCCGGCGAAGATGAGCCATAGCCAGAAATTATAGGCTTTGCTGAAGCCCATGGGGCTGTAGATCCTCCTGGCCAGGACACTCGAAGCCGACGTTGCTGTCGTTGAGGTCATCGTAGCCGCCAACTGTATGGCGTCGGGTGTGTAGCTGTGTGTACGTGTGGTGTGGCTGTCTCAGTTCCCAGGAAAGGATGAGAGAGAGAGACGGTATTGCAAGTGTAGTAGAGCGCGTGGAGAATGGGTGAAGGAACGCACTCCAAGCTGTAAATCTCTGTGTGCCCGCCATCCCACCAGATTGATTTTTTGCGAAGGTTATATGTACAAGTAGTATTTTCAGGCCACCTGCCCGCCTTAGGAAATTATTGCGCACTGGTTGTGCGGCACAACGG
>Ga0182211_1000616_pt1 | contig 11066 bp, 9 predicted proteins | sample G5R1MG_20_FD_129660 | JGI IMG/M metagenome (GOLD analysis project Ga0182211, IMG submission 129660) | Switchgrass phyllosphere microbial communities from Michigan, USA - G5R2_MAIN_03OCT2016_LD1 MG | ecosystem: Host-associated > Plants > Phyllosphere > Phylloplane/Leaf | place: USA: Michigan... | reverse complement strand
GGCGGCGATGAATGCCGGATCGGTCGGGTTGGCTGGAATCGACAGGCCATCGAGGATGATGCGTCCGCAGTGCCCCGCTTGGGTGCGCTTAGGCTCGAACGGGCCGCCGTCACTTGCACGATCAGCGGCATATTCCAGGGCGATCTTGGCGCTGGTATGCGTCGCGTAAATGGGGGCGCCTTCGATGCCCAAAGCGGTGATAGTGGAGCCCAGCGCAGCAGCGAAGTCCGCGATCGTCGGCTCGGCCTTGTCCAGTGGCTCCGAATTACCATAGCCCGGTGTGTCGAGCGCATAGACGCGGAAACGGCGCGATAGGGCGCGCATGGTTGCCAGGTGCAGCCGCGAGGAACGTGGCGAATCATGCAGCGTGACGATCGCGGGGCCATCGCCGAGCACCCGATAGTGGATGGCGCGCCCGGCTACCTCGATGTAGCGTCGGGTGACGTCATGCGGCTCTACAGGGGCGGTGGAACTGCGGTGGTCCATGAACACGCTCCTTGCGATTGGCTGGCATGCCCCAATCAGAGCTTGCGCCGATCCATTTGATATACTCTTATAACTTAAAGTGCGGCAACACGGACCGCTTGTCCAGTCCCGGAGTGACCTTTGATGATGAGCCAGGTTTTGGGCGAACAACCGCACTTCCAGTCGCGCGAGACACCGCGCGGCTGGCTGGTGGTGCTGGCGGCGATGGTCGGCGTGGCGGTCGGGATGAGCCCGGTGCCGTTCTACACCATCGGCATGTTCGCACCGGAGTTGTCGAAGGCGTTCGGCTGGTCCTTCGCCTCGATGATGGGGAGCATCGGCGTGCAGTCCGCAGTCGTCATGGCGTCAAGCCCGATGGCGGGGTTTGCCGTCGACCGCTGGGGTGCACGGCCGGTGGCGGTGGTGTCGCTACTGCTGTTTGGCCTGTCCTTCATGAGTCTGGCGCTCAGCAGCGGTTCTCTGCTCCTGTACTATGCGCAATGGGGTGTCATGTCGGTGCTGGGTGCGGGAACGCTTTCGGCCACGTGGACGCGGGTGGTGAATGGCTGGTTCGACAAGAACCGCGGCCTTGCGCTTGGATTGGCCAGTACCGGAACAGGACTGACCGGCTTTCTCATCAAGCCGTATACCGCCTGGATCATCACGGATTACGGCTGGCGTACGGCATTCGTCGCCGTTGGACTGTTGCCCATCGTGGTCGGCATTCCGGTGATCTTGCTGCTGTTCCACGAAAAGCGCGATGTTCTCGCAACAGTCGACGCTCACGAGGCGCCTGAGGTCGAGGAATATGGCCTCACGCTGATGCAGGCTTTGCGCAGCCACAGGTTCTGGATCCTGGCAGCCGCTTTCTTTCTGATCGCGTTTGCTCTCACCGCACCGACCCCGAACCTCGAGAATATTCTCAAGTCCTTCGATTTCAAACTAGCGCAGATCGGCCGCATTACTGCCAGCTTCGGGCTCGCCGTGATTGCCGGAAGGATCGTGGGCGGGTGGATGCTCGACCGCTTATGGGCACCTGCCTGTGCCTTCGTGATCCTGCTCATCCCGGCTTTCGGTAGCTGGTTGCTGACGGGAGACGTGCTCAGCAGTCAGGCCGCTCTAACGGCGGTCTTATGCATCGGCTTTGGCGCGGGCTTCGAGTTCGACCTGCTTGCCTATCTCATCAGCCGCTACTTCGGACAGCGTAACTACGGGACGATCTATGGCTGCTTCTACACCGTGATCGCGTTCGGCGGAGGTCTTGGTCCCGTGGTTTACGGTTACGCATTTGATAGCACGGGCACCTATGGAACCGCGCTGTTGATCGGCGTTGGATGTGTCCTCACCGGTGCGGCCTTGCTGCTTCTGCTGGGCGCCTATCCGGTGTTCAGCGCCAGCGATGCGACAAATCCGCAACAATCCTGAGTGGCGCTTTTCCAGGCGGCTGATCGCGCTTGACACGCGCTCGAATTCATATGACCTATTGTCATACCAATAAGTCATATAAGTGACGGTAGTATCGAGCGCAGCGGTGGGAACGACATCCTCAGGGAAGGGCATTTTGATGAACATCAAGCTTAATACGCATGTCTCCAGCGTCGCCATGGCGGCCATCATCGTCACCCTTGCAAGTGGGAACGCTTTCGCGCAAACGACGGCACCGGCATCCGACACTGCCGCACAGACGACGGCCCAGAACAGCAATCTGGGCGACATCGTCGTTACCGCGCAGCGTCGCCCTGAGCGCGTTCAGGACATCCCGGTTGCGGTCACGGCGTTTTCGGAATCGACGATCCGCAATCTCAACCTCAATGATGCAATCTCCGTTTCCAAGTACGTTCCTTCGATGATTTCGCAGCACAACGCGGGGCTGGCGACCGCGAACTCGTACTTCCTGCGTGGCTTGGGCAACACCCAGTCGTCGGCGACCTTCGATCCGCCGGTGGGTACCTATGTCGACGATATCTATGTCGCCCGTCAGAATGCTAACAACTATGCTTTCTTCGATACCGAGCGGGTCGAAGTCCTGCGCGGACCGCAAGGAACCTTGTTCGGTCGCAACACCACCGGTGGTGCGGTCTCGATCATCATGCGCAAGCCGTCCGATCGCTACGGCGCCAAGTTCGAAGGAACGTACGGCTCTTATGGTCGTCTGACTTCGAAGGTCAGCGTCGACATCCCAGTTGCCGAAAAGCTGCTGACCAAGTGGTCGGCGTTCTACATCAAGGACGATGGATACCTCAAGAACATCACCACCGGCGAACATCTCAATGGCGAGAAGAGCTACGGCTTCCGCAGCGACGTGCGAATATTGCCGACGGATACGCTAACGATTGATTTGTCGGGCGAATACACCAAGAACACCGGCACGTATTTCGGCGTACGTACCCTGCCGATCGCATCGAGCAAGTACCGCACGACCACCACACCGGTGTTCTACGAAGCGGCGACGAACATGCGCAAGACCAGCTGCAAGGGCGATCCGGTCAACATCCTGCTCTCCACGGGCAATGGACTGTGCCTCAACTCAGAGAATTACGCCACGTCGGCGAACATCTCGTGGGCGACGGATGCGGGGACGCTGCAGGGTATCTTCGGCTATCGCGACCAGAAACAAGGTTACATCAACAACTACAGCTCCGGCACGGTCAACAAGTACGCCGGCTTCATCCTGGCCGACAAGATCAGGAATGACCAGTATTCGGGTGAACTGAAGTGGTCGAGCGAGCTGATGGACGGCCGGCTGAAGTATGTCGCCGGTATCTACTACCTGCAGGAGAACAATGAGCTTCAGACAGCGCAGTTCTCGGGTGGTACGACATCCTATGTTCTCGCCACTACGCGTGCCAACGGCGTCACGTATGGCGTCGACGTCCACTTCAAGCAGAAAGTCGAAACCGCGGCTGCCTATCTTCAAGCGGACTACGAGTTGATCGAGAATCTGACCGCTACCCTCGGCGCACGCTATACCTACGAGAAGAAGGAACTGGACTTCTTTTCGTCGGACCGCTTCCTGAACCCGGCCTGGAACCGCGGCGCAGCCGGCTACACCAGCGATGACGTTCGGGCTGCCGGCATCCCGCTTAGCCAAACCCAGAAGCGGGTCACTCCGCGCGTGGCCTTGTCCTACCGGGCCAATCCCACAACGATCATTTTCGCTTCGGCGACCAATGGCTTCAAGTCGGGCGGCTGGAACGGCACTAACAGCGTTCCTTTCCAAGTGCTGCCGTTCGAGCCGGAGCGCACCTGGTCGTATGAAGGCGGCTTCAAGTCGGATTTGTTCAATCGCAAGCTGCGTCTGAACGGCACCGTGTATCTCGCCAAGACGAAGGACCTTCAGGTTACCTCTGGCATCATCGTTCCACCATCGACTGTCATTTCGCAGCTGGCTCGAAATGCCGGCACGCTGCGGACGTATGGCTTCGAGTGGGAGACGCTGTACGCACCGACCAAGCGCTTCTCGGTCTTCGTCAATGGCTCAATCAACCGCGGCAAGTACCTGTCGACGGTGCTGACGCCGGGCGTTCCGGATGCATCGCAGATCCAAACATCCACCAAGCCGCTGCGCGTGCCCAAGTTCCAGGTGGCCGGTGGAGCTACCTACAAGGTGCCGGTGGATGCGCTCGGCGGCGATATCGGCTTCAGCGCGGCCTATAGGCACAACTCGCCTTATGCCGTGGCCGCCCTCAACACGGCTTTCGCTCCGACTGAGGACTTCGTCGATCTCAACCTGACCTACGAAGAAGCGGACGGCAGGTTTGGTGGCTCTTTCGGAGTGAGCAACCTTACCAAGCAGGAGACGATCACGGCGAACTTCATCTCGCTGTTCCCTGGCGATCCGCGCCGCTTCACGGGCCGCGTCTGGTACAACTTCTAAGCGCGCCGACTATCGAGGCTAAGGAAAGGGGCTGCTGGTCGCGGCCCCTTTTTGCTGTGCGCGATCACAGTGGCGGAGCGCTGTGCCTGTGTACTCACGGATCGGAGAGGCCCACGTTTCTCGGTTCTTGACGCAGGACGTCAAAACTTGAACTAGGCGATAGCAAATCCGCAGTGTTAAGGCGCTGGGGCAAAAGGCGTCAGAGGATAAATCATTGATCAATCGGGAAGGGGCGGTTCCGCTCTACCACCAGATCTACCTTCAGCTTCGCGATGAGATCCTGAGCGGTCAGCGCCCGTTTCATAGCGCACTACCGACCGAGCAGGAGCTGTCCGAGATCTACTCGGTATCGCGGATCACCGCCCGCCGCGTGTTGAACGAGCTGGCGCAGCAGCACTTTGTCGAGCGCAAGCGCCGCTTGGGCACGCGGGTGATCTTCCAGTCCCCCACCAAGCCGATGGAAGCAAACATCGATCAAGCGGTGGATTCGCTCCTCGCGTTTGGTAGCCGCACTACGGTCAACGTCATCAAAGTGGCGACGGAAGCACCGCCACCGCCGGTCGCAGCCGCGCTGAAGATCAGTGCGAATGAGCAGGTCGTGCGTGCGGTTCGCGTGCGCAGCCTGGAAGGCTCGCCGCTCGGCTACATCGTCAGCTACGTGCCGGTCGCCATGCAGAACGTCGTTACCGCCAAGGCCTTGGCGCGCGCGCCGATCCTCAAAATCCTTGAGTTAGCCGGTCACAAGGCCGAGCATGCCGAGCAAACCATCAGCGCCATGCAGGCGGACGGAGTGATATCCCAAGCGCTCGAAATCGAAGCGCGCGCTGCGCTCCTGCGAATTACGCGCACGAGCTACGATGGCGACAAGAAACCCTTTCTGCTGACGTTCGCGCATTATCGAGCCGACAAGTTCACCATTCGCCTCGACCTGCAGCATCTGGGCAGTACCGTCACGCCAACTCTTGTGCCGGATGTGACTTGAAGGGCGTGACAAGGCTTTTAATTGATATATAGAAGATACAAATGAACTAGCGGTTCGGCTGTGTGTCGGACGGCGCAAGCGGAGTATCTTCGTGAAAGCATTCGAGATTGGCGAGCAGAACGGGCTCGAAGCGCTGACCGCAACCACCCGCCCCGATCCAGTGGCAGGCCCCGGGCAGGCGGTGATCGCACCCCGCCTCGTCAGCCTTAACAATCGCGATCTTCAGATCATTCGCGGCTCCTACGGTGCCAAGAAGCCCGGCGAGCGCGTGCCCGTGTCGGAGGGCGTGGGCGAGGTCGTGGCCGTTGGCGAAGGCGTCACCGCTGTAAAGCCTGGCGACCGGGTAATCAGCCCGCATTTCGTGAACTGGGCGGGTGGTGACTTCGGTTACCATGCGTTCGGGTTTGACGTCGGCGTGACGAACGACGGCTGGTTGGCAGAGAAAGTGGTGCTCCCAGGCGCATCCCTGATCCACGTGCCCGAAGCGATCTCGGATGAAAGCGCAGCGGCTCTCGCCTCGGCCGGTCTCACCGCGTGGAACGCCCTGGTGGAGGTCGGCAAGATCAAGGCCGGCGATCTCGTGCTGTGCCTGGGCACCGGCGGCGTCGCCATCTATGCGCTCAAGATCGCCAAAGCCAACGGCGCGCGTGTGGCGATCACTTCGTCCAGCGACGAGAAGCTGGAACTGGCGCGCCAACTCGGCGCGGATATCACCATCAACTACAAGACCCACCCTGAGTGGGCCGCCGAATTGATGGCGCAGACCGGCAATGCCGGCGCGGACATCGTGGTCGAGACCGGCGGGCAGGGCACGCTGGGCCAGTCGATCGCAGCCGCGGCGGTGAACGGCCGGATCGTCATCATCGGCGTCACCGCCGGGCAAGGCTTGTCGGTGCCCGGCTACGGCACCATCATCGGCAAGAACCTGACGCTCAAGGGCATTGCCAACGGCAGCCGTGAAATGCTGCTCAAGCTGGTGCGCGCGGTCGAGGCGAACCGGATCGAAACCGTCGTTAACAAGACTTTCGCGTTCGACGATGCGCCTGCCGCCTACGCCTATTTCGCGGCGGCTGAGCATGTCGGCAAGGTCATGATCTCGCTCCAATGAGTCAGGCGTCGCACCGGCTCGTCGACCATGCGCTGGGCGTCTCCTGGGATGATCTTCCCCCGAGCGCCCAGCGGGCAACGCGCAATTTCCTGCACGACAGCATCGCTGTTGGCATCGCCGGTCGCAATGCGGCGCTGGCCGACGAGGCGTTCGGCGCTGCCAAGCTGTGGAGCGGGCGGGGTGGCACCGGCTTCGTGCTGGGCCGTCCCGGCGAGCGGCTGACCACGCCAAACGCGGCTTTTGCCAACGCTTATCAGATCCACGCGCAGGAATACGACTGCGTGCATGAACCCGCCGTTGCGCATCCAATGGCGAGCGTGCTGGCGGTCCTGCTTGCCGAAGCGGGTCGTAAGCCAGTGAGCGGTGCCGACTTCCTGGCTGGGATCGTTGCCGGTGTCGACATTGTCGCGACGCTGGGAGTAGCGGTCAAATCGCCGCTCAAGTTCTTCCGTCCGGCCACCGCTGGCGTATTTGGTTCAATCGGTGGCTTGAGCCGCATGCGCCGCCTTTCCCCCGAAGTTTCACGCAACGCCTTTGGCTATGGTCTCGCCTTCGCCAGCGGCACGATGCAGGCACATGTCGAGGGCAAACCCGCCCTTGCCGTTCAGGTGGCGGCCGCCGCCCGATCCGCCATCGAAGCCGCCGATCTCTCCCGCGCTGGGTTCGAGGGGCCACAAGGTTCGATCGACGGTCCTTTCGGTTATTTTACCTTGTTCGAGGACGAAGCGGATCTGGAGCCGGTTCTGGCGGAACTCGGCACGCGTCACCGTATCGAGGAACTGAGCTGGAAGCCGTTCCCGACAGGGCGGGCCGCGCATGGCGCGATCATCGCGTTGCGTAGCCTCATGGAGCGGGAGGGACTGACCGCCGATACGCTTCAGTCCTTCAATTATCGCGCGCCGCCGCTAATCCATCGGCTCGTCGGACGTAGACCGTTCGCAGGCATGAGCGTCGCCTATGCGCGCCTGTGTTTTGCCTGGCTTGCAGCGGTGGTGCTGACGCGCGGCACGGTTGATCTGGCTGACTTCACGCCCGAGCGTCTATCAGATCCTGCCTTGCTGGCCTTGGCAGAGCGCATCGTCGTCGAAGTCGACGGCAACGCTGATCCAGCTGCATTCGTCCCGGCGGTCGGCACTGCAGTATTGGCCGATTGCCGCACCGTCAGCGAGGCGGTATCGCGTCAATTCGGCTCACCGGAGTGGCCGCTGAGCCGCGATGAGCATCTGGCGAAGACCGAGCGCTGCCTGACCTTCGGCGGTCTGCCTGAGGCTCACACCGGACTGATTGACCTGATCGAGCGGTTCGACCAGCTGGATGACGTGGCGCTCGCGCTGGCCTCCGTGATCGAGTGAGCCCCTCCCGCAAAGGGAAAGGCTCATCGCATCAATGCGGTTCTTCGCCGCCGGAGACGTTCATCGATTCTGCCGTGATGTAGCCGGCACCGTCCTGACACAGGAACGCCACGGCGTTAGCCGTGTCTTCGGGTAGACCCGGACGGCCCATCGGAATGCGCCCGGCCATGTCGGCCATGTACTGCTCGATCGTCTTGCCCTGCTTCTCGGCGAAGTACTCGTTCTGCCAGGCGCCAAGACCCGTCGTCACGTGATTGGGGCAGACGTTGTTCACGGTGATCCCGTAAGCGCCGAGTTCCGTCGCGGCTGAGCGGACCAGTCCGACCAGACCGTGCTTGGACGCGGTGTAGGCCTGCATGTTGGGGAAGCCGCTCTTGGCCGCTTGGCTCGCGACGTTGACGATCCGTCCGCCGCGCCCTTGCGCCACCATGCGCTGGGCTGAGGCCTGCACGCCGTAGAACGCGCCGCTCAGGTTGACGTCGACCACCGCGCGCCACTCGTCTTCCGAGACCTCCAGCAGCGGCTTGACGATATAGCCGATGCCGGCATTGTTCACCCAGATGTCGAGGCTACCATGGGTAGCGATGGCGTGGTCGGCGAGCGCCTGGACTTCCTCGCGGCGGCGCACGTCGCACGATTTGGCTGAGACTGCGACGCCTTTGACGCGGATCGCCGCGGCGATCTCTTCCATCTCCGATGAGAGGCCAATCATGCTATCAGGCGTCGCCGCATCGCGCGAGGCGCCGATGTCGGACAGCACGATGTTCGCGCCATCCTCGGCCAGACGCAACGCGATCGCCTCACCCAGACCACCTTTGCGGCCTGAACCGGTGATGACGGCGGTCTTGCCGGCAAGCGGCCCGCTCATGCAGGCTCTCCAGTCACGGCACGCGTGAGGATGAAGGTAGGCGTCGACCAGTCGTTGAACTCGGCGGCGATGCGGCCCATCGTTTCGGTCGAAGCTTCCTGGCCGAACAGGTCCATGTCGTTGATGTCGAGGATTTCGATGTAGTCATACGGCGGCTTGGCGTCGCTGCCGAGCAGCCCGGTCGACTGGAACAGCGAGAAGCCGTCGATCGACTTGAGCGCGTTGACCGTGGGCAAGTCGGTGGTCAGCGCCCAGCGCTCGTAGTCCGCCGCGCTCTTACCGGGCTTGAGGTTCACCAATACGATAATCCGAGTCATACCTGCTTCATCCTCTTGGCATCCAAGATCAGTGGTGTCATATTGTTATAAAGATATACCAAACCTAAGGGAAGCGGCATCTCGACATGACACTTGCAAATGTCCCTCCGATCCAGCCCTACGATGGCCCCCCGGATTATCGCGTGGTCGGCCGTCATGCCGTCTTCCCGCAGACCAGCCATGACGAGATTGAGCGGATCAACTTTCTGGCGCAGATGAACCGACATTTGTCGGTACGCGTCGTTCCCGGCGTGAAAGCGGCGTACGACAACAAGGTCGCTCCCGCCTTCGCCAAGGCGCAGGGCCGCCCCATCGCCGACCGCCATGAGGCACGGCGCGCGTTGTTGGAGGACGGCAGCTTCTGCCTGTGGTCGGCGATCCGCCGGATGACCATGGAACAGCGCCAGCAGGCCGGCCGCTGGACCACGATCCGTCAGCGCGAGTCGCTGGCCGAGAAAGCTGCGGAACTGACGGACGGCGACGAGCGCCTGAAGCTCGACCCTAGCGTGACGATCCCGCGCTACGTCTCGGCGGTGGACCACCACTGCATGCCCGGTAGCTACTATACCGAAGCGTTTCCCGGCGACGTCGCCAACGGCGCCAACTACGATCACGGCAACTTCGTGACGACCGCCGGCCTGCTCGGCAAGTATGCCGATGGCGGCGGACATGCGGTGGTCAAGTGGGTGAAGCGCAACTATCCCGACTTCAAGCCCGCCAGGATCCTCGAAATCGGCGGCACTGTGGGCCACTCGAGTCTGCCGATCGCTCAGGCTTATCCTGAGGCTGAGATGACCATCGTCGACCTTGGCGCGCCGGTGCTGCGCTATGGCCTGGCGCGCGCCAAGTCGCTGGGCGTCGACAACGTCAGCTTCGTGCAGGCGAGCGGCGAGGATCTGGCGAACTTCCCCGACGCCAGCTTCGACTGGATCCAGACCACGATGTTCCTGCATGAACTGTCCAGCACCGCGCTCGACAATATTCTGCGCGAAAGCCGTCGCTTGCTGAAGCCGGGCGGCATCGTCCTGCATGTCGAGCAGCCGCAGTACACGCCCGAGATGCCGCTGTTCGAGCAGGCGATGCGCGACTGGGATGCGTTCTACAACAACGAGCCGTTCTGGAGCCGGATGCACGAACTCGACCTCGACCAGCATATGGTTGCGGCCGGCTTTGAGCGCGACAAGCTGATCCATGGCGGCGTGACGGCGGTCGTCGACAAGGACCTGTTCCCCGACGCGGCCGACGATGAGACCGAGGATTACGGGCGCAAGGCCGCCTGGCACGTGATCGGGGCGAGCGTCTGATGAGCATGAACGACGCATTGGCCGAAGCTGGCGCGAAGGCCGCCGGCAAGCGCCCGTACTTCCTGGATGAGGAAGTCGAAGCGGTACTCGCGATCACCATGGCCGCGGTGCAGGAACTCGCCGTCGCCCGGCAGCGCATCGACACGCTGGAGCGCTTGCTGGAGGGCAAGGGCATACTCAGCCGGTCCGAGGTCGAGACTTATGCGCCCGATCCCTCCGCCGCGATCGAGCGAGCCTTGTCGAACCAGGAGTATATCGCCCGCGTGCTGCGCATCGTGCAACAGCGCAACGAGGCCAATCTGGCGAGCGGCGACATCGCCTCGGAAGCGGTGGGCAGCGAACTCGGCGCGCGCTCTTGAGCGAAGTGGACGTGAACGAAGCCGAAGAGTTCGACTTCACGGTACCGGTGCTGATCGCCGGTGCCGGGGCTTGCGGTGCGGTCGCGGCGCTGGCTGCGCTCGATGCGGGCGTGACGCCGCTGGTGATCGAACGCGACGACCGTCCCGGGGGCTCGACTGGCATGTCGCAGGGCCTGTTCTGCGCGGCGGGCACGCAGTCGCAGCGCGAGCATGGGGTAGAGGACAACGCCGACCTGTTCTTCGCCGACATCATCGAGAAGGCGAGGGGGCAGACCGACCCGGTGATCGCGCGCGCTTTGGCTGATCACAGCGCGCCGACGCTGGAGTGGCTTCGCGAGGCACACGGGTTGCCGTGGGAACTCGACCTGCGGTTCCGTGCCTCTTACGGCAACAGCCGTCAGCGCCTTCACGGCTGGCCGGGCAACAGCGGCGCG
>Ga0182211_1000615_pt1 | contig 11067 bp, 8 predicted proteins | sample G5R1MG_20_FD_129660 | JGI IMG/M metagenome (GOLD analysis project Ga0182211, IMG submission 129660) | Switchgrass phyllosphere microbial communities from Michigan, USA - G5R2_MAIN_03OCT2016_LD1 MG | ecosystem: Host-associated > Plants > Phyllosphere > Phylloplane/Leaf | place: USA: Michigan... | reverse complement strand
TGACACTATCCACTAGAACTCCAAGTCGCTGCGAAGATTAGCGGGCGACCATGGCTCCCTCCACACAACAGGCCTGCCTCCGAACTACCTATTCCCACCTTCATCGGAAGGCTCCGCTGATCTGACCTCCCTCGACGTTCTCCTCGCTGGCCCGGTCGGTACACCCTATGCTGGCGGTGTCTGGCTACTTCATCTTGACATTCCACCGACCTACCCAACTGCCCCGCCCACGGCGCACTTCCGCACACGACTGTGGCACCCCAATGTTGACGAAGCCACGGGAGCTGTCTGTGTGGAAACGCTAAAGCGCGACTGGAGTAGCACACTGAGTTTAAGAGACGTGTTGATGACGATATCATGCTTGCTCATCCAGCCGAACCCAGAAAGCGCACTTAACGAAGCGGCAGGGAAGCTGGCTAGTGAGGACTGGGACACATACTGTAGGCGTGCTAGGTTGATGACAGAAATCCACGCCCGAGTTCCAGGCAACATAGCCGACAAAGTCAGGCAAGCCCAGGTACGGGGCGAAGATACAGTCACTGGTTCAGACCTTGCCGATTCACACACCGAAGCACACAACATGAACATGGAGCATGTCCAAATCGCATCCTTCACTTCAAGGCTTGGAAAGATGGCAACCGAGGACGAGGAAAACACAAAATGCCGTGGCCGGGAACGTGAACCAGAAACCAACCCAGACACTGATTGGATACCGGGACCCCTTGATGTCTCAACAGCGCCTATACTGCAGCGAGAAAGTAACATCTTCGGCATCAAGGGATTGAACAATACGATGCAGGTGGATCCATCAAGCAAACGAATCGTCTCCTATACTCCACCCGCTGGAGTAACAGGGCTAGAGAATGTCGGCGAAACCGATCCTTTCATTGTGGTGTCTAAACGCAGGGTTGAGATGAATCATTCCTTAAACTTGCGCTCGCTTAGGTCGCAAAATTGTGTTACCCAAGCAAATAGCCTTCTTGATGTTCCCGACACAACAGAGCAACTTGGGGCGTCGCAACAAAATTTGACCCCGGCAATTCAGCCCAGTGACCAATCTCATACCCTACTTCGCGAGTTTTCGATACCCTGGGGGGCACCCTGGGGGGACACCGACGTGGTATGGACTGTATTAATGGCTGAGGATGAGATGAGTAGGCCATGTATAGCCAAGAGGTTTGGGAGTAATGGATTCAAGGCAAAACAAGAATGGGAAACAAAGAGATTCAAGGATGCCGGATATGATATTGCACGCTACAATCGCGGAGACCTTGGACCAAGAATTGGAGTTCATCGCCTTTAACAGCGTTATGGGTTTAGACTCGAGAGGTGACTATTCCTACTCTATTAATAATTGTAGCTGATGCAGGATTCAAACCTATCCCTACCTATAACCCTACAGTATCAATATCTACTATGGTAATGTTGTCACCCATTCAAAGAGGAGGATTTCTCTAATGATTAACAGATTAATGAATGAAATAGTGCTTATGATGATACCCCATATAAGCGGCCCCTAGCTAGTCACGAACAATTGTTGCACGATTTTTCGGAGACCTCAAGGACCCGAGTCGACAGGATCAATGCATACATACAAACTTGTTAGCAGACCTCTTTCTCGACTTCTTTCTCGACCTCTTTCTCCTTAAAAAAACAACTAGTATATACGGTGCTGTGAGTTGGATAACCGGAGGTGCCGTCTCCGTGACGCATGGGGCCTTCCCCAGCTATTGCCAGCAGTCCCGCGCCGAAACCGTACGGATTGACGGGCAAAAGAAGTACACTAGGCTGACTAGCCGCCACGGGAGTACCAAATCATTACCCATGTGTTGCAAGAGCCGCGATCAAAGTCGTGCGTGCCACAGCGGCTACGATTTGTATACCGTCTGACTCTAGCACCTAGTAGAAGCCACGTTCTAGAGGCTAGCCAGCTCATCTCCCCCTCCCTGATCAACATGCGGGAGCTTTAGCGCCGGCGCGGATCCGGGGAATCATGACCTTCACGGCCGAATCAGTCGCCACATCCAAACAACGATCGTGTATACACGCACCCGATGGTGATATACAGCCCAGTCCGGCTATCCACAGCTCTCATAGCCCTGTCAAAAAGAGAGGCCATTGCCATTTCTTCTGCGTGCTCCGAGAAATGGTTCTGCCTACTGATCAGCTTGCTTTCCATGTCCCATGTCGGCGGCGGTGGCGCTAGCAGGGAGGTCACCTGAGCTTCCGCTTGACTTGATCCGTCACCCAACACTCGGTCTCCAACTTCCGTGCCAAAATCGATTAGCGTACCGACCATATCATAAACATCATCTAAAGAGGAGCTGCTCAAGTACATATCCAACCTCTGTCCTCCTCGTCTACCTTCGACTCAAGGCCCGTCCGCTTATGCCCGCGCACTATAACGAGGCACCATCGTCACAATGAGTACCCTTGACAAACCGCAAATCGAACATGACGAGCTGGACCCATCGGAGAAGCATGGCACCTCGACCAAAACCACGGAGAACGATCCGCTTGCCGACCTTACTACTATCCTTAAAACACAGCCGTTGAAGACATGGAGCCGCGGATCTTTACATCTCTATGCTGTATGCTTGCTGGTGTATCTTTGTTCCACGATGAATGGCATGTCCTGGCGGGACTATCTTCGTGTACCTCTGGCTAACCCAAGACAGGCTACGATGGATCCCTCATGGGCTCTATCAATGCGGTGCCGAGCTACACTTCATACTACAACCTCCCTGCGGAAGGCAACAGTGGTACCGGCATCGTTTTTGCCATCTTTCAGATTGGCCAGATGACGGGGGCTTTCTTCAGTTGGGTGTCGGACTGGCATGGTCGCAGGTGGCCAATCTTCGTCGGGTGTTTTGGGACCTGTGTCGGCGCCATTGTGACATCGGTCGCCCCTACGATTCCGGCGTTCATTGGCGGCCGCTTCCTTCTCTCATTTTTCTCGACAATCGCCACAGCTGCGGCTCCAATGTACCTGATCGAAATCGCCCCACCTCAGTATCGTGGTACAGTGGCCGGAATGTACAACACACTCTACTACTTGGTGAGTACAATTGTTCAACCCGAATTCCGTTTACTCATAACGAACTTCAGGGGTCAATTATTGCAACCTCGGTAGTCTACGGTTCCCAAAAGCGCTGGGGTGCTGATGGCAACATTTTGGCCTGGAGACTTTCATTGTGGCTACAAATGATTTGCCCCGGTATTGTGGCCGTTTTCATATGGCTGTGTCCGGAATCGCCACGTTACCTGATGGCCAAAGATCAGCCCGAGAAAGCACGCAAGGTCCTTGCTGCGCTTCATGCCAATGGCGATTCGAACCATCCCTTGGTAGAACTCGAGATGGCTGAGATGCGCCGCGCTGTTCTGGAGACGGGGCTGATGTCTTGGAGGACCTACTTCGACATTCGCGATCTGTTCAAAACATCAGCACGTCGCTACCGGATGATGCTGAACATGACTTTCGCTTGGTTTGGGCAGTTTTCGGGAAACAAGTAAGCCACCTGCCTTCTGAGTTGTGTGGATGTTGGCTAACGGGCGATGTTTAGCGTTGTGTCCTACTGTGAGATTTCCCATAGCGCTTCTCTGTCGTGATTTCAAAACTGACGTGATAATCTAGACTTGCCGACACTTGTCGCCTACGTTGGTGTCAAAGACCCCAGTACCCAACTACTTTTGAATATCATCTACGCGATTGGCGGCTGGATCCCAGCGATCATCGGTGCTCGACTCCATGACGTAGTCGGTCGCCGGAAGATGCTTATGGGCGTCACTATCGGCATGGCGGTTTGCCTGGCAATCGCCGCCGGTACCGCAGCAGACTTCGTACATACTGGAAGTAAAGCATCGTCTGTAGCTTCCATCTCGTTCATCTACATCTTCGGCTCGGTCTTTGCTCTCGCCTTCACCTCTATGCAACCGATTTACCCCGGCGAGGTTCTGTCGAATGATATGCGCGCCAAAGGAATGGGAATTTTCCAGTTGACATCGGGATGTGCAGGGTTCGTGAATACTTTCGCGGCACCTATAGCACTGAGAAATGTATGTGCACCTAAACTTACATTGACAAGAACTCTGTACTGACATGTCACCGTAGATTGGCTACTGGTTCTATATCTTTTTCGTTTTCTGGGACCTTTTCGAATTTGTATTCATTTACTTTTTCTATGTTGAGACCAAGGCAAGAACCCTGGAAGAGCTAGATGCTATCTTCGAAGCCCGCAATCCACGAAAAGCTAGCACAAAGTCAGTTCAAATCACGGACACAGAGGAGGCGCTATGATAAAGCTTGACTGGGTCCGGCAGGATAATCTCAGGTTGAGCAAGTAAATTGCATATACTAATTGACAATCTGGGTGTCCGTACTTGCCGGGAAGGAGTACTCATATTTCGTAGCAATTTCCGCCCTTTGAAATATATCGTCTTATTTAATACAGGTTTCCGTCCGTACCTGACAGCACTCAATGCTTGATAAAAGGGGAAACGGCAAGATATGCCTATAGCCTTGCTAGCTGTGGTTCTCCACGGTCGCATGCAGTTGTAACCCGGCGGTAAGAGCTTTTACAAACGGCAATCAACCCTATGGAGTATCGTAAGCTTTGGCACTCTTGTCAAACTTAGCGGTTTTTGCACGGTACAAATATCTGCTCAGCTTTGCCTTGAAAAGCTCACTATGATCATAACCATGCCTTTAAACGGCCATGTACGAAGTTTCTACCCGATACACCTGAGCAAATCAGCGTAGCTTCTACTGTTCGACAGCTGGGATACTTATAAAAAATGACGAAGCCGTCCAGAAGGACGGCACGGTATACCACCCATCCGCGAATCCTCACCACAGGCTTCCATTTACACGCTTGCTAGCATGTCAAGCCGCATACTACCGCCGACGTCGAATCAGCCCCCAGAGTTGAGCCCAGAAAAGTTTTGCGGAGAGGAGGGACATAACGATCAGGTCGCACAATCGTATCAATGCAGACAGACCTGAGAGCTTACTTGCGACAACGTCAATGGACAGGCCTAAACCTTGAGCCTCACTCGAGAGAGGTCCCATTTCAATAGTCTTTCACGGTAAGCGTCTCGTCGTAGCCTTCTCATGATAGTCGAATGCAGTAACCCGGTCTGTCAGCTCCTTCTGCTGGACGATCCATAAAAAAAGCTTCCCCTAGAGGGTGATGGCCGCGGCGCAGTTTTGTGCTCTGTCAAAATAGCAGCGTTGCGAAAGAAGCCGACGTTGAAGCCTTCGGTACTACTTTTCCAATCATGCAACCTCAACCCCATCGCTTCCATTGCCACGGTTCTCCATGATAATCTCCTAGTCAGGACAACAGAACGGGCGCGCAATATTTCCCAAGTGATGACATCGGTGAGGGTTATCAGGCCCAGACGCTTCTCTCTGGATGTAGCAGCATGACTTTCGGAGACTCGTCTTTGATTCCACTCCGTTTCGTATCGAATGGAGGGCGTTCAGATGCGGACAAAGAACATCCTCAAAAACCGCATGGTAGATCGTAACAACCACAAAAGCTCCTCGATCAGTAAAGGTAGACGCTCGTCGATACATGTCTTTGCAGAACATGTACACTGGCGATTGACGCGACTGGCCAGATATCACAGTGTGACTAGTGTCTAAAGGTTGCAACCATGACACAGACTTCGTAAAGACATTGACGCAAGTCAAGGTTGGACATGCAGTCGGGACTTTCGTCCTCGTTGAAGAGTCACACGGGTGCCTTCTTCGTCTATTGCAGTGGAATGACAGGGACCAGATATCGCACAGTGCAAATGAAGCGGACCTTGTCCAACTCATGTGTTCCCATACAACTGCAATGAGGCAGGTGCGAGGCTTCAGGTCCGGAGGCAGACGATCCATCACATTGGACAATAAGATTCTGAGACGTATCGAGACCTCGCTAGGCTGTCGCCCTTCCGACGAGTGGATCTCACGCCAGCCGCAGCCAGAACAGAATCTTATGTCTTTTCGTGCGATTCAACGTAGGTCATGACCGTGCTCATAATCGGCCTCGCAAATGCAGTCAAAGTGTCGGACGGGTACATGATGGCCGCTGGTACTAGGACGGGCTTCTCCTGTAAGATATCTTAGACCTGCCATTCCATGCATCGACGGAATACAAGAGCCCAAAGTCTTCCTCATAGCGAGGTGACCGGCGTCTCTCGCTACTTGTCTCCTGGGCCTACATCAATGGTCTTCGTAAAGCTATCCAAAATGACCAGAGTCTGTTGTGCAGTTGAGGTGCCGACGTGGTTCTACTCGGAGAACTTTAACGCCCCAACAGGCACATGGCACCCCACTTCGAGCCAATGCTCCCGCACCTCGATTCTTCCTTTTGCACGCCATCCGCAAGGCGATTCACCAGAATGAATCGGCAGGCATCCGGTGGCTAGTCGAAAGGTCGGCGACATAACCGCGAAGCTTTCCATCTCAAAACGCGAGATAGATACCGAGAGACGATTAGGGTTAAGATCCGAGCCTGCCCTCCTCACGCACGACCTCAATGTCTCCATCGAGGTGCACGAGCCAACATACAAACGACCCAGTGAGACCATACCGAGAGGCTCGGGTGTGTGTCAACAGTGCCAGTGTGTGAGGCGCGGACAAACCGCATTCCATAGAGAAGGCAGGCGTCGGTAACTGTGGGGAAGGTGACAGGCGGAGATGCTTGAAGAGCAAGCGAGAGAAGAGGCGGCATCAAAGGGGTGTTGCGCGACCGTCCCGCTTGTTGTTGACATGGTCAGAAACTATCCATGGAGTTCGCGAGGTTCAGGATCCGGGGATAAAGCAGCGTAGAGGCGTAGAACACGATAAAGACGGACGCCTTGAGATCGTGGATCGTCGGGGGTAATGGGTGGTAGACGGTAGTAGGGAGACAAGCAGCGAGGTGAGGCGCGTGTTCATGTTTACCAACGCACCCGTTAGCGCACCCGTTAGCGCATCTGCTAGCGTTCCCGCTGCTGAGTCACGCCAGTGCCGCTTAGTCAGACTGTAGAGTGACTTTGTCTCCTTCCTGTGATCCATCATCACACTATACCGATGGCGCAGGCGTCGCTCCCCACAACAACATGACAACCTCCGAGGATGCCTTGGCCGCGGCTGCGACTTTGTTGGGTCCATTCTTGGAAAAGGGCCGCACGGAAAGCACAACACTGGTACCCGTGCTCGACGCTGGCGAGCTTGTAAAGAAAGCGCTCTGGCATATCAAAGCCATCAATGCTGCGGATATAGCGGGGGCAGATGCAAATGCACCTTACGATGCTTCTCTCGCAGGTGTCGTCTATGCACTACTCGATATCATCACACTGCTTGGCATTGTACCTCAGCTTTCTCCTGGTGTTGCCTTCAGCCAACGTCCAAGGCCAGTGCTATCGGTATCCATCATGCAGGCACCCGGTGCCTGTGGAGACGGAGGACTTCTAGCTGAAGTAATTGATGGCTTCTTGTCAATTTTGGAGCAACATGGATCGGGTATCCAACCACTGCTCTCTCAACGAGTCCTCCCTGATGTGATTACGGGTCTGGCTGAACTTGCCTTCTCTCCTGCTTCCAACGTAGAGGACCGGTCAAAATTCGCGAATGCTTTCCAGAAGATAATTTCGGGCATACCGACGTCTCGGATTTTGCCTATCTTGACGACACTTCTCCAGCAATTGCTTCCGTCCTGGCTAAAACCCATCATCGCTTACGAGCTTTCTGTCGTACCCCTCCGTGGGCAAGGAATCCGGCATACAATCGAGTTTCTGTCACTCTCTTGCCTCTACAAGAACTCACGGATGTCCCCAATTGCATCTGATGTACAGTCACAGATCCCTATTCCCGTCGAGGCCATCACGCAGGCGTCTCACCTCTTGGTGCTACCACCAAGGGGTACAAGCAAAGTTGATTGGCTGCGCAAGCTTGCGCCTCAGCTTCTAGATTTATTGGATGGCGGGGCAGGACAAGAGCTGACAAGAGCAGCGGGTCAAATTATTGCCGGTGGTATTCTAAGCAAGAAGGCTACCGGGGCACCCGGGTCGATAGGGTGGGAGTTGTTCGTAACCCCATTGTTTCATAAGATATATCCAAAAGCATTCGAAAACGCAGACATATGCGAGGGTCAAACAAACAAGGTAATCGTGCAAGAACCAGACCTTAGAGTTGCTCTGAAGCGAATCTCTGCAATCGCCTTATCGTACTCGCATGTCGGTCTTCTGAACAGACTGATAGGACCGTTACTACTCCCCCTCTGGGCTCTTCTCAATTTCGCAAAGCATAAGCGCTCCCTTGATGAAGAGTGGACGGCGCTGCCACAAACCATTCTCACTCGATATATAGCCATTGCCTGCGACGCCAAACGTATTGACATGATCGCTTTGAACCTTTTTTGGGACGGAGATGCTGCATGGTTCTTCGGCTCCGGTAGCCATGGTGGTGTCGAGATCCGTCAGCGAACGGGTAATACCACTGATATGAATGTCCAGGACAATATCCTATCTCGCATCGGCGAAATAAATTCAAGAACCAAGCTTCTTACAGATCTACTGGTGGATGCCAATATTGCTGACGAGATGGCTGGAGCCATCTTCCTTCTGGTCACAAAGCGATGGCTAGCCCCCGCAAAGAATGACCCGAGGAGTCTGACCGAGGAGTGCGACATGGATCCATTGGGTGCATTAAGAGACGCAAAGCTATCTGAAACTCTAGCCACCCAGCTTAGAGAGAAGCTTGCCACAAGTCCACAACAGATTATTGAGCTTATGGTACAATTGGTAGAGAATTTTGTAAACGGGTACCGTTTACGAGTTCAGAAAGCGTTTAAGCCGCCCAACGCACCCACTCGTGCCATGCTCGGGGATATTGTCAAGATGCAGGAGGAGACCGGAGCTTCTGGAGCAGAGAGGGACATGGTAGACGAAGACTTGGCTACATATGCGCTCAGCGTTCTAAGCACATTGATATCGTCACCCGGGTTCAAGCCGGCGGCTGCGACAATGTCAAGCCTGCACGCTGCCCTTCCTTCTCTTGCATACCTAGTGCAACAGCAACGCAATTTCGAAATTTCGCCCTTGATCCGTAACTCGGCCGCTACGATCCTCCATCTACTCAATCCAACGAAGCCCGCCCTGGCCTCAAGTACCCTCCCCCCTCAAGATACACTCAACGAGCACCGCGCAACGCTAAGGACAGTATTCTCCGACTTGCAATCCTCAGAGCCACCTTGCCGCGCATGGGCACTTGGCACAGTGCACAAACTCATATGTAATCCTACTGCATCTCCAGTCATCGACGTCCCATCCCTGACGCACACGCTTCTCTCCGTGTCTCTTGCAGACTCGGAATCCTATGTACACACGGCAGCAGCACCCGTAATACTGAGCCTAGCCATACGCGCGCCACGCATTGTTATCAGAATCGTAACAGAAGCATTTACCGACATTGAAGAAAGCTCTCTAAGACTCACAAAGGGAAAGGGTACGATGGAGGAGAGGGTGCTGCAGGAGGCTCTTGACTTTCGGCTACGCGTGGGAGAGGTGCTCAGTACCATTGTGCTCGAGGAAAAAATTTGGTCTGGGTCCTATAGCGACGCTGCCACACGGTACGAGTCCGCTCGCTACCTAGTCGAAGCTTGTTTGGCATTGGCAAGTCGCCGCGGCCAGCGAAAGCAGACCTCGGCAACACGGGCTGAAGTCACGGAGGCAGCAGAGAGATTGCAGGAAGAGGGCGAAGCAGCATGGGGTGGTCCAATTCCCAATGTGCTCGAGCCCGAGGGCCGCGATGCAACTGACCGGGCAGAGATAGACGCGTTGTCTGGCATACTGCACGAGTGGGAGAATACGGGGTTAGAAGAGGATGTACGGATTCGGACTTCAGCCCTGAGTGTTTTATCGATGGTGTTAGAACACCGTTTGGACATGGCTCGTCAGTCCATGGTGGATGTGTCTGTACAGTTGGTTCTTACAATGCTCACTATGGAGACTTCTGAAGCAAAGGCAATGTTGCGACGAGCAGCAGTGCTTGTGCTGCTTGGGTTGCTGCGTGGTCTCGACACAAGGCTGGAGGGAAGACGGGGAGGCGCCGTGGATTTGAGCATGGCACAGCAGCAGGAAGTAGAAAGCGTAGCCAGGTGGGTACAAGACGCGGACGTGGACGCGTTGGCGCGAGAACACGCGGATGCCGTGGTAGAGGGGCTCGAAACACTGCGGGTGAAGAGGCTGTTCAGGATGAGGGACGCAGGCCTGAGGCTGGGGCCCGAACTGGCGTTGGCGGACAATCTGCAGGGGCTCCACGTTACGCCAGGTGCATTGGGAGGTGGCACAACGAAAAAGGGCATATTTGTAGAGGAGATGGAATAGTTTTATGTGGACGTGCGCCCGGCTGCCCGTCTCGTGTGTCGCGTCGAGGCACGTTTGGTGCATGTGCACATGCACCTGAGGAGCGGGTGGCTTAGCCGCTCATGGCGCTGTCTTTGATGGGCTTGGGCGCGACCTCGTCCGCTTTGCCGATCCAGAGGACATTGTTACAGCGGATCAGGACCTGGCCGAGGGTACCGGAGCTGGCGCCGCCGACGAATTCCTCCGTGTTGGCTAGCTGGATATTCATATAGAGGTCGACTGAGACGAGTCTGCCCTTGTACTCGGTCTCGCCCCACTTGAGGCGCACGACGATGTCTTTGTCGACGCTGCGGAGAGGTCAGTAGACGCGCCGGTGGCAGGCAGTAGGCGGGGGGAGCGCGCGTACAGGCTTTGGAGCAGCGGCCGGGGGTTAAAGGGCGCAACAGCCTGGGGCGTGTTAGCGGGAAGCGTCGTCGCTGAGGGGGCAGGGGAGGAGAGGAGAGGCTTACGGCCATGATGGTGGTCGAGAGGGAGTGGGTGGTTTGTCTCTCGCCGTTGTCGTCGCCGGCGCAGTGCAGGTCAAGCAGGTCGGCAGGCGTGCGCCACACTAGCGCCTTGGCGCATCACCACGAAGCTTGAACGATCCTATCTAGGTATCGAGGTTATCCATACACACAACTGCACAGTCCCTCCTCACCAACATGGTGCTCGCACTCGCCCTTAAAG
>Ga0182211_1000614_pt1 | contig 11072 bp, 8 predicted proteins | sample G5R1MG_20_FD_129660 | JGI IMG/M metagenome (GOLD analysis project Ga0182211, IMG submission 129660) | Switchgrass phyllosphere microbial communities from Michigan, USA - G5R2_MAIN_03OCT2016_LD1 MG | ecosystem: Host-associated > Plants > Phyllosphere > Phylloplane/Leaf | place: USA: Michigan... | reverse complement strand
GTTTCCGGCGATGCAACGGGGGTGTGAGAGATTTGGAGTGAGAAATTGAAATGACAAATGGCATATTTCAAGTTTTTTTTTTTCTGCTTGTGTTCTGGTTTGGTTGGCCTCTTGGAATGTGTATGTGTAGTTTTGGTTCTCGTACGCATTGTCACAAAAACGGATATGGAAACAGGTTATGAAGCACCACGATACACATAACCGAATATACCCATAAACAACACATGATATGTACACTTCGTCAGCCACGATATGTCCAGGCTCTACATTACAACCTCGCTAATAACTCGGCCACCAAGGCCCGGACCTCTCCCAGTCCGACATCCTTCCTCACCCCCAGCCGCCGACACTGCACCTCTACCTCGCTCCTCTCCCTCCACCCACGCCCCACAACCACAATAACCGGATACCCAATCATCTCTGCATCCCGCAACTTCCACCCCAAACTCTTGTCTAGCCGATCATCCAACACAACATCCACATGGCCCTCGCCACGGCTCTCCTCCGACCCCAAAACATCGTACACCCTCTCTCCCGCGCCACTACGCTCTGCCTCGCCTGCACCCACAATAATAGCCTCCCATGGCGCCAGTACCCGCGGCCAATTCAAACCCTGCGCATCGCACAGCAGTCCCGCCACCGCGCCTACAAGCCGTGTTACCCCGATGCCATGGCACCCCATGTGTAGGGCGTGGGTCCCAGGTGCGCTGGGAAGGACAACGGCGGCGTCGAGCGGGACACTGTAGCGTGTGCCGAGGTGGAAGGTGTGTGCGAGTTCGATGGCGCGATGGGGGTGGAGTGTGCCGGTTTCACAGCGGGGGCAGGAGGAAGAGGGGAGGATGGATGTGAGATCGAGGTTGGGGGCTGTAGTGGGGGTGGCGGCGGTGGCGAGAGCGGCGTCATGGATTGTGAGGGTGGAGGTTGTGGATGGGAGGAAGGTGGAAAGTGTCTGAGGTTCTATGCCTGTGTCGAGGGTGAGGTGTGAGGGTAGGGCGCGTTTGACGGCATGGAAGTTAATGTGGGCAGAGGCTTGGGACCAGGGGAGGTGAGTGGTGGTTCCAGAATGATGGTTGGTGTTGGTGTCTTTGTGGTCGTGGTGGAGGGATGCGGGGCGTGGGATGTGTATATGTATCGCGGTTTTATAATCAGTTGATATCCCTGTGAAGACGACGGCGTCTGGGGTTTCAGTTGATGCAGTAGGACGCTTCTCCACGAGCTCCTCATTGGCAACGTATTTACACATGCCACAGCTCCAAACGTTGTCCTCGCCCTTGGGCGACACAAAGTGATACTCGTGGCTTAGCTTACCCCCCATGTTGCCTGAATCCGCGTCAGCAACTAAATACGGTATCTTCAGCTCATCGAACAGATTGTTGTATGCGCGCCGCACTTGCTCATACGTAGCCAGTGCCGCCTCCGTCGATACATCAAACGTATACAGGTCTTTCATCGTAAATTCTTTCGCCCTGAGCAGCCCCTGTCTTGGCCGTCGCTCGTCCCGATACTTGCGGCCAATCTGGTATAAGCGGAGTGGTAGATCTTTGTACGAATGAACCATGCTTGCTACGAGTGCCGTGACTTCTTCCTCGTGAGTAGGCGATAGGAGGAAACCTGATTCTTTGCGGTCGGCGACTCGCAGGAGTTCGGAATTGGACGAGTAGCGGCCGGATTGCCGCCATAGGGTTTCGGTGGTCAGGGAGGAAAGAGATAGCTTGGAGGCGGAAATAGAAGACATATGTTTGTCGATGAGGGATTCGAGTTTGGATTGCACGCGGAGGCCCAGTGGAAGGAGGTGAAATACTCCAGAGTGTGCCTATTGAAATTAGTTTGGATGGCATTTGGAGATGGAGGCGTGAGTGAGGTACTTGGCGCAGAAAGCCAGCTCGAATGAGGAGGGCGTGAGAGTCGTCTGGTGGTAACTTAGTATGAGCAAGTACTGAGTCGAATGAAGAACTAGTCACCTTGCTCTCCATCTTGTGGTGAGATGCCACCGGTTGGTGCCCAGAATTTTGACAGACGGTTTCGTGAATCAGTCTAAGAAAGTTAGTTTGGGTGATTTAGTGTTTGTGCAGATATCTTGTAAGCAGAATCAAAACCCACCGTCACGAATCGTGCATGTCTGAAATCTCGAATTGGTGATGTCCCGCTTAGTGTTCGCCATTGGCATGCAGCTTTCCACATGTGCCCCGACATTGGCGTGACAAGGACTGCCTGCACCAATTGAGGTGTCTGGAATCAAGACAAGGTTGATTGGGGTTGCTTTGTCTCGGCTCAGAACAGAAGAAGCGCTACAACGTGAGTAGCGTTGAAGACTCCACGAGACGCCCGTGAATGAAGTTGCAGCACGGACCACCGGTGTTCATGGAGATCTGGGACGAAATATTTCGAGATGGCGTCTCACCTTGCCATTGCGGCCGATTACATTGCCAAGTCAGTATGTGCACAGAAACCTCGGATACACTCCTTGACCGTGTATAGCATGCCACCTCGGATACGCATACGGCCCTGCGCTCTGCGCGCCGCCGCGACCCCGACTGCCACAACCCTCGCTCTGCCCGCCATAGCGGCCTACGCATCCGTCGCCACCGCCTCAGCGCCGTCCTACCCTTCCACCACTCCTCACACATTGCGCGCTCCCGTCCAAATCCCACGCTATCCACCCACCCAGCCGCCCTCCCACAAGCCACCCGAGGTGCGCAAGACCCAACTCCACCGCCAGTACCAATCGCTTCTCAAGTCCTCGCCCTTGATTCTCATCTTCCAGCACAACAATGTCAAAGCAGTGGAATGGATGAGTATACGGCGAGAACTCGCCAACGCCCTGCGGAAACTCGACGCCCAACGGGCTAAGGACGGCCAGGAGACGCTGGCCGAGGAGATCAGGTTGCAGGTTATCCAGACCAACATCTTCGCCAGCGCTCTGCGTATCGTCGAGTTCTTCCACCCGGATCAGGAAGCGCTTCACAGCAAGCCACCGCATTCGAGCGGCGAAGCCGACGATGAGCGCCTCATGCATGGGCTGTCGAGTTACGCATACCAGGTCGCCAACAACAGGAAACTGAAGCTCGAACTCGATCCCCTGCTCTCGGGTCCCCTCGCCGTCGTCGCATTCCCCGCTGTTGCGCCCCAGTACCTCAAGACCGTGCTCTCCATCATCGCTCCCTCGAAACCGGACTTCCCCGCCCCGAGTCGCAAAGCGAACCCAGACTACTACGATATGTCCGTACAATCTGGGCTGCAGAAGCTTATGCTGCTGGGTGCGCGTGTTGAAGGCAGAGTCTTCGATGTCGATGGCGTCAAGTGGGTCGGGGGTATTCCCGGGGGCATTGATGGGCTGCGCGCTCAGCTGGTGCAGATGCTGCAGGGCGTTGGCGGAAGTCTTGCTGGGACACTCGAGGGCGCGAGTCGCAGCCTGTACTTCACGCTCGAGTCGAGGAAAATGGATATGGAGGAGAAGGCGAAGCCAAAAGAAGAAGCCAAGCCGGAATGAGTGCATAACGGATACATGGGTGGCATGGCTACATGAATGGAGAATTACAGTGTATAGATATTGTATATGCATTGCCAAAGACGGAGTTGCGAAGATGAGGTACTCGTCAGATATACTAAGTTTGGGATACAACCGTTGGGACTAGCTACTCACAGCTCATCTTTCACTTTATACTTGGCCTCTCGTCTTGTCTTCGCCTGCTCGACAAAACCCTTCCGGACCATGCTCGTCAACACCGCGTAAACGATCTGCGCCGCCGTGAAAGCTGTCGTTTCTGCAGCACCACCAGAAGCAAAGCTGACCTCTACTAGGTCTGCACCGATAGCACTCAGTCCCTCAATACCTCTCAAAATCTTAACGAGTTCTCTGGTTGTCCGGCCCCCGGGTTCTGGCGTACCGGTCGCAGGAGCAAGACCAGGATTAATCACATCAATGTCGATACTAGTATAGGCGGGCATCTCGGTACCTAGACGGTGCATGATGCGTCTAGCAATGCCTTTTATGCAAAAGTCATCAACGCCGTCAGTGGAGATGTGCTCCCAGCCCTACTGCGCGTCTTCCTCATAGTCTTCCATGTCGTCACCTGAGAGCCTTGTGCATAGTCCAGCGTGCACAGCGGCGTCGTTTTCGATGAGTGCCTCGGTTGCTTCGATCCAGAACATGCTGCCGTGGTTGAAGAACGATGACTTATTTGACCGGATGCCGTGTGTCGAGTCGCGCTTTGAAATGGTACATCCGGGCTTATTCCATGGTATTTGTTTCTATAGTCATTGAGATTCGTCTGTTGCAAGCTCTACTTCCGGGTTGTGAGACACTTGGTACTCTGGTGGTCGTTGTAGAAGTGGCCAATCGCGTCGTGCGGTGATCCCGTGAGCTCGTGTTGCCGTGTTTGTCAGCTAAGACGCGACTTCCCCTTCTCGCCTCTCTACGTCCCCTCAAGCACAATCGGTACAACAAAGGTCGGTCAGCTTCATAGCAACTGGACACCAACGAAACTATGCCTGAGGTGATCAAGAATCTCCTTTTTCTCCGATGACAATGTCATTGACTTATCCTAGATCGCCGAGGTGGCACGCGTTGTGCATTATCTTAAGAAGCATGCAGTCGGGAAAATAATAGCTGCGGTCAGGACGCAGGAAGACGATGTACGAAATTATTCTCAGGCATAATGCGCAATGATTCGGCATCTGATATCGCAAGACTCACCTTTGTTAGATTGTCTATGGCAAGGCTGGGACCTCTGCAACATCATTCCAGAAAGCCATGGCGGGTAAGAAGATCGTGGACGCCCGCCAACAGGGCAAATACTTTTGGCTTGTCATGGACTCGCAGCCCCATCCCCTGATGCATCTGGGAATGACTGGGTGGCTGCGATTCAGCAACGATGAGAGCGCCTTCTATCGCCCCAAAAAAGTCGAGGAAACTGAGTGGCCTCCTCGTTTCTGGAAATTTGTACTGGAACTGAAGGGCGACCCAAAGATCGAGGTCGCATTTGTCGATGCGAGGCGGCTCGCTCGAATTCGACTTGTAGATGTCCTTGCTGAAGAGATGAGGAATACGACGCCACTGAAGGAGAATGGTCCTGATCCTGTGATTGACAAAGACATTCTGACCTTGGAATGGCTTGGAAAGAAGCTTCGCAGCAAGAAGGTGCCGGTTAAGGCAATGCTCCTAGATCAGGCCAATATTTCCGGCATTGGTAACTGGGTCGCGTAAGTTGAGAGACTACATGGATATGGTGAAGTTTGCGACATGCTCACATGACACAGAGACGAGGTCATGTATCAATCTTGTCTGCATCCTGAGCAATACAGTAATACGTTTAACGACGAACAGATCAAGCGGCTTCACGAGGCCATCATGTACGTCTGCGATACGGCCGTGGGCGTTAATGCAGACTCGGATCTCTTCCCTGAAGACTGGCTCATGAAGCACAGATGGGGCAAGGGAAAGAAAGATGCAAACACCTTGCCAAACGGTGAGAAGATCACATTCCTCAAAGTAGGTGGAAGGACCTCCGCCATCGTAGCGAGTAGGCAGAAGAAAACCGCAGCTGTCGCTGGTGATCCATCTGGTGGCACAGATGAGAAAAGCGAAGAAGTTGGATCCAACCCAAAAAAATCTAGTAAAAGAAAGGTTGCGACTGTGAAGGAAGAGAATGAAAAAAAAATGGATGAAGAGCAAGTGGCGGAGATTGTTCCAACAGCAAGAACTCGACGGGGCCAGAAGAAGGCTAAAGATGAGGTATTAGGAGCGAAACCGAAAGACGAAGAGCCTGTAATACCAAGGCAGAGGCAGGCAAAGAAAGCGGCAGCAGCTGTCAAGGATGAGTCAAGTGATGAAATTCAAGACGCTCCGGCTTTAAAGAAGCGCAAAACCACGGAAAAACCAAAGCCAAAGTCGGCCAAAGCAAACCCAGAAGGTAAAACCGGGGCCGAAGACACGGGTACCAGGCGCAGATCAGGCCGCTTGTCAAGATGAAACCGCGAAGCTTGATGTGAGGTAGATTAAAAGAGTTGTGGTTGTTCTTCAAATGATTGAAAGGTCTTGTAGCATATTACAGTCGTACTCAAAGGCTTATTACTCCCAGCATATAGCCTGGTTTGAGCCATGCTAAGGACCAAGTGATGTTTTTGGCTTTGGGGTACTGGCATTCTTCCCCGTCATTGTCAGGCTACAAGGCAGGTGAAGCACGTGCCATCTTCTCTGGGGAAGGAAGTGCAGGCGGGCCGCTAACATGGTGTTCCGACATCGAAATTCAGAGCTCCCCACACTGTAACGTCGCGCGACTCCCAACCCCCACCAGCCTGCAACCACAGTGCCCTTGACTGGCGTCTCGCTGCAATGATATTTGGTAGACATTGAATTGTCCTCCCAAAGACTCGAGCCCGATCAGCCTGCTACCACGCCTTCTCGTCGCATACAATTCCGACTGGAATCCACGGGCGCGCGGAATATCTGCTACACTACGCGTCGTCGCAATGCCTCAACCACTCCCTAGCAAGGAGCAGACGCTCTTCCGCTCGCTTGTCAAGTACTACGAGGGCAAACAATATAAGAAGGGTACGTTGCAGCAAACCAATGCTACCAAGCCGTTCTGATCCCCCATCAGGCCTCAAAGCAGCCGAGCAAATCCTGCGAAAATACCCCAACCATGCCGACACGCAGGCAATGAAGGCTCTCACTCTCAACTCACAGAACCAAGGAGAAGAGGCATTCGCCCTCTGCAAGCTCGCCCTCAAAAATGATATGAAGTCGCATATTTGCTGGCACGTGTACGGTCTTCTGTGGCGCTCTGTCAAGAACTATGAGGAAGCAATCAAAGCCTATAAATTTGCGCTGCGCATGGAGCCAAACTCTTTAAACATCCTCCGCGACCTCGCCCTCCTCCAATGCCAGATCCGCGACTTCGAAGGCTACATTGAGAGTAGGCGAAAGATGATGCAGGAGCGCCCCCAACTACGGCAGAACTGGACAGCGTTGGCCGTAGCATACCATCTTTCGGGGAATTTGGCCGAGGCAGAGAACATTTTGAAGACATACGAAGAGACGCTGAAGCAGACCCCTCTCAAATCCGACCTCGAGCACTCTGAAGCGACCCTCTACAAGAATACCATAATCGCCGAGTCTGGCGATATTGAACGTGCGCTAAAGCATCTGGATGAGATAGTGAGGCACAGTCTGGATCGCACATCCGCGCTAGAGTTGAGGGCGAAGTATTTGCTGGAGCTTGGGCGCAAAGAAGAGGCTGAGAAGGCGTACCGCACACTTTTGGACAGGAACAGTGAGTACCGCGCGTACTTTGATGGCCTGGAGAAGGTGCTTGGACTAAGCCAATCGAACGAGGCCGACGTCGAAAAACTGAGCGAGCTCTACAAGTTCTACGCAGATAAGAACGAACGCAATGATGCTGCCAGGCGCATACCGTTAGACTTTCTCAAGGGAGACGCGTTCAAGACTGCGGCGGACCAGTATCTGCGAGGCAAGCTGAACAAGGGTGTTCCCTCGACCTTCCCAAACATCAAGTCTCTCTACCGAGATGGCGAGAAGAAAGCGGTGATTGAAGAACTCGTACTTGGTTACACCTCCGAGAGCAAAGTCAATGGATCGACTGAAGGAGCATCGAATGGCAGCACATCAGATCACTTTGAGGAATCAGTTTTATACTTTCTGGCACAGCACTATAACTACGAACTGAGTCGCGACCTAAGCAAAGCAATGAAATATATCGATCAGTTACTGGAGAAAAACCCAAATTCAGTCGACTACAATCAGACCAAGGCAAGAATCTACAAACACGCCGGCGACTTTCAAAAAGCTGCAGAGATCATCAATGGCGCGCGCGAGCTCGAGAAGGGAGATCGGTACATCAACACCAAATGCGCCAAGTATCAGCTCCGGAACAACGATAACAAAACAGCGCTGGAGACAATGAGCAAGTTTACTCGCAATGAGGCAGTAGGCGGGCCTCTCGGTGACCTCCACGACATGCAATGCATGTGGTACCTCATTGAAGATGGCGAGGCGTACCTACGACAAGAGAAGTACGGACTCGCACTCAAGCGGTTTACGGCGATTGCCGACATTTTCGATGTGTGGCACGAGGATCAGTTAGACTTTCACAGCTTTTCGCTACGAAAGGGTCAGATTCGTGCTTATGTCGACATGGTGAGGTGGGAGGATCACCTTCGCGATCACCCCTTCTTTACACGGGCTGCAGTGCAAGCAGTAAAACTTTACCTCAGGCTAGCCGACAATCCTCGGCTTTCCGACTCCAATCAGAGTGACTTGGACAATATGGACCCGACTGAACGGAAGAAAGCGGAGAAGAAGGCCAAGAAGGAGAAAGAGAAGGCTGAGAAGGCTGAGGCTGAGAGAAAAGCGGCGGCGGCTGCAAGGACGACTGCAAAGGGTGAAGATGGAGAATCCAAGAAGGAAGATGCGGATCCGAATGGAGAGCAACTACTACAGACCAAAGCGCCTCTCGAGGCAGCTCTACGATTCCTACGCCCCATGCTCGAGCTGAGTCCCAAGTGTATTGAAGCGCAACATGTGGGTTTCGAGGTCTACATTCGAAAGAGTATGTCGTACCTTGTTCAAGGCAAGGACCATGTGTCCATGACTAACTACTCGATCAGAGAAGTACTTACTTGCCCTCAAATGCTTGGAGGCCGCACGAGAGATCGACCCCGAGAGCGCGAAGCTACACGAACAGAGTGTGCGCTTCCGTCAAGCTCGTAAGATGTCCCCTTCTCGTCATGTGCACAGTCGCTGAGCTACCATTTCAGTGAACACGCTTGCTGAGCCTCTCCCTCTGCAAGTCTCGCAAGTCATTAGTGAGACTTTCACCAAACCGCCTATAGACGCCGACCTTGGGGCGTACAATGATGATTTTATCAAGGCGCATGCTAGCAGCATATTACATCTTCAGTCTGGCTACAATGTCCGCTACCTCCTCGACAACAGCAGCAAGGCGCAAGACGAGGAGGGCTTGAAGAAGACATTGGATCTACCGGATAGCACAATCGAGCAAGCGGTTTCTGGGTTAGAGCTGCTCGGTGCGTGGAAGAGCGAGCAGAAAGTCAAAGATGAGTATCGCGCGAAGGCTGCCAGTCGCTGGAATGGAGCGACTGTATTCCAGCAGGCATAGAAGCCTATAGCTATCATCATCCAGCCTGGCACTATACAAGGCATTCAAGCATCGCCATCGGAAGTGCGAAGTAGCTGCTCTCTAGAGTAGCAGCACTCATGGCATCCGATGATTCTTCAGCGCGGAACCAGATGCATGTCGGGAGGCAGCATGGATTCGTAACGCCTGGCTGGCTCATGTACACTCTCCAGTAGATATGCCACCAAGTCACCCTTATTCACTCGCCCCGTATCTTGAATCGACGTGCGAGCCGATAGTTGGACGGGTGTGAAGACATGACAGCAGACGTGGGACCATCGCTCTACCAGCATAGTACCATAGTAGGTACCCAAGAAGCCATTCCCGCCACAGATAATGCCCCACGGTACACATGCCACCTACCTACAATCCATTCATTTGACGCGAAGCCTACCCGCATCTACCCGCACGTGCACAACTTGACCAACACATATATACCTATACATAGCAGCACCACCACATGTGTCGGCCTACCAACCAGGAACCCTCGTTTTCAACAACGCCAACACAGCCATGTGGTCCCCCCCAGCCCCAGCCCTGATCCACAGCCTGCTGACCGCAACCCCTCCCTCCTCCATCCCTCCTTCCGCCCCCACCATATTTTCGCCCCAGAGCTAGCACAAGCCCGGACAGGCCGTCCTCGCTAGCCCGTTCGGCCCCCCAGCAAACCCCCCCTCCCCCCCCCCCCCCCCCGCTAAAAAAAAAAAAAAACTCCCTCATCCAACCTGTCACACGGCGTGGCGTGGCATAGGCGCCGGGGCGTAAGGTGGGAACTTGTTGTGCTTGCTGCTTGCGTGCTGAGCTACGGATTTGCTGCGCCTTGGGGGAGGGGGATCCGCTGGCGAGGGAGGTGGGTCTTTGGCTCATGGGGCGGGCCTGATTGCTCAGCCTTGTTGGGGGTGCATGGGGAGGGGGGATGGCGGTGGTGGTGGTGGCGGTGATGATGGTAAGGAGCGGCGGAAGGATCGAGGCGTGTATTGCTTCTTCTTGTTGTGGATTTTCTTCTTCAGCTGTTGTGATGTGTGGGAGTCTTTGGGGGGGCCGGGTAGGGTAGGTAGAGTAGGGCAGGAGTAGATTCTTGAGGGGGTTGGCGTTTATTGGTGGATGTGTTTGGGACTGTGGCTGCTGCGGTTGGTATGGCTGGGTAGGTACAACATGGACGAGCATGGATGGTTGTGTGGCTTCGAATCACGTGCTTTCAACGAGGTAACCTTGGGAAGGCTGCCCAATGATGTGGTGGCCTGACATTGTTGTACCTACCTAGTATGTACATGGTATATATAGCCTTGTCGCCGACCTGGGCTGTACGGCGATTGGGTGCAGGCCAAATGGCCACGAGATTTGATGGATGAAACATGCGAGGAACGTGGTTCGCGGCGCCGACATGCAGGGACCTCTCCTCTCCGTCCCAGACAATGATTAGTAATTCTGTACAACAAGGCTCGCAGTACGGACGGAGTGGCATGAGGTTCATGCGAAATTCGTCGCACGGCTCGGCCGAACCATGATGAGGACCTGAGTACGTACGTATACCAAGGCCGATCCAAGAATGGCGAAGTGTTCTTGGTATGGAAAAAAGCCAAATGATGGCTGTCCTGCAAGGCCCTCACAGTGTCCTGCCGGGCCCTCGTTGTTTTTCGGGGTTAAAGGGGTTTGCATTCACAACGGAATCCAGTACCTAGGTAATTGCCCCGAGAGGGGCACCTATCCAAGGAGATAACGCAAGAAGGAGAAAAAAAAAAGGGAACGAACAAAACGGAAGCATTTCACCGACCCCAAGACCGAAGCAAGCAGGCTCGGCTAGAAAAAAAAAAAAAAAAAAACCCCATTATTAACCGAACATATCGAACCCATTAAAAATAACGCCAAAAAAGGGGTGAGTTGGCAGAAGAGTTAAAGAAGGATGCGGCGGGG
>Ga0182211_1000613_pt1 | contig 11079 bp, 7 predicted proteins | sample G5R1MG_20_FD_129660 | JGI IMG/M metagenome (GOLD analysis project Ga0182211, IMG submission 129660) | Switchgrass phyllosphere microbial communities from Michigan, USA - G5R2_MAIN_03OCT2016_LD1 MG | ecosystem: Host-associated > Plants > Phyllosphere > Phylloplane/Leaf | place: USA: Michigan... | reverse complement strand
GCCACAAAGCAGCTCCCACCACCAGGCTGGAGCACACCTACCGAAGCCGTGGAGTCAGTCTTCTCGCCGACAAGCTGCGATCTAGGCAACAGTACCACACATCTTTCCCTCTTACAGGGCTATCTTCACAGAGCTCACTTCTCGTTAGGTCTCGGTGCTGTGCACCAAGTCGGCACGCCGATACACGTCTACGCACTGTATGAGAATGCCTTCCGAGCGCACTACGGCCAGAGCATGCAAGCGAACCACGAGGAGAGCGCGAGGCTCTACGCTGCATTTTCCAAGGTAGCGCAGCATAACGAGTTTGCGTGGAACGAGGGAAAAGCAGACACGGTAGAGGTAATTGGGACGGTGGGGAAGAAGAACAGGATGGTGTGTTTTCCTTGTACGTATACCGTCCTGGACAAGTTGCTTGATCGGGCAGACATACTTACTTCACGTCTCCATGCAACAGATCCCCTCCTCATGAATGCCTTCAACACCGTCAACCTTGCTTCAGCCATCATCCTCACATCTACCACCTTTGCGCAATCCCTCGGAATCCCCGCGTCACAATGGATCTACCCCCTCGGCGGCGCCGGGACCCAAGACGCAGATGAATTTTGGAACCGGCCCAACTTCCACAGCTCACCCAGTCTATCACGCTCCATCGACGCCAGTCTCCGCGTCTCGGGCATCGAAAAGCAAGATGTCGACGTCCTCGACATCTATTCGTGCTTCCCAGTTGTGCCCAAGATTGCAGCGCGCCATCTCGGCGTGCCGATTACGGGGGGGCAGACGCGCTTGTCGTTGCTGGGCGGCTTGACGTCGTTTGGCGGCGCGGGCAACAATTACTCGACGCATGCGCTCACGGCAATGACGAGGTACCTTCGACAAGGCAAGGCCACAACGGGCTTGGTGCTGTGCAATGGTGGCATGATGACCTCTCAGTACGCTGTCGTTCTGTCTAACACGCCACCGACTAAAGGCGTGTACCCGCTGGAAAACCCGCTCCCGCCTCAGCTTACGGATGTCGCGACGCCGGATCTCGCGCTGCGTGCGGAGGGCCATGCTGTGGTTGAGGTATGTGTCTTTGAAACAATGTAACAGCAGGTAGAGGGGTGCCGCAGTGCTTGCGTGAGACTAATGTGCTTGCCGCAGACATATACGGTCGAATTCAGCCGCGATGGAAGTCCGTTCCGCGGCCATGTCGTCGGAAGACTTGCGAGCAGTGGGAAAAGGTTTCTGGCCAATCATGGCGATGACAAGACGCTGCGGCAGATGGCCAGTGGGGTTTCGGAGATTGTGGGGAGGCGCGGGTGGGTGTGGCAGGATCGCGAGAGAGAGGGGAGAGGGCTTTTTGCTTTTGATAGGCCGGCGAGACTGTAATAGTGTTGATGTAGGTGTTGGGATGTATTGTCATATTCTATACAACCAGTGAGTGCGAGTGGCGAAGAAGAGAAAGGGCACAATGGGTCACCGTTGGCGCAAGACTTGGGAAACATGAATTCGATCGAACAGATAGTTAGTAGTTGATCAAGACCATCTCCACAACCCCACCATCACAATGCGAACTCATACCCTAAATCTCCTCTGGCAGCTCTCTCTCATCAGATCTACTGCTAAACTCTTGCTGTGAAGGATTTGCATCGAGGGTGAGCGTTGGTGTCAGTGACAGCCTCGCCCTTATGTGAAGACGGTCGGTGGAGTTGACATTGATTGCGACTTTCTTTGTGGAAGCAGAAACGTCCTACATGCCGCTGAATTTGGGACGGAAGAACGTAAGGTTGCTGCGTGTACCAATATAATCTCTATGGACCAAGGCTAGTTCACTTCCAGGCTTCGGTACTATACAATGGACGAAGTCCCTTACACGTTTGAAATACGATTGTGGTCCGGAGTATGCACCAACGCGCCGTTGCAAAAAACAGATCCCGCGCCGTTATGATCCGTGGCTATGCAGATGCAGATGCAGATGAAACGCCCCCAAACCTGGTATGCCCATCCGTTGAGTCATTAACCGTTACTCCAAAAAGAATCAAAATCTCTTCTTTGCTGCAGCTGCCTTGGACATCGCCATGAGTTTCCGCTTCCGTGCATCCTTCTCACGCTTCAACCTCATTTCCTCCGCCAGGGCTTCAGCATCCTCTTTCTTTGCGACCTTCAGAGCGAGCTGCTCCTCCTCTTCCACGTCCCAGACACCACCCTCCATATCTGAAGAAGCGTCGGATGCATAATCGTCTTCCTCGTCGTCCATATCATCCAGGTCATCCCACTCCGCGTAGCCATCATAGCGTCTTTTACTGGGAGTCGGCTTGGCCTTGGCAGCGGGGACTCCGTTGCGATTTGATGATGCTGGAGCACTTGCAGGTCGAGCGGTGCCTTTGTAACCAACTTCGACAGGCTTCCTGGCAGGACGTGCTGTACCTTGATACCCCACTTCGACGGGTTTCCGCTTCGACACATCAGCCTTGGGATCGAGTGGCTTCGAGGGTTGTCCAGAGTTGATCTTCTTTCCTTTGGCGCTTGCGCTAGCCTCTGCCTTGAGGGCAAGCCGCTCTTTCCGGGTCAAGATCTTGCTTGGTTCGTGTTTGATAGGTGGCGCAATAGGCTTTGTTGCATCCTTCTCTTTCGCCTTTTGTAATAGCGCCAGATACCCTTTCTTGGGTGCCGAAGTTGGTGCCGGAGCTGTGCCGGTACCTGAAGGCGTGGGTCTTGAAGCTAATGCTGTGGTCTTAGGCGGAGCCGTGGATACGCTCGTCGGCGGCGGAAGAGGCTTACGCACAGCGAGGCTTGCTGTCTTCATGGATGACGGGGCTGCGGTACCGCGGTATGGAACAGTCATAACTGGCATAGGATTCGTTCGCATCGTCGCGGGTGTTGAGGTGGCACGTACTGCTCCGTTCGCTGACCCTGGCTGAATGGCGCCCTCCTTCCTGGGCAGCTTGATCTGGCCGTTCTCCACTGGCCCAGATGCTTTTCGTTTAAGCGGGGGTTGCTGTGAAGTGCCATTTGCCCCACCAGCCGGGCGCGATACCGGCTTCGAGGCGCCAGCGGGTGCGACGGGGGTAGTTGTCTTGGGAGCTGAGGGGTCGACTATCGACATCAGATCTCTAAAAGCCTGAGGGACAGCATTAGCATGTGAGACGCATGGTTGAGCGCACAAACTCACACTCATGGCGAGCGACTGCTAAGCGGCGGAATCGGTGTTACCAGTCGAGGCGTTCGAAGGGCAAGTTGTACATGCTTTCCAGGAAACAGAGCGGTCCGTATATCTGGTCGGACCGCGGTGGAACGAGCACACGGCCGCGGCGGTCAGACCGGTATGGAATACGGAATGGGCGAGCGTCCAGCAGACTGAGCACGCATCAAAACGCAGATGGGCCGCTTTATACCTCGCTCTTGGACTCAGTTCTGTCACGTGTCAAAGAGCCAGGCTGCGCTAGCCCGATGGCAAGTAGCGCCCTTCGCCCAAATCCCCCCACATACAATATTCGCAAGCGACCGAACTTTCTCCCGCACGCCAACCACGACCAGAACTTGAAGCTTCAGTCTCCGTCATCACGGTATGAAATTCTGCAAACATGGCCTATGCGATGCCCAGACTAATGGCTACAGGTTAAATCGATTGAACTCCTGTTCCCACCAAGCTACTACCCGACACATTCAAAATGAAGCACCTCGCGGCATACCTCCTCTTGGGTCTCGGTGGAAACGCCTCCCCTTCCGCTTCCGACGTCAAGACTGTTCTCGAGTCGGTTGGCATTGAAGCCGACAATGACCGTCTTGAGAAGCTCATCTCCGAGCTTGAGGGCAAGGACATTAACGAAGTAAGGACCCCTTGGATCGCGCACGTTTACAGCGGTGGACTAACGCACAATAGTTGATCTCTGAGGGATCTGCCAAGCTCGCCTCCGTCCCATCCGGTGGCTCTGGTGGTGGTGCTGCCCCTGCTGGCGGCGCTGCTGCTGCTGGCGGCGCTGCTGATGCGCCCGCCGCTGAAGAGAAGAAGGAAGAGGAGAAGGAGGAGTCCGACGACGACATGGGCTTTGGACTTTTCGACTAAGCGTATCGGCACCTGTCGCCCGTCTACGAAGTATGATCTGGTTAATCTCTCGTTCATCGCGAGAATCATGCGGCATGATTACGACGAGCATTGGGCGGTGTCGAGCGAGCAACTGATGGAGGAAAAGAAAGTGGCAGCGCACTCTCGTCTACTTGTCAAAATACCCAAAAATAAAGCCATGCACCCTCAGCGCTCACGGTGATCTGCATATACTTGTGAGACAGTGCGTCATGTGTATCGAGACTGAAGCTGCACATTCGAACGTACGGTACCAAGTCAGTCGTAGTTTGGGAGAACGAATATTGGGCTATGCATGGCCCCGGGTTAAGGCGCTCGGTCGGGTATTGCGATATGTGTGAATGCGGTTTCCCAATTTACCTGAGTCCTACATGTCGCATCTCAAGAGAGCAATACCATAGCCGTCCTACGTTTCCGTTCTCATACCATGATATATAGTGGCGAGATTCATGCGGTCCATCGCTTTGGAGCCTATGTATGTTTCATAGATGACATCCCCAGTTGCACGTGACCTGGAATCGCGTATCTTGGCTCGCTTAGCACCTTTCCGTCAGCACACTCCGCAATATCGACCTCAGGTTAGACTGACAACCACCTTGCGACCCCCTCGAAGTTAACTATCTAGCCACTTCGACAACTGCAATCATGGCTGATTCCGAATACGTATGTGTTACTTGTGCTCGAAGGGAGAGTATGGGTGCTGACTGCGATACAGAACGCCGAGGAGGCTGCCGGTATGCTCTACCCTTCCTACGACCAGCTCGTGCACTCTGCATTACTGCACCCGAACGCAAACCCATCTACGATACCTTGGGATCGACCAGAAGATCCGCGATCGCTGCGCCGGTGGACGAAATATACACATGGAGGTATAGGACGTGGGCTGACGATGTGAACTACAGCTCTTAAGGCAAAGAGGGCGTTCCGCAAGTTCTCCTACCGTGGTGTCGACCTTGACCAGTATGTCTCCCCGGGATTCAGCGGCAGCCCGCCTGCGCTGAAGTGGACGAAGCACGCCGCAATATACTGATAAGTGCAAAAGGCTCCTGGACCTTGGCTCAGAAGAGCTCCGTGACCTCGTCCATGCCCGCGCCCGCCGTCGGTTCAACCGTGGTCTTAAGCGCAAGCCTATGGGTCTCATCAAGAAGCTCCGAAAGGCCAAGCAGGAGGCCAAGCCCAACGAGAAGCCCGACCTTGTCAAGACCCACCTCCGTGACATGATTGTTGTTCCCGAGATGATTGGTAGCGTCATTGGCGTCTACTCTGGAAAGGAGTTCAACCAGGTCGAAATCAAGCCTGAAATGGTCGGCCACTACCTTGGAGAGTTCTCCATCTCATAGTGCGTACCCCCGCAGGAAATTGTGGACCTGGACGTGGAGATCATGGGCTAACAATCGTGCAGCAAGCCCGTTAAGCACGGAAGGCCCGGTATCGGTGCCACTCACTCTTCCCGTTTCATTCCCCTCAAGTAAATGGTCTGGGTCTCGGTTCGCATGGGTTCTTTTGTGGGGTGGATGATGTCCTTGATGACCTACCAGGAAGACCGGTGTTAGGTGCATTACTCTCGACGCTGTGACGCACAAAAGTGGTGGCAGCAGGCATGAAGACATGATGTAGATAGCACCATCTATCACATCCAAGATACCTCCACACTGCCAACGTCATGATGCTATCGTGTTTGCCAAGCCGGCATAGGATGGATGGATGTGGATGGGTGTACATGACCAAAATTGAATGCTTTCCAAGTCATCACAAATGCATGCAGAAGTGTGGGAATGGACGATGAGGGTAAAATTTTGGGTATTTGCCGAGGTCATGAGGATGAGATGGTAGGAATAGTAAGCAAGCCAGGATGCACGCCATCATTACCTGCCGAGACGCATTTCCACTTTGGCAAAGTTGTAGAGTGCTCTCAAGAAGACCTGATAGTTGACGCTCTTATTGTCTGGCAAATGGCTGAGGGACAGATGTTAGCGACATGGATTACGTACGTTACACGGGGGAGAAAAAGCGAAAGCCATGGCATGACTCACAAGATCTCGGTCAAGCGCAATTGCCAGGGCGGATAGCCCTTGAGCTGGACGGTTGGGCTGAAGAGGATGAGCAAATCGGGTTCGCTGGAGACGTGGTCGTTGAGTTGGGCGTCGATGAGGTCCGAGGTGATTTGCTCGCGGTGGACGTCGCCCTTTTGTGCCATCTCGGCAAGCGTGCGCGTCAGGTCTACGATGGTGTCGCGGCCGTCATGCTCCGAGAGGAGCAGAACCGTGAGATGCTGTCTTTCGTCGGCCGGGGTCTGTCCACCCAGACCTGCATTCTGAGGCGGTGTCGTGGGCGGGGAGTAGGAGCGGAGATGCGGGGCACGAAGAGACAGGGTGGGTTTACGCTGGGGCCCAAAGTACGCCTCCAGTGTGCTCCAGATGCTGGCGTGGGTTTGCGGCAGGTAGTTCTTCAGCACGCCGGTCCTCTCATACACGCTCAGGAACGGAATGCCTGCACTGGCGGTCCAGGCAGCAATCTCGCACACGTCGTTGACGAGACCCTCGAGGCCGGCGGTGCCCTGGCTTCCGTCGCGTTCGTGGTACTCGACGATGACGCTGAGGTGCTTGGGCAACTTGTCGAGGTGCTTGACATCGTGGGCAATGAACTCGGGGGTGCGGTGGTGGTATTTGAGCAAGGAGACGACGCGGCCGCGGACATGGCGGTAGGCACGGCGGAAGCGGACGAAGACGCTGAAGAGCAGTGCGATCAGGTGGAAGACAGCCACGTGTACGAATGTCGTGACGGGGCCGCGGCTCGGCTCGGGCGACTGGGCTGCCCGATGGCGGTTCCGAAGGGCCTGTTTCTTGCGATCCGCCTCGGACGAGGCGGGGGGCGGCGAGGGTAGGAAGGGCTTGAGGAGGTCTTCGCGCTCTTTGGCGGAGAGCGGCTTTCCGTTGAGGGTGCCACGGCGGAATGCGGTCTCTTGGACGGGCGAGATGCCCGTGGCTGCCATGGGGGGCGACGTGGCGGGGCCTGGCGACAAATTGGGCGGTGGGCAGCCGAGCAGCAGGCGCGCAGGGAGGGGCCACAGGAAGAGACGAGGGCGTGAGATCCGTTGACTGTAAAACTATGGGGGAATTCCCCGATGAGGCTGAGCCGACGTGTGGCGCAGTCGGCGCAGCTCGGGCGGCGGGCGGCGGGCGGCGGGCGGCGGGCGGCGGGCGGCGAGAGGGCGGCATTGCGTGTTGCGTGTTCGTCGACGTCGTCGTCGTCGTCGCAAGCGCACAGGGCAGTGTGTGGGCGGCTAAGCATGCCCCTGCTGCTGCATGGGCAATGGGCCTGGCGGCGTCGGCGTGCCATGAGGTCACCCGCTGCGGCGACCAGGGCCCGCGGGACAAGCCACAGGGACGACGCTGAAGGCGAGCCTGCGCGCCCACCCGCGCCCAAACAGCGACATCCCACACCCCCAGGCGGGCTCGTGCCATAATGCAGGTGCGCGACCGCGGCTCCGTGTCCACACTGGCCCACGCCGCCTCCCGCGCCTCGCTGCGCGGGCCGCAATTCACCCTCGATAAGTTCTCCGTACGCTGCTGGCAGCCTCAGCCGCGCGGCCGCATGCTGACGTGACCAGAGCAAGGACTTCATCGTCAAGGACCTGATCGAAGACCTCTCCAATGCCGCCGTCCCGGTCTCGCGGAGGTCCGGCGGCGCTGCAGCCCATGCCACCTTCGACCCCAAGCCGCTCATACGCACCTTCGAACATGCCCTGACCCGCCTGACCCACCTGTCCGAGGACCTCGAGGAGAAGGAGACCGAGCTCGCGGGCGCTGTGCGGCGTGCCGAGGCCCAGCACAACCAGAATGTTGAGTCGCTGGGCCGCAGGCTGGAGCAGGCCATGGACCGCTTCCAGCGCCTCGACAGCTCCCTCAATGGCAGCGACGAGGGCGGACCAGACGCCGGCGGCAACATTGCCATGCGCATTGGCGAGAAGCTGGAGGAGCTCGACCGCCAGCGCAAGCGCGCTCTGGATGCCAAGTTCCTTATTGAATGCTGGCAAGAAGTCAGCGAGCGCGGCGAGCTGAACATCCTGGAAGACCACCGACGAAGCGGGGACATTGTGCGATGCGCCGAAATTGCCCGCCAACTCTTGCGCATCAGCGGCCGCCTCAATCCCGACGGCAACCAGCGCGTCAACGGCGAGGGGCAGAATGGCGTCAAGAAGAGGCCGTTGCCCGTATCCAAGCACAACACCAACGAGGTCATTGAAAAATTCCTGGAAAATCTGGAAAAGGACCTGCTAGTCAAATTCGACGAGTGCTATCGGCGCCCCAACTACAACGGCATGCGTGATTGTGCCATTGCCCTGCGAGGGTTCAATGACGGTTCCAGTGTCATTGGCACATATGTCAATCAGCATTCGTTCTTCATTGAGCGCATGCAGCTGACCGCCGAAGAGCTTTCCACGGATGCAGAAACATGGGACCGTCTCCAGGACCCGGACGCCGAGCCCCCAGGCGTCGAACCAACCCTTCAGTCGCTCATCGACGAAGTCAAGATTGTGGTGCAAGAAGAGTCTGCCATCATTCGACGCGCGTTTCCCTACTATGAGGAAGTCTTGGTCAAATTCATTGAACGCATTTTCCAACAGTCAATACAACAGCGGCTGGAGATGGTGCTGGAAAAGGCGAGCGAGCTCTCGTCCCTGGCCTTCTTGCGCTCATTGCAAGCCTCGCGAGGTTACATTACACAGCTCGTTGAAGACCTCAAGTCACATGGTCTGACCGAACACCCAGAACCTGCCACCTCCCAGATAGCTGCCACACTCGATCAACAGCTTGAGGAACTCTTTTCATCCTACTTCATTGGCGAAAAGTATGTTGAGCGCGAAAAGAAGAATCTTGAAGAGCTCTACTCGTCCTTGCTACTGAAATTCACCATCTACCATTCCCGCCGTAGCAAAGTGCCCACCTCCTACTTTGGATCACTTGCTCAGCGAGGCAAAGAGCTTGCAGCATCGGCACGTGACAAGTATATGGAGCGCCTGGAGAGCACTGATTTGCCGGCCAGCCAGAAAGCAACACTGCTCCGTATTGCTGGCTTGAGAGAAGATCAGCAGGAGAGAAAGGAAATCGAGGTAACAGATGAGGATGGCAAACTGTCATTACAAGTTGCTAAGCGTATGCTCAAATGGCTTGCAGAGGGTGTTGGACGAGGACTGGAACTGTCAACCAGCAGTGAGACACCCAAGGACATGCAGATTTTGCTTAACCTTCTCTTACGGCAAATGGGCGAGATTTACCTCGAGACGGCCTTAGAAGCGTGAGTGATGCCTGCTTCGGGCTCCGTGTACACTGCACTAATACCCTCCCAGTGCGCAAGATCACGCTGCTTCCCAAGAGAATGCAAAGACACCACCTGATTTCACACATCTACCATCTCTGCACACCATAACCATAATCCTCCATCTTCTCCAACAAACAGTCACCGCCATCCTCTTACCGCTATGCTCGCCCAACCTTACCATTCGCCGTGAAATCGAAAAGACGAGCAACTCCACCATGGCAACACTCGAGTCCAAACTCTCCAACATTCTAAACCTTACCCTCACAGCTTCGCTAAACTGGGTCAACAGACTACTATCACAACAAAAGAAGACCGACTTTCGACCCAAAGACGACGATCTAATGGTCACGAGCGAAACGCAAGCCTGCAGAGAAGTCTCTGCCTTCATCACCCGCATCGCCGCACAAGCCACCTCGGCCCTCTCTGGCCGCAACCTCTCCCTCTTCCTCGCCGAACTCGCTCTCGGCCTGCGCTCCCACATCCTCGCCCATCTCCTCCGCTTCTCCGTTTCGCAAGTCGGTGGTCTAAGTGTGTCAAAGGACATGAATCGCTACGCAGAGCTTGTCCGGAACTGGCCCACAGGCGACGAGCTGGAGCCCGGAGCCATGGACATCCTGACCGATGTAAGCACATTGTTCATCATTGGGCCCGAGGCTTTACGGGACAGACTGCGGGCTGCTAGCGCGCAGGATGCGCAGGAACTCAAGGGCTATATTGCCAGGCGAGACGATGTGAATTCCGTCGGTGTGCAGAGCGTGCTGAGTGGTATGTAAAGCGTTGAACCATACGTGGCGATGTAGCAGTGCTGGGAGGAGAAGACCGCCTATGCACCACTACAGCTGTATCTTCTAGGTGGTTCAAGTACGTGCTTGCCCACTGGTATCTTTCCACGACGCCGGGTGCAATTCTTCCGTACAGACTCCATCATCTCTTGACCGTGCTACATGTCTACTGCTGCCGCTGCCGCTGCCGCTATGTATACCTATCATAGCGCACGCATGAAGCCCGTACACCTATCCCACAACGCCAGCGACCCCACAACTATCCATAACGAACAACCCCAGCCTGACAGCGAAGAAGCAGGCTTTTTTAACTGACCGAAAGCATACCGGCGAGAGGACTTGGCACTATGTGAGCGGCCAAGGTGCTCCACTGCTCCTCTAACAATTTTGCAATGCCCCCTTATCGTATTTGTATAATCATTGATAATATAGCCCATTCCTTGCCATAGCCACCCGTCTCTATTCATAGGAGACAAGCAGCCGTGCAAGCAAGGCATGCAACCAGGTATCAGGCTCCATAACCGTGACAGAGACCCAACTCGAGTACCGTGATACAACCATGAAAACATGATTACATTTTGCTCGTCTGACCGCGTCCCTTGGTGGTGGTGGTGGAGGACAGCTGCCCCCCCTGCTTTGTTTTCTCCCCCAGCCGGCCCATCTTCAACAGCCGCGCAATCATCTCCTCGTCGCCATGGTGGCGGTTGTGCTCGAACTGCGGTTCTTCGGCGTATGCCACGCGCGCCGCGTCGACTAGGATCCGCGCCGTCAAGCCGAATACCCTGAACGCTGCGATTTCGTCGAGCGCACCGGATGCGGGGCGGCGGGGATATTTTTTGTGATCTGGCAAGCGTGCTGGGACTGTGTTGTTGCTTTTGCTGCTACTGCTGCTACTGCTGCTGCTGCTGCTGC
>Ga0182211_1000612_pt1 | contig 11103 bp, 11 predicted proteins | sample G5R1MG_20_FD_129660 | JGI IMG/M metagenome (GOLD analysis project Ga0182211, IMG submission 129660) | Switchgrass phyllosphere microbial communities from Michigan, USA - G5R2_MAIN_03OCT2016_LD1 MG | ecosystem: Host-associated > Plants > Phyllosphere > Phylloplane/Leaf | place: USA: Michigan... | reverse complement strand
TTCTGAATGGTTCAAGTCGCGATGTCCTTTGCCCGGGTTAGGCTGGCGCTTGTGTACGTTTATACGATGTAGCGATTAAGGATGGATTTTAAATCAAGGCTTTGTTCGTGGCAGGGTAGCTACTTGAGAGAGTAGTAAGTGACCTGTTGATGATTTAGGTATATGCAGTTTGTCGTGCATTCTAAACTGTCCAGATGTGCCGACGCAGTCGAAGACCTATGCATGGTCTGTCAACATGGCAGCATGTTTGGCCGTCTTTCCTCCTGCCAGGAGCCTATTTGACATTGTATAGATGCACTCACATCAAATACCCAAAAGTAAGTAAAATGTCTCCTCTATACCTTTCCACCCTTTGGCAATAGGATATGATTCGGCGGATTCGCTAATAGAGAGTACTCAAACTCATGCATATTCTGGACAGCATTTGTTCTCAGTCACCCTTTCTGCGTATCATGAACCTGTGCCCCCTTCGCACCCTTCCTCCAACACCATCGCACCATCATGCCCACAATTGTGCACCCCTCTGGACTTTGTCCATCTCCGCCCTGCCCCGCATACTCTGGTAAATCTGTGCCTTCGGAATGGGTCGCGGGAAGCCTATCGTAGATGATAGCGAAGTAGGCGGGCATGCTCATCAAAGTCACGACCGGGAAAACCGCCTCTTTGCTTCCCCCCGCAAAGCAGCAACCTCCTCCCTCGTCCTCAGCACCGCATCCTGATTCTCTATGGCTCTTCTCAGCAAGTATCCAATACACTCTCCCATGCTTCCCCATATCGAGCACTTGAACACCTCAGGTGGCAGCCCATCACCACCTTTCTCTGCCATCAGCGAAAAGCTGACCTCATCCGACATGCCATGAAGCTGGCCAAATGAGACTGGGACGGTAGGGAGGCCCGCCTCGATACGCTGACGATGTATCTTGTTTGCTGCGAGAACGGAGTCGCGGTTGTGCGATGCGAGAAAGAGGCTGACAGAAGGGAAGGGGCGGGAAGCGCCAAATTCACCGATTTTCTGTCGTAGTGCCCCTTGTGCTATGCTGTTGAAGGCGTTGTCGGTTTCATGTTTGGTATCGTGGATCAAAGATCGGTCGTCGGTGAGCATGTACGCGCCGCGTACGAGCTTTACGCCGAGCGTGAAGCTATCTTTCTCAGCCTCCGCCATGTGGTGGGCGAGGGTACAGGGTGTGCTCTTGAGGTAAGCTTGGTAGGTATTGTAGATGACGGTCCCCCCGTTAGTGTTGAATTTGCGCATGAGCTCGAGAGTAGTTCGACCGATTCCGCTTTGCCACTGTTGAGATTCGGCGTCCACGAAGATTCGAATCCCGCGTTGCTTGCTCTTTACGGCGATTTCGTCTAGGGCGTCGAGCATCTGTTGCGGAGGGAGCTCGCCTTTGCTGAACGCTTGGGTTACGTTAGGACCACCTCCGGTCATTCTGTCGGGGCGTCAGCCATGCCGCCCTCTGTGTAAGACGGTCAATAATGATATATACCTTAAGGCGAGGAAGTCCCCTTCTGAGATCAAATCGACTGTCTTCAACGTACCCACGCGCCATGCCTCAATATCAACGTCACATGTCGCTGCCATTCCTACCGGCTTCTCCGACGACAACAGATCCGCGGACTTGCTCCGATGATCGAACACCGTCTCCTTCGCAAAGGTCAGAATGACCCCTTTGAATCCAAAAGCTTTCAACTGCTTCACGCATGCTTTGGTCTCTCGCTCCGTCTCTCCCGCGCAGAATTGCTTATAAAGCGTCTTCTTCAGTATTGCCTTTAGTACAGGATTCCGATCGACGTGGAACAAGAAGCCCCGGTCGGGCTTCGCGAAAAACGAAAGGAGGCGAAGTGAAGGTATAAGCAGAAATCGATTGGACGATACCGTGAGGATGAAGAGTGATCGGAGTAACATTTCCGTGGGCATTGCTGCCAACGGATACCGCTTGTCAGGTTGATTGGATATCTCTGAGATATCTGGTTGGCCTCTTGATAGTGCAGCTCTGGAGTTGCATCGGATTCCCATGACATGGATGCTGAGGCGTCCTTTCCCTGGGGCTACACACCGCACTATCGCACCACTGAGACGAGGCTGAAGCATAACTTCTTTTGAGTCGTACCGGAAGGTCTTGAGATATTGGAAATAACAAATTGCGGCCTTTGATCTGGAGGAAGAAGGTGCTCTGTTTTTTCCCTTCATCTACCGACATTAAATAAATTTAATTGACTCATTCAGTTGACTCTCCTCCTCCTACCGATATTCAGCCCCACTCCTTGCTTACGGCCTGCGGAGAACATTCATCCTCGTGACTTTCGCGTTAATATGCCGTACCCAGACACCCTGCCGACTGAGTCACATGGGAAGACCAGTCATAGTTGAACTAACCAGGCAGTATCAACTGCATGCATATGTGTCATCGCATATAAAATGAACAGGTAAGGTATTCCGTTCACTCCGAGACCTGTGTATGGTGATTCAAACATTTCATCGTCAAGCAAAGCCACGATAGTAGCGGCGTAAGCGGCGTAAGCGGCGTAAATAATAACTAAAGCCGGCGCCCCGAATCCAATACTCCGTTCAACCAGCCGCCGGTCAATAAGGGAGGGATTCTTCTTGGCGCCGGAATACAACAGTGCTTCCAATTACAGTCTCAGCAGCTGAGATGGACTACCTGCCGGCCCAATAGTGAGGCATAGTTCGAATGTGTAAGAATTCCTCAAGTCCACAATTTGACCGTCAAAGTCTGCGTGCGGCTGGAAGGATTTGCATGAGTCTATCTTGTATGCAATCGGCGTCGTACGCCACCAGCGTGACACCTGGTTCCAACTAGTGAAAGAAGGCCATTGCTGCCTAAGTTTTGAATTGTTCATTTATACGCCAAAAACATGGATGCTCCTAGAGGTACGATGATGGTGTTTGGTATTCTTCGAGGCGCCCGCACCCCCAAACCAGCCTAGCGCAGCCTGTGCCGAGCCCGGGGAGAAACCTCAATCGCAACCTACGCACAGCTCCCATCCATCCCGCACTCCATCTTGCCGTCTTGCCAACATGTCCGCCGCCCGTGCCTATAGCACTGCTCTCCGGGCAGGAGCTCCCCGCGCCCCAATGGCCGCCCGCTTCGCCGCATCTCGAAGCTACGCCACTCCGGCCACCAGCTCCGCCAATAAGCCACCCATCGCCCTGTTCGGCGTCGACGGCACCTATGCGAGCGCCCTGGTACGCACCCCACATGTCCCCTTGGCTCGGCGTTTCCGAGAGCAAAAAAGGGAGAAATAAGACGAAAAGAGCCGGGCCAACATGGTCGTAAGAGGCAAGCTATATAGCCAGGCTAACACGACATGTGCGACTTTCTAGTACACGGCAGCCTCGAAGACGAATGCGCTCGACCCCACGGCCAAGTCGCTCGACCAGCTTGCCGGCGTCTTCAAAAAGGACCCCAAGCTCACCGAAATCCTCAACGCCCCCGCCCTCTCTGTCTCGGACAAGCAGCAAATCATCCAGGAACTGCAAAAGCACATTGGCTCTGCCGACAAGGACGGAATCGTCAAGAATCTGCTCGCCACGCTCGCGGAAAACAACCGTCTGGGCTCGCTGCCTGGCGTCGTGTCCAAGTTTAGCGAGCTCATGGGCGCGCACCGCGGCGAGGTCGAGCTCGTGGTTACGAGCGCTACGCCGCTGGACAACCGGACGCTGAGCCGCCTGGAGAGTGCGATTACCAAGTCGGACTATGTGCTCAAGGGCCAGACGGTCAAGACGGTGCCCAAAATCAACCCCGAGATTCGTGGCGGCATCATTGTCGAGATTGCCGACCGCACCATTGATCTTTCCGTGTCGGCTAAGATGGCCAAGATGAACAAGCTGCTCACGGAGACTTTGTAGAATTGTCAATACACGCGCTTTGCTTTACACACTCCTGCTTTGTGAGTGAGCATGCAGCGAGGGGGATCGAGGGCATCGAGGGCGAGACGTGTATAGTAGACGGTGATGAGACACTGAATCATCCAAATTCATTTACTTGTTGCCATGTCCCCATACTACGTCAGCTTGCAATACTCCCTGCCATGAGCCACCTGCCAGCTACACAGCCCCACCTCAACGGCCATGCTCAAGAAGCCCGCCATGCAGATGCCGACTGAGTCGCTCACGCTCGTTGCGCCCAGACTAAACTCCCGGTCCTCCTTGTCCACCCGATCGGTAATCTCAGCAAAAGTGCTGACGTAGACGAGCCCGCCCAGCAGGCCCTCCCAAAAGATGAAAACGCAAATGAGGTAGTAGTTGGGGATAAAGTTGAACAGAGCGTGCAGCGTGAGCAGGGCGAGGTTGGCAACCTGCAGGAACGAGGGCAGGTAGAGATTGTGGACACGGAGAAAGGGGGTGGAGGAGCGGGAGATGAAGACGCCGACTTGGTAGATGGCGCCATACGTGCTGTAGAAGGAGCGATATTCGGTAAAGGGGGAGGAGGCGAGGGGGAAGAGGAGAGTGGGTGCGACGCCCTGATTAATGGTGTACTCGGCAATGTAGACAAGGAAGAGGGGGAGCATGCTGTTCGGCGTTAGGGATATGAATGCGGCGAGGAGGTGGAAAAAAAAAACATACTAGGGGAAGAAAAGACCTCTTGCGCGATGGAGTTTGTATCTAAAGTCGGTCAGTGGTCCGGTGGTTTTGCTAGTGACTGGGCCGAAGCTGCGTGTAGAGGTGGAGTGCATAGAAGCGGACAATCGGCCATATTGCTCTGCGTCGTCATGTACAATTTCTTCTTCGTCTTCGCAGCGTGCTTCATCAGCAATCGCTTCGTACCCACCGTCCTTCGAGGTTCCCGTGTGAAGCGGGCCCAGCGGTAAGACCAAGAAGAAACTCACGACCATGACCAGGGGCAGAAATGAGAAGAATAGCAGACTGGTTGGAGGAGAAATCTGTAGGGTGTTTGTTGCAATGGCATAGGCGCCAGCGCCGACCAAACCAGCGCCTCCCGTGCCTGAGCCCCAGAAAGCCAGCGCAAAGTGACCATAGTAGTGTGTGAGGCCCAAGAAACTCAACTCGCCTCCACCGCTGCTCAAGGATGCCAGCATCACACCGCACATTTTGATCGCGATGGTGGCTGAGTTCTGCCGGGGAGGGGTAAGGGCGACGATGAGCATGCCAGAGGCTGACAGGGCAACGAAGACGAGAATGCGGACATGGTATGAGATTCTGTGGATAAAGTATGGGGCGCAGAGCTTGGTCAGGAACGAGGGGATAACGTCGGCGAGGAGAACAAGGCCTTTGGGGACGGTGGGGCCGACGAGGTCGAGGGCTGCGGAGAGGATGATAACGTAGAGGACATTATTGATCAAGCCTGTGGGATGGTTAGTCGAGGCTGCATGCTCGTGCTATCCGATATCCAATCAACCGTACCAAACAACCAGAATGCGGCGCACACGCGTGGGTCTGCACCGGCGAAGGCAGCCTTGAGCCGAGCACAATAGATGGACCAGGAGGCGGCGGTGGAGCCAGGCATAGGAAGAAGCGGCATGGGAGCAGCGCGCTCACCTATCTACATGGTACCCAGTAGTTAACGAATGGAGGTCAGCCCAGCGGATGGATGCAACGACGTTGGGCACATGAGGCGGTGACGATTCCTTGGCAGATGTAACTTACCGGATTACTACTCGTTACGACTACCTAGTAGCTAATACTACTACAAGCTACGACTAATACCACTACAAGCTACGACTAATACCACTACTAGCTACGACTAATACAAGTTACTACATAGTAGTGTATGTAGTCAATGGTTATTGCATGCGCTACAGCACGTATTCGCCATGGACTCGGCAGCCATACCACGGCAAGACGAAGAATGCCCTGTCCACGTCAACGTGCACGCTTCCCGTATCAACTCGGCGTCATCCTAACCTACCAGCCATAAGTATAGTGGCTACGAGATGGGCAGTAGGCTGCAAGCAGGGGTGCATGCGCGGCTGCAGGGATGGGTGCTTTAGTCGCCAGCAGTGAATGCCACGGCCAGTGCCAGTGCCAGAGGAATCCGCACGCTTGGTCCTTGTGCGCCGACTCGTCCTCTCGCATGCTCGACCCCGTCTTCTCCTCATCCCCTGTTTCTGCTGGAGCCAAGCGGCTGGCTCTTGGCGTCTGTTGCTCACCGGAACGGTTGCTTTTTATTTTTTGGGGGGGAGGGGGAAGGGGGGGAATTCTCACACGCCGCACACGCTCGCCAGCTGGATGAGACCACGGCCTGCGACAGCATCATGGACCATCAGGGCGTCATAAGGCATAATTCCTCGCAGCCATTCAATGGCCACTCCTCATCAACAGCACAGATACCACCGCCACACCATGTTCCATTTGTCTTTGCGGCGCCTCGACGGGATCCCTTCTGCCCCACCCTCTCGCACCACGACCGACGCCCCAGTCAAGACGGGCTGAGAGACCATGGCGACAACGCGCTGCAACGCCACAAGAACACCGCGCTGCTGGGCCACGGCCACGGCAGCTGGACGAGCACAGGTACGAAGCATTGAATTCTTCAGTCGGAGACGCACACCAGTCATGGGGGTGGAGCGAACGGGAGTCCTTGTCCTTGTCCACGCCTCAGCGCCTGTTGCGCGACGGCAGAGTTGGTAGCCCCTACTCGCATCATGGCGGTCGCCTTCACACACTCGGGGATGCCTGGTGCTGAGAACCCACGTATGCGCACAAGAAGGGTGCGTCTAGCTGTATCTCGTTTCAACTTTCTGGCATGCGAGAATTCCAACGCAGCGCCAATCTTCTCCGCGACTTCGTTTTAGTCTGTTTTGGGACAAGCTGATCGGCCATCACTAGCGCGCCTCAACCATGGTTCGCACCACCACCACCAACTCCACCACCACCTCCATCAACAACAACAACACCAGCATCATGCGCCCTCGCAGTCGGGCCCACTGTCGCAGCCTCTCATGAGTGCCTCTCACAACCCGCCGACTTCCACGTTCACATCCACGTCCACGTCCACATCCGCGTCCACGTCCACGTCCACGTCCGCGCCCGCGCCTGCGCCGTCGCTGTCATCCTACGCGGTCGAAACAGACCCGTCCTTTGCGCGTCCACACATGCCCCCAACAGCATCGCCGCCCCTGCAGCATCCCCATGCGCCACAGCCACCGCCACCGCCACCGCCACAGTCACAGCGCTTGTCCTACGCGTCTGGCTTCGGCGCAAACAGAGAACTCCCGGGCCTCAGCCACGCGATGCGACCGGGCAGCAGCATGTCCATCTCCAGTCTCATCGGCAGCAGTGACACTGGTGCTGCTGGTAACACGTCGCAGTCACAATCACACCTACAATCACAATCACAATCACAGCCGCCACCTCCTACCAACGCGCCCTCGTTAAACAATCACAGCATGCAGCCACCGTCGCCACGGCGTAGCTTGTTGGCTGGACCTCGCTCAGAGCTGGCTCCCTTTCGACGCCATCCCTCACCCGATCGCAGCACCATGTATGGATCCAACGCCTCAAAGCCATCTGATGCCCACAACGCTCCCGCTGCGTCACCGCCACGCCCCTACAGCAATAGGGGCTCCCCTGATCCTGGTCGACAGTCGCTGCCCCCGTCGTATACTCCGTACAAGATTTTTGGGCAGCCCATATCGCGCGAATACGGCCCAGGTGGCCCAGGAAGCCAGCCTGTCGGCGGGATACCACCTCGGCCTAGTAGTCAGCCAACAGGCCCTCATGGGTCACGGGAACAGGATGGGCGACCGAGCTACGACGTGCTGGGAGAACGTCGTAGCGCGTATGGACCCCACGAGGAACGCCGGCGCACGCTAGGAGAGTCTCATGCAAGGCCGAATGCTGCGGAGCTGTTAGCTGGCAAACAGAGTGGCATAGGTCGAGATCGACCAGTCACCGTGCATCCCGTGTCGCAAAATGTTTTTGGTCCACCTAGAGAGCACCGCGAACCACCTGGCCCAGCAGGCACATCACAGAGCCCTTGGCGACAATCGGCTCCCGCCGATGCATTCCGAGAAGCCACCGATAGCCGGCGAGACGAGCCCCCGTCTTTTCAACGCGCGTATGGCCAATACTCCTCCCCCACGCTTGGACATTCACGCTATGGTGGCCACGGCCCTGAAGACCTGCTGCGCGGGCGCAGTGTCGATCATGCCAGCAATCGCGTGGTCGAGCACCGCCATGCACCGCCAACTTCAGATCCTACATCCACTGAGAGACACCGGCCGGAACCCCTGGCACGCTCCCTTTCTTCAAGCGGACGCTCGCTATTCGACCAGTCGCAACGGATGGGAGAAGCCATGCAGCACTCCAAATCTCACATTGGCTTTGGACTAGATGCCAGTAGGAGGACCGGGCGTGCTTCACCCCTACCACAAGCGGTACAAGGTGCCCAGGCACAGCCTATGATGAGCGGAAAAGATCCCGGCATCAAGAGCGAATTTGGGCGAATGTTCTCAGGTCTCGGAATGGGCTCAGCTACACCGTCACGTGCCAGCCCATTACCACAGAACGGACAAGGCTCTTTCTCTCACGAAACTGAGTCGGACGTACATCGACTCCAGCGAGTCAATTCCCAGCAGGGCCGAAAGCCAAAGCGTGTCAAAGACGAAGAGGGTATGCTTGACATCGACAGTAACGATGGGAGAGGGACGCCTTCAGGTGCTCGCGGCACGAAGCGGAATAAGCACTATCACCATCATGCACCGCATCACCAGTACGTTTTGTTCTATTTAGGGTCGCGTATAGCAAACTTACGTGATTGCAGTCACCATCACCATCACCATCACCACCACCACCACAGGCCCGACGACGAAGCGCCTCCCTCTGCAGGGTCAACTTCACTGAATGGAAGACCCTCGAGCATCCCGCAAATCGGTAGCGGCCAATTAGTGCACCATCACCACCACGCACAGGGGACGCCTCATCACCATCACCACCATCATGTTCCTCGAGGCAATCCTCCCCCTCTTCCTGTCGCGAAATTGGCAATGAAAGTGCATGATGTGCAACCCATCCTGGACGAGGCTGCGAAGAAGCCGCGTAGACATCTAGGGTCACACTTGTACGAGGCCTCCGCCGAGTTGCCCAGACCAAACTCGTCCGTAGATGATCAGTTTGGCTATTCCTCCAAACCGAAGCGGCTGCCACGCTTTCACGTTGACCCAATCAACTGCACATTCACGGTAAGGGTGCCTCGGTTTTACCTCAAGCCACGCCAACGTCAACACATTGTGCTAGAGCGTCATTTGTGGGGTGCACGTGTCTATCGCGACGATTCTGATCCCATCGCTGCCGCCATTCATGCCGGTTGGATTCGAGGGGAATGGGACGAGACGGTGGATGTATCCATGCTTGACCCTCGCATCACCGCGCCCAATGACGTGACGGACGCAGAAGAAACGCTCAAACGGGTGCCCGCCGCTCCTGTGACGCCTCCCGCCGACATGGACCTGCAGATCGAAATTCTCATTTTGCCCCGATTGCAGCAATACACAGGCTCCGTCGAGCATGGCATTTCCAGCAGAAAGAGTGGGGCTCATGACGGCCTCAGCTTCATGATCCACAAGATCCGATGGGTAGAGGATGGGATTGGCATGCGAGGCCAAGAACGAACCGCGGCCGCGCTCAAGCGTCGTCTGGATGCAAGTGCAACCCTCCTCGCGTTGCAGCGTGGGGTGGACGACAGCATGCGGTTCCATGGCGTGGCGAGACTGCACGCGTGATGATGCTTGCTCTCCTTGTTCTTTCTTTCCACCATCCCGGCCGACCATGGGGGATGATTGCGCGTAGGCAGCGCCCGGGGCGGTCTGGCTTGCCGCATTGTTAGATACCCGCAGTATTGTGACGTTGATGTTGGAGGAGACATTTTGCTTATGCGAGCCAAAAATAGCATTGGGGGCGGGCGTCTCTAGTCTCGTCGTCTGTGATTGTACCGTGCACGTGACGGAGATGATGCCTGAAGTTGTGCGCGTACGGTTGGATAGATGGCCGTGTGTGGTTGCTTGACGATGCGATACGCCCGCCAACCGAAGAGGCGGCCTGCCCAACAGCAACGACCGCGCCCTGTCCGTTCCAGATTGCATCGACACGCACGCCGTGTCCTTGTTCATCCCCGGCGTCTTCTGCCCTTGTTCTTCCCCCCAACGCTGCCCACGGCGTCTTCGGACCCCTCCATCCGCCCTATCCAGAGGAAACCACGGGCAGGCAGGCGAACCGCCATGGGGCACACCAGGACGTACTCCATCTCTACGGTAGGTGCCCCTCTTTGTTTCTTCTCCCATGTCCCCACGGCGCTCCGGCATTCGGCGACGCAAGGGAGAGGCCCCCCTGGGAAGAACGACACTAGAGACCCGTGTCGTCATTGCGAGATGCACACACGACCAGGGACCAGGGCTGCGCTGGCACGACCATCGCCGGAGCGCTGATCGCGTGAACATGGCCGGCCAGGTGGAACATCAATCAGCTCTCCAGCCCTCCGGGCCTGTCGTCGAATGAGGTTCGCCTATTGCGATTGCTCCACTCAGCCTTTTAGCTTGGATTCGCAACCCGAACGCTTGTGAAAAGAAGGACGCCGCTCCAAATGCGGGGAATGGGCCCGTCGTCAAGCTTCCTCTCCTCCCGCTTCTCGGCCGCCGACCTGTTCTCACGATTGCTACACAACACGTCCGCGCCAGAAGGCACCCCTGATTCCATAGATTTTCCCTTGATCGCCCAGCCCGTGGATTCCCTACCTACTGCACACCTGTTCAAAAGCCGCCCCATCTGCGCTGCACCTCGGGAGCCCGCCGGCTGGCCACCGACACGTGCTGCTCGTTGCTATTTCTTGTGCACCTTACCACGCTCCTTCTGCCGTTTCTGGATTCCGAGGAGCTGGCCCCATCCGCGCGCACAATGACAGAGTCCAACGGCTTCTACGCGCCGAACATGCGCGCAGTGCCCGCTGGGGACTTTGTGAAACCCAGCAGAAAGACTAACGGTGCTGGTGTGCAGGCAGAGGACACGCGAATATGCGTCGTCATGGTGGGCTTGCCCGCTCGGGGCAAGAGCCTGATTGCACAAAAAGGCATGTTCTCGTGCCCTCGGTTTTCCCCTGACGTCCTTGCCATGGCTGACGTGGT
>Ga0182211_1000610_pt1 | contig 11109 bp, 9 predicted proteins | sample G5R1MG_20_FD_129660 | JGI IMG/M metagenome (GOLD analysis project Ga0182211, IMG submission 129660) | Switchgrass phyllosphere microbial communities from Michigan, USA - G5R2_MAIN_03OCT2016_LD1 MG | ecosystem: Host-associated > Plants > Phyllosphere > Phylloplane/Leaf | place: USA: Michigan... | reverse complement strand
GTTGTCGACGCCGGCTGTGACGAGCTTTTTGCCATTTGGCGTATAGGCGAGGTATGTCGCGCCGGGAGCGTCTACTCGTGCATTAGTCCTTATCAACGGAAAAAGGTCAATTCATGCTTACGAGCCTGGCGGGCACGCAGTCTCTGGTGAAAAGCCATGATCGGGCAGCTTGCGGTCTCGCTTTACCAACAGTCGTTGCAACGTCCTGGACGACGCGTCGACGCGTTAAGTGGGGTCAAAGCGCCCACGTCCACCACAGTCATCTCGAGATTCACTCGTTTCGACACGTTCCAACACAGATATAGGAATCAACCATGACAGAACAACCCATACACGCTCGTAGCTTCATTGATCGTCAGAGGACAAGAAGAGTGGTATTGTCATTGTATTGACGAGCAGGCTATTGTAGGGTAGGATTGGGCGACATAATGACAGACTACAGCAGCCGAGCACGACTTCAACATCCCAGTGGATCCCTCGTCGCTATATAATGTGCCTCAATGCGCATAGAGCCTCAGACCCACAATCTCTGCACCCCCACGGGTCGGCAAGTTGAATCCTGCGGCACAGGTGCATCGCCGTCCACCCAGACCAACGAATTCATTTCGTAGTTATAGTGCGTCAAACAAATATACCAACTCTCGTACCCGATGCCTGTTTTAGAGGAGCGACGTATACGCGGGGATGCCCAGCCACCGTTTTGAACTTTCTGTCGATACATCCTACCCGCCTTGTCAAATGATACGTACGAGGTGCTCTCGATGCCGGGAGTAAAGATCATGTTTTGCTGGTTGGTGCCGGACGTGGGGACAAAATTCATTGCTGATGGGACTGCCCATTCAGTAGTGTGCAAGATCCAGATCATTGTGCCAGGGGTGTCGAAAGCATTCGCTGCAGAGTTCTGGGAGTTGCTGGCGTTGTGGTAGAATGTATAGCTTGAGCTCACATCGTCAAAACGGGCTTCGCTAAGACAGAGGCCTTCAATGGCAGCACCTTGGTGGCAGGCACCCAATGCATGGCTGGAGGCTTTAGTTCAGGCTTCCTGAATGTTCAAGGTTACAGCCTACCCGTCGAGAGAGACGTCTTTAGAATTCAGAATCAGTTGAAATCCTGTAGACGGCGGCTCATAAGCTGGTGTGGAGGGCGAGGGGTGCGCGGTAGAAATGGCCAACAGAGTTGTAAGTGCTAGAGCGATAGACAGCATCGTATGAGTTTACTGGGTGCTTGATCAAGCGTCAGTGAGGCGTCAGTCTTCAGATGATGCAGGAATTAGGGGCGAGGTTTTCCGGAAAGATGGAGTGCAGTTTATATATCACCAGAGAGGGTGCTAGGTGTGTGAGGAAGGCGGGGCACTACAACAGGCAGTGATAATTCTCCTTACCTCTGACCCAAGGGCGGGTGTGACTATTAACAATGAATTTGCGCATGTGCACTGTGATGACGGCTGCACATCGAGTATATGTAACCGTGATAGCAGGCATAGGTCGCGCAGTCACATGTTGGATCGCGGGTTGAGAGTGATGGCAGCTTTATTCCCCAGTGCGGAAAGCCTAATCGACAGGTACGCCGATGCGAGGCTGGGATCGCCTGTTGTTTTCACGAAAATGCATTTACCCATCTTTCGGTCTTGCGCAACAGCTTCCATGGCAGAATCCTGCTATCATGCAACTTCCTGCGGTAAGACCGGGATCATTTATAGCCCTATAAGCAAAATTACTGCGCACATAACCGTTTCAATGGGTCAGCCCATTCATTTCCTCCCAGTCTCTAAACGTACCAGTCTTCTACGCCGTCCATGCTGCTCATGAATCTCTCGTGAATTCCGAAGATTGCCGCCAGTCTTTTCCAAACCACATAATCAGAACTGGAACGAACGCGAGCAACAGGCTCAGAGCACCCAGACAAGTAAAACCTAATCCGTAGCCCCAGTGCTCAATCAGCGGTGCAGTGGTCAATGGAAAGAAGGTACCCGCTAGGCACCTTGTCACGACAATAGCTGTCAGGGCCGAGGCTGAGTATACGCCCGACGCATCGACGACGTACGCGGAGAGAGGGACCATTGTCAGTAAGAGCGAAAACCCCATCAAGGAAACAGATGTGAGGAGCCAGGGTGCAGGAAGTTTGTACTCTGCAATCCATCCATAACATGTAACCGCGGTCGGAAGGAGGAAAGCTCCAATAATGCCAAGTGGGAGTCGATACTCAGGCTTTGCTTCTGCGTTTGACCAATGGCGAAGTCGAATATATATTGCGTCAAGGCAAAAGTTGCAGACCGCAACACCAATCAAAGATCCAACACCTATTCCATCGTTAGCTGCTAGAATCCGATTACCGAGGACGCGGGTTCGTTGTGACTGGGTTAAAGGTGACACTTACTGAACGAAACAAACGCTGACCCAGTCTGTGTTGGCGTGAATGCGTACCGCTCGACCAGAATGACCGGTAGCGATACAGAAATGACGTAGAAATAGCTAAACGATACAGCAGCAAACGCAGACAGGAGCACAAGCACCTGGGATCCAAATAGCACGGAAAAGGGCCGAGTGATCGAGTGCCAAAGCCTCAGAAGGTTCTTGTGCTTTGCATTCATGCTCAAGAGATCTTCTGGACTATCGTCGTCACTGTATGATCCAGCATTTCTTCTTCTCAAGATGGCCATCTTATAAGTTTCCCTAAAGCAGGTCAAGAAGAGGATCTCGCAGAGCACAGCAAGACCAGTGGCAATAACAAGTATCTTTCTCCACCCTATAGTCTGCGCAATCGCACCGGATATTGCGGGGCCGATAGCGCCGCCAATGAGTGGTGCAAGCATGATCAGGCTCATGGGAGAGCCACGTTGGTCAGACTCAAACATGTCTCCAATGATGGCAGGATTCAGGACGTTTGAAGCGACGGCAAGACCCGTAAGCATCCTTGCAGTGATAAAGACTCTACTGCTCTGGCTACTAACCGCGAGGACATTAGCCGCGATGAACCCGAAGTTACAGACGTTCATCACTGGGTAGCGGCCAAAGACTTCACTTAGTGGAGCGATGAGTAGCGGTCCTGCCGCCTCGCCCAGTTCCCAGATCGTGACGAGGAGAGCACTGGTCGAAGGACTAGCATGCTTTCCATCGAGGTCTTCCACGATCGAACTGGCGATTGGGACGACACCGATGCACGCGAAGGTCCTTTTCTATTATTAGTGACCTTACTCCCGAGTTCAATGTCATATGCCGAGACCTTACACTGTGAACGCCATGAGCGCTAGCAGGAGAACGATACTCCATTTGAATGCAGGCCGCCAATTACGTGGGTCCTCAGGATCCAGAGGCTCGAAATCCAGAATGATTTCGTCATCGATTTGATGGGTTGAGTTTTGGTCGTGGGATATTATCCGGAGCAGAGGCTGTTCTTCGTTGGTGTATACCATTGTGACGGTCTTGGCAATAACAGTGTACACTCATGGATATCAATGCCAAAAATTTTGAGCTCCGGGTGAGGCGCCTGTAGGTACTTTGTACTTTGTAGAAAGTTTTCAAGGTTGTTGAGAATTGCGGGGCGCTCGTGGACCGGCCGCGCCCTACACAGTACACTGCGCCCTAGCCACAGCATGCTTTTGGCAAAGATGTGCCAGTAGCTCCATCTCGCAATTTTTTTTAGCGTCGGTATATCATTTGGTGTTATCACGGATGACAGGACACGCGAGTTGCTGCATAGACAAACACGAGGTACTGTTTACTGTAAACCCGGGTTGGACTGCCTATGTCTTGGGTACCACCAATTTCGCCATGTATTGAGACCACAGCTTTTCACGGTCTTCGTGCCCGAATCATGGCTCCACCTGAGTCCAATGGTTCAGACATAGAGCTTACTTGAAAGAGAAAATTATGGCCGCTGTCCCGTGACAAAGGGGCTGGCTGTCTGTATTCCTCCGAGGAAAGCTATGAGAATTGTGCTTGATCTATGAATTACATTGGCACTCTGTGCAAAACATATTCCAATACGCCCTCTAAGCCTTGAGCATCAGCGGAAAGTGGCAAAGGCTATGAATACCCACAGCATTCTAGTGTTTCGCCTAGAGTACCAATTCTTGGATGTGCATTGAAAAATTACTGGTGGTGTGGTGAGGAGGAGTTGCATCGCAAGTGAGAGCTATCGGTAGATCTTTGTTCCGGACCTTCAGGATGCTGCCATCAAACAATCCCGACAGCCGCCTGTCATCGACCACATCTCGAGAGCTTCGAACCCAGTTGGCTTCTTGGACCGCAATGAAGACCTCCATAGCCGCTTTGGCCTCTTTGGCCTCTTTGGCCTCCCTTTCCACTGCCGCGCGCTTCCTACTCCAGATCCCCAACACGCATCTCGTCAACCCCTCCGCTATCCCGTCTACAACACACGCAACACTACAGTCATCGGGACCTCCACTCGATGCATACCTCACCAGGTCAAATACCTTCAACTTCAACAATGTCACCGCGGGAAGCTACCTGGCCACCGTGCATTGCCGCGACTACGCATTCGAGCCGCTGCGGATTGATGTCACGGTGGAGGAGGCTGTGGAGGGTAGCGGGGATAAGGAGTTAATCAAAGCGTGGCAGACTTTCTTGGGCAACGAATGGGACAACAAGGGAGAGAGCAGGGGGGAGGGGGGAAATGGTCTGGTGATCGAGGCAAGACCGCTGGCAGAGAAGTACTTTTACCAGGAAAGACAGGGCTGTAGGTAGCCCGGATTGGAGTAATCTGGACTATTCTTACTAACATTCTATAGTCTCACCACTTTCTTTCCTGAAAAATCCCATGATTCTCATGGCGGTTGTATCCATGGGATTGATATTCGGCATGCCAAAGTTAATGGAGAATAGTATGTCTATGTCCGCTGTCGCAACGAGACAAAAGCTAATAGTGCACAGTGGACCCTGAGATGAAGGAGGAGTTTGAGGAAATGCAAAAGAATGGCGTACTAGGCTCAGGCTCAACCAACACCGCTCAGCAGATACAAAACTTCGATCTCGCGTCGTGGATGGCGGGCAAGACATACCAGGGAAGTCCCAGTGCGCGTGCACCAAGTCCTGCTGCGCAGACAAAGAAGAAATAGATGATGTTTGCAAAGGTTGTTAGAATTGTACAGAGGCCGGCGTCGCAGATTTGTGTATACGCGGCATCAGCTACGAGAGCATGAAATCAACATGGGCAACGGGCCACGTGCCCACCCTAAACCTATAATCGTGAAAACAGCCCCAGAATTTCCCTTCATCCGCTTCTTTCCTTGCAGGCTTCATGGGTACAGCTACAGATACGCCAAAGGTATTTCAGACGGAACATGAACACGTACGACACGTACGCATATTCCCATTGGATACTTTGCTAGTATGCAATGTTCGACGTATTTAATACGAAACCCTGCTCGAAGTCGAACAATTTGATGATTTCAAGCTCTTCCTGCTGTCTTTGGCTCCTCATCCGGAAACCTTATCGTCCGCTGTATCGTCAGCTCAGGCTGCGAAACGACGCCCAATGGTATATCAACATTGCTCTGCTCGCCCCTCGCTACCGACGGCACAGTTGACAGCGGCCGCGACGATGCTCGTGAGTGACTAATCGAGTTGGTACCCGAGGTGATAATCGACCTACCGATACGAACAACGCGCCGAGGAAGTGAGTCGCCTCCGTCGCGTGACCAGCCAGGCCGGCGACGAAGTCTTTGCTCAATGTCCGTCGCCATGTCTTCAGCGCTGTCTTGAATGTGAAATGGCTCTGGGTCTTCTTCGCGCTGAGAAGAAAGCGCTTGGGAGAGGGTGCGGGGAATGAGAAATCCGAGTTTGGCCATTGGAATGCTGAGTCCGTGAACAACCTGGTCGCCGGATGAGCAAGAAGTCATGATCAGAAAATGTCGGGTTTACAAAGACTTACAATAGAGCAGATAGTAAGAAACCAGATGACCACATTCATCACCTCCATGAGATACTTGGCATCCTCTCTGATCTCCCCATTCACCCTAATCTTACGAAGGAAATCCAAACTGACATAAAGGTAGAAGATGGCGCTCACGCCAATGGGCCCGAAGAAGCCGACGTAGAAAGCCTGCCGCTTCTGCTCGATCTGAGGGATCAATTTCCTCATCGCATAAACAATAGGAGGCCGGCGTAACAGGAGAACAAGGATACCAAGGAAGATCAGGCGGTATATCGGGATGATGTTGTTGTGGTAAAACTCAGACCATGGGCAAACGGCGCCGAGCCAAATGAAGATTGTAACATTGAGAAGCATATCAATGGTGGGTTGGAAGGAGTCATCCATTGTTTCGACACGGAACCAGTCACTGCGAAAAAAAAATCAGCTTGATCTCCTTCCGTTCAAGGTTTCAATCTTACTCCCAAGTGAAGGTATTCCCGGCAATGAAGCATGCTAGGACATCATCACTGCCGACCATACCAACAGTACCGACTATGAAAAGCTATAACGTGATGAGCCACACAGAAACATGACATGGAGCGAGAAACTTACTGCGAGCGTGATCGCAAACACCAGAAAGCTTTCTCGATCAACATATTTCCTCTTCTCGGCCCAGTGCAAGAGCTCCTTGGCGATCCACCCAACTGTGGCGCCATAAATCACACTTAGCACAATTGTATACCCCCACGTCTCTCCAAACCACATGCCAACCGCATTCCTCGTCTTATTGTCCTGTCCTAGTCCGCCAAACCCAATATGCTGTATCAGATATAGCGGGAGGAACAAGAACGGGTAGCCCAGACCATCATTCGCCCCCGACTCCGCGACGATGATCTTCTGCAGTTCCTTTGGAATATTCTTGTCTGCAAACTTGCCCTTGACTATAGAATTCGAGAGCACGGGATCTGTGGGCGTGACACATGCGCCCACGGCTAGAGCATGCAGGAAGCTGATATGCGGGACAAATGCAAAGACCAGTAGACTCGTCACAAGCCACATGACGGTCATGCCCGGGCCGAGCAAGAGAGCGAGACTCTTCCATTCTGTCTTGAGATACTTGGAGGGAAGCTGCACGCCTGCCAGTACGAGTTGGACACCGAGGACCAACCGGGTAAAATAAAGGGTAATAGTTTCGACGATTTCTGGATCCTGGAGAGCGTATTCCTCTGGCTTGAGGAGGTTGGTAGCATGAGGCCCGAAGATGATGCCTGCGAAGAGAGAAATGACTAGTTGGGAATTAGCATTGGCGCGCGTGATGGAGCCAACGGGTGCACATCGTACGAGCCTCTGAGAGGTAGAAGTGTTCCTTCAGTAAGTAGGAGACGAGACCAAACAAAGTGATGAACCCCCCCAAGGTCGCGCAGACAATGTTGAAGTTAGTGAGTGCCAAGGTAGGCATGGTCCGATGTTGGGAAATCGCTTATCTTCGTCGAAGCTTGAGTGTCGCAAACCTCAATCCGGGGTTCAATATGCCTGAAGCACCACCAGGACGGAGGAACCAATGGTTCGGCTGTTGGCACGTAAGCAAAAACAAGGGAATTGGGCTTTTTCTATACATGCAGATTATTAGACGATAAGGGCAATGAAAGAGGACGTGGATTGCGATAGTGATGCAAACCAAAAGGAAAGTGGGTTGGACTGGACTAGCTGTCTCAGGGGTAGCGCCACGTCTACGTGGAATCAACGCTCCCTTGAAGATAACTCAGTGACTAAGGCTTACAGAGGATATGTGTAGTTCCATCCAGCAATCCATCAATTGCTAGAGTACTGCCATCCTTTGGGACATGGTACTGCGGTGGAGCCCGACAGTTCGACAGTTCGACACCGACATCTTCGATCTCTGGGAAGTAGCCTTCGCAAGGGGCAAACGATTATGTGCTACATTAGACACGGGTTGGGACAATTTGCGGTACTTTTCTCATGCACTCTGATTCTTCAAACTCGCGGGAATAAGACTAATAAATCCTCTCGCTGATCTATGTACAATCAAGCTGTGCAGTCGACACTCTCGAGTATTTAGATTGATGAGTTCAGCTTCATACATTCGCTGCCACTGCCTTTTGAGGTCCATAGCCTACTTGGGGATCTGGGTATCCAGGAGCCATGAAGTTGGTTTGAGGGTTCTTCTGTGCCTTGGCCGCGGAGCAACGAGCCATGGTCGGTGAGCTGTACATGGGTTAGTGACGAGAATAGTATTGCATAGAATACGGCTACCACTTACTTTCTGGAAATAGAGTCTGTAAAGTAAAAGTCCTCAATCGGCTTCTTGAGCGGCGCACCAGACGCCTGCGCACCCTTGTTTTGATCAACAAGTTGCACCTTGCTTAAGCTCGCCACAGATGTGCTTTCAACAGTATCGTATCTCCGAAGAGCAGGCGATATCTCCTCCATACGGTCTCGTAGTTGCTCAACATCATCATATGGCAGCTCGGCACCAAGGTACTCTGATGCTGCTCGAATAATTTTCCAGTCCTCTCTTGAGGCGCCTGGCAGACCGACAGCTGCGCGGGTCATTTGTACGCGGCCTTCCGTGTTGACATAAGTAACCGACTTTTCAGTATAAGCAGCGCCGGGCAGCACAACATCAGCGAGTTGTGCACCTCGGTCACCGTGATGACCCTGGTAGACGACAAAGGCATCCTTGGGCAGTTCTGCCTCACTGACTTCGTCAGCTCCGAGCAGCCATACGAATTTGGGCTTGGTTTGGGCGACCTCGGGAGAGGGAACTGTGAAGCCGACTTCGTAGGCGCCAGTGCGGGAAGCTGCTCGCTGCAGGATGTTGTAGCCGTTCCACTGCTCAGTCAGAAAACTGGCCTTGTTCTTTTCGACGAAGGCGCCGATCAGCTCGAAGAAGGATTTAGCATCAGCGTGCTCGGCAACGGCGCTGCCAACAATAATCATTGGCTGTTTCGCCGCCGCTAGCTTCTTCCCAAAGTCCCCAGACAATACGGTCTTCAAGTCTGTGGCGCTGCCTCCCAGCTTCTCGTACTCAAATGTGCTCTCAAAGTCTTCACCAACAAGACCGATCTGTACGTCTGATCGAAGCCATGACTTCCGGATGCGAGCGTTGAGAACAGCAGCCTCGTGTCGGGGATTGGTGCCAATGAGGAGAATAGCATCCGCCTCCTCCACGCCATAGATTCTGGAGTTGAAAGCGTAGTTGGACCGGACGTCGATTCCGTGTGCGATGGGTTGGCTGCCGCCAGGTTGGTCAAGACCCAAATTCTCCGAGCCGAGCTTGTTGGCAAGATCTTTCATGGCGACAAGAGCCTCTGTTTCGACAAGGTGGCCAGCTATGACTTTGAATTCATTGCCCTTGGGCGCAAGTCTCTTGTACGCGTTGCCAATCTCTACAAGAGCCTGCTCCCAACTCGCGGGTTGGAATTGCTCATTGGCACGGATCAGAGGGTTTACTAGACGCTGTGTGCTGAGGGCATCGCAAGCAAATCGTGTCTTATCGTTGATCCATTCCTCGTTGATGTCGTCGTTTAGGCGTGGAATGACCCTCATGACCTGCATGCCCCGGGAGTCGACGCGGATGTTTGAGCCCAAAGCATCAAGTACATCGACGGTCTCGGTTTTGTACAGCTCCCAGGGCCGGGCCTTGAAGGCATACGGCTTAGAGACGAGCGCACCGACGGGGCAGAGGTCGATGACGTTACCGGAGAGTTCGGTGTCGAGGGCGGTTTCGAGGTAGGTGCCAATTTCGAGGCCGTTGCCACGGCCAAAGGAGCCCATTTCGGGGGCGCCGGCAATATCATTGGAGAAGCGGACGCAGCGGGTGCAGTGGATGCAGCGGTTCATGGACGTCTGTAGCGGGTCAGACGCGGTTTGGCGTGATGCTGGAACGGACTCTACCTTGATGAGCGGCCCGATGTTCTTGTCCTCGACGGCGCGCTTGCCGCCAATCTCGTGGAAGCGGCCGCGGTCAGCGCCGTAGCGCATCGACTGGTCCTGGAGATCGCACTCGCCACCCTGGTCACAGATGGGGCAGTCGAGAGGGTGGTTGGCGAGCAGGAACTCCATGACGCCCTCGCGGGCCTTGTGAACGAGGGGCGAGTTGGTCTTGACCACCATGCCCGGCTGGACGGGCCAGGCACACGACGCCACAGGCTTGGGCGCGCGCTCGACCTCGACCAGGCACATGCGGCAGCTGCCCGCAATCATCAGCTTCTCGTGGTAGCAGTAGCGCGGGATCGTCACGCCGGCCTTTTCGCAGGCCTGGATGAGGGCGGCGCCGGCTGGGGAGGGACGTAGTTAGCAGCGTGCAGGCAGGCCAGGCGGCCAGGCAGCTCGGGGCGCGTACCTTCGATCGAGACCTTCTGTCCGTCTGCACAGCGTGTCAGCAGCCGTCGCGGCCCGCAGTCGAGGCGGGTGGCACCAACCTATGGTGAGTTCGACGTCTGCAGGCCGGGCGGCCGAGGCAGCAAAGGCCCGGCTGCCCTGGCAGGCTGCGCGCACGGCAGGCCTCCGCAGCGACCGGATCAAGGGGTGCCGCAGCATGGTGAGGCTCGGGACAAGGGCAATGGGCGTGGAGCGCTGCCGTCGTCGCCCTCGACGTGCCCCGAGGCGTGCGCCGTTTCTTGGCACGCCCGGGCCCTGGCGAATCATCCGCGCCGTGATTGGCCGCCTGGTCTGAGCGCCGCCGTGCCGCCCAAAATTCTCGCTCTGCAGCTTCGTTCGCCTTCTCTTCTTCACTCATTACGGGCACAATTTATTGTAGGAGAGGTTGGCCCCCCACCGTCCTGTCCTCTAGTACGTGTCCCAGACCACGGCCAGCCGTGCGAGGTAGCTGGAGCAGATGAGGGCCACTGATGACATCTCGTTCCTTACCAACGTCGCTACATCCCCTCCCGCTTCTTTTTGGTCGTCGTCGTCTCACGGCTCCTGGCCTTGCAAGCATCACCACGTACAAGCAAGCTTCACATTACGACACCCGAGCCGCTTGGGGTGCGTGACGGGTTCAATTGCTTTTTTGTCTCTAGCTACTCGATTCGATTCTGCCCTACACGCCCCATCGCCTGCGCAGAGCGGCATATCCATGTCTATTGCAGGGCATAGCCCGCCACCGTCCTAAGGTCTAATGCTGGACACAACCTCAAACAAGGAGCCTGGTCCCGTGGGATGTCTCTCCAAACGCCGTGCCGCGAGAACGTAAAAATAGCTGGCTGCTCC
>Ga0182211_1000609_pt1 | contig 11109 bp, 9 predicted proteins | sample G5R1MG_20_FD_129660 | JGI IMG/M metagenome (GOLD analysis project Ga0182211, IMG submission 129660) | Switchgrass phyllosphere microbial communities from Michigan, USA - G5R2_MAIN_03OCT2016_LD1 MG | ecosystem: Host-associated > Plants > Phyllosphere > Phylloplane/Leaf | place: USA: Michigan... | reverse complement strand
AGGGAGGTCGACGGCGCAGACACTGATCAGTACCCAGGCTTACGACATAATGAAGCGTGGCCTGGGCATGACCAACAAAGAGATGGGCGATGTCTTCGCTCAATGGAACACTGGTGTCCTCGACTCCTTCTTGATCGAGATCACCCGTGACATTATGTACAAGAACGATGACGATGGCACCGCCATCGTTGAGAAGATCATGGACTCTGCTGGCCAGAAGGGCACTGGAAAGTGGACTGCAATCAATGCACTCGATCTCGGCATGCCCGTGACCCTCATTGGGGAGGCTGTCTTTGCTCGTTGCTTGAGCTCTCTCAAGCAGGAGCGTGGCCGCGCTGCCGGACTACTGGATGGGCCAAGCCCCAGCTTCACTGGTGATCGTCAAGCTTTCATTGACAACCTTGAGCAAGCTCTCTACGCCTCCAAGATCATCTCTTATGCTCAAGGGTTCATGCTGATCCAGAATGCTGCCAAGGAGTACAACTGGAAGCTCAACAAGCCGGAGATTGCACTCATGTGGCGCGGCGGCTGTATTATTCGATCGGTTTTCCTCAAGGACATCACCAAGGCGTAAGATACGCAACCGAAGATCTACAATTTGGACTGACAACTCGTTAGATACCGTGCCAATCCCGACCTCGAGAACCTCCTCTTTGACGACTTCTTCAACAAGGCAATCCACAAGGCACAGTCAGGTTGGAGAGAGTAAGTATCCCATAAGACACACAACATTTCACACTGACTCTTTGCCAGTGTCGTCTCCAAGGGCGCACTCTGGGGCATCCCCACGCCTGCCTTCAGTACCGCTCTCAGCTTCTACGATGGATACCGTACCAAAGACCTGCCTGCCAACCTACTACAGGCACAGCGTGACTACTTTGGCGCGCACACATTCAGGGTCAAGCCAGAATACGCCAACGAGGCATATAAAGAAGGCCAGGACATCCATGTTAACTGGACCGGAAGGGGTGGAAACATCTCTGCTTCTGTACGTCCCTTGTATGCGCGAAGAGGCGTCCCAAGCTAATCAATTCACAGACCTACAATGCTTAGATGGAAGGATAGACCGACCGTGCATGGCCACCTACCACGTGTTCCAGAAAAGAGACACATGTAGTAAGATAATTATATCCATACTAGAATCTGTGTCCATTGGTTGCTTGCCTTGCTTGCCAATATGTTGTTTGGTGAGGCCAAGCTCATCCTTGGATTTGTTCGAGGATGTCGCCAAGACAGATGTGTGGGGAGTACGTGCGACGGCCCCTAGGCCTGGCCCCCTCCGAGTGCGCATGAATACTAAGCCGTGAACTAATGAGCGTTGTGAAGCCAAGCATGCACGACCGGCACATGCGGGTGTTGACAGCCTTGAAGTAGATCTAGTAAGGTAGCAGCAAGCGCCTAGATAGGTACAAGTCTTGGCGTGGTCGGCAACGCATCACTTTCACACGGCCTGCTACCCTCCCATCCACCCCAGCCCCTTGCCGTGCTCGCGCTCATATTCCTCGCTGGGTTGCGAGCACTTATTCGTATTTTCTTCGTGTCGTTCCTTTTGCATTGCGCCTTCCCTGCTTGTATGAGTGTCCGGCGTTAGGCCTACGGGAGGCTTTGGAGCGCATCAAGGTTGGTGCAGATAAGGACAAGAAACCACTGGGAACGGCGGTCGATACAGAAGAGAGGCATAGCCAAGCAACCATATCTACCTGAACTGTTGCTATGGCCGACGCTAAACGCAACAGCGTTGCGGGCAGAATTGCTACTCCAAATTTGAAGGCCGGCGCTGGCATGAACAAGGACATAATTAGTCCAGACTCGGTACTCTACAAGGCAATTGGGGCGCGGTAGGATAGCCCCCCACTCAGTCTACTCGAAGGAACGGGCAGCCGCCATTCTCCTACACCCGGCTAACTCTCAACAGCATTCGAATTACGTGCGCTCCCCATAATAATACGCTCGAGGGCACTCTGTTCACCGCGTGCGACGCGACTCATTCCCTTGCAATCAATACGGCGCCTGCTCCTCCGAATCCTTCAGCGTCTCTCTCCGGCCAAGCGGGCGACTACCACATCATTCCCTTCGCACACTTGGTGTCTTTTGATATTCTCAGTCCCGCAGAGCGACCTCCAGAGGCATTGACGGGATTTGCTGGAGCGCAGCCTGCCATTTCGAAAGTAGACCTTGCCGCAGGCCGTGCACGCGAGGAGCAGACGATTCGTGAGATGAAGAAGAAGGATGCTCAGAAGGGAAGGGGTGTTAGCCGAGAAGCGCAAGAGCTGTTCGATGCCATCTCAAGAACGTGCGTATTTGTAAACCTGTCCCAAAACTCCACGTGGCCGGGAATTGACGTGTGCCAGACTCCCCACGCGCTGGGTAGACACCCAAATCATCGTCAGCGACTCCGTCCTCATCCAGGCCCCGTATACCCTCGAGAATATCAAAGCACCTGCCGACAAAGCGCAGGCAGAAAACCACGTTCGCAAGGTTGTGGAGCATTACTACCAAAGGAAGAAAGGCGCTTCAATAGCAGGAGCTGCTCGTGCTCCCGTCGCAATTCCGATTGCACCGAGGAAAGGGGGCTAGAGAATTTGAGAGAATTCTTATCCATTTCCTGTTCGCAATAAAATGGTCTCTCGATAAGGGAAGGGGGGAAAAGACTTGGGACATTTAGAAAAGATGTTCAGCTCTCCTAGGAGGCTCTCCACCAATAAGGGCAAATATCGGAAAAGGAACTACCGAGCGTTGCCACAGACAAAGACGGTTATCCCAAATTTGTGTAATGTAAATCATAAGTCCAGACCAAGAAGATATGGTCTCGAGTCCAATATAACCACATGATTCTGGGGGAGAATGGTAGATTTCTCCGTGCGGTGTTGCTGCCGAACCAGGCTATCAATCTGTTGCCTTTGATAACGAATGTGCCTTGTGAGTTCTCTCTCTTCGCATTGCGGGAGATGAGGGAGCGAGTGGGAGAGTTTGGCGCACACGGGGTTGGTGCTTTGGGTGGGTATTGCAAGGAACACCAATCATTGATATGCCATGATTCTTCCAAGGCGCGAAGAGAAGAACCAGCACTCGGGTTAGTGGAGCGTTTTACTGATTCTCTACCTTTTCAGTGCAGACGGCCAAAGCCAGCTAGGACAAGCAGATGGATTGCAGAAATAAAGCGTAGGCACACGTGCTTAACATGAAGGATATCATGCAGTTCCCTAACTTCTAGAAAAGGAGAGGTTGAGCCGTGGTATACATGGCCGTCATCACTTCCACTCCACAGCCCAAGTGACTTCCCCCTTCCTAAACGGTACAACCTGCAGATGCTCACCCTCCTTGTGCAAGACGTCCACAATCCTCGCGCCTGCTTTCCGCAAAACGACACGCTCTTGCTTGGGCGCTTCAACTTGGTAAAAGGCGCGTCCCCACTTGCCGAAGAATCCCTCGAGGACCTCTTGACTGACTTGCTCGTCCTGGATAACACCCCTTGCCACGCCCTTCTCCAGCGCATCAAGAACGTAGCCGAGCGCATATGTCTGCGTAAAGACACCCGCGGCAACTTTATCCTCGCCGCGCTTCTTGTCGCGACTGTGGGGTGCAGAGTCGGTGCCTAGGAAGAACCGGCCGTTGCTGTTGACGACGGCTTGGATGAGAGCGTCGCGGTCGGAGGGAGTCTTGGCAACGGGCTTGCAGAAACAGAAAGGGTCGCCGGCCCAGTCGTCGATGACGAGTGAGAGATGATGCGCGGTGATTGTACCCGCGACTGTAGGGCCGCACGCGCGCACTGCGTCCAGGGCGGCGGCGGTGCTGCAGTGCTCAAGGATGATGCGGAGGTTAGGAAAACTCTCGTGCAGGGACTTCAGTGTTGGGAGAAATGCGGGCTCGGCGTTGAGAATGGTGATGGCGCTCTTGTCGTGGGTTGACGAGGCGGGTGCGTGGGAAGGGGTCGAGGGCACTTCTCCGTGGAGATTGAGGATCATGTTCTGTTTCTCCATCTCGGCAAAGACAGGGTAAAACGTCTTGTAATCGAGAACCCCGGAAGAAGAGTTCTAGTGGGGTTTAGTTTGGAATTGGTATGCACGTCAAGTCCTTGGGAACTAACAGTGGTCACACCAGCCGGATAAGACTTGACGCCAGTGATGCCCGCTTTCTTTGCCTCGCGAATGACCTCGGGCGTGATGGATTCATGAAGGTACAGAGACATGAGACAATCCACATTTGGCTCGATAGCTCGTAGCCGGTCGCGGTACTCCAGACATTGCTGCACAGTGGTGACAGGCGGAACAAGGTTGGGCTAGTGAGCAAAAATCAGTGTATGCCATCAACGATGGCCATTCAAAACAGCAGAGACATTGAAATCGCACTGGAATATTGTAAGAGTGACGATTGGGCTTACCATAACATACACCTGATTCACACCACCTTGACGGATCGTGGGTGTGACAAGCTGCGACATCTCACCGTCCCGAAGATGCACATGGGCGTCGAATGCCGCCGGCAATTCAATCTCTTCAAGTTGGGTGAAAGCCATGGCTGCAACAGTTACACGACTCGTTGGTTGTGTTGCTAGACAGAATTTTGAGGTTGCATTACCTAAAACGGGCGGCATCGGGTCGAGAATGGGTTGTGATCGCGCTAAACCAGAACAGGACATGATCCCATAGGTATACGGCAAGAAACGTCAACAAGCATGAAGAGGAGTATTATTATAGCAGTTGGGTCTAGTTAAAGTATTGTCCACACAGGCTTAATTTGTGTGAACACCCTTCATGTAAAATCAGCCGTATGAGCCAGTTCCTTGAATCTGCCGTCGTCGTTCTAGCTCTGGTCTCTTGTTCCAGTTGACTGGTGCGAATTCGATTGCATGGCCTGAATGGCGTGTCTGGCGAGTGCTCACTGATGACAGCGAGGTTGCACGAGTCTCTGGGTTACTGGTAGAAGTTGTAGACTTGCCTGTTAGGACAGAAGACGAGCGTGTGCTGGCGATTATCTTCGTTCTTTTGCTGAAACTCCTGTTTTCAACCTTGGCTGATTTGAGCTCTTCTTCTTTGGCTTTAGTAACTTCGCACTCCCGTCGCCGTTTTGAACGAAAAATTTTGCTGTTAGACTGACAGAATGATGTGGTAGTCGATACCGGATGAATGTTTCTTGTCACTGTCTGTCTTGTCGACTGCTCATAGAAAACAGGCTCTGGTTGTTTTGGAGCAGGGTGGTGTCTTTTTCTACGCATTTCCCTAGAGCTTTTCGCATAGCCATTTGGCGGCGTGATTGAATGCATCAACTCTTGCCCATATGGACCATCTTTCTGCGGGCATTGTACGGAAATGATGGAGCCTGTGACATCTGTCAAATAGCCATCTTCGTCGTCCCAGTTTTCTACATTTTTCAAACGACTCTCGTTTGATTCCACATTAATTTCCATCGTGGAGGCGACTGGACTCTGATCTAAAGCTTGACACAGAGCTAGTCCGAAGGCCAACGAAACCATACGATCGACACCATTACCAATAATCTCATATTGCTGAGCAAGCGTCCCAATAATTGGCTCATTGTCTGGATAATTCTGTGCACGTCGAGCCTCCATAATACTAATGGGGCGATCTTGAGCCCAATGGAGAGTGGCGCCATTACGGGCATCCGCGATACGAAGTGTTGTTGTGATGCAAGGTATGAGCCCAGCTTCCTTGATTCGTGTATAAGATCTACCAGTCTCATTTCTTTTCAACTGAAGCATTGGCGGAATAAGACCTAACTGGATTGCTTGGGCATAGCCACAGCCAGGAGGGCTCTTGGGTATGCGTTGCAGGAGCGACCTATACATAACAGTTGGGAGAGATGATAGACGGTGATCGGGAAACGAGATGCAGATTTGAGTGTTTCCAGTGCCGATGTCTGCTAGGTCTGAAGTAACATCCTTGGCAGACGGTGATCTGAATGGGGTTGGGTAGAATTCGCGTTCACTAAGACGCTCGCCATTAGGCAATTTTCCGAGAGATTTATTGCTTATCATAGAAGGCTTCCTGTGTGTATGCCATGGCCGGGAGACTAGCGTTAGGCCTGGAGCGGCAATGCTGATGAGTATACGAGAGCGTTGCTGAGCACTTCCATAACTCCAAGCATCCATAATGTACTGGTTGACTTGATATCCCATAGACACAAGGCAAGACACAACATTTGCGAGTACATTCTCATCCTCGAATCCGATCCGGGTAGACGACATGTTGACTACGTTCTCTAAGACGCCGTAAAGCGGACGATACAGGTCAACGAAGGAGCAGAATGTGCTTATGTGGGAAGCATTGCGCAACGAGGCCTGACTGAGAATATTCTGTTGAAGCGATGAGAAGCCTTTAATTTTTGTTAGCGTGTCCTTCAATCCGGAATAATTCGGTAGAAAGACAGACATACCAGGGCATGGAGATCCAGCAGCGAGGAATTCCACCTCGCCAACTGTTGCAATGAAGTCTGGGTTTTCGCCTAGGAGTGCTGCCTTAAGGAAGTCATCAACCGAGCCGCAGTACAGTCTTATAGAAGGGTTTCTGGCGTTTGCTTTCTGTGTGTGGATGGCGTGGGGGCTGAAGTCCACCGCGGTGTGGAATTCAACAGCACCGCCTTCCTCGATACCTCGATCGAGAGACCCGCCTCCACTGAAGATACTGAGACCTTTAAGTATCCTCGTTTGCGAATAGGAATCTGGTGCTTCGCGAAAACATTTTCCAGGATGTGTCAAAAACATTAGTTGAGCGCCTTCAGCCTCCGCGAGGCTCATCGATACGAACCAGCGATCACCAGCACCCCCACGATTGTATGGCGACGGGAGCGTTATAAGCTGATGCCTTTGTATAAATTTGACAAAACATCTGCGTTGTATACGAGATGCATGTACCGCTACGTATTGGTCAGTCAAGACTAGCTCGTTAGGTGCGACATGCGTTCGTTGTGCTTCAGCCGCGAGATCAGCGCAATCGCGGCCTAGACGTAGGAACTTCCGCACGGTGACCTCTTTCGACGAGTCATCAGTGGCCCATATAATAGCAGGGTCCAAGACTTTTCGACCCTGAACCGTTCTTGTAATGTAAACAGTGTCTCCACGGCGATGTTCTTTAGATAGGGCGCCGTTCGCTTTCGTGCACATGCACTTTTTGTGCTCCTTCTTGAATGTAACAAATACACTGTCGCGTGTGATATATGTTTGGCGGATGAATAAATTCGACCGAGGCATATTCCTGGGCGACCATTGGACATTATGTTTGCCGGCTACGTCTGTGGATAACAGCATGCCTTGGTCGCAATTGCAATGATCGGAAAAGAATAACTCATTTTGGAAAGGGTATTTTGACTTGAAAATGTTGGTATCGTATGGTCGATAAAGCCAAATGACTAACAGCTGTTGAACGCCGTGCTTGCGGGCCTTGATGTCGTGCACATAGGCAAGCCATTGTCCTTCGGAATTGCGCCAAATTTTGCGGTCTTGCTTTTCCGGTTCTAGTGCAACCACATCGCCAACCATGACAGGTGAGTCTCGATAGAGCTGCAATGCTGGATCTTTCCAATGAGATATTTTCATGGGAGTTTCCATGAATCCTAGCTTGCGTTTCCGCAGTTCTTGCCTGCGTGCAACGTCCCCAGATGGACTAAATCCTTGAATATTCCGTCTAAAGTACATGCTCTGGAAGGCTTCACAGACATCATGTGTAGCAAGTGTTTTTTGGACAACTTGTGGTTGCGCTTTAACACTGGTCATGCCTTTAGCCATACACTCACCCCACAGCGTATGGCTTAGCAGATGATGAGAAGTTGAGAGGTTGAAAGCCTGGTTGTAAATGTAGTCGATGTAGGCGTGCACACCAACCCGGAAGTCGAGCTGGTTCCTGAACGCAAGGTGCCATGCTTGAAAGCTTTTATCTTTGGCAAAACGCGGAAGTAACCAGCGCGCGAAGTCTCCACGAAAACTTCTAAGAGTCACCGAACGTGCAGGTTGTGTTTCCAAGTAGTCGATAACGTGTTTCCCTAATTGCGCTATCCATAGGAAGGTATTGTGAAACCTGCGGTAGTTGGCCGATGGTCGCCTCAGTGTGTACCATATATCGTTTATGTCATCCTGGCTCGCGAGTTCTGACCGTAGGTACGGGGTGATACCAGGTTGTTCATCATCGCCGTAGCCTTCAATCGAAACGTCGTACAAATCGACTCCTTGCACATAAAGCCTGGCATTGCCAACACAAAGATAGCCATCAAAACATAGCTTCTTGGGCGTGGGAACTTCGTGTTGGTGCAAGCCTATCAGCTCCGACTTTCGTGCGCTATGGGCAACCGGCGACCGATATATCTCGAAGTCATCTAGATCCACGTAGAATGGCGCCTTTGTCGGATTGTGTCTGTCATAGCGGGGTATAGAGTTGGAGGTCTCGTTGCGCGCAGCCTGGTCCACATCAGCTCACCTCGGCCACATTGGGCGTCTGGTTTTACTTACTTTCAAGCACTTGAGCGCTTCGTATTCTGGGATGATTGGTGCTGGAGGATACCAATTGACGGAATGCGAGCGTGCGAAGTCTCGCAAGGGGGAATCGATCAGGACTTTAGGCTGTTGTGTCTCGGTGAATTGTACCGCTAATCTCGACATGTCGCAGGAGCGCCGCGAAGGCGGGCGATTCTCTTCGGCCGGTGAATGGGTATAAAAGATGCACCGGTCTGCGGAGACTGGGCAACTAGGTAGTCATTTCATACAAACGCCGGGTCAATTGAACAGTGAGCGAGATAAGAGTGCAATTAGCGAGGCGTGACCCGGCGATGGTCTCTCAGCTCTTGCGACTGCTCGAACTTGGGAATAGAGTCGCGTGCGCTATGCGTACACAAACGCACGAAGAGCAAAGAGGTGTTTTACGTATGGTTTGCTAGGCCGGCTGTGCGTCAGCAATGAAAGATACAGGAGAGGTGTTTGGCTGGCGGAGGCGATGCGGCGTTTGTTGGTGTCCGTTGAAGGTGAGAGGAAACCAAGGAAGGTAGCCTCGCCCCGGGCGGAGCATATCGCGACCAAGGGAATTCCCTTGTGTTAGCTGGGTACATGATATAAGGGAACCGGGTAGGGCCAGATGATAGAAAAAAAAATCGGGTTGTGTGAGCAATATGATGCATGCAATCTGCAGCAAGCCATCATGCATGATCATGCTGGTGGCGGCTCCATGCATGGTGGCTGGGGGGCGATGTGAAGTCAACTTCATTAGCGAATATCGCGATACTTTGCAATCTTGCCGTGTGATGGGTAAGAGCGAATTCTATCCGATCTTGGTAGAAAATGTTCAAGGACCTCCTATATTCAATCAAGTCATTATGATATACGTATCTACTAAGCCAATATTCCGCCAAATAGAAGCAGATTCCACTGAGAACAAAGCCTTGCACATCCAAAGTGAATGTCTTACCCACCCTAGCTACACCGCGAACGTCTACCGAAGCATGTTACGCTGTAGCGCACACGATGCGGCTTTTTCTGTCGTGCATCCTGCTCCTTGGTCCAGACGTGATTGGGATGTCGACCACTTCTAATTCTGTGGGGCATAATCCCATATATGGCTGGAATCCCACGATTCCGTCTCTTCCTTCCTCAGCTTGGGGTCATTGCCCCTCTTCTTCGCGTCTTCGCGGAGACGGTCCAGGTCCTCGTCCATCTCGGCCACACGCTTGTGCAGCGCCTTGCGGTCGCGAACTTCGTCTTCGGTAAACTTCGGCTCCTTGCCGTCCTTCTTGGCTTCATCCTCTCGCTTCTGGTAGGCCTCGAGTTTCTCGTTTTTGCTATTACGTTCATCCTGCATTTTGAAAAAGTCTGCATATTTCTCGCGGCCGCCGAAGCAGATGCCGTAGCCGTCACAATAGCAGGTATTCATGGCGGGGCAGTAGACTTCATGGCCTGTGAAGATGTAGTGCCAGATGTATTCAAAGATTCGGCCCGAGAACTGGTCGTCCATGCCCGTGGCGAGCAGCCACTTCCGATAGTGAATGAAGCGTTCAATAGGCACCTCTTGGATGCGCTGGCGGGATGCGGCAAACTGGGCACAGCATATGCCGGAGAGGGAGGTTGGAACAGGGGCGCCCGGGTGGATCTCCTCCCAGACGTTACGGCGCCAGTGAATTTCCTCGGGCTTGTGGTAGAAGTCGAAGTCGCCGCCGGGGCGGTCCATGTGGATCCAGTCGGGGCAGCCGGGGTCGTGGTGGCAGCGCACATTCATGTAGCCCATACGGGCAACGCGCTCGTGGTTGAGGCGTTTGATCATGGTGGCAGCGTCGAGGCCGAGCAGCATGTTGTTGTGCCAGGCATGGCGGTGGGCATGCATGAAGATGGTTGTGTCGGCGAGGTCATGGTAGTGGTCGATGAGGTAGCTGAGATAGACCTGAGGGCCCAGTTAGTTGGCATGGGGCGGGCAATGAGGCAACAGACGCACCATGGCCTCGCGGCCCTTGTTCTTGGGGATCTTGTGCTCGGCATGGGGGTTGTCGACCTCGTAGACGACCAGGGGCGCGTCGGGCAGCTCGCGCGCCATCCAGGTTATGTCCTCATCCTTGGTCTTGGGTATCACAATCTTGTACGTGTAGTTGCTTCCTGGTGGCTTGGGCTGGCCGTCGCTGAAGCCCAGCGGCAGCCCAAAGTCGAGCGGGTCGCCGCGCACTGAGGGCGGGCGCGGGCGAGGCGTAGCCTTGGGGCTGACGTGCCATAGCGATGCGGCGGGGCTGGGGCCGGGTACGCCAAGCAGGTACCACCACAGCAGGCACAGGGCAACGCCCGCAGAGACAAGAGGCAGCAGGCGGGGAGGGCCGCTCAACATCGTGGCGGATGGGGGAGGCGAGTGGTCGGGAGGCGCCGCATGTGGGCTGGTGCAAGAGGCCGGATGCAGCCAGTGAAGTGCGTGCTGCCTACGCCCAGGGGACACGTACGCCTGCCTGTGTGTGTCACATGACCATTGGCTGCTCTCCCATGCAGAAAAGGCACGATCAGGGAGACAATAGCAGTGGGGTGGACGACAACAAGACTCACGTCTTTTCTTATCGTGTGGGCATGTTATCTGTCCATGGGATTAGCGTCGCTAGTACTCGTATTCGGTAGCGCTAGCAGGGGTCACTAGTGCGGTT
>Ga0182211_1000608_pt1 | contig 11112 bp, 4 predicted proteins | sample G5R1MG_20_FD_129660 | JGI IMG/M metagenome (GOLD analysis project Ga0182211, IMG submission 129660) | Switchgrass phyllosphere microbial communities from Michigan, USA - G5R2_MAIN_03OCT2016_LD1 MG | ecosystem: Host-associated > Plants > Phyllosphere > Phylloplane/Leaf | place: USA: Michigan... | reverse complement strand
CACCTACTCGGGCCTCTTCCTCGTCACCATCAACCCCTACTGCCCCCTCCCCATCTACTCGCGTGACTACATCAACATGTACCGTGGCCGCAGCCGCGACGAGACCAAGCCACACATCTTCGCCATGGCCGACCAGGCTTTCCGCAGTCTCGTCGACGAAGGTACCAACCAGAGCATCCTGGTCACGTGCGTCGCTCCCGGCTAGATTGCACGTACCATGCTGACACCATCCAGGGGCGAGTCCGGTGCCGGAAAGACGGAGAACACCAAAAAGGTCATTCAATACCTGGCCGCCGTTGCAAACTCGGAGACGCCACGCCCAAAGTCGGGGGGCCGCCATCTGTCCAACCTGTCCGAGCAGATACTACGCGCCAACCCCATTCTCGAAGCCTTCGGCAACGCCCAAACGGTACGGAATAATAATTCTTCTCGTTTCGGAAAGTTCATCAGGATCGAATTCTCGCGCAATGGCCACATTGCGGGCGCATACATTGACTGGTACTTGCTGGAAAAGTCCAGGGTGGTGCGAATCAACGCAAACGAGCGTAACTACCACATCTTCTACCAGCTGCTCCGCGGAGCAGACCCTACCATGAAGCGAGATTTCTTCCTCGACGGTAAGGATACCGAAGACTTTGACTACACCAAGCATGGCAACGACGTCATCTCCGGTGTATCGGACCAGGACGAGTGGAACGCACTGATTGAAGCCCTGCATATCATGGGCTTCACCGACAAGGAACAGGTCTCCATTCTGAAGACAGTCGCCGCCGTGTTACATCTAGGCAACATCCGAGCCATCAAGGAGAGTCGCCGCGCGGACCAAGCGTCACTGGATCAGCCAGCGGAGCAACAGGCTCGCATTGTCGCCCAACTCCTCGGAATCGCTACCGATGATTTCCTCAAAGCGCTCCTGCATCCTCGCGTAAAGGCTGGTCGAGAGTGGGTCGAAAAGGTCCAGACACCGGAACAAGTCAATCTCGCAATCGATGCGCTTGCAAAGGGCATTTATGAGCGTGGCTTTGGCGATCTTGTCGACCGCATTAATCGCCAGCTGGACCAAACCGGCGCCGGTGGAGACGATGCCCATTTTATTGGGGTGCTTGATATTGCCGGGTTCGAAATCTTTGATGAGAATAGCTTTGAACAGCTTTGCATCAACTACACAAACGAGAAGCTGCAACAATTCTTCAACCACCACATGTTTGTCTTGGAGCAAGAGGAGTATGCTAGGGAACAGATTGAATGGAAGTTCATAGACTTTGGCCGCGATTTGCAGCCGACTATTGACCTGATCGAACTACCCAACCCTATCGGTATTTTCTCATGCTTGGACGAAGACAGTGTGATGCCCAAGGCTACCGACAAGACGTTTACCGAAAAGCTCCACTCGTTATGGGATCGCAAGAGCACCAAATACAAGCGGTCGCTTCTTACCCAGGGCTTTGTTCTTACGCATTATGCTGCTGAAGTCGAGTATTCTACAGAGGGCTGGCTCGAAAAGAACAAGGATCCGCTCAACGACAATGTCACACGCCTGCTATCTGCGTCATCAGATAAACAGATAGCGGCGCTATTCGCAGATTGTGCCGACGTGGACGACGAAGCGGGTGGAGCGCGCAGTCGGGTCAAGAAGGGTCTATTCCGAACGGTTGCCCAACGCCACAAGGAGCAGCTTTCGACACTGATGAGCCAACTGCACTCAACGCATCCGCACTTTGTCCGGTGCATCCTGCCAAATCACAAGAAGCGACCGAAACAGTTCAGTGCTCCGCTCGTCCTGGACCAGCTTCGATGTAACGGTGTATTGGAGGGCATCCGCATTGCTCGCACTGGTTTTCCCAACCGACTGAACTTCGTCGAATTTCGGCAACGATATGAAGTTTTGTTATGCAGGGATCTTCCAAAGGGCTATCTTGAAGGTCAGGTTGCAGCTAAGATGATCTTGGAGAAGCTCAGTCTCGATCGAGCGCTCTACCGCGTCGGTATCACCAAGGTCTTTTTCCGAGCTGGTGTGCTTGCCGAACTGGAAGACCAAAGAGACACCCTCATCCGCGACATCATGATCCGGTTCCAATCTGCAGCCCGAGGATTTGTTCAACGACGCATCGCACACAAACGACTGTATCGAGCAGAAGCCACCCGGATTGTCCAGCGGAATTTTTCTGTCTACCTCGATCTCCAGGCAAACCCATGGTGGAGATTATTCGCTCGTATGAGGCCCATGCTTGGGGCCACCCGGCAAGCAGCTGAGGTCAAAAAGCGGGATGAAATGATTCAGCAGCTCGAGGAGAAGATGCTACGTGAGGCGGAAGAAAAGCAACGTGTCGAGGACGAGCGAAGACGCGCCGAGATGGACATTCAACGTATCCAGAAAACTTTGGAAAGCGAACGTGCTCTGGCGCTCGACAAGGAAGAAATTTTCAAGCGTCTTCAATTGCGGGAAGCTGAGCTTTCGGAAAAGCTTGCCGGTGCTATTGAGGATCAAGACCAACTTGAAGACCAACTAGACACCCTCGTAGAGGCTAAGAAAAAGACAGAAGAGCAAGTCGAAATTCTACGCCGTGAGCTCGAGCAGGCGGGCCAGATTATTGGCAGACTCGAAGGCGAAAATCAAGAGTTGGAGGAGCAGACTGCTCGCCTAGATCAGCAAATTGACGAACTTGAGAAGGCTAAGGCGCAACGCACCCAGGCCGAAGAGTCTCTGTCTCAAGAGGTGAAGATGCTTACAAGCCACCTCAGCCTCAGGGAGCGCAAACTGCAAGATTTGGAGGCAAAATTGCTCAAGAATGATCAGGACCTCGATATCCAACTCGCTGCTTCTGTCAAAGAAGTGCAAGCGGGCAAGAAGCAGATTAAAGAACTTCTGGAGGAGAACCGGCAGATTCGACAGCAACTGTCCGATCTTTCCTCCACATCGACCAGTTATGAAGACCTCATTCGACGCAAAGAGAGCGAGTTAGCCATCTTGAAGACTGATCTCAAGAAATACGTGGAAGATCGCCGCATCTTTGATGATGAAAAGCGTACCTTGGCCTCGAAGCATGATGACCTCCAAAGCCGTCTTCGTGATGCAAAGGCAGAGCTAGACGCTGTGCGCTCACAGAAGCAGCAGCTAGAACGCGAAGCCGCCGACGCCAAACGCCTGCTCGAAGAAAAGATTTCAGAAGATGCGCAGGATAGTGAAGGCCGGAAGCTTCTTGAAGAGCAGACTGAGGCTCTCAAGGCGGAGCTTTTCGAAGTGCAAAAGGAGCTCAGCCGAGAAAGACAGTCTCGTGACGATGTCGAAATGCTGGGAGAGCACAAGTTTGATACACTGAAGCGCGACTTTGATGCGCTGAATGAATCAAAGATCACCATTGAGAAAGAAATGTATGCGCAACAGGACGTGTTGCGACGGGCTATTGAAACTCGGACTGCTCATGAAAAAGAAAGGAAAGAGTACCAGACCGAACTGCGCAGTCTCCGCGAAAAATATCTTAAACTCGAGGAAGAAAAGTTGGATGCGGATGCTGCCGCAGAACGCGCACAGTCGAGGCTAGCTGTCGAACGACAAGCCATTCAACAACGTGAATTAGACGCAAAAGACCAGCAACTTGACCAACTCGAAGCCGAGCGTGACGATCTTGCTGAACAAGTTCACAGCCTGACCCAAATGCTTGCGGACTCTGATTCATTCAAAGAACGCAACGATCAGCAAAAGGAGCGTCTTGAACGCGAGTTGGTTACCATCAAGGGACGACTGGCTGCATCAGAGAATGATAACCGTGCTCTGCTGAACAAGGTTCAGCAGAAAAACCTTGACATTGCACGCACCAACTCTCGAGCCGGCGACACCCAACGGTCAAAGATCACGCAGCTGACGCATGAGAAATCCAAGGCGGAGGAAGACAACAAGCGTCTCTTCCGCCAACTCGAAGACGCACAGCTTACTATTGCATCTCTGGAGAAGCAAAAGGAGAAGCTGTCGTTGAGCCTGGAGGATTTGAACCATGAGGTTGCAAGAGAGCACAAGTCTAGTCGCAATGCAGAGAAGGCTTCCTCGACCATTAGTCTGCAACTTGCAGATGTGAATCGCAAGTTGGAGACGGAACGACAGCTGCGCACTCAGGCACAAGCCAATACTCGCGCTGTACAAGCATCCCTCGATAACACTAACCGCGAGTTGGAGGAGTGTCATCAGCAACTTGTACTACTCCGTAAGGTGTTTGATCCCCACTCCGCCGCCGAATTTCCTCTCTCCTATGAAGCCGCGAAGCCCGAGATTGCCAAGACAGTGGACATGGCGGAGCGCCTGGAAGCTGCCAACCAAGCTTTGCGTGTAGCCTCCGAAAGATACTCAAGAGCCGAAGCCCAACTGGATGAATTGCGACAAAGGCACGAAGGCGAACTTAGCGACATGGATGCCCGCCATGCTAATTCCAAGCGGGCTCTCCTCGAGGAGATGAATAACAATCAAGTCAACCAAGTCAGTGCCAGACGATCGCCTACACATAACAGAAAGGAAGGCGAAAATCGGAGGCCATTTTCCCTCACGAACACTCCGACAAACCAACGCCATATTAGCAACGCCACGAATGACTCTGCTCGATCGGATCGAACCGTAGATACTGTTGCATTCAACAATCGCATGGATATGGCTGCCGAACTTGAGCTTGTTCAGAACCAGCTACAGATGTCGGAGATGCAAAATAAGCATTTGCGGGGGCAACTTGAGCGGTCTCCAATTCGGAACGCCTGGCAAGATGACAGCCCATCTGTCCGAAGAGTGCAAAAGCTAGAACGTGAGAACTATCGCTTGCACGACATGCTTGATGACTCGGCGAAGAAGGTTTCTGCTCTAGAGTACAGCCTTCAGTCCGGGCAACTTTCGTACCAGGAAGTGCAGGCAAAGTCACACGAGGAACTGTTTGAGCTGTTGACTTCGCAAGAACATGCCCGCAAGTCCATTGTCCAAGCTCACAACACCGCCATCAACGAACTTGCCGATGCCAAGACGTCCTTTGACGAGATCAAACAGTCCAAGAACTCGCTAGAGATGGAAATTCGACAAATGCAGGCCGAGTTTGACGAGATCGTTTCGGAACGGGAACAGGAGCAGGCCAACCACAACCAGCTCTTGCAGGAGTTTGCTGATCTTCAGATACGTCTCGATAATGAGACTTCTACTCTGGTTGACGTTCAATCCAGCCTAAGTCTTTACAAGAGTCGAGCAGACGAGTACTTTAGCAAGCTGGAACAAGCGGAGATTTCTGTGCTGCGGGCTTCGCGTGCGGAACAATTCGCCAAAACGCAGGCCAAGGAAGCGGAAGAGACATGCGCCACCATCATGGCCCAGCGCAAGGAGATGGATGGCATGGTCGAAGACCTTCAACGGCAGGTGCAGCGTTACGACGAACGCGTCGAAGATCTCCAGGCAGATCTTCAGACGGCTTTGCAAGCCAAGAAGCGTCTTCAGAACGAACTTGAGGACTACCGAAGTCAGCACGCTCATGACATTGAAGACAGCGAAACGTCGCTCGAGCAAACACGCAGAAAGTACCAGGCTGAGCTCTCCACGCTCACAAACGAGTTGGACCACGAACGAGAGAACATCATCTATGTACGCGAGGAGAACGGACGCCTACGTGAAGAAATTGAAGAGCTTCGTAACAAGTGGGATGATGAGCTCCTCAACTCGTCGACTTGGGCCAAGGAGAAGAGTCGCCTGGAGATGACGTTGCAAACCATCTCCAACTCGCGCGATGAAGCGGCCAATGCGCACAATGAGGCACAGTCCAAAATCGTCAGCCTGCTTTCGCAAGTACGCACACTCCGAACCAACGTGGACGATCTCGCAGCGGAGCGCGATTCCGCCATAGAAGAGAAGAAGCGCCTTGAGACGCGTCTGCAGGAAGCTGCAGACACGCTGGATGAGCTGTCTCGCTCCGAGTCACCGGCTATGCGCAATGCTGCCGCCTACGACCGCGACTTACTTGAGCTCAAATCTGGGCTCGCTCAGCAAGAGGACATTACCACGGCGGCAGTTGGCAAGATGCGTCGCGCAGAAGCTCTCGCACAAGAATTGCAAAAGGATATTGTCGCTGAACGCGAAGCCAACGTAAAGCTCCATAAGGATAAGGCCGCTGTCGAGAAGAGTCTCAAAGACCTTCAGCTCCGCCTTGTGGACCTGGAAACAAAGGGGTATAGTGGTTCCGCCGGTAAAGACGTGCGCTTTCTGCACGGCCGCATTCAGGAGGTATGTCTGCTCCTGTCATTGGATTTCAACAAGACGGCAACTAACACGTGCGTGTAGCTCGAACAAGCCCTCGAAACCTCTGAATCAACCCGCCTCTCGGAATCTCGTAGCGTCCGTAATGTGGACCGTACTGTGCGTGACCTTCAAACACAAATCGAACGTCGCGACAAACAAAACGCTTCCGTTGTTGAAGACCTCAACAAGTCTCGCGACAAGATCTCAAATCTCCTCGCGACCATTGACGATTTACAATCCAGTGACTCGACCAACCAGCTCGCTGCTAAGCGCGCCGAGCGCGAACTCCGTGAGGAAAGGGAAAAGACTCTCCGCCTTGAGCGCGAACTTGAAGGCTGGAAGAATCTTCGTGTCGAGCGTCGCAGCGCCCTCGGAGTTCCTGGCGCGGGAAGTGAAGCGGGCGATCAACGGTCGCGCCGTGGTTCGTCTATCGGCCTGCTCATGGGCGAGATGGGCGAAGTCACGGCATCCGACAAGGGCAAGTACGGTTCCTTGAGGAGTAACTTGCGACGCGTGTCTGGCCAGAAGGGTTTTTTGTAGAAGATGGGATCTCCGAGGGGAGGGGAGCATGGAGGTCCCAGAAACAACCATTGATGAAGCTGGACCCGTTGCGTGAAGTGGAAGAGGGTCCAGCAACGGATGTTGATTTTATTTCTCAGGGTGCCGAATCCGACGGTGGTGGTAGCGTTGGCCTCGGTGGCGACGCTGCGCTTGCCAGAATCAAAGCCGGGTTTGGTGGCGTCTATGACGGCGCATTGCAAGACGTCGAGCAAGTGCTATTAGATCTGGATGAGCACGAGGGCAGTACACTGGTAGACGGCGACGAAGCGGGCGTCATGCAGGGTGTCAAGACCATGGATATGGAGATTACGGATGACGAGGACTCGTCGACGGAGCCAGCGCAGATGGGCGGTGGCGTCAAGAGGAAGAGGACGATTCGCTTGATTATACGGAGCAGGGCGTTTCTTTGAGCGCATCGTTGATGGTTGTTGTTTTTGTGTCTGTTACTGGATGGGAGGAGCAAGGGTGCTTCTTCCCTGTGTATGGTGTTGAGGCGTAAATGGGTACTTTGCGCACACCCCACCCGTCCGTTGGGTGCTGTCGGCTATAGACTTTCATCTCGCGTCGCGCGTGGGCTGTATGTAGTCGAGTCCGTTGGAATTCGTATAATGTATATTTTCACCTTTGTGGTCGTACGTACGCCACCTACCCGGGCCTGTTGTCATGTATCATCTATTCTATCCTTCCTCTCCTATGCTATCCCGCATCGTCATCCCCGACATCACGTCACCACGCGCCATTCCCAATCATAGACCATGCATGGCATGCCTTGTTCTCCATTGTGCTATCTCAATACGTTCCCCTAGCGCGAGTTCCACGAGAGGAAACTCAAAAAAAAAAAACTCGAAAGAAAAAACGCCCGGTTTGCCTTCCCCCGCTCCCTTTAGAAATAATAGCAAGTCCCCACCCCTCCTCTCTCTCATCTCGCAGCACAGTAACCCCAACGCCCATCGCCCATCGCCCAACCAAACGATCCCCGCACAAGAATGCCAGGAAACAACCCCCCTCCCCTATAAAAAAAACCCAAGAGAGGCCTCAGCGTAGAGACTCCAACCCATCCATTCAGACAGGACAGGACCAAAAAAAAAAAAAAACTCCTTTTATTCTTTTTTTTCCCCGCAAAAAGAAGGAAATAGCAAGGGGAGAGGACAAAGAGGGAATGAGGAGGAGGAGGGGGAGGAGGAGGAGGAGGGGGAAGAAACCGCCCATGACAAAGAAACTTCTTGCACCAAGAAATACTCCAACAAGACCAACGTCCTTCTTACGTGCTCATGGTCTTGTTCGTCTTCCCTCCTTTCCGGCTTGCTTTTTTCTTCGTGGCCCCCCCTCCACCCCTTGGCCCTTTGTCTTTCTCCCGCGCAACCGCCATGCCCGGAGTCCAAAGAGAAAGAAAAGCAGCCGTTAGGAATGCGGTGCTGCGCGATGCTGTGGGTGCGAAAGGAAATGCAGAATGGAGGGGAGGAACGAAAGGGGGATAGGCATCATGATATCGGGTTAGGGCTGGATGTTTCCGGGGGGGGGGAAAGGTGTTGCAGGAGGGGGTGGGTAGGAATGCTATCATGTAATTCAACGGGCGTTGGGGGATGAGTGGATGGATAAATAGAGGTTTCAGAGGTGGTGATGGTGGTGGTGGTATTTGCTCACAGCAGAGGAAAAAGGGGATAAACAAGGCAAGTTGGGATAGTCCCAGCAAGCAAGATTTCCCAGCCTCAGCGACCCTCCTCGCTACTCCACCCCGCGTCGTCCTCGGCGTCGATGCCCTCCATGACTTCTTTAATGAGGGCGTGGCTCTTGGGATCCAAATTCATTGCAATGGTCAAATGGCGCACCGCACTTGCGCGGTCGCCGAGCTTTTTGTAGCATCTTCCAAGTAGGAAGTGGATGTTGGGGTCGTCGGGCGCGGCGTCTTTCAAGTGCAGTAGTTCTTGCAGCGCTTCGTCGGCCGCGCCTAATTTGAGAAGGAGTTGGGATCTGCGGAAGCGGGCCATGATGGAGCGGGCGTCGATTTTGAGGGCGAGCTCGAATTGCAGGAGCGCGGGTTCGGTTTTCTTCAAGCGGTCAAGAACCTGCAAGCGGTACTTGTTAATAAAGGACGAGTAATTCAGGGGAGGTTGATCTTACTAGGCCAATGCGAACCAGAATCATGGCATTGTTCGGATTGATTTGTGCCGCTGCGCGGTAGTGCTTTTCGGCCACTTCGTACTTGCCCAGCCGCTCGTACACACCGCCAAGGCCGTACCAGCCGTTGTAGTGCCTGTTATCAGCACTAATGGCGTTGCGGTAGGCTGCCATGGCCTTGTCAAACTCCTCGTTGGCAACGTGTTCGTGGCCTTGCAAGGTAAAGGCATAGGCGAATTTGGGATCGAGTTGGGTGGCCCGAGTAAAGCATTTGACGGCATCGTCGTGTTGGCGATCGAGGGAGCTCGCGTTGCCCAGGGCGCACCAGGCCTGTGGTGAGAGTCGATCTTGGTCCATCAAGGTATGCGCAAGATGGCCCAGGGCCACTTCTTCCTTGCGTTGCCACAGGGTGTTGGAGTAGACTTCCATATGTTCCATGTGCGAGGGCGCGATTTCCCGAATCCTGCGAAAGACATTTTCTGCCTCTGCATACTGCGTGCGCTCATAGTACGCTTTGCCGAGCTGGGCGAGTACCCAGGGTGTATCGCGCTGCGCCTTGGGAATGGCCATGAAGGCTTCTATCGCCTTTGCAGAGTCATACCGAGTGACGTGCCGATACCCCGTCCCAATGCTGTGGAGCAAACCGAGTAGCCAATGGATGGCATCGCGTTCTCGATTCGCATCTAGTGGCGGGGGTGCCATTCTTGCTGGTGGTGGTGGTGGCGGCGGCGGCGGCAAGGTACCTGCCGCTGCGCTTGCAGGTCTCGGCTCGGGTTTGGACGGCTCTGTGTTGTCGACATGGGGCTTCCTATTCCCGCTCACTACCCTGCCCACGGTCGATGTTGTGCCTGACCTCGCCTTTGTGGTTGTGGTCTTGGTCCGTCTCAGCTCCCGCCGCTCTTTGGACTCTGTATCTCTGCTCGATGTACTGCCACCCAGCCTGTTGCTCCGCGTTTGGACTGAATGGCTTATCGAGTTGAGAAGGCGCACACTCCGCCGTGGCGGAGCCGCAGTGGGGTCGTGGGGCTGTGTGCTGGGAGGCTGGGATTGTGACGGTGGTGGTTGCAACGAGTGACCCGAAACGGTCCTCTTATGACCGTTCTGGTGGACTGGCCGCGGTATGTCCGTCTGGTCCGACTCAGGGTTCGTCTTGGTGCGCATGCGAGAGGTAATGGGCCGCATGCGCGGGGGTTCTTCTGTGGCGTTGAATCCATGCGTGCGTGGTTTGCGCGAGGGCGCGAGGGCCATGTCGGGTTGCTGGTCTTGCACAGCGTGGCTGCGGCCGTTGCCTAGGACGGAACGGTCGTCGCGTAGATCATGTGTGTTGATGATGGGCGTGTCGGCGGTGCCATTGCGTCGTGGCGCGGGGTTAAAGGGATCGACGTCGGGGGCGGTGACGAAGGGATTGGTAGTGGTAGTAGTCGTGGCAGTCGTAGCAGCAGCATTCGTCGTCATCGTCGTCGTCGTCGTCGTCGTCGTTGTGGCAGTCGAAGGAGCAGGGGCAGGAGCAGAGAGTGAAGCCAGCATGGCCGGGGTCAGGCGAAAGATATTGCAGGGCCGCACCAAGGCGCCCGTGTCGCACAGGCCGGTAAAGGCGTCCCACATGAAAGGATTAAGAGTCAGGGCGTCGACGAAGCTCTGGACGGCGCGCTGGGTGTCGGCGGCGGCGGCGGCCAGCTTGCCCAGCAGGCAGTGGCAAGCGGCGGCGTCGGGCAGGTGGCGGCGGGCCGTGTCCGAGTGCTTGTTCCAGTGGTCGCGGGCGGCCCACAATGAGCGCACCTTGTCGAGGGCGAGCAGGCCCTGATCATGGCGGCCGAGGGCCAGACAGGCGAGGGCCAGCACGTAGGCGCAGCCCAGGTGATGGCCGTGGTGGCCCTTGGCGCGCGCAGCATCGGCGGCGGCCTGGTAGCGGCCGAGGCGCAGGCTGCACAAGGCCAGGAGGTGGGCAGCATCGGGGCTGCGCGGCTCGAGTGCTTGGAGGCGGCCGGCGAGGAAGAGGGCGTTGTCGACGAGGCCGTTGTCGAGGTGGTAGTAGACCATCTGCCGCAGTTGCGCCGATGCGCCCGGTGGCGGCGGCGGCAGCGTCATGGCAGGCGGCGGACGGTGAGCGGGCACCGACACGAGGAGAGAGGGACGGTCGTCGTCGTCGTCGTCGTCGTCGTCGTCGTCGTCGTCGCCGT
>Ga0182211_1000607_pt1 | contig 11128 bp, 7 predicted proteins | sample G5R1MG_20_FD_129660 | JGI IMG/M metagenome (GOLD analysis project Ga0182211, IMG submission 129660) | Switchgrass phyllosphere microbial communities from Michigan, USA - G5R2_MAIN_03OCT2016_LD1 MG | ecosystem: Host-associated > Plants > Phyllosphere > Phylloplane/Leaf | place: USA: Michigan... | reverse complement strand
GGCAAGCTTTCAACTATATACATTGGGTCACATGACCACCAGCACGTGACCTTCGGTCACGTGTCCTCCAGCGATTGTGCTTCGGGCTACATTCAAGCCTCAACACCATGTATTTCCACCACAGTATCTATTGTGTACCTTGTTGGGTAGTGAACTAGGAATAAGTATCTCCGGGTACAATGGCAATTTTCACCGAATGTATCGCGCGAGTGTATCGCGCGAGTCACAAATTTTTCATTACCGCCTACACCCACAAGCATTGTATATCCCACATCATACATAGTAGATGTTTTTGGACCTCACAACACCCCATCAGGGCTAACGTTCAAAGCCATTCGGAGTACCCTGGAATGTATCATTGATCGGCACGGGCTGAAGCGGTCCAGCCGGCGCTCCCCGACTACCTAGTTGATTCCGGCATGCGGTGCCTCCGCGGCGTTGCCGGCAGAGCCCGGACTATGTACTACCTAGGTACCATCCACAGTACTTACTGTACATACCTACTACGTTGCATAGGCCCTCGCCGGGCGAAAGCTTTCGCCCTTCGCATGATCAAACCCACATGGACAGACTCCTCCTTTGAGCATTACTAACAGTTTTTTCCACCGACTGTACCGCGTCTAACCATGGCTCGCGATAAAGGGTGGCAGACTCATATCAAATAGGTAGCATACTTATGCACAGCATCAAGTTAGCTTGCTTAATGACTTCTAGCTTTCGGTTAGTAATTCCCCGTCCCCGCATTCTTAGGCTCACCTCTCCACAATCGATTTTGGTATGAATTCACGCTATGTAAGTACAAACGCAATGATCAATCACTACCCGTTGACTAGATGTATCGTGGCGCTATCCAGTACCCAGAACAACACAGCCATATCCTGTGTAAGCATGTGATGCCATCTACCCAATGTGGTGGCTTAATTCCCAGACTTGACGAAACCTGACCTTGTTCGTATAATTCACAGCTTCCCCAGAGCCCGACATGACAAACTGCAGAGAGCAGTCTAATCAGCGTTTCAAGTTAACATCCGGCCAAACTCTGAACGAAGCAAGCCGGGAAGTGAAGCACAAACCAGCAGGCCCTGTACGCGCTTGCGCACACCACAGCCACCTAGTTTTGACATGTGGCACGTCGCTGTTCTCTGTCTAGAAACTAGGTATCGAAGTAATTGCCCAGATTCCTGCAGGGGAGCTGAACTAAGTTCGCACTAGTCACCGTCGTGTCGCATGCGAGCGGCGCTATGCGCACGGCAGTGGTTCTGCCCCAGCGGTGATGGCAGAGGGCGTTTAGCGGACCAAAGTTAAATTGAAGCATGTATTCGGTTGAGCCAGTCAAGGAATGAGCCGCTGCAGAGTGCGTACATGATACTTGGATAGTACTTACGTGGCACTTGGATAGGCAGTACGCTACAATACATGAGAGTTAGCTGGTCCCAGAACAACCTCGTAGATGGGCTAGATTCCCGTAACAAGATAGCAGTCGGAAGTCGAGGATTGGCAAACGAACGCGATGCAGAAAAAAGGCTGACAGCATTTAAAGAATCCGAGGCTAGCTAATGATACTTTACTCACTACCGATGTGCAAGTGATTAGCCGAGGTCCAGCTAAACATCTCCAAGAACCAACTCCGTTCTCCACACCTCAAGTGAGCATTGAGGCGGGCTTCAGGCCCTCCGCCACCCAATAGAAGCGATGATTGAGGTAATCTACATCGTTCGGCACGCGGTATGTATAGATTTGAGCTGTGGCTGGCTGTGCGCAAGCTTTCCCTTTTCTACGCTTGGCTTAGCCGCCTGGCATCGCATCTGATCGCCACAAGCCCTGCTTTCATATCCTCTATATTCTAACGGCACGCGGGTATAACTGTAGTTTCGCTCTAACTGGTCGGTGGACCCTCAAACGGGCACTTACACCGCGTTGATGGTCAAACCGCCCACTGGAATTCCTACGGATCCACCTTTGACCTCGAAAGGGGTTGACCAGTCGAAAGAGCTAGCAGAGCACTTGTGTGATATTGAGCCCCCGATCGAGAGAATTTATTCCAGCCCCTTCTACCGATGTCTGCAGACTTTGCAGCCTACCGTGGCTAGGCTGTCGGAAGAAGGCAAGGCGCGATGTAAAATCAGAGTTGATCGAGGTATCGGGTGTGTGATTCAAGGATAGAACACGCATAACGCGCGTGGTGCGAAGATGAAGGCTAATGGTGCTTGCAATAGAGAATTCTTCGGTCGCGCAAATTGGGAACACCCTTCCCCGCCAACCATTCAACTCTTGAATCCGCATTTTGAGGGTCTCGACCAAGATTATGTCTCCATTCATATCCCTCCCGCCACAGGCGAGATGATCGTAGAGCTCCATGAGCGTGTGAGAAATGCGCTGGAGCATATCATCACAACGCTTGATAACGAACCAGAGCAGCCAAAGACCGTGCTTTTGTGTACTCACGCAGCTACGATAATTGCAGCTGGCCGAGTTTTGACTGGCAAGATGCCAGATGATCCAGATGAAGAGGATTTTCATTGCTACACAGCAGGGCTATCCAAATTCATACGAAAAGCTACAAACGCAGGGAAGGGGGTTGCCGGGGACTGGGTTTGTGTCCTGGATTCAGAGACTTCGTATCTTTCAGGTGGAGCGGAAAGAGGCTGGTATGGTCATATTTCTTTTTATCTAGATACCTACTGCCGTTCCCATGACGAGAGTGGCAGTAGGTCATGGATGGGACCCATTCACCATGCTGGAATAGAAGACGTCAGTATACTGACATATCGTGGCAGGCACTTCAATGGCGAAGAGAGCTTTGTCGACTTTTCCGAGGGATCAGTGCCCACGGACGGCAAAACAAAGCTATGAAACTCCGTCTCTGCGACGGACGAAACTGCCTCTAAATACATCAACTGTACATGGTACGAAACCGAACAAACCTATTCGAGCAGAACAATGTAGTGTATCTGGTAAATTATTGAATGCTTAGCGAAGCTGCATCGTCCCAAGAAGTTTGCACGATCCAGTGCAAAATCCAGCATTTAAATCCAAGGTAACTCCTTAACTCTTGGTACTTCTTACTTCTATAACTTGATGGAATATTACCTGTAGGGTGAGCATCGATCATAGGCCATGTGCTCTTACAAGGTCACCTTTGAATATATATGCCGAGTTGTTTGATTGATTTGTACAGGGTGAAAGATGATGATTTCGATCTTGAATTATTTTGACTTGGCTATCCGGCCGGGGTATGTACCTAATGGTCACCCATAGGAACAGGGACAGCCTTGACACCATGTTTTTCTCGGTTACGCTACAATGGTATATCCTCCATCATCTGCACTGCGCCCTCCCTCCCTACAGTAATGATCACATCTCCAAGCGTCTTGGTCGCAAAGCCTGCTTCCGAGTACCGGAAGTAATAGTCCCATTTCCGTTTAAACACCTCTGCACCATCGTCATCCATACCTTCGCGACTCTTCTCTTTGATAAGCTGCGGCTTAATCTTATCCTGCCAGTTTTCCAAAAAAGCCTCACGCCATAAACGCAGAGCTTTCGCATAGTGAGGTCCTATATTTTCTATGCTGTCAACTACGAGGGTACCACCGGATGCCGTTTGTATTGAGCTTACGAGCTCTGATACAGCAGGGAGGTGACCGCCGGGAAAGATGTAGCGGCGGATGAAGTCGTCAGATTTCGCGTAGGCTTCGTAGCGCGCGTCGGGCATAGTGATGCATTGGAAACATGCTATACCACCTTCCTTCTTGAGAAGCTTGTTAATGCATTCGAAGTAGGTGACCAGGTACTCTTTGCCAACAGCTTCAAGCATCTCGATGCTGACCACCTTGTCGAATGCACCGGTCTTGGTGGTTTCTAGACAACGATAGTCGCAGAGAAGGACCGCAATCTGATCTGACATGCCAGCCTCTCGTATCCGCTCCTCTGCCAATTCCTTTTGTTCTATTGAGAGGGTCAACGACGTCACTCTACAGCCCGTCCGTTCGACTGCTCTCATAGCAAAGCTGCCCCAGCCTGTGCCAATCTCAAGTACGTGGTCGGTACGTTTGATATGCGTGTTGTCGATGAACCGATCAAGCTTTCGCATTTGCGCGTCGTAGAGGGTCTCGAGCTCGGATTTGGGATTCGATCTTGGTAGCCAGATCGGGCTTGAGTATGTCATGTCTGGCGACAGGAAAGCGGCGAACATTTCATTCGAAATATCGTAGTGCGCGGAGATGTTGAGGCGCGCATTTTTAAGGTTATTGCTGCCTCGAAGCAAGCCAGCGAGGCCTGAGGATATCGCCGATGTGAACGTCGAACCGTTGGAGAGGTGATCCCGATTGAGAATAAAGAGCTGTGCCAATTAACTGGTGGCTGAGAGGTGCTTTCATCGGGAGTACCCTTACCCCGAAGAATTTCGTCAGGTCTGGTGACGTGAACTCTCCAAGCATGTAGCTTTCCGCGAAACCCTACTTGTCCATGAGCTCAAGTATCCAGCAAAGTAGCTCCACGTGCTTGTCAGCATGCGGAACGTTTGGGCCGCACCATGTCGGCGAAGAGCGCAATTCGCACCCAAAACTTCTCATCGTGAACATGAAGAAATGCAACCGGCAGCCCTTCTTCGCCCTTGCCAAACGCCGCTGAAGCCTCGCTCGAGCCGCCTTCGAACAACACAAGCTTACCAAGTCTGAGATTCAGCAATCGAGTGATGGTAGCGTGTCTGCACAAATTGACGAGGGGGTTCCACGCTTGGGTTGTGATGGTGCTAAGCACTGACGAGGCAGCGCCTGTCAACGGACTCACGATTGTCATGCTGCCTGTGTACCGAATGCCGGTTGAAGACTGCGAAGGGCGTGAAGGATGCGATGGAATGCACACTTGCGAAATCGGAGTATTCCAGCGTCTTTTCAATGTTCCACGGAATTATCGTCGTCATTAATTGCTAGAAAAGGCAAAGTACCCACGGCGTAACTAGGTAAAATAAAGACACCGCGGCCACCGCATCGGCCGCCGTGGTCGGGAGCCGCTACGTACATATATGGTAGATATCTACCTACCAGAGATTTGAGGGCCAGCGGAGGCTACAGCCGACGCGTTTGATTTGGGAACAATATCTTTGCCATCATTGGACTTGGCCCAGCCCGACCATGTCGCCAGACTGGCTGTAAGCGCTACACTATCGGCGTTCAATTCTGAGGCTGCGTACAGCCGACAGCGCGTTTCGGTGGGAGTGGAGGGTCAAGAGGGCCAGAATTAGCCAAGGATCCGAACGCGGGTTCTCGAGCCACACCGGTTCCTAGACCGTGGCGTTTTCAATGCAACGGACGACTGACTAAAGGATGGGGATCGTCGCGGTGGGGAGGGTTGATTTGGTTCCCGAGTAGGTACTACTATGGTACAGCATATCATGCGTACAGTGTGTAGGGCCCAGGCATTGCGTGAAGAGCAGGCGCGTCCGTGCACCACAGATCGCGTCTTGACTTGCGGCGCGTCAACGCGTCCACGGCGTCCGTCTCTGTATAGCATATATCCGCCGCATCTCTGCCACACGGCTGCTCTGTAGAGACCCAAAATGCTCTCTATCCAGCCCTCAGTCTCGAGGCCAACGTCAAAGCCTTCACCACAAAAGGTCACGCCCAACCTTTTGCCAATGCGCATCGCCCACAACGGTCCCATCAACGCGACGGCGCGCTTCTTCACCCCCACCCCGACCAACAGCAACAACGCCTCTGCCACAACTACCACCTCACACGCGCACTTTCGCGGCCGCCATCTCCACGGTACCACCATTGCATTGCCTGAAGGATACACAGGCGCTGTTCTTCACATCACAGAGAAGCAACTCCCGCGCACACAAGCACACCAACACAGACAGACGGTACAGAACGGGAGGAGTGACGGTAGCGAAGAGGACGAGGAGGAAGAGCAGGAGGGGGTAGATGATACCGAGGCTGAAACGGCGATTGCCGAGCAGGTGGGCGAGTTTGACGAGATTGTGGTATGGGGGCATGGAGGGGTTGTGGATGAAGGAGGGGATATGTATGTGAGGGGGTTGAGAGAGTGGGTGGGGTTTGCAGAGAGTATGCATTGTGAGATGGAGGAACAGGGGTGACATACTAGATCGGTGAGGAATAGGAAAGCTGCAGGCGGCCATGATACCCAAGAAATTTGCACGCCTGTCAAACATGTGAGGGTGCGGGTAATCACAGCTAATATCAGACACTCCCACTCCTTGCCCTCGGCAATCCCGGTCAGTATCCGGGCCCAGTAAAATCAATTATAAACATACAGCATATTGGGACAGACACTAGAGGCTGTTTTACTCTGGACTTATCTTGCCCTGGTCTTGGCTTTCACGCGTGCAGCCAATTTCATCACGTCGTCGTTTAGAGCCGTTGAATCCTGTTTCGACTTCTTACTTGGCGGATCAGCTTCTGACCCATCTTCCCCATCTTCGCCCTTTCCTTGCTTGCGCTTCTTGCGTCCTTCTTCCAGTAGCGCCTTCATGCCCGCTGTCTCCTTGAACTTGGGATTTGTAGGATCAATGGCAAACTCGTGGCTGTCGTACAGCTTTGCGAAACGCGGATCCGCCGTGTTGATTTCAAACTTGTCCTCTGCAATCGGCGTATTTTTGTGCACTTTTTTGCCCTTCTTCCTTTTCATTTTCTCCGCCTTGACGATCTCGTTCATGTTGAAGTGCCGGATGTTATCGGCACCATCTTCGTCGGCCATGAGAAGCTCAAGATTGGCGCGCTCCGCTGCTCTAGCTTCATCTTGTGCATCTTGTTCCTCGCGTTTCTTAGCTCTTCTCGACTTCTGAGCCTGCTTGATATTTTTGGCAGCTTCTTCGGGGTCAGATGCAAAGAAGGGATCGTCGAATGGATCGTCAGTAGCGGCCACTTTTCCTGGAACGACCTCATTGCGCATGGTCTCACCATCGGGATCTAGTCCCTTCTTCTTGGCCTCGTATCGTTCCTTGCGCTTCTGTTTCCTTTCCTTCTCCTTGCGAATATACTTCTCCATAGTTGTTTCTTGTAATGGAATATCGTTTTCAAATACAGAGCCTTTGCTGGCAGTGTTCAACAAGCCACCTGAGAATGTAATCTGCATTTCACTGTCCGGTTTCGGGAAGTCACGGTCTCGTTTTGCAGATACCTTGGACTTTGAAGTAAACGATTTGCCGGAGGCCTCTAGACCCAAAGCCTTTCGTAGGCTTGCTGCTTTGTCTGCCTTTGCTATTTCTTCTTCGTCTTCCGAGGAGGAAGAGTCCGTGCCTAGGTAGGCTTGTAATTCGTTCTCGTCGATCTCCTTGCGAGAGAACGCGCGCTTCTGGACTTCTTGGCGGGTGGTATCATCGGCGTCCCAGGTCAGCTTAACTTTGGAGTGGGTCAGAGCGCCCGTAATGAAATCATTCGGCTTGTAGCCATCAGGCAGCTGAGTGCACTCGTCATGGACCTGCTGGTCAAACTCCGTGCCGTCGGGGACAAATCGGAGATCAAAGAAGTTGGCGCTTGTGAGGTACTCGCGTCCATCGAGGTTCTCGTAGATGGCCTTGGCGACGCTGGCCGAGGAGCAGGTGATAACGGCATAGTAGTATCGCAGGCGATCGAGTTGGTAAGAGCGCAGGGCGGTCGAGTCGAATTCCTCGCCCGTGGTGTCTCCCTGTAGTTCCTGCTTTCGGCGTTCCTCTTCTTCGGATTCTGAGGCGTCAGAACCATCGAGTATCGTTCTATTGTCCTTGTTTTGGTGGGCGGTCGAGGCGAAAATGGCGCGGGGCGGGCCTTCGATTTCCTCGCGTTGCATACGCTCCATGCCAAACTCGCTTGGATATATGGCTACGTGCAAGATTTGTCCATCGGCCGGGACAAAGGAGTGTGCGACGGCCATAATGTCGCTCGCGCGGATGTTATCCCAGTCCATGTTGACTGCGGCTAGCCGCGCGGAAATGTCGCCCGTCGGCACCTCGCCGCCGCCGCCCGGCAGATCGGCCTGCTCCTGCCCTCTAGCCTCAAGCTCGTCGCCCTCGTCATCTTCCTCATCACTGGAGCTTTCATCCGACGATGATGCGAGCCCGCCATCGCGAATCGGGTCGAAGCCCTGCTGTTCCACACGCTGCAATTCCTTGAGCACCGCCCTGTCCCGTTTCTTTTCTGCCAAGGCACTTCGGACTACGTCGTGGTCGCCATTGTCGTCATCATCACCCTCGCTGTCGTGGTCACCGTCCTCGTCGTCCGGGACATCATAGCGCTTAGCCAGGGCCTTCCTACCCGCCTCCTTGTCAATTTTACGCCCGTACCTGTCCACCGTAGCCTTGCTGTGGAAGTCGGGGTCGCTGCGCAATCGCGAGAAGCGCTTGTCAAGCGTGGTCTTGGTGTGTTTCTTTGAAGGCAGCCGAAACTTGGGATCAGTGGCGAAGTTGGAGAAGCGCGTGTCGTCCTGGTGCGCCGTGTGCGTGTGTGCACCCTTCGCTTTCACGGGAGCGGTCTGGCGCTTGGGTAGTGGCATGCTGGCGACTTGATTACGGCGTCTTGCCGTGCGTCGCGAGAGCCGAAAGCGACGGCAAGACGGCGAGACTTTTCTGCCGGGCGGTGAGGCGTCGGCGACGGGGACCGCTCATTGGCCAGCACCGCGGAGGTCATAACCCAGCTGTATCGCAATACGATCCATCCCCCAGAATGACAGAATACCAGTTTGTGGCACAAACTACTTATTTGTCTACAGGTGGTGCCAGCGCACTGTTGACTCTGTCGAGGTGACTAGTTATTGGCCAATGCGACGGAAGCTGCAGCCACGGCTGATCATTCGCCGGGATGTGAGAGCGAATCCGGGGTAAACCGTAAGGGAAGCTCATCACACGACCGCCACGGGATTGGACTGGACTTGTCCCACTGGCAATCCTCCGTCACTCCATCTCGCCCCCTCCCCCCCCCTTCACTGCCTACCAACCCCAATCACACGAGTCGCTTCTCCCGCTCCAAATTGACACGGTCCAATGGCCTACTCACGGCTCTTGACGTACGTCATTGAGCACTGCTCTGACTCCACTACGAATACTCAGCGGTGTACTAATGCGCAGGCTGGGGTGGGCTTTAGGTCCCGAAATATCACCCTCTTTTCCTTGGCTACATTGGCTAGCGGCTTCTTCATGATGAAAGCGCGGACCAGATCGTTAGCAGAGCACAAGAAGGCGGCTGGAGATTATAGCGTGACGGTGGATCGGTCTGGTATGTTACCGCTTGACGCAGTCATCCCCAAAATGCAGCAACCATGGGCTGATAAGGGTTTCGTAGGCGGTGGCATCTAAGAGCGCACTGTGGGACAGCCTATCAGAAGCATGATAGGTACTTTTGAACGGTGGATTATCCTGTCAGCCACGGCTGACCCGCATGTCGGAATCTAAATATAACTTCTCAGCCTCAATTACCACTTTCTGGTCCACTTGACGCGATACCCATGTCTTCGATGTTGGCCAAGGATCGTTGCAGTACTTCAGCTTGATCAAGAAAAAACTACACGGGTCTGGCTTTCCCCTACACTTCCGATCCAACCCTTAATGCGTAGTTCAGCTCTTAGCTTGGCCTACATAATGTGCGCATTGTGCACGCTGTGTCGAAGAGCCGGAAAGCCTGTCGGTAGAATGGCCGGAGAAGCGCGATGAAATAAATTTACTATTTATATATCTGCTCAGCCTTAGCTCTCGCATGACCGTGGTTAAAAGGGTCGTCATCCACCCGCGCACCAGGATAATAGAATCAGACCAACAGCGTCTATATAAGCTGGGATTGCGAATTGGAGTGATCCAATACTAATATCAAAATATTCCATATCCTCGTCCGGTCACAACCATGAAGCGTAACGTCACAAAATACCCCGAGGGAAACCTACAAGATAAAAATCCCTATATTGTCCCACCACTAGCGAATTTGCTTGCCGCAGCCAATCATGTCCGAACCTTGTTCGAAAGTAAGAAATTCTCATACGCCATTTGCGGAGGTCTTGGGACGTTGTGCCTTGGATACCGTTGCGATGTGCTTGATATACACATCGTTTATGAGGATAAAGATTACTTTCGCATTAAGAAAAAGCTTGAGGCAGACAGACGGCAAGTCATTCTTTTGTGTTATACAAAATCTCTAGGCTAATTCCCACAGCGTTACGCTACCAGTTGGCATGAACCCACTGTTTCCTTTCAAGATGTTGGTGTGTACAGGTCCAACATACCAAGACGCAGGATGCTCCGGGGCGGCTACTATAGGAGTCAATATGATACCCCCAGGTATACTTTAACCCCGGGTCGTTGTACAAGAAAGTATTAACGAAGATTAGGATCATGTGGAAGCCCCTTGAGCGGTACGCTAAGTGGAAACGTGATTCTATTGAGCACTACTGAGGATGGCCGCTTGCAGACCTTCAAGGGACTCAACATGCTTTACATGGTCCAGACAATGGTCCATCTCTGCGCAGCAAGAGATCTCGCCTGGGATCCACGTAATAAAGTACTATATCTTTGCCGGAACTTTGGCAATGAGGTAGAAGCCATTCGCATGAATCTGGATGGTATAGCGGTCCAGCGTCACTTTCTGGGCACGGTCTTTTTTTCGAGTCTGTCTCGTGAAGATCAGTGCATTTGTTATCGGGTTTTATTAGGCAAGGAACCTCCTCCGGTCATGTCGATAACTCCACCTACACCACATCCCGGTCATGGATGTACATTTTCGGAATGCGCCATCCAGAAAACTCGATTGAATCCACGTCTCTCTAAGCCAGGTTTGCGAAAACAATCCATCTCATCACTTCTCAGTCCAACCTGGCTATACGTCAGCAAAGCGGCACGAAAATATACCATAACGACTACCCGGGAACCAACGGAACATCTTGGCAGTACCAATATCTCACTGGAACCCATAGCACCGAATATGAATTCGCTCCAAACAGCAAAAGATCCAAAACCCGTGGCCAGACAAACTCTGGCGCACTACATGCCATCTACAGGGCCACGTGTTCCACAAGCAATGGTGACTCGCCAGGGTATCGAGCTTAAGAGAGCTGATGAGATCCAAACACCGCACTTCAAGTGTCAACAAGATACATCTCACTGCTACTGCTCACAGGAAAATACCAATGGATGTTCTAAATATTCGGC
>Ga0182211_1000606_pt1 | contig 11140 bp, 18 predicted proteins | sample G5R1MG_20_FD_129660 | JGI IMG/M metagenome (GOLD analysis project Ga0182211, IMG submission 129660) | Switchgrass phyllosphere microbial communities from Michigan, USA - G5R2_MAIN_03OCT2016_LD1 MG | ecosystem: Host-associated > Plants > Phyllosphere > Phylloplane/Leaf | place: USA: Michigan... | reverse complement strand
TATTCTAGATTGGAAATCGGAAAAAGCAGAAATTATTATATGAGGTTGAGGAACTTCAGAAAGAACTCGGTCTTACGCCCAAACAGCTAAAGCTGCGAGCGACAAGCGTAGCTTGCCAAGCAAGAGTCCTCGCCACTATCTTGGCAATTCCAAGATTGACCGAGGCTAACCAATCCAGCATTTCCCCAAACGCCTTCCTACATATGGAAATGGAAACAAAACGATACATGCACTTTACCGCTAGTCACTGGCTCCTCACCCGTTTCAACACTCTCGAACCTCAACAATCATTCCACGCCTCCCAGCGTCGCAAGGTACCATACCATGCCTTGATGTTTCTCCATTCGTCGCTGTCACCTTGCAGCCACAGTCAACCACCGAATATCTCCTGATCCAACAGTGATCGCGTGACGCGTCGCTTGATCTGCGTCTGCGATACAATGAGTTGCCCCTGTGGTTTCTGTCTCCGTGTTTTCGCAAATGACCTCAGACGTGTTCATTGAAGTACTCCTGAATCTTTCGTCGCTCTCGAAAACAGGGCCGTTTTGAGCCGTCGATAGGCCTCGATAGTAGCCTCTGGTGTCTCGGCCTCTGTTTGGGTATCAACGTGTGCAACAAAGCGTCGATTCGGTAATGTTGAGGTCCACGATGAAATGTTGGATGCTCGACCGGGCGTCAGAAAGGGGTGCTGCGACTTTTGAGATGCCACAGAAGCCATTACACCTCATAAACAAGCGGATGATGTGTAGATGTGGGTAAAGATAGGGTCAGAGCGATAATGTTATCAGGGAATCAGTCAAACGGCGACACAAAGTGAGCTTGGGGTATGTACTGGTAGCTGATAACCACAGTCGCACACCGATACTTATAGAACATGTGCAAGAAGCCTATATTATCTAATAATATATCTTTGACAAATACAAACAGAACATAGAAGGGAAACTCGGTGTTCGCGCGACTGAGCGCTAAATCGGGGATGGATGCATACGCGATGAAGTCTATGACAAATACCTACCCAGATGATTTCACGCTAGTTGTCAAATCACAATGTCTAATGTTTGATCTTTTGATCATAGAAATTACGATTCGTAAGTATGCACTTGATCACGTCATGCAAATGAGGGCGTGCTTTGGTCACATTGGTTGGCCACTTTCATCTAGAAAGAGGCACAGTGCGACGACGCTCAGGTCCTGCTTTTGGTCCGCTGACAGTAGATTCCTTACTGAACGAGCATTTGTCATGCATCCAAACCTAATACTTACAGAATTGGCCCCAAGTAGTTACAAGAAGGATGGAAATCGTAGTGTAGATGGAGCTTATTCAATACAAAATAGTAGGTGCATTCAGCGATATGAGGTACATGCTTCTACACTCCACGATATACGTTTAGACAGCAGTCAGTCTTCCACAACAGGTATCATACCTCATCCTCTGATTATATAGAGAAGCCTCTGTTTGTCTCCTAATGATTTGCAATTACAGAAAGGAGCCTACCAATGCCATCCGAATCTGTTGATTGGCGCCTGGATATTTATATAGGACGTGATTTTTCCCCCACAACTTCACTCGCTCACGTGGCTACAGGTTTAGAGGCCATATTCCATTGCTCGAAAGTCGAGTTGTGCTAGGAAAATCCCATTCAAGATGTCCGTCCACCCCCAGCGTAGCATTCGACAAACATCGCAAGCAACAAAACGTGCGGGACACAAGCAGAATGCTGGCTCGATACCTTACAATGTACGTTAGAATCTCGACCGAAGGATGCTAGGGCCTTTTCGTGAATGGTTTCATCGGAACTGACCCCGCTGGTGTACCATGGTTGAGGGACCGGACCACGCATCATAGGGCATCTCACGCCCCTACAGCATGGTTTCATTTACCTACCCGCTCGTCCCATGCGTGTCCCGACGAGAAGGCGAAGACGTGATGTTGAATCTTTCTTTTTTGCATGCTTGAACGTCACTCCGCACACATGCTCGGATCAGGCTGGGTGGGAACGCGGTCGGGATTTGACGCACTGCGAGTTCCAGTGGAACGCCGACATCATGTCAACCGCACTATAACAACTTTGACGGTGCGGTCCGGACCCGTTCTCCTTGTTAGCTGCCTCTCAACGTCGAGTAGCCCCCGTAGTCTCTTCCTCTTTCTCGACATGCTGTTCCACGCTCCTTACACGGTACACTGTTTGGAATCCTCAGAGCCGCGATGCACAGTCACTCTCCAAGCTGGTTTGTCTTATCGTCCGAAGCGACGGCAAATATACACGTTGAATCTCTGGTTACTGCAATTGTCTCCACCGGGTTGGCATCATGTATGGTCGCTTTGCGGTGGTATAGTCGAGTCTGCGCCACCTCGTGCGGGGTGAAGACAGAAGACTACCTGGTAACAGCCGCTTTGGTACGTCTCGGTAAAAACTTGTGGATATATGCTGAGCTTGATAGATACTCTCGATCGGTAGCACCGCTGTCATTGGTGGAGGTAAGTGATTTCGTTGAAGTTGGACGATACTAATGAAGTAAAGAGTACAAAATCAGCGGCGAGCTTAGAGGCGACTCTGCATCTCGATACTCCTCATTCTCCACGATGATGGAGGTATGTATCTCCCGAGCAGAAGAAAATATCGGCCATCAGGCTAATGCGACTCAGCTGGTATTCGCCCAGTCTATCTTCTACCACCTCTCAGTCAACCTTGTCAAGGCCTCGTTTGTACTCCAGTACACTCGCCTGTTCAACATTTGCCCGTCCATCATGTTCGCATGTCACACAATACTTGTGACTATACTTGGCGCCACAGCTTGGGGGGTCTTCGGGGTGATCTTCCTGTGCAATCCCGTACGTAAATATTGGGACATGACGGCGGTGGGGACTTGCATGGACGCCGAGACCCACTTTTGGTCGACGAGTATTATGGGGATTATACTCGACTGGATGATATGGATCCTGCCAATGCCGGTGGTGGGAAAGCTCAAGCTGCCGCGGAGACAGAAGTTGGGCCTGTTGGTGGTGTTTGGACTAGGAGGATTGTGCGTCTCCAATTCGGTCTGGACGAAACCCGGAAGATGCAAGCTGACAGACACAGGGTTTGTATTGTAAGCGTCTTGCGCTTTGCGCTCGTCCACGAATTTGCGCATCGGCAACAAGTTACCAGTATACCTCAACACACAGTCACGTTATACGGGCATGCTGACCAACTATCAGAGTCTGGAACCTACGCACTAATCCTGTCAACCATTGAGGTCAATATTGCGCTATCGTGTGTTTCGATGCTCGTCATGAAGCCACTGCTCGCACGCTACGTGCCGGCAATCGTATCGGAGCAGCCGCTGACGGCACGAGAGGACCTGAGAAGGTGGAGCCACCTCACGGTCATGGTTCATGCAGCGCTGGACGAGGAGGAAGACGTGGAGAAGGCCAACCGCAATAAGAGACGGGATACTATGATTAGCAGTGAGCCGATGAATGTGCAAGCACCGCGGCAGGTAGAGGATCCTGGTTGGACCCGAGGTCATAGAGGGTCGAAGAGTATTTGAGGATGCGGGCACAGGGGTACCATGGACACTGTAGACTCGGTGTTTTCGGTCAACGTGGTGGTTTTGTCGCGGGCGTCATGCTGCCAGCACGCTGCTGCTCCACGAAGTGACGTGGGTCTCTCTGTCTCTCTCCGGAGTTATGAGCCCTGACCATGACGTACTATGTACATGCAGCAGCGGTACTCCAAGGAGGGCCTTGCCAGCCATGAGTACCAGGTTACTAGTACGAGGTAGGGATGTGGTTACTGTCGACTCGAGGGGAATCCAAAGGTCTCTCCATCCCCTCCCGCCCCGCTACAGGGAAGACTCTCTGCTGCAATATCACGTGCATTCCCCCCGTGGGGCTACACCAGCTAGCTCCATTAGCTAGCGCGCGCAAGCTGTGGCACGGCCCTCGACCGCAACCTGCATCGTCATTTAGATTCCAACTCTGAATGCATGTTGGCCTGCGCCCTCGCCTAAGACCTCGCCCCTCTCTCTACGACCTCATCCACAACAAGAACATCGACCAGATCTCTACCGAGCCCGACCCCCTCGCCGCCTCCGAGACCGAGGCTGCCCGTGTCGCCCTGCCCCCGAGCCCGCTGCTATCACCGCAAGCCGACCCCCCCTCCCAGCCACCGCCGCCACGCATCGCCCTGCACGAAGCGAGCGAGTCCGACGAAGAGGTTCCAGTCGTCCCCAAGATGCCTCCTGTAAGCTAGCTGTGCTGCACGTCGTAGCTGCCCGTGGGCTAATGGATGCGTGTAGAAAGGACAGAAGAAGCAGGAGCAGAGCAAGGACTCGTCGGACAAGGTTGAACATGGTACGTTTTGCCTCTTCTGCGAGCCATGGCCATGTGCAATCCGAACACCAGCTAACAGCTTCCAGGCGCGGTCTACTCCATCTCTGGGTACGTCGCCGCCGGTTGCTGTACGAGCTGCACACTGATAGTCCCAGGCCCGTCATCATCGCCGAGAACATGATTGGGTGTGCCATGTACGAGCTTGTGGGTGCTGCCACTCTGCTTCCACAGGCAGCAGTTGACGTTTCCAGGTCCGTGTGGGTCACGACAGTCTTGTGGGAGAGGTCATTCGGATTGAAGCCGACAAGGCCACCATCCAGGTCTATGAGGAGACTGGTACACCCCATTCATGTCCCCTGATAGAAGACAGCGCTGACACTGCGTAGCCGGTGTAACCGTGGGCGACCCGGTCTATAGGTCTGAGCAACCCTTGTCTGTCGAGCTCGGCCCCGGGCTGATGGAGACCATCTACGACGGTATTCAGCGTCCCCTCAAGGGCATCGCCGATGAATCCAACAGCATCTACATTCCCCGTGGCATCAACCTGCCCGCTCTCGACCGCATGAAGAAATGGGACTTTACCCCTGGCGACCTCAAGGTCGGAGACCACATTACCGGAGGCGATGTGTTCGGTGTCGTGTTCGAGAACAGCCTTCTCAGCGAACACAAGATTCTCCTCCCTCCTCGTGCCAAGGGTACCATCACTCGCATCGCAGGCAAGGGCAGCTACACGGTCGACGAGAAGATTTTGGAACTCGAGTTCAACGGAACCAAGAGCGAGTACAGCATGATGCACAAGTGGCCCGTACGGGTGCCGCGTCCCTCTAACGAGAAGATGTCGTCTGACCAGCCGCTTATTGTTGGCCAACGGGTCCTTGACTCGTTATTTCCTAGTGTGCAAGGTGGTACTGTGTGTATTCCCGGTGCTTTTGGCTGTGGCAAGACGGTCATTTCTCAATCGCTGTCCAAGTTCTCGAATAGTGATATCATCGTATACGTTGGATGTAAGCTTTGCTGACCACGTCTGGCTCTGATAGCATGTGCTGATCGGTTTAGGCGGAGAACGCGGAAACGAGATGGCTGAAGTCCTGATGGATTTTCCCGAGCTCACCATCGAAGTAAACGGCAAGAAGGAGCCCATCATGAAGCGCACAACCCTGATTGCCAACACTTCCAACATGCCTGTGGCGGCTCGTGAAGCCTCCATCTACACCGGTAGTAAGTGCATGATGCAGCACGTAAGGGCGATTCGCTCACTAACACCTGTTCAGTAACGGTCGCTGAATATTTCCGCGACCAAGGCAAGGATGTTGCCATGATGGCCGACTCGTCGTCTCGCTGGGCTGAGGCTTTGCGTGAGATTTCGGGTCGTCTTGGAGAGATGCCTGCTGATCAAGGGTTTCCCGCCTACCTGGGTGCCAAGCTCGCGTCCTTCTATGAGCGTGCCGGTCGTGTCCAAGCGCTCGGTAGTCCTGAGCGTTACGGTAGTGTATCCATTGTCGGTGCCGTCAGCCCTCCTGGCGGTGATTTCTCGGATCCCGTCACAACCAGTACGCTCAACATTGTGCAAGTCTTCTGGGGTCTTGACAAGAAGCTTGCTCAGCGCAAGCACTTCCCATCCGTCAACACATCCATTAGCTACAGCAAGTACACAACGCCACTTGACAAGTTCTATGCCAAGAACAACCCTGACTTCCCTCGGCTACGCGATCGCATCAAGGAGCTCCTCACTACCTCTGACGATCTCGATCAAGTCGTGCAGCTGGTTGGCAAGTCCGCTTTGGGCGATTCGGATAAGATTACCCTCGATGTCGCTACTCTAATCAAAGAGGACTTTTTACAACAAAACGGTTACTCCGACTACGACCAATTTTGTCCTCTGTGGAAGACGGAGTGGATGATGAAAAACATGATGGCGTTCCACGACGAAGCTCAAAAAGCCGTTTCACAAGGGCACAGTTGGCCCAAGGTCCGCGACGCGACATCGGAGATTCAGAGCGAGCTCCGCTCAATGAAGTTCGAGCTGCCTGGCGAGGGAGAGGAACAAGTCACCAAGAAGGTACACATTATTATCTCCATGGCCGGGCACCAAACATGCGCTAATATATCAATAGTACGAGGCGCTCCTACAGAAGATGACCGACAAGTTCGCCTCTGTTGTGGACGAGTGAACGCATGCCGTCTGTGTTTGCATAGTGATTTTGGTTCCTGTATCTTCAAGAATATAGAATGTGAATTGTACCATGACACGAGCATTGATGCCTGATCTGCTGACGACGCTGTCGCGCGTCTTGTGACCACAAGCGTAGTCCCATTAGTGAATCGCTTTGTTGACCCTCAATTTCGGAGTGGCATTTCCATTGTGCAAAATTCATCGTCATGCTTTTTCGTGCGCGTTGATGTAATTTTGCGGAACTTGGAGAGCGGACCGAACCCCTGTCTGCTTCAGCATAATTCACCGAGTTCGTCAGTTGTGGCTGTGCTATTGTGGCGGCTTGAAGCTCGGACTACCACTCCACTCCACCCAACGCACCTGCTACGCAACCATCCACGCCCAACTTCAACAGTAGCGCATTCGCCCCGACTCAGCTCACCAGCACCCTGCCCTTTATACTCGAGTCTGCGCAGATACTTGATCTAGAAATCAGCACCTCCCTTTCACCTCGTCGATTATGGCGACGAATCCAAATGCGTATGCACATCCCTCCCTATGCCTGAGAACAGCCCCTCCCAGCGTACTTGACTAATGAGGCCGCAGCATCAACGTGAACGACCCGGGTCTGATTACCCTCGTCAACAAGCTTCAGGATGTCTTCACAACCGTGGGAGTATGTTAACGCTCGCGAGTCCTCGAACCCTTGAATCCTCCCTGCGCAACTCACACATCGAGTATCAAAGCATGGGTACTGATAGTCACACCAGGTCCAAAACCCCATAGATTTGCCGCAGATTGCTGTCGTGGGATCTCAGTCGAGTGGAAAGAGTTCGGTGCTCGAGAATATCGTCGGACGAGACTTGTGAGTGCTGCCAGCTGTGCGCCTCACCGGCTAGACATCCTACTGATCGACGGGCCAATAGCTTGCCTCGAGGAACCGGTATCGTGACTAGAAGACCACTCATTCTGCAGCTCATCAACCGCGCGGCGGGATCGCAAACGAACGGCGTCAGCGACGAGGCCAAGTCAGCCAGCGAACAGAACAACGCCGACGAGTGGGGCGAGTTTCTGCACATTCCTGGACAAAAGTTCCACGACTTCAACAAAATAAGAGAGGAGATTGTACGGGAGACAGAATCGAAGACAGGACGCAATGCTGGTATCTCGCCGGCACCCATCAACTTGCGGATCTACTCGCCAAACGTTTTGACATTGACGCTGGTTGACTTGCCCGGTCTGACAAAAGTGCCTGTTGGAGATCAGCCAAGGGATATTGAGCGACAGATTCGGGAGATGGTGCTCAAGCAAATCGGCAAGTCGAACGCCATCATCCTAGCCGTTACTGCGGCAAACACGGACTTGGCCAACTCAGACGGTCTGAAGCTGGCGCGAGAAGTCGATCCTGAGGGACAGCGAACCATTGGGGTATTGACCAAGGTTGACTTGATGGATGAAGGTACAGACGTTGTGGATATTCTTGCTGGTCGCATTATCCCCCTGAGATTGGGCTACGTCCCCGTTGTCAACCGGGGACAGCGGGATATCGAAAACAAAAAAGCAATTTCCTATGCGCTCGAGCACGAGCGGCAGTTTTTTGAAAACCATAAAGCATATCGCAATAAGGCTGCCTACTGTGGTACACCATATCTCGCTCGCAAGCTCAACCTGGTACGAATGTGTCACGTCAAAGAGGGAAACATGTATACTGACACGCCCAGATCCTTATGATGCATATCAAGCAAACACTTCCGGACATTAAGGCACGCATCGCGTCTTCGCTGCAAAAATACCAAGCAGAACTCGCATCACTGGGCAATTCCATGCTAGGAAGTAGTTCGAACATCGTGCTCAACACCATCACAGAGTTCACAAACGAGTATCGAGGGGTGCTGGAGGGCAACAACCAAGAGCTCTCGGCGACGGAGCTCTCTGGTGGTGCGCGTATCTCCTTCGTCTACCATGAGTTGTATGCGAATGGCGTCAAGGCCGTGGACCCATTTGATCAAGTCAAGGATGTTGACATCCGAACTGTCTTGTACAATTCTTCCGGCTCGTCCCCAGCCTTGTTTGTTGGCACGACTGCCTTTGAACTGATTGTCAAGCAGCAGATCAAGCGCCTAGAGGAGCCCAGCATTAAGTGTGTGAGCTTAGTGTACGACGAGTTGATCCGCATTCTCGGTCAACTACTCAGCAAGAATTCGTTCCGTCGATATCCCGGACTCAAGGAGAAGCTGCATGCCGTTGTTGTGCAATTCTTCAAGAAGGCCATGGAGCCAACCAACAAGCTTGTCAAGGACCTGGTTGCCATGGAGTCAACTTACATCAACACGGGACACCCAGACTTCATTAACGGATCTCGTGCCATGGCAATTATTCACGAGCGACATAACAGTGCGAAGCCTCAGCAGGTAGATCCCAAGACTGGCAAGCCGTTGCCGCCCTCTGTGCCGCCGCGGTCGCTATCACCATCGCTAGGAGATAGCAACAATGAGGGCGGTGGCTTCTTTGGCTCGTTTTTTGCCAGTAAGAACAAGAAAAAGATGGCGGCTATGGAGGCCCCGCCACCAACTCTCAAGGCTTCGGGCACTCTCTCGGAGAAGGAGACGCAGGAAGTTGAAGTGATTAGTAGGTATCGCGTCGGTTTGGTGGATGACTTGGACTAACCATGGATTAGAACTGCTCATCACATCCTACTTCAACATTGTCCGCCGGACAATGATCGACATGGTTCCCAAAGCCATTATGTTGAACCTAGTGCAATGGACCAAGGAGAACATGCAAGGCGAGCTCCTCACCAACATGTATAAGACAGACGAACTCGATGAGCTGCTGAAGGAGTCGGAGTACACGGTCAGGAGGCGGAAAGACTGCCTGCAGATGGTGGAGAGTCTGTCCAAGGCGCAGGAGATTGTCAACCAAGTGCAGTAATCGGGACGTGTGGATCCTTGTGGCGAGGATAGACTAGAGTCTTTTTTTGGGGACTTGGAGGATGTGTATATCCAGACTATTGCGATTGATTCGACTTGCAAGCGTAGACGGTGCATGTGTTTTTGCATGGTGGGTTCCTTGGCGCGATATCCACCGGCGGACGCTAATTACAGATGCGCGGCGCTCGGGCCACAGCGGACATCACAAAGTCTTGCGAGAACGACGAGCGGACCGGTCTTCGCCATTTGCCGCCGCGATGCTGCTCCCCCGAATCTACGCGCCCGTCCGCGCGGCCATTGCGACGTCGCCGGTGTTCCTCGCGCCTGCCACGCGTGTTCTCGAGGCTGTGCGCACCGCCACGCGTACAGTGACGCCGGCTCCCGTGCTCGGCTTCGTCCGCCACTCGGCCCACCAAGCCCAAGGACGCGCCAACGGGGCAAAAGACGGACCGGGCAAGCGATTAGGTGCCAAGAAGAGCGGCGGTATGTAATCCTGCTCTCCCCCGGCGCGTGTCCAACGAGAGGGCCACTGACGCGCCGCCCGCGTAGGCGAATATGTCGTCCCGGGCAATATCATCTTCCGCCAACGCGGCACCCACTGGTTCCCCGGTGAGAACTGCAAGATGGGCCGCGATCACTGCATCTTCGCCAACGCCGCCGGCTACGTCCGCTACTACCGCGACCCGCACCTCCATCCCAAGCGCCATTACATCGGCGTCGCCCTCGACAAGGATCACGTCCTGCCGTCACCCCGCCATGCCGCCCGCCGCCGCCGCCTCAACATGCTCGCCGTGCCGATGACGGCGCCCGCGGCCTCACCCACGGCCGCTATCAAACCCGTCGCCACCGACACGCCGCGCGAGGCTACCCGGCGGTCATTGACGCTGCGCAAGGGCAAGGGCTATGCGTACCGCGAGGCCAATTGGCAGATCGGCCGGGCGGCGGAAAACGCGGGCGTGCAGGTCCAGCCATTTGTGCGGGGCGACCGGTGGACGGCGTGGCGCCGCAGCAAGGCAAGGATCGCGGCCAACGAGGAGAACAAGCGGCTGCGGGATGCGAGCAAGAAGAAAGCGAAGCCCAAGCCGAGACAACCGAGGGTGATCAAGGGGTAGGCTGGATGGGAGGCATGTGGATAATATGGGTATGTGGGATGATGTGCACGCAGGTTGAGGATAAGGCTTTGTTTGTACATCGTACTATACAAAGCCAAAAAAAACCCCCCAATCACAACTTGGCCACGTCTTTCCACGCCAGCACCCCGTCCACCTCTTCATACTGCCTGTCCCGCCGCCACCCCGTCCACTGCGTCAACGTCGCCTCCCCGCCCTCGCCCGGCCTCAGCCCCTTGTCCACCCACCCACTACCTGCCCAGCCTGGTCCCTGCCCGGTCACCGCACTCCGCTGATCGTCCCCCTCTGCCACCGCATAGGCTGGCGTGCTCCACAGCGTGACAGCAGGCCGCAGCTCGAACCCCTCCTGCTGCAGCTCCGCCTGGGTGAGAACGGGCGTGCAGCACGCGTCAGTGCCGTCGAAGATGGCCTCCCACGCCGCGCGCGTCCGAGTCTTGAAGCGCGCGGTGAAGACGGTACGCAGCGCGGGCCAGGTGGCTTTGTCGTCACGATTGCCCGGAAGGTCTGCAGGGCTGAGCTCAAGACCGCGAAGCAAGGCGGCATAGAAGTGGAGCTCGATTGCGCCGCTGGAGTGGATGAGATTGCAATTAGCGTTGCATCACCGAGACGACAG
>Ga0182211_1000605_pt1 | contig 11143 bp, 2 predicted proteins | sample G5R1MG_20_FD_129660 | JGI IMG/M metagenome (GOLD analysis project Ga0182211, IMG submission 129660) | Switchgrass phyllosphere microbial communities from Michigan, USA - G5R2_MAIN_03OCT2016_LD1 MG | ecosystem: Host-associated > Plants > Phyllosphere > Phylloplane/Leaf | place: USA: Michigan... | reverse complement strand
TCCGCCTCCGCCTCTGCCTCCGCCTCCTACTACCCTCGTCTTCATCATCCCAAGGGAGCTAGCCATACCACCACCCCGCCAGCAGTCTCGCCGCCGTGCCATCAGCCAGATTAGCTTCTGTCTGACGCTCGGTAACCTCCCAGGTAGCCAGCCAGCCACGCATTGGACTTGTCTTCGCCCGGCCGCGTGGTTGATGGACTGATTGTTTCGCAGCTGGGTCGCTCTTTCCCACGTAGAGAACCTTCCTGTGTGCTCCTTCCCAACTCGATTGCGTTTCGGTCCCTCTTTCCCACGCCGACTACGTTCCTGTCGCTCTTTCTCAGCCCGAGTACGTTCCTTCCCCAGCATCACTCCGCCCTGCCCTGCCCTTGCTCGCTCCCTCTTCTTCCCCATCCAACCAATCCACCCTCAAATCTCACCACACCACACCACACCACACCAACACGTACGCACGCTCATCATGTCTCGCCCCACAGCTACCGCCCCGCCCACGCCCACGCCCACGCCCACGCCCCTCACAACCGCCCGCGGACGCCACCGCTCCCAATCCCCCGACATGTACGGTTCCGGCCAGCAGACGGGCATCTCGACGCCCCGCTCTGCTGCCAACCTGCGCCCACTCATCCTCTCCCACGGCTCGCTCGAGTACACGCTGCTCATCCCTACCGCCCTCCACTTCCACGCCCAGCAGCTACGCGACACATTCAAGGCGACGCTTCCCGAGCCCACCGACGAACTCGCTCAGGATGACGAGCCGTCGTCGGTGGCAGAGCTAGTCGCCCGATACTTGGGCTTCATCGCCAAAGAGGTCGACGAGGGCGACGACCCTGACTCGTTCGAGGAGGTGCTGAAACTTGTGCTCACCGAATTCGAGCGCGCCTTCCTGCGCGGCAACGAGGTCCACGCCCTGGCCGCCTCGCTCCCGGGCATCACCGAGAAGAAGTTGGTCACGGTGCGGTCCTACTACGCTGCCCGCTCCGCCGTCGACCGCCCCATCAAGCACCACGAGTCCGCCCTCTTTCGCGAGGCCGCCGACGAGAATGCCTTCATTTACGCCGTCTTGGGCGGCCAAGGCAACATTGAAGAGTACTTTGACGAGCTGCGCGAAATTTACAACACATACCCCTCTTTTGTCGAGGACTTCATTTCCGCCGAGGCCACGCATTTGCTGGGCCTGGCACGGGACCCCCGCGCGGAGAAACTTTACGCCAAGGGCCTCGATGTCATGCGCTGGCTGAACAATCGCGAGTCGCAGCCAGACACCGACTACCTCGTCTCGGCCCCCGTCAGCCTGCCCTTGATTGGGTTGACACAGCTGGCACACTACGTGGTGACATGCAGAGTCCTCGGAAGCCACCCGGGCCATGTGCGCGCGCGCTTCGCCGGTGTCACCGGCCACTCACAGGGTGTTGTCACAGCCGCTGCCATCGCAGAAGCCAAGAACTGGGAGACTTTCGAAAAGTCAGCCAAGAAGGCAATCGAAATCCTCTTCTGGATCGGCACACGCAGCCAGCAGGCGTTCCCCAGGACATCGCTCGCACCCACGGTCCTTCAGGACTCCATCGACAATGGCGAGGGGACACCAACCCCCATGTTGTCCATCCGCGACCTCTCGCGGAAGGCTGTCGAAGAGCACATTGACGCAACCAACGCACATCTCCCCCAAGACCGACACATTGCCATTTCGCTCGTCAACAGCGCACGCAACTTCGTCGTCACTGGGCCTCCCATTTCCCTGTATGGTCTAAACCTCCGTCTGCGAAAGGTCAAGGCTCCCACCGGTCTCGACCAAACCAAGATTCCCTTCACCGAGCGCAAGGTGCGCTTCGTCAACCGCTTCCTGCCCATCACGGCACCCTTCCACAGCCCTTACCTTGCAGACGCGTCGAAGCAACTCGAGGAGGATCTCAAGAATATCAAGGTTGCCACCAGCGATCTCGGAATACCTCTGTTCGACACCCATACCGGCGAGGATCTTCGCTCGCAAGCATCCGACAACATTGTCCCTAGGATAGTCCGCATGATCACATCCGATTCTGTTGAATGGGAAAAGGCTACCGTGTTCCCCAAGGCCACGCATATTCTTGACTTTGGTCCTGGTGGCATCTCTGGTCTCGGCGTTCTCACCAACCGCAACAAGGACGGAACAGGCGTCCGGGTCATTCTCGCCGGTGCCATGGATGGCCAGAACCCGGAAACCGGCTACAAGCCGGAAATCTTCGACCGTGACTCGGAACACGCCGTCAAGTACGCCGTCGACTGGGTCAAAGAGCATGGTCCCCGCCTCGTCAAGACGTCCACGGGCCAGACCTACGTAGACACCAAGATGAGTCGCATGCTGGGCTTGCCTCCCATTCAGGTCGCGGGTATGACGCCTTGCACTGTGCCATGGGATGTAGTTGCTGCGACCATGAACGCTGGCTACGAGATTGAGCTGGCTGGCGGTGGTTATTACAATGAAAAGACCATGACAGAAGCCATCGCCAAGGTTGAAAAGGCAATTCCTGCTGGTCGAGGTATCTCGATCAACTTGATTTACGTGAACCCCCGCGCCATGGGCTGGCAGATTCCGCTCTTGGCCAAACTAAGGTCTGAGGGTTCGCCCATTGAAGGTCTCACGATTGGCGCTGGTGTACCATCTATTGAGGTGGCCAACGAGTACATTGAGACCCTGGGCATCAAACACATTGCTTTCAAGCCTGGGTCCGTGGAAGCCATCCAGCAGACAATCAACATTGCAAAAGCCAACCCAACTTTCCCCGTATTGCTGCAATGGACTGGAGGTCGCGGGGGCGGCCATCACTCCTATGAAGACTTCCACCAACCCATTTTACAAATGTACAGCCGCCTCCGTAAATGCGACAACCTTATTCTCGTCGCAGGCTCTGGCTTTGGTGGTGCAGAGGACACTTACCCTTACCTAACGGGCAGCTGGTCCACTCGCTTTGGCTACCCACCTATGCCTTACGATGGGTGCTTATTTGGCAGCCGTGTCATGACGGCCAAGGAGGCGCACACATCCAAGATGGCTAAACAGGCCATCGTCGATGCCCCGGGTCTTGATGACAGCGAATGGGAGAAGACATACAAGGGCCCAGCGGGAGGCGTTATCACCGTTCGCTCGGAAATGGGGGAGCCGATCCATAAGCTCGCAACCCGGGGTGTCATTTTCTGGCACGAGATGGACCAGAAGATTTTCAGTCTGGACAAGGCCAAGCGTATTCCAGAACTCAGGAAGATGCGCGACTACATCATCGAAAAGTTGAACAAGGACTTTCAGAAGGTCTGGTTCGGCAGGAACAAGAAGGGAGAATCTGTTGACCTGGAAGACATGACATACACCGAAGTCGTGCAGCGTATGGTCGACCTCATGTACGTCAAGCATCAGTCTCGCTGGATCGACCAGAGTCTGAAGCGCTTGACGGGTGACTTCATCCGACGACTCGAGGAGCGATTCAGCAGGGCCACCAGTGAATCGCTCATTCAAAATTATGAGGAACTGAATAATCCCTTCCCGATGCTGGAACGGGTCTTTAAAGCATATCCAGAGGCGGACAAACAATTGATCAACGCCCAGGATGTGCAGCACTTCCTGCTTCTCTGTCAACGCCGTGGACAAAAGCCAGTTCCATTTGTGCCCGTTCTTGACGACACCTTCGAGTTCTTCTTCAAAAAGGACTCGCTTTGGCAATCCGAAGACCTTGATGCCGTCGTTGACCAGGACGTTGGCAGGACTTGCATTCTGCAGGGGCCCATGGCCGTCAAGTACTCTACCAAGGTTGATGAGCCGATCAAGGAGATCCTTGACGGTGTGCACCAAGGTCATATCAAGTACCTTCTTCGCGACATTTATGGTGGTGACGAATCCAAGGTACCCGTCATCGAATACTTTGGCAGCAACCTCTTGGCGCCGCCGCAAGGCCTGGAGGTTGATGGTCTAAGCATCTCTGAACTCGAGAGCAAAACCATTTACCGCTTGTCTGCTGCGCCCAATGCTGAAATGCCCGAGAGTCATGCGTGGCTGCAACTGCTCGCTGGTACCAGCTACTCTTGGAGACATGCCTTCTTCACCACCGATATCTTTGTACAAGGCCAACGTTTCCAGACAAACCCAACGTCCAGAATCTTTGCCCCCACACCCGGCATGGCCATTGAGATTCAGAACCCCGCTAACCCGGAGAAGACATGCATTATCGTCAAGGAGCTCCATCACGGCGGCAAGCTGATCAAAACTGCTGATGTCAGCCTCAGCAGCGGTAACGAGATTTTGCTCAATCTGTACGAGGAACGTACTGCTCTTGGCTCCACTGTCGCATTGCCCTTCAGGTTTACCTACCGCCCCGACGTTGGCTATGCACCCATCCATGAAGTCATGGAAGCTCGCAACGATCGCATCAAAGAGTTCTACTACAAAATCTGGTTCGGCAACGAAGCCTGTCCGTTTGAAGCCTCAGTTAGCTCCAGCTTCGACGGTGGTCGCGCAACCGTCACATCCGAAGCAATCCATGACTTTGTCCACGCTGTTGGAAACACGGGGGAAGCCTTCGTTGACCGACCCGGTAAGGAAGTTTACGCGCCCATGGACTTTGCTATTGTCGTCGGCTGGAAAGCCATCACCAAGCCCATATTTCCACGTGCCATTGATGGCGACTTGCTGAAGCTGGTCCATCTTTCCAATGGATTCCGCATGATCGCTGGCGCCGAGCCGCTGAAGAAAGGGGATGTCGTTGACACCACGGCGCAAATTAACGCCGTCATCAACCAAGACTCTGGCAAGATGGTGGAGGTATGCGGTACCATAACTCGTGACGGTCAACCGGTCATGGAGGTCACCAGTCAATTCCTCTACCGTGGTGCTTATGACGACTTCCACAATACCTTCCAGCGTAAGACTGAAAAGCCTCTTCAGCTGCACCTCGCCACCAGCAAAGACGTTGCCATTCTCCGATCGAAGGAGTGGTTCAACTTCGAGGAACCTGAGATTGATCTACTCAACAAGACTCTGTTGTTCAAGCTTGAGACAATCGTTCGTTACAAGAACAAGACCGTCTTTTCCGACATCGAGACCATGGGCGAGGTTCTGCTTGAGCTACCGACCAAGGAAGTGATTCAGATTGCTTCGGTCGACTACAGATCCGGCACCGCATACGGAAACCCCGTGCTTGACTATCTCGAGCGCAATGGATCTGCCGTCGATCAGCCAGTGCTTTTCGAGAATCCCATTCCGCTGCACGGAAAGACGCCCCTTAATCTCAAGGCGCCGGCCTCGAACGACAACTATGCTCGCGTCTCCGGCGACTTCAATCCCATTCACGTTTCTCGAATCTTTGCTAGTTACGCGAATCTCCCTGGCACCATCACCCACGGCATGTACTCCAGCGCTGCCGTCCGAAGCCTGGTCGAGACATGGGCTGCGGAAAACAACGTTGGCCGTGTGAGGAGCTACCACGTTAACCTTGTTGGCATGGTGCTCCCTGATGATCTGCTCGATATTAAGCTCCAGCACGTCGGCATGGTCTCTGGTCGCAAGATCATCAAGATTGAAGTCAGCAACCAGGAGACAGAAGACAAGGTGCTAGTTGGTGAGGCCGAAGTCGAGCAACCCACGACATCGTACGTATTCACTGGGCAGGGTTCGCAAGAGCAAGGCATGGGTATGGAGCTCTATAACAGCAGCCCTGTTGCCAAGGAGGTTTGGGACCGCGCTGACAAGCACTTCATGGACAATTACGGTATGGTGTTTTGTAATGAAGAAGATAAATCATCAGTAACTAATGTGCACTAGGTTTTGCTATTACCAACATCGTCAAGAATAACCCCAAGGAGTTGACCATTCACTTTGGCGGACCAGTCGGAAAGGCCATTCGTCAAAACTACATGTCGATGACTTTTGAGACGGTCAGTGCCGACGGCACCATCAAGTCAGAGAAGATCTTCAAAGAGATTGATGAAAATACGACATCATACACGTACCGGTCGCCATCCGGTCTTTTGTCGGCTACGCAGTTCACGCAGCCTGCTCTCACGCTCATGGAAAAGGCGTCGTTTGAGGACATGCGCGCCAAGGGCCTTGTCCAGGCTGACAGCACCTTTGCCGGACACTCGCTCGGCGAGTACTCTGCTCTTGCTGCCTTGGCCGAAGTTATGCCCATTGAGAGTTTGGTATCGGTTGTCTTCTACCGCGGTCTTACGATGCAAGTCGCCGTTGAGCGTGACGAGGCGGGCCGATCTAACTACTCCATGTGCGCGGTCAACCCCAGCCGAATCTCCAAGACATTTAACGAGCAAGCACTGCAATATGTAGTCGAGAATATTGCTGAAACGACGGGATGGCTGCTCGAGATTGTCAACTACAACATTGCCAACATGCAATACGTGGCTGCCGGTGATTTGCGCGCGCTCGACTGCCTCACGGGCGTGACAAACTACCTCAAGCAGCAAAAGATTGATATCCAAGCGCTGATGCAGTCCATGTCGCTTGAAGACGTCAAGGCACATCTCCAAGAAATCATCAAAGGCTGCGCCGAGCAAACGGAAGCTAAGCCCAAGCCGCTCGACCTGCAACGCGGCTTTGCCACAATTCCACTCAAGGGCATCGACGTGCCCTTCCACTCTACGTTTTTGCGCTCGGGCGTCAAGCCCTTCCGCAGCTTCCTGCTCAAGAAAATCCACAAGACGTCAATTGATCCGAGCAAGCTGGTCGGAAAGTACATTCCCAATGTGACGGCTAAGCCCTTTGCGCTGACCAAGGAGTACTTTGAGGACGTCTATCGTCTGACAAATAGCCCCAAGATTGGGAACATTCTGGCGAACTGGGAAAAGTATGAGGAGAGGGGAGACGATGAGGGTAAAGTGGGTGCGTAGATGCGCTGAGGGGGTTGGAGATGTAATAAGTTTGGGCATGGCAAAGGGTTGGTTATGCTGGAGAATAGAAGGTACTAGATTTTTTAGTTAATGATGATGAATCCCTTTTATGCTTCCCTATGCCTTGCGAGTTTATGGCGATATTGAATCATTACCGACGACTCTTTTTTTTTGGGGATGGCTAACCCCTACTGTTTTGGTCTTGGTTACGTCTTCTATCATCAACGTCAACCCAAAACTAGTAAGTACTTGATTCTACCTACGTTATTTCCTTATATGCTATAATTAGTCCTCGGTGATATCCTGTGTTTCATCCTCTCTATCCTCTCTACTACCCTGGCATTTTATACACCACCGACCGATAGCTAAGTATACCTAGTACTCTTAACCCTTCCCCTCCCTATACCTCTAATGCTACAACAGATAGATAACGAAGCTGATAACAGCAATTCACTCTTCCTCTCTCCACCTTTCCTCTCTACTCAATACCATAGAGTCATTTGCATAGAAGATATAGGCGAGGGTAAAAAGTTTGCTGGGAGGGAAGGCAACGGCAAGGAGAAAGAGATGAAGAAGATAAGGAGGGGAATAGTACTATAGTGAGTGAATTTTTTTTTCTAGTTACACACAACATATAGCGTTATTTTGGCGCAACGATGATGATATCATACCAAGGGAAGAAGAGTTAGAAGGGAGAGGAGGCAGGAAACATCCTTTTCCTGACTTCGAGCTATCTCAACGGCAAAACCCAACCCAATTTACCCAACTCCCCCCTCGAAGCCCACCCGCTACATAAAGCAAGGAGAAAGTAAGAGAGAAAACACCAAAAAAAAGAATGAGGAAACAAGAAATGCTCATCAACGTAACAATCGTTTTCGCAGTGTTCTTCCTCCGCCACCGCCCGTTGAGGCCTCGGTGCCGCCACCGCCGCCTCCACCTAACGTAGGCAATGCACCCACAGGCATACTCTGCGCGTGTGATAACGGCGGAGCAGGCTCAATGAACCGTATACTCGTATCACGGGGGTACTCCCCACCTGCTCGGCCCGGGGTGAGAGATTGGTATTGTTGCTGGTGGGGGTATTGGGAGAGGCGGTGCCAGGGTTGGGAGTAGGGGGATTCGGGGGGGTAGGGTGTATCGAAATGTTGTTGTTGTTGGTAGGAGGAGGAGAGCGCGCGGTGGGGTGTTTGTGGCATGTATTCGTTGGACAGTGGTTGTTGCTGCTGGTGTTGTTGGGGGTCATGGTGTGGAGATTGGCGGAGGAGGCCAAAGGCCCAGTTGGAGAGGTTGAAGCCGCCGAAGAGGACGATGGCTGTGAAGATCTGGGTGGTGAGGTGTATGTTAGGAAGGGTATTGTGGCGTGCTGTGCGACTGTGACTTACCATGCTCTTGTAACTGAATTCCTCGACGAAGCTGTTAAAAATCATAGCAAACGTCTTGGCCGTCACACTGGCGCGTGCCACCTTCTTCGGATCGCGCTTCATACACGTTTCCCAGACACCGCACAGATTCTCGAGCGCTGGGGCCATGTTCGGGGTGCCGCAGTGGTTGCGCCTGTAGTCGAGGGCGCAGGCAGAAAGCTGGACCATGACCTCGGCGGCGTGCTTGTTGGATTCGATCTCCACGTCGGACTGGATGCCGGACCAGGCGCAGTAGACGAGGTAGAGGAAGCAGAAGCCTAGGGCCGAGTTGACAGCAAATTGGAGGTAGTAGGAGAGAACGGCGGGGAGACGGGGATGGGCTTCGAGCCAGTGGCCAAAGTTGCCGAGCCGCTCAAAGACTGACTCCTGGACGGCAGCGACAACCTTGGGCGGGCTTCGGAAAGCGGTGGCGCTGGCGGTAGCACTGGCAGCGTTGTCGTGGGTCGTGGGCGTTCCGCTGTCGGAGTCATCGGACGAGCGCGTTGGGCCGTGGCGCTTCTTGTTGCGAGGGCGTTCTGCGCGATCCGACCGCTCGGTGCGATGCTTCACGATGCGGCCATCGGTCTTGTGGCGATGGCTGTGGCTGTTACTGGTATCTCTCCGCTCTTTGATTGGGCTCGGGCTGCCCGTCAACCAGCTCTTGACCGTTTTCCAACTGTCACGGCGACCGACTTTGACGTCGCTGTCGCCGCCCGCGCCCAGCCGGCCCATTCTGCCGGCGAGCTGCGTGTCCGGGGTAGCCGCGTCGCTGTCGACGAGAGGCGTGTTGGGCGTCTCGCCGCCCGAACTGAAGTCGCAGGCGCTGGCGGGTGTACGTGGCTCCCAGGCTTGCGACTGGAGGTGGGCAGGCAGCGAGCTGGCGGGCGTACTGGGTAGCGCCTTGTTGGATGCGGTGCTGGCAAAGTATCCCGAGCGGCTAGGCGTAGCGAAGCTGCCGACGTAGCCGCTGGAGCTGGGTTTGGCAGGCGAATCGAGGTCTGGGGGGGTCGGGGGTCAGTGGGAGTGCATGTTGATGGTGAGTATGTCGTGTGACGAGGACAGCCTACGCTTGGAGTCCGGCGGCCGCGACTGCACCTGAGTGGCCGACAGAAATGGTGAGCGCGAATCAATGGGTCCGGTTTGGTTCGTCCACTCGAAGTCCATGGGCGTCGTCGACGGACGGTGGCCCCTCGACATGGTGAGTAGGCGTAGGCGAGAGACGGATCACGGGATTCTCCGGCGATAGATAGGAGCCGGGGCTACTACTACAGCTTGTGTAGGTACCAAGGAGGTGAAGTTCAACAGGCGGATATGGTTGTTGTTGTTGCTGTTGTCGTCCTCGTCGCCGCTACGGCCGACCCAAACAAACGTTCCAGGCGGTTGACTGCTAGTGACGCTTGAGCTGCGGACTTCCGGCACTAGTCTCTTTCGGACTGACTGTGTTCCTTCTCACTCGCTACTCTACTACGGCACTCTAGAACTATTCAATCTATTGCCCACTATCTGCCGCTGTATTTTCATGTGCATCACAGGGAGATAATTTCAAAAGGATGTATGCTATGCTTCACAAGAGATAACCGATGATATCCCATCATGAGTAGCGAGTCACGTGATCTACCCCAATCTGACCCACTGCCAACCACTTGACTCTCTCTCTCTCTATACGGATACATCGCCTGTGCTACGCCGCTATCAACCCCACCTTTACTCCATTCTTCGAGGACAGCGTTATTACCAGACACTCCGTCCATGGCTCCGGATCCCTACTCTCCATACTCGCAAACTCCTGCACCATCCGCACCGTCACATATCCCGCTTCCGTCAGTGCATACTCCTGGCCTATACATGTGCGCGGGCCCCCGTTGAACGGAACTTACTCCCATCCTAGCCGCAGCGTCTCCCATCGCTCTGGCCGGAACTCGTTTACATCTTCTCCAAATAGGTCGGCGCGCTGGTGCATTACCCATGTCGAGTAGCTGACGAGCGTGCCCTTTGGCACGAAGACGGGCGATTGGCCCGATTCTCCCCCTCCGCGTGGGAGCACTGTATCTCTTACAGCTAGGCGGAGATTGGCGGGGACGACGGGGTGGGTGCGTAGAGCTGCGTAAGTCTTGTCAGGACCGTAATCATTCATGCACTAATGTGTATCAGAGGGTAACTCGACGTACATTCATTCATACACCACCTGAGATACTTCATCTCCCACAATTGCTCGTACGGAGGAGCCTGCCCGCCCAGACACTTCACCTCGTCTCGCAGTTTGCCCTATATCTCAGGCCGGCGGGCAAGTTCGAAGAGCATGTTGCTTAGGAGGCCGGCTGTCGTGTCGCGTCCTGCTAATAGCAGGTTTGTGGTTTCTTCGCGGATCTTTTTCTTATCTGTCGTCTGTTTGACCATCTCATGCAGGAAGTAGTACCTCTTGCTCTTTGGTTGTCGTGACGCCTTTTCTTGCGTAGTCTCGTCTTGTACCGTCTCCTGCACCATCTCTTCTTGGCTTACACCCTCCCGCGCAGCCTTTTCCAACGATTCATCAACATACTGTTCAATATACTCATGGCAAATTCAAATCGCCTCCCTCCCCTTCCTATTCCACCGCAACCTGTCCAAAAACCCCAACCTCACCTTCGTCTGCACATCCTGCTGCGCATAATCAAACGCCCTCCCGAACGCCGCGTACACATCCGCATCCCTACGCTCCTTATTCTCTCCTCCCACCCTCGCGACCAAGGACCCAGTAGAATGCCCAAACATAAACTCCGTCGCTGAATCCAGCGTAAACCTCCAAAATAAGTCTTGCAACTCCACCGTTTCCCCCCCCCTTGGAATCTCCCGCATCAGCACTTTAAACAGCCGCTCAAATGTTGCCAAACCTGCCACCT
>Ga0182211_1000604_pt1 | contig 11165 bp, 11 predicted proteins | sample G5R1MG_20_FD_129660 | JGI IMG/M metagenome (GOLD analysis project Ga0182211, IMG submission 129660) | Switchgrass phyllosphere microbial communities from Michigan, USA - G5R2_MAIN_03OCT2016_LD1 MG | ecosystem: Host-associated > Plants > Phyllosphere > Phylloplane/Leaf | place: USA: Michigan... | reverse complement strand
GGGCCGGGGGCCCATCGGGATACAACCCCGATAGTTAATCTTCCCCCCCTCCCCCCTTTTCCCCCCCCCTTTTTTTTTTTCCCTTCTCTTTTCCAACCCCCAAAACCCCTTCCCCCCCCCCCCCCCAGCTTGGTCCCCTCCTCGACGAAACCGGCACCCTCGCCCCGGGAAAAGTTATCCTCTCCCCAAGCGCTTGGACGCAGCTGCTAGGCCGCACGCCCGACCAGCTCGTCGCCACGCACCCCGACGTCCTACGCCATCTCGAGCAGCGCGTCGCCTTTTTGCGCGTCACGCTGGGTTTTGTGCTGGATCTTGCGGGCGAAGAGGTAGCGCGGCTGGGAGTATGGGGGGTAGGGCATTGAGGGGGTGTACGAGAAGGAGTAAGGATATGGATGACGTGTCAGAAGTTGAAGGAAATGCTGTGCGGTACGGTACTTTTATAGATGAATACAGACACATAAGACGCTACTAATCCATGCCAAAGCTTTGCTTGCTACCACAGAGAGAAGAAGAAGAATAAAAAGGTATTCACTGGGCAGGGGAGGAAGTCTCATCATCATCATCAGTCATAGTATAGTCATTGCCATTGCCATGGTCGTACCGGGCACAGCACAGCACGACACAAACACACAACAGTATCTTCCTCTACGCCCCACGCCCGGTGCACACCACAACGTCCCTGGCCCAAGGTGAATTTACTCGCCCAACACGCCCGCCAAGCCCCTCAGCACATCCCCGACGCCAATCCCTTCGGCGCCCGCCCGCCGCTTGACGTCGCGCTCGCGCTGCTCGAGCGAGCGACTCGCGGTGCCGAGCACGGCGTCTGCCGCGCGGTCTGCCGTGCGGCGGTACTGCTCGATGCGGTGGACGCCGTGGGCGAATAAGTCGATGGTGGGTTCGAGCGAGGCGGCCAGGGTGGTGAGGCGGGTGGTGAGGGCGGTGGGGGAGGTGAAGGTGAAGGAGGCGGTGGGGGGGGGAGGCTGGAGGGCGTCGAGGATGGCGGCTTGGGAGGGGGAGAGGAGGGGGGTGTCGAGAGAGGCGAGGGTGGGCGGTGTGGTTGGTATTGAGGGGGCGGGGGGAGGAGGGCCTTGGGAGGGTGATGTGGATGAGGCGAGGGCTTCCCAGGCGGCCATTTCTTCTTCGAGGCTGTGGGCGTTGCTGTCAGTGGCAAGATGGCGTGGGGGAAAAAAAAAGTCAAGGATCCCCCCCTTAAGGGCAACGTACCGTTTGACTTCTTCTTCTAGCTCCTCCAGAGTAGCCTGGTTCTTCTCGTTTTGTGGGTTGGGTCGCTTGACCACGGGCGGAGGCGCCGTCTCTTCCTACGTGCTGATCATCAGTCGCTCGATGCTTCTCGCTGGCGGTGCACGCGTGGACTTACTCTGCTGAACCAGTCGGAGAGCTCTGGTCGACCCGCAAAGTCGTCTATGAGTTCCTGTTGTATTGCGCGCGCTGGTACTCATGTCAGCACCCCTGTGCCCCCGTAACGATTCGCGCTTCTTGGGGCCCACTCACCCGCCATGATCGCATTCACGTTTTGAACGTCTCCTGACGGCTTCTCTGGTAGCGCTCGTGAACCACACCATATCAGGAGCTGCTTCATTCGCCTTGGCTCAGGTAGACTCTGCTCAATGTACTTGTAGAAATCGCGGACTTGGACTTCTGAATGGGGCAGCGCTGGAAAACTGGTTAGCCAGTTGCGCACAACGTTGCTCCTAGTCGTCCCACACGCACCATTGGACATGCCGGTATCAATCAGCGAACTCGCTCGCCTCCCGCGCAGACCCGTGCTGCTCCGCCGATGTCCGTCCTTGCTGCCTTTGCGCATCTCCTTGTTGCGCGTGATGACGGGCGTGTCTGCAAATGGCAGCATGATGCGCTGCGCATTAGGATCGCGCTTCTTGGCAACCTGCAGCTCGTTGTGTATCGGCGTCTGCACCCCCACATCCACGCGTTTTCTCTCTGTGTGCGCGTCCGGCGCGGGCGTGGTTTGCTTCTTGGTGCATTTTGGGGCGGCCGCCGGCTCGGCCGACTCGGGGCGCACGTCAAGTTGCGCCTTGTCGGCAGACAGACGCGTGGACCGGCGCGTCTTGTGCGCACCAGCCGTCTGCATTTCCACGGTGGTCACAGTGGTCACGGTGGTCTTCTTGCGCCGTGCGGGCGCTGGCACGCCGTCCTCGGGAATGGGGTCGGGCTTGGATGCCGTGGTCCGGCGCGAAGTACGGCGCGTAAAGGTGAAGCCATCGTCATCTTCGTCATAGGCCGCCGTCTTGGCCGGCTTCCTGGTCGCGGCCGAGGCGCGTTTGGTAGTGGCGGGTGCTTCGGTGCGGGCGCGTTTCGGTGCGGGGGCATCATCGTCGGCAAAGGCGTGCTTCACGCTGCGCCGGCGCGTCGTCGGTCGGTTGGTGGCCATGGAGAGCGAGGTGAGGGGGGAGCGCGCGAAGATGGTGGACATGGGTCCGGTTGGGGGGTGGTGGTGGGCGCCAAGGCGTAGGGCGGGCGAAGGCGGGCGCAGGTGGGCGTGGGCAGGCGGCGCGCAGATGAGCGTGTGGCGTAGCAATTCGGCGGCGGGTAATGTGAATAGATCGAGCGTGGGTGTGGGGGACGAAGGCGCTCGGCCGGCGTGGCAGGGACCTGAGGCGTGCGTTGCGGTTGCTTCCCTCCGCTGCTAGTGCCGCCTAAAACGGGAAAGCGCGTCGGGCGACGTAAACAAACCATCCTTGCGCCACGTGACGGCCCACGAGCTTGCATGATGAACGTGTGTCACGTGTCACGACCAACCCCAGGACTTGGCTGGGCTCCTGAGTACATATAGTACATGCTGTCTACAGAAATGGATGCACAGGCAGCAGGAAGACTTCCAGCGCATCCTACCATCGCCCCCATGTCCATCTACCAGCGTAAACCCCGCTGCTCGTTCCTATTGCTCTCCCTCATACCACCTTCATTGTCATCATCCCATCGTGACATGACCCACACAAGCTACTGGTCTTCTTTCTACATGCCCGCTCCTGGCATGGGCCCCTGCACGCCTTCCGGCGCAAGACTGCCCTCGATGCGCCGCTTCGCATCCTGTTTCTCGGCCGTGGTGGGACTCTGCTTGCGCATGTCGGGCACGTGGGGAGGCCGATTCGGGCTGTGGCCAATTGACATGCCGACGCGAACCTGGGCACTTGTCAGCAGCTATTCTCCCCAACACAAGGCGGCGCCAACGTACCAGCGTCTCCAACGCAGAGTTGGAGTTGTCAACCAAATCATCGTCGTATCGCATCTGTCCAGGCTCAAACAGGAGCAGCAGCGTGCTGCCCCCAAACTTGAAGTATCCCAACTCGTCGGTTCGCTTGACCTCATCGCCCTTCTTGCGTGTAATCACGGTGCTGCCCACCATCATGGCACCGATGCAAATTACCATGACGCGACCGTGCGCTGCCGAGTCAATGGGGCAGATGACGCGGACGTTCTCGCCATACACATCGAGTGCGGAACGGATAGCCATTGGGTTGACGGTGTAGTACTCGCCCTCAATCAGCTTTGGCTCGTCCAGGACACCGTCTACGGGGATATGGAAGCGATGATAGTCTTGCGGCGCAAGTCGGAAGATGCCCAGCGAGCCGCCGTGGTACCGCTTTGCGTCTGCCGGGTACGCCTCACCCAGCAGCCGTTCGACTGTGAACTCGCGCCCCTTGACCCAAATGGCCTGCGCCGAGTCGATCGTGTTGAAGACTACGGTCCGGCAATCGGCTGGCGACACAATGACCCTGGGGTCCTCTGGCGCAGAACATGGGCGCGCATTGGGCTTGAGGGCTCGGTAGAAGAATTCGTTGAAGCTCTTAAACTTGTCCGTCGGCACCAGCACCTCAGTCATGTCGAGCTGGTGGAAGGCAATAAAAGGCGCGATCTCTGCCGTGGAAGCAGGATCGTCGTACTTCTTGCCTTGCTTGAAGCTGAGGGATTTGAGCAGTTTGCGGACTGAAGCACGGTTAGCAAATTGCGACTGTCAACACGCGCCGCAAAAACACCTACTCCGCTTCTTCTCCATGTTGGATGACTTCAGTCCCTTGTACAACAAGCGAATCCCCAGACGCACATAGACACTCATGCGCTCCTCGTTGATCTGGCCGGTAAGACGATCTTGAACCAAAATGTTGGCTGAGTTGGCCCCGAGCTTGTAGCCACCATACGAGATTTTGGTAATCACCTTGGAGTACCACTTTCGCTGGGCTTGACTCGAGGTAACAAACCCAGCCATGACGATGTTGTTGACCTGCCGCCAGTCTTGGCTGGCGCATGTGGCGATGTGGGTAATGATATTGGCATCGGACCGCTTATCGAGCTTCGGCTGGTGGCAGATGGGACATTCGCGGATCTCAATCACATGCTCTTCGCCCTTTTCGTCAGCTAGATCATCAACTTCTAGCATCTCGCCGTCCTCGCCCGACTGGCCCAACGTGTCCGTCTCCAGTGCGGGTATCGAGAGGGTGGAGCCACTCTTGTTGATGTTGATGGGCGTGAGCTGGCCCGATGCGAATGACGGAGTTTCTGTGCCCGGGGTGAAGAAGCCACTCCCACCCGCTCTCCTGGCGTTTTGGGCCTCGGTAGCTTGCAGCTGATCTTCGAGGCAAATAACAGCCTCATCAAACGTCAGCAGCTCATCGCCGTTGTGCTGAGCAGAGAAGCGGGAAAAGAAGCCGTCAATAGTTGCCTCGTGCAACGTTGAGCCCAGCGTGTCCAGCATCGTGGTAAGCTCGACCTTGTCCAGGAGGCCGCTTTCATCGGCGTCGTACTGCTTAAGCATGGCCCTCCAGAATTGCTGCCGCAGAGCCTTGTAGGGCAGGTACTTGGCTCGAATGTACAGCGTTGGGTTGTGCTTGGCCTCCCACCGTTCCTTGTGCTTCATCTCGATGGCAAGCGTGTACATTTTCAAATCCTCGTCGTCCACCGCCGATGGGTTGAGGTTGGCTCCACCCGCGACGGCGAGGTTGCCCGAAGCATCGGTTGCGGCGGTCTGCGGTGCGCTCGTAGGCGGAGGAGGCAGGGTACTGTTGTTGGCGTCCTTGACCGACAGCAGCGAGCCCGAGGAAGTCTCCGTCTTGAGTGACGGCCGGCCGATACGAGACAAGCTGCCGGCCGAGGCAGAGCGGGACAGCGGCAGGCGGAAGCGAGACCGGCGTGCCGATGACGCGCCATCTGCAGGTATGCCAGGTGAGTCGGAGGGTTCGGGGAGCTTGTAGAGACCAGTGTCCGGGTCGGCCTGGGGTGCGACCGAGGTTGCTTTGTCGAGAGGGAAGTTGACGGTGCCAACATAGTCGTTGCCGGAGAACTTGTCCTTGTCGACAACGGTGAAGTTGACAGAGTAATTGACCTCGTGGCGGAGGACCTGGAAGACGAGTTTCTCGTCGTAGACGGGGTTCAGGTCGTGCCGGACCGTCCTGGTGCGGTACGTCTTCTTGCCGAGCGAGGTGACGACAAAGGGGTCCATGTCGAACGAGGTGCGGGTGACTGTACATGGTTAGCGCGCAAGGAGTGCACGATGGTGGTACGAGGACCCCACCATTATGCTCGGGCGGTAGGTCTGCAATGCGCTGGATCTCGAGGAAGAGTACACCGGCAATGTCACCGTTGCTCGAGTATTCGTAGCCACTCCGCTGCTTGGCCTTGCGCCGGAGCTTGGCCAGCCGGAGCCGCCGCCGCCGCTTTTCACGCTTCTCAGCCGTTTTCGACTCGTCGGCCGGGTCGTCGTCGTCGTTATCGTTGTCGTCATCCTCGTCGTCATCGTCATTGTCGGTGGGGTTGCTGTCGCCGCGCAGCAGGAGCTCCTCATCCTCGGCGCCTGGACTCGGCGTCTGGCCTGCGATAGCGAGGAACTTGGCCAGGAGCTGAGACGGGGTGGCGGCGAGATTGGTGGGGTCGACGAGGGCAAATTGCAGCTGGATTTCGCCCGAGACGATGGCCTTCTTCCGGCCGGTGCGAGTGGAGCGCAAGGGGAACCACTGGGGCTCCAGGCAAGCCTGACCGCTGCCGAAGTAGTCCTCGAGCATGACGTCAAACTGGCCCATGTAGTCCTTGCCGAAGCGATCCTTGTCCCAGCAGCAGACGTCGAGCAGCAGGGTGTGCTCGTCGACGAGCGGCAGTTCGAGCGTCGTGTTCCATTCCGGGTTGAGGGTGCGGTGGATCGTGGGCGTCGTCTCGGTGGCGTCGCCCAGACGAACGACGAGATAGGGGTCGGAGAAGCCGCTGCGGTCCTTGGGGGCGAGATTGCGGCCCTGGAGCACCGTCACCCGCAGCACCAGCGCGGCAGGACGGGACTGCTCGACAGGCATGGCGCGCTTGGGACTGCCACTGCGGCTGGCGGCCACGCTGCCGGGGCTGGTGGGCGTCATGTGGGGAGCCGCCGTCGCGGATGTGTTCTTGAGGCGGTGGGGGAGCGCCAGCTTGCTGCTGAAGTTGGGGCGCGGCATGGTGAGTAGCACCTTCTCTTCCGAAAGCGTGTATGCGTTTCGGCGGCCTGGGTAAGGGGAAAGCCAGAGAGAGGGGAGGGAGAGGAATTGGGGACTGTGGCGCGGTAGGGCGGGGTCGAGGAGGACCCAGGAGTGACGAGGAGCAGGCGGCTGTGGGCAGTGAAGGGATACGAGTGTACGCTGTCTACGGCCGAGCCCGCCACAGAGGCGCCTGGCGGGAGTCGCGGCAGGCCGTAGAGCGCTTTGGTGAAGGGAGGGGAGGGGGGAAGGGGAGGCGGGGGAGAGGATGCACGCCTACTTGCTGCTTCGACGACATAACCACACCACCTGTCCTGGCCGCCACCAGCGGATACCGGCCAGCCTACATGCGGCCGCCCAGTATCTTTGCAGCCACAGCAATACCTAAATGCTGTTGGGGGCCGTGGACACTATGTGCCCACCATACAGTGTCCATGTCCTATGCAGCACTTTGCCGAAGCCCGTCCCACTGCGGTCTAACTACAGATGACTAGCATTGCATGACTAATATAAGACCGTCTTGCTTGTATCCGTTTCCAGCTGAGTCAGTCATGAACTACGACTAGCGAGCGTAAGATAACGAATACAATACAACAGAGCCCCATCCATCCACCCCACGTCTCGCCAGCCAACCTCTGCAACCCTCCCCCCAGCCGCCATCATGCCGAAGAGCAGCCTTTTCGACGTCCCAGCCCCGATCAAGCAGCTCTTCGACTCCTTCCCCCTCCACACCTACCACCCCAACGACCTGCCGCATCGCGCGCCAAAGCAGCGCAACGCCCACGTGCTCTACACATTCACCACCCCGCACGATGCCGCCCGCGGCGCGCCTTCCTACAACCCAACGTGCCTGAAATGGCAGGTAAACCACCCCCTCTCCCCCTCCCCGGCCCACTCGGCGCATTGCTCACCAACAGGCTTACCTCGCCTTCTCCCACATTCCCATTCGAATCGCACCCTCGAACAACCACGCCTCGCCCAGCGGCTCGCTCCCCTTCCTCCAGCCCGCCACGCCCGAGCCATCCAAGCAGCCAGCCCAGCCCGTGCCGTCGCACAAGCTGCAAAAATGGGCGCAATCCCACAGCGCAAAGCGCATCGACGAGCCCAGCGACCCGCGCTACGAAGCCTATCTCTCGCTACTCGACCACCGCGTGCGTCGAGCCTGGGTGCGTGATCTCCATTCGCAGGGGTGAGGGAGGGAGGAGAATGACGATGATGACGATGATGGGGGAAACGCAAAACACACAACAGCAATGAAAAGGGCAAGGCGAGAGATGACACCCAGGCGATATCTATCTAACCCATTTCCCCCCCCTTCCCAGCTCTACGCCGTCTACCTCTCGCCGCACAACGGCCCCGCGCTCGCCGAGCCGCTGTACATCCTGCCGCCCTCGCGCAACCCGCTCGTCCGCCTCTCCGTCGCCCGCACCCTGCGCGCCGCCGCGCTCGCCGAGCTGCGCAAACACGCGTCTTCCGGCTCCGCCGCCATCAACGCCGACGCCCTCTACACCCAAGCCGAGGACGCCCTCGCCGCGCTCGACGCCCTGCTCGACTCCCACACGTGGTTCTTCGGCGCCCAGGCCCCGGGCCTGTTCGACGCGAGTGTGTTTGCCTACACGCATTTGCTGCTGGACGCCGCGCTCGGCGCCGGCTGGGTCGACACGCGGCTGCGCGACGCCGTGTGCGCGCGCCCCCGCCTGGTTGCGCATCGCCAGCGCATTCTCGACGCCTACTTTTCCGTTCCGGCGGGGAACGCGTGATGGGGTTGTTGGGCATCGATCGGTGAGAAGGAGACGCATGCTGTCCTTTTCGTATGTACATGTGTGTGTTTACTTTCATGGACCGGCATGGAGTCCCGAAGTCGTGCCATGTCATGCGTGGTACATCTCGCGTTCCTGCTGCCTACCCACCACACGCTGGGTTAGAGAGTAGTACCTATCCATCCATGCTAGAGTACGAAAACAACAACAAAGCGACGAGATAACCCTGCCTTGCATCTACGCAGGAGCCCAGGGGGCGTGATGGTTAGGTAGTCTCTTGCGGAGTGAGGTATTCCATGGGTACTCAATCACGATTGTGTAGGGAAAAAAAATTCAAATTTTCTAACCCGATATACACATTCACCTTCTCTCCATCATTCATTCCTCATCCATCCCCGCCGGGTTCCCCTTGGCTTAGATCAACTGCTGAAACGCACGGTCCAAAGGAGAGCGGAGAGGCTTGACGTCCTTGTAAAAGTCAATGGTGAGCTTAGCCCGCTTGGCAATGCCCTCGGGTGTGAACTCGAATTTCTGTCGTCCCTCCATGTCAGTCACGGCCTCACGATGTAAAGTGTAGGGGAGAGGGACATACCTTGTACACTTCCTTGTACGGTCCAGACGCACCGAAGCGGTTCAGGCCAAACTGCTCGTGCGAGTACTTTTCCCATCCGAGCGTCGACATGACCTCAACACTCAGAGCAGGGATGCCGCCAGGAATGACCTTGAGCTGGTACTCCTTATCTTGCGCATCAAACACCTCTGTGCAAGGCATGGACACCACACGAGCCTTGATGCCCTGCTCCTTGAGCGTCTGGACAGCCTCGAGACACAGGGAGACCTCCGAACCCGTAGAAACGAGGGTAATCTGGGCGTCCTTGTCCTCGAGCGCAACGTATCCTCCCTTGATGCCGTTCTCGAGTGTCGAGTTCTCGAGCTGGGGCAGGTTTTGGCGGGTAAGGGCAAGGATGGAAGGTGTGTTCTTGGCGGTAAGAGCCATGTAGTAGGCAGCCGACGTCTCGTTACCATCCGCCGGGCGCCAGACCATCATGTTGGGCAGAGCACGGAAATGGGCGAGCGTCTCGATAGGCTGATGTGTCGCACCGTCTTCGCCAAGACCAATGGAGTCGTGCGTCGCAACGTAAATGACACGCTGGTGTGAGAGGGAGGATAGGCGGACCGCTCCGGCAGCATAGGAGACGAAGTTGAGGAATGTGCCTCCGGCGGGGATGATGGTGCCGTATGCGCACATTCCATTCATGACAGCCGCCATGGCGTGCTCACGGACACCGTACCGGAGGTAGCGACCAGCCCACTCGCCAATACCAAGCTCCGGGGGCTGGAAGTCGACGGCCTTCTTCCAGCGCGTGTTGTTGGAGCCAGTCAGATCGGCAGAGCCGGAGAGGAGCTCGGGAACGGCATCGTGGATGGCCTCGAGAACGCTCTCCGAAAGCTTTCTTGAGGCAACGGCAGGGTCGGACGGCTTGTATGTGGGGAGCTTCTCCTGCCAGCCCTCAGGAAGGTCGCGGGTCAACCGTCGCTTGAGGTCAGCAGCGAGTTCTGGGAATTCTTTGCCGTACTTCTCAAACGTCCTGTTCCACTCCTCCTCGGCGGCAGCACCCTCGGCAGCGTGCTTGTGGTACATGTCGTACACCTCCTGGGGAACGGCAAAGGTCTTCTCGGGGTCGAAGCCAAACTTCTCCTTGAGCTGCTTGACGTCGTCGGCCTTGAGGGGGTTGCCGTGCACGCCGCCCGTTCCCTGGAGCTTGGAGCCGAAGCCGATGGTGGTGGTGAGCTTGATCATCGAGGGCTTGTCGGTGACCTTCTTGGCCTCGGCGATGGCCTTCTCGATGGCCTCGAGATCGCTGTCGCCGTTCTCCACGTGCAGGACGTGCCAGCCGTACGATTCGAATCGCTTGGAGACGTCCTCGGTGAAGGCGCACTTGGTGTCACCGTCTGCCTACGTCAGCCGCTGCGATACAGTTGCATTTGTTGACCATGGGCATACCAATAGAGATGTGGTTGTCATCATAGATGGCAATGAGGTTGCCGAGCTTCAAGTGACCGGCCATGGAAGCAGCCTCGCTGGCAATACCCTCCATAGAGCAGCCATCACCGAAGAATGTGAATGTGTGGTTGTTGATCAGCTCGTAGCCGGGCTTGTTGAAGACGGCGGCAGTATGCCTCTCAGCAATGGCGAGACCGACGGCGTTGGCGAAGCCCTGGCCGAGAGGACCGGTGGTGACCTCGACACCGGGGGTATCGTGGGATTCTGGGTGGCCGGGTGTGATGCTGTCGAGTTGCTAGGCAAGTCAGGTGTGCACATCGAGGAACCTGGTCCGGCCGTTGGGGAGCTTACACGGAAGTTCTTCAGGTCATCAATGGTGACTTGGTAGCCGAACAGGTGGATCAGAGCATACTGGAGCATGCATCCGTGACCGTTGCTGTATGCCCAGTCAGCATCACGAGTCCCGGAGAAAGAACAAGCAGGGGATTGACACAGAGAAAAAAGAAAGGTGCGTACGAGAGCACAAATCGGTCGCGGTTGACCCATTCCGGGTTCTTGGGGTTGAAGGTCATGAACTTGTTGAACAAGACATGGGCCACTGGGGCCATGCCCATAGGGGCGCCCGGGTGGCCAGAGTTTGCCTTGAACGTGGCATCGACCTAGCATCGGATGTTCCAGTCAGTAATTGACTTGTGCGTGTATAGGAGAGTATCGTCTGTTTGGCGTAGCGGGGCGGCTTGTTGCTGATGCTGGCGGAGTGGGGCAGGATTGCGTAGGCGGGGCTTCGGAGAGGAGGGGGGGCAAAAACGTACCGCGAGTGTGCGGATTGTGTTGATGGCGAGCTCGTCGACCTTGTCGTACGGCATGGTGGGCAAGCAGTACTTTTGTGTATGACGAGAAAAGGCTGGCGAGAGAGGGGGTGGCGAG
>Ga0182211_1000603_pt1 | contig 11173 bp, 13 predicted proteins | sample G5R1MG_20_FD_129660 | JGI IMG/M metagenome (GOLD analysis project Ga0182211, IMG submission 129660) | Switchgrass phyllosphere microbial communities from Michigan, USA - G5R2_MAIN_03OCT2016_LD1 MG | ecosystem: Host-associated > Plants > Phyllosphere > Phylloplane/Leaf | place: USA: Michigan... | reverse complement strand
TACTTCATCAAGGACATGATTTTACGGCAGTAACTGGAGCGAACCGGCTTGGATCCAACGCCGCGATTATAGAGCGTCGCCGCTCCGCAGAGATCACCACCGGCATTGCGATAGGCGATCTTGAGATACCGCATACCGGCTTCCAGGCCAGCATCACAGTTCATCAGGCTTCCGGTGACGCCGACACTGTTCGCGGTCCTCCTCAGAACCTGCATGACACCCGCAGCACTGCTCGACGGGTTCTTGGCGCGGCAGTTGTAGTTCGACTCAGCCTTGACGACGGCGTGAGCAAGCTTGGGCGGAACTCCGTGTTTCTGGGCTTTCGCCGAGACCAGCTGATGAATGCGGCTCTGCTCTGCGACGGCTGGCCCTCCGAAGAGGAAAAAAGCAGCCGTCGCGGCGATGAAAGGCTTCATGCGGTTATTCCCGTTTTGATGGATCACACCGCGATGGGTGCCTTGATCCTCTCATGCGGCTCGTAGCCCTCGATCTGGATGTCATCGAACGTGAAGTCGTCGATGCTCCGGATGGCGGGGTTGAGAACGAGACGCGGCGGATTCTTGACCATGCGGCCAAGCTGGGTTCGAGCCTGCTCGAAATGGTTGGAATAGAGGTGAGCGTCGCCGAGCGTGTGAACGAACTCGCCGGGAACGGTGTTCGTCACTTGCGCCACCATGCTCTGGAAGAGAGCATAGGATGCGATGTTGAAGGGCACGCCGAGGAAGATGTCGCCCGAGCGCTGGTAGAGCTGGAGATCCAGGTAATGCGTTGGAGCGTTGAAATATTCATCGAGAAGCGAGACGTTCCCGTCTGCGGTAAACCTCTCAACATCCCATGTGTCTTCGTTTCCGTTCGCCTTGATGTAGGCTTGGATGCGCTGCTCAAGCGTCATCTTCCGGGTGTAGAACTGGAACAGGCAGTGGCACGGCGGCAGCGCCATGTCCTCGACGTCGGCCGGGTTCCACGCCGAGACGATCAGGCGACGAGAGTCGGGAGTTTCCTTGATCTGCTGGATCACGTTGGCGATCTGATCGATCGCATAGGATTCGTCCTTGTTGACGAACTTCGGATCGTTGATCGGGAACGTCTTGACGCCGGGCCAGGACCGCCACTGGACGCCGTAGACAGGGCCGAGATCGCCGTTGGCGTCCGCCCACTCGTTCCAGATCGTCACGCCGTTGGCGTTCAGATACTCGACATTGCTCTCGCCGCGCAGGAACCAGAGAAGCTCGTGAACGATGGACTTCGTGTGCAATCGCTTCGTGGTGAGAAGCGGAAAGCCGTCCTGGAGATTGAAACGCATCTGGCGACCGAAGAGGGAACGGGTTCCGGTTCCCGTGCGATCGGAGCGGTCCTCTCCTCGATTGAGGATCTCATGCAGAAGAGTGAGGTAGGGCAGTTCCAGCATCAGTTCTGATTTCCCCAGAGAGGCGGCATCCATGCGTCAGCAGGGCCGTCATAATCGATCTGCGTGACGAAGAAGCGGCGAACGAAAGGCATCCAGCGGGAATAGGTCTTGGCACCACCCGCGATCCACACCGTCTCCCAGAGATCGTTCGAGATTTCGCGCAGCACGTCTTCCTGCGATCGATCCGGCTGATCGATCATGATCGTTCGGCCTGGGAGGATGGGAAGATGCTGGAAGGTGTTGTGACCGACGATCACCAGATCGTTCATGGTCATGTGCTTGAAGAAGAGAAGGTCTTCCTTGTCTCTCCAAGGAAGGTGGCCACTCAGACCAAGCTGGCCATTTTTGCCGACAGCAGCAATGAGATTGACGGTCGTCTTGAAGAGAACGGGAGCGTCGGGTCTGATACGTTCGCCCCCGTCGACATGGGACAGGGGCGAGTGAGAGGGAGAGGACAAGCAGAGCATTCGATCAGGCGGGCTCAGCCTCGGTGACCATCAGGCGAACGGTTCGCCAACCGGCTTCCACCATGTCATCCCACTTGTCCCAGAACCGATTCACCGCGATCTTCTGAGCGATCTCGGCGCCCTGATCGGTGACAGACGGATAGAAGATTTCGCCCTGCGGATTTTTCACCGCGAAGATTTCCTTCGGCAACGCAGCCTCCCAAGATTTGGATTGGCATCGATGGACGCCACGGCAGGTGGTGTATCATCGAGTTTTCATTGATGCAAACTTGAAATGCAAATGGCCACCTCTACGGTGGCCATTCACGATAGACTGATCAGCGAGCGCCGACGATCTCCTGGATCGAAGGCTTGGCCGACGAGAAGGCCCTGAGAACCGCATCGTAGGAACGCTCGTTGGCATTGATCCAGTTGGTGCTCACCACGAAGAGAGCATCAACGGCGATCGTGCCGACTTCCTTGGTCCCGTAGAGGGAGCCGGACGGCTGGATGTTCGGGTACGTCCCGGCAGGGATCTTGTCGTAGGTGTAGACCGCGCTTCCACGGCTGTCCTTGGCGACAGCGCCCATGTCACCGTCATCCGTTCCGGCGAGAACGATCTTGTCGCCGAGAGATCCGGCATCGTTCTTGATGAACGGCGAGTTCAGGGCCGCAATGAACAGGGCGCACTGGACCTGACTGCCATCGGCAACCGCCGCCAGAGCCCGAAGCCCACTGCGAGTATCGGTGAGAACCGGACCATAACGATCGCGGTCGGCGAGAACGAAGGCTTCCCACGTCGTGTTGGCGCCGGAACCCTGCGGACCCACGGCGATCGTGAACTTGTTGGAGTTCACGTCGACGATACGATCGACGCCCGCATCGCGGTTGCAGAGAAGATGCGCCTGCTCCTTGTAGAGGGCACCAGCCCGCTCGATCGAAGAGATCGCCTTGGCGTTCTTGGCCGAGTAGACGAGAAGCGCATCGGACTGGACGAAGCCGCCGTCGCACTGGCCGTCGACGATCTTGTCGAGGTTGTCGATCGAGCCTGCGGTCTCGACCACGTCGACATTCGTCTGCGTCGACTTGGAGCGCAGAATGTGACCGGCCTTGTAGTAGTTGAGAGACGCATTGCCGGTGCAGAGGCGGAACGTGGGCTTGTCCTGCGAGAGGGCGGGCGACGTGGCGACGCCGAGCGTCAGAAGGCCAAGAGCCAGCGCTCCAAGCGCGCTTCCGAAAAGCGTATCGATCTTCATGATGGTATCTTTCTCCTTGATGTGGAAAGGCCTCCCCGAAGGGAGGCCAGTGGTTCTTGATCAGGTCTTGATCAGGCTGCCAGAAGCGCCTTGCCGTCGACCTTGAGAAGCGCCGCGATCCCGTCCAGCGCCTTCTGCTCTTCGGGGCCGATGCCGCCGACCGCGTCCGCAGCCATCGCTGCGGTCATGAAAACATCCTGACGCATCTGGATGTCCTTGCCCGCCACGTCTTCCAGCTCGCGCTTGAGCTGGTTGCGGCCCATGATCGTCTTGGCCAGCTTGAACTGCTTCATCACCGCCTCCTCGATCTCGGAAGGCTTGTAGGCCTTGGAGAGACTCTCGATCGACGAGATGGCCTCACAAGCGGCACCGATCTCGTCGTCAGAGATCTCACCGTCAGCCGCCGCGACGCGCGCCGCACCAGCAGCCGACGCTTCGAGGAAGTCCTTGTTCCCGCTGTACTTGTTGACGTTGTCGCCAGCGAGCTTCTTCAGAAAACCCATAACCATTTCATGCTCTCCTTGAATGGGTCTGTGACCCGATACCCTGCCGGTTGCAGCGAGGGATTAGAAAAACCAGCGTCGAACGGGGTAGGCCCGAGCCATCTTGAAGATGACGGTCACGACGTAGAGAAGACCGAGAATGTCGAGAAACCGGTCGAAAAATCCAAAAGCCACGATCATGGCGGTGTTACTCCGGACGAGGCTTTCGTGTGGTGTCGGCTCCTTCGGAGATCAGCCTCTTGATCTCCTGCCGAATGAAGGCGGCGGCGACGACGAGGTTGGCAACCTCGGAGCCGTAGTCACGATACCCCGTCCATCCGGGCGGGTAGAAGCTGGCGCCTACCATATAGTGAGAACCGCCACGGACGGCGGCTGACCCCATCATATGGGCGAGGGACGCATCGAAGAGTTGACCTTCTCCGACATCTTCGCGGCTTTGAGTCTGACCCCAGATCGCATTCTGTCGACCGACTTCTCTGGCGATCAGGTTGTCTGCCTCAGCGCCGAAATCGACGTCGATATCGAACGTGTCCATTACATCCTCCTGTAATTTTTCTAGCATCAGGTTCGCTGTCCTGCAAACCAAAATCAACCGTCTTCGAAATCATCCCCGTCGTCGCTGGCCGGGGCAGACTTGTCGTTCCACTTGATGGACCGACCATAGCTTGACAGATCAGTGCGCTTTACGCTGACACCCGATCGCGTCACCATGTAGGTCTGTTTGTTCAGGTGGCGCTCCAGACAAGAGATGACCTGAGCCGCAGACTCGTACATATGCTGAGAGCCGTTGCTGGCGCCGATCCGGCGATGAACGATATCCCAGAGAGCCTGGACTGGATCGCAGACGGACGGACCCTTCGTACCGCGATTGTTGTTGACGGCGCTGAAGAAGGGAAGGGCCTTCTTCCCGTGCTTCTTGAGGCCCAGAAGCGCGCCGGTGATCATGTACGCCTTGAAGATCGTCGGCGAGGGGTCGATCGAGTCGAGAAGGATCAACTCGTCCTTGAAGATGTGGACGAGTTCGTAGGTCGAGATCGTCTTGGCATTCATCGAATTGCCAGGACTGAAGCTGTAGGCCAGCCGCATCGCAGCGGTGAACATATGCTTCTTCATCAGGCTGGACTGGAAGGTGATCCCAGCCTGACGCACGGCGCCGGACAACATGTCCGAGATGGTCTCGACCGCATTCTTGTTGTCGAAGTGGTTGTAGATTTCCAGAAGCTCTTCCGGCGTCCGGCAGTCATAGACGTCAACCTGGAGAGTCTTGGGTTTCCCCAACTCGCCGCTGGCCCAAAGATAGGCTCTGGTATGTCCGTCGAGCTTGTAGCTCTTCCCTTCGTGGATCGCGACGGACACTCGCTGCTGGGTCGGAGACGATTCCTTGAGATGCTTCTTCTTGGCCATCGCGGCATGACGAACCGTGTCGCGCTGCCGTGGATGATCCGTGATCTTGATGAACTCGTCGACCGCCATGGAGGTCGATACGAATTCCAGTTCCTTCTTCACATTCGACATATCTTCCTCCTTATGATCTGGCGAAGTCGATCCATACTGCTGCGATCATCGCCATCATCGCTGGAATTATCGCCCACCCCAAGCTCTGGCTGGAAACCAGAGATGGTCCTGTCAGCACGCCTGCGGCGAAGTACAAAGCGCGGGTCATCGATCGTCACCATCGCCAAGGACCGTACCGCGCTGACGACGGCTTTCCAGTTCCTTCCAGTTGATGTCGCGGATGTCTTCGACGGTGAATCCGAAGTCTGCCGCAAGGCGAGTGAAGTACCAGTAGACGCCGCCCAACTCGCGAGCGATCTGATCGCGGCGCTGATCGGTGACCTCTCCCTTGTCGTCGCGGAAGATCTTCTTGACCTTGTTGGCGACCTCGCCTGCCTCACCCGCCATGCCCAGCGCATGAAACATGATCTTGGCATTGTGGTTGAAAGCGTCGGGGTAGTGGTCCGTGACGCTACAGAAGTCGGAATACTCCTGCTGATCGGTCTCTGTTCTCAGAGATGGCATAGGCTTCTCCTTGGATGATGGAGGGGGTCGCAGATCGCGACCCCCTTGGCTTCGTCAGCTACAGCCGGTGGTCTCGCCGCAGCTCTCGCACTTCTCGCAGGTTCCGTTCCGAACCATGGTGAGCTGCGAGCAGTTCGGGCAGGAATTGCCCGTGTAGCCCTTCATGCGAGCCATATCGCGCTTCGTCATCACAGGCGTGACACGCTCGATTTCAGGCTCGTCGACAACCTCCTCCTCTTCGGTGACGCCCTCGAAGAGGCCGCGACCGACATCGGTCGAGAGAACGGTCGGCGCGTCGACATGCGCCAGATCATTGCGCTCCAGGTACGTGACCGCGAGATCACGGAAGATGAAGTCGATGATCGACGTCGCCGTCTTGATCCGATCATGCCCCTGCACCGGCCCCGAGGGCTCGAAACGGAAGAAGGTGAAGGCCTCGACGAACTCTTCGAGCGGGACGCCATGCTGGAGACCCAGCGACACCGAGATCGCGAAAGCGTTCATCATCGACCGGAAGGCGGCGCCTTCCTTGTGCATGTCGATGAAGATCTCGCCGAGACGGCCATCCGGGTACTGGCCCGTGCGAAGGTACACCTTGTGACCGGCGACGATCGCCTTCTGGGTGTAGCCATCGCGACGAGACGGAAGCTTCTCGCGCTCGCGAACGAGCTTCTCGACGATTTCCTTCTCCACGATGCGGATCACCTCGGGAACCGAGAGATGCGTCTGCACGGCGATGTCCTCGACCGTCTCCTCCTCGTCGTCGACGATCAGAGCCGAATTGAGCGGCTGCGAGAGCTTCGAGCCGTCACGGTAGATCGCGTTGGCCTTCAGTCCCAGCTTCCAGGACATCATGTAGGCTTCCAGCACGTCACCGACCTTGGCGTCGTTGGGCATATTGATCGTCTTGGAGATCGCACCCGACAGGAACGGCTGGCACGCCGCCATCATCAGAATGTGACCCTCGGTCGGGATGAAGCGCTTGCCGGTCCGGCCGCACGGATTGGCGCAGTCGAAGACCGAAAGATGCTCGTCCTTGATGTGAGGAGCACCCTCGATCGTCATCGTTCCGCAGACATAGGTGTCGGCGCGATCGATCTCGGCCTCGGTAAAGCCAAGGGCCTTCCAGTCCTGGAGATAGCGGATCGAGAACGTCTCCCGAAGCTGTTCCTTGGTGTAGGAAACGCCGTCCGGAAGACGAGCATTGAACTCGTTGGGAAGCTGGGCGTGACCCAGAATGTACCCGACGATGTCGTTGACCTGATCCTGGCTGTAGCCAAGCTGAGCCAGCGCCGGGGGAACCGACTGGTTGACGATCTTGAAGTAGCCGCCGCCCGCCAGCTTCTTGAACTTCACCAGCGCGAAGTCGGGCTCGACACCCGTGGTGTCGCAGTCCATCACCAGACCGATCGTTCCCGTGGGAGCCAGAACCGTCGTCTGAGCGTTGCGATAGCCATGCTCAGATCCGAGGAAAAGAGCCTGATCCCAGGCGACCTGAGCACGGGACGCGAGATAGTAGAGATTGTCCGACAATCCGTTCTCGTCGAGAGGGACCGGCTTGATCGTCAGGTTGTCGTAATCCTCCAGCTCGCCATACGCGGCTTGCCTGTGATTGTGGATCACGCGCAGCATCGCATCACGATTGATCTCGAACTTCGGGAACGGGCCGACTTCCTTCGCCATCTCGGCCGACGTCGCATAGGAGACGCCGGTCATGATCGCGGTCAGAGCACCCGCAAGGGCGCGGCCCTGACGAGAGTCGTAGGGAATTCCCATCGTCATCAGAAGACCGCCGATATTGGCATAGCCAAGACCGAGCGTGCGGTACTCGTAGGAGCGCTGGGCGATCTCCTTCGAGGGGAACTGCGCCATGTAGACCGAGATCTCAAGCACGATCGTCCACAGGCGGCAGACGTACTCGAACGCCTTGTGATCGAACGAGTTCGTCACCGGACGGTAGAACTTCAGCAGATTGGCGGAAGCCAGATTGCAGGCCGTGTCGTCGAGGAACATGTACTCGGAGCACGGGTTCGAAGCACGGATCTCGCCCTCGGCCGGGCAGGTGTGCCACTCGTTCATCGTGGTGCGGAAGTGGATGCCGGGGTCAGCCGACTGCCAAGCCGCGTAGCCGATCTTGTCCCACAGTAGACGAGCCTTGATCGTCTTGATGATACCCTTCTTGCCGACGCGACCCATGAGGTTGTGGTCACCATCCCGCTCGACCGCGAACAGGAACTCATTGGTCAGCGAGACCGAGTTGTTCGAGTTCTGACCGGAGACGGTCTCGTAGGCCTTGGACTGCCAGTCGGTGTCGTACTCCTCGAACGAGAAGGGCTGACCCTGCTCGGCGAGATCGATGACGCGCTTGATGTAGTTGTCGGGAATGAACGCAGCGCGAGCGGCCTTGATCGTCGCCTTCTGCGCGACGCCGGTCTCATACGCAGGCCACTCGGGGTTCTGCGTAGCGATCGTTGCCTGATAAACGTCCGTCAGGTACTTCTTGGCAGCCTTCGACCCGGCCACCAGCGCGGCGACCTTCTGCTCTTCCTCGACCTTCCAGTCGATGTACTTCTCGATGTCGGGATGATCGATGTCGACCACGACCATCTTGGCGGCGCGGCGCGTCGTGCCGCCCGACTTGATGGCGCCCGCCGCACGGTCGCCGATCTTGAGGAAGGAGAGAAGACCCGACGACTTTCCGCCACCCGACAGCTTCTCACCCTCGCCGCGCAGCGACGAGAAGTTGGACCCCGTGCCCGAGCCGTACTTGAAGAGGCGCGCCTCGCGCACCCAGAGATCCATGATGCCGCCCTCGTTGACGAGGTCGTCGCTGATGCCCTGAATGAAACAGGCATGAGGCTGGGGGCGCTCGTAGGAGGACTTCGACATGGTGAGCTGACCCAGCTCGTCCACGAACGAATGTCCCTGCGCCGGACCATCGATACCGTAAGCCCAATGCAGGCCGGTGTTGAACCACTGCGGCGAGTTCGGCGCGATCATCTGCGAGGCCAGCATGAACCGGATCTCGTCGTAGAAGGCGCGAGCGTTCTCCTCCTGCTGCATAGGGTCAGCAGGCACGTCTCCGTTGGACTTGAAGTAACCGCCCTTCCAACCCCAATAGGTCCAGCACCCAGCAAGGCGATCGAAGACCTGTTGGGCGGACGTCTCTCCTCCGGTCGGGTTTTCCGGCAACTGCAAATTCTGGTCAGCGCCGGACCAGTCAGCAGCAGAGCGCTGAAGCCACCAGGGAATACCCGCCTCGGCAACCTTGATCAGGCGACTCGGGACACCCGCCTTGCGGAAATACTTCTGCGCGATGATGTCGGTCGCGACTTGGCTGAAATTCTCGGGAACGTCGATGTCTTCGAGACGAAAGACCACCGAGCCATCCGTGTTGCGGATCTCGCTGGTCGCCTTCTTCCAATCCAGAAGGTCGTAGGGGTTCTGTCCGGCAGTCGTGTAGTGACGCGCGATAATCATCTATGGGGTCTCTATGATGGAATCGACGAAGAGAAAGGCCCGACTTTGCGCCGGGCCTTGGATGGAAACGATCAGGCCGCTTGAGCGGAATAGTCCTTCGAGTAGTCCTGGAGGAGGGCGCGCTTGACCCTCACGGATCGAAGGGGAAGGGTCACGAGAACGGCGCGCGCCTCCTCGATCTCGTCCCTGGTCTTGGCGTTGCGAAGCTTCTTCTTGGTGTCCTCGAAAAGGCGTCGCTCTTCCTTCTTGAGGCACCGAGTGGCACGAAGTTCGGTGCCGCCGTCCACGTAGATGTATTTCGGCTTCTTCGGGGGCTGGGTCGCCAGCCGCTTGTTCTGCTCCGCGATCCGGATCGCGGCCTTGAGAAGGCCGACCGTGGTCTTGTTCCCGAGATAGTCACCCGGCGTTTCATCGAAAATGCGGAGCGCGGCTTGGCTCATTCGGATTCAGTCCTTCTTCGATTTCCGAAACCCCTGTCCCTTCGGGAAGGGTCGTTTTCCCCACTTCGACTTCTTCGTCGGAGCGGTCTCTGGCAAAGGATCAGCCTTCTCCAAAAGCCTTTGGCGGAACGCCGCCTCGTCTTTCGAAAGACGCTTGATCTTGGAGATGCGTGGAACGTCGCCGTTTGCCGCATCCCCCTTTCGACTTTCGCCCTTTCGCCCTGTCGTCTTCTTGAGGTGGCAGTTCTTATGCTTCGCCTCGATGTGATCGGCAGAGTTGGCGGGTGGTACGGTGTTCTTCTCCTCGGGGTCCCAGGATCTCAGCTGCAAAGCGGGGACATGATCGAACTGAGTGTCTTCGAGAACCCCCAGCTTCTCACCGCACGCCTTGCAACGACCTTCCTGTCGGATGACGGAGTCGAGCTTGACTCGGACAGGAATGGCGGGCCGAAACCCTACGGGAGGGCCTTTAACTTCCTCTCTTTGCATTACGCTTTGGTATTTGCATTCAGGCAAAGCGTCAAGGCTCATCTTCCTCTCCGTGAGGCTCAAAGAACAGGGGATCGAGCTGCTCGTCGTCTGGACCCTTGAAGACCAGACTGCTCCAGTCTCCAGAGGAAGGCTCGATGATTAGCGACTGAACGGCGCGTCGAAAAACGATGTCCCAATCGATCTCGGTCGAATGGCGACCCAGCTCTTCAGCCTTGAAGGACTCCTCGATCACGTTGGACGACGTGAACCGAAAGTTCGATCCGGCAAAATCGATGACGAAGAGAAAGGCCCGCTCGTTGACCTTCATGAGGTCCAGAAACTTGGTGTCATGAGGCGCCCGGTAGGGGATCGTGCAGGACCGGCAGCTCACCCCTGCACCACCGTGATCTTCTCGGCCGCTCGCGTGATCGCCGTGTAGAGCCACTTCCTGGCATCTTCCCGGAACGTTGAGGATTCGTCGAAGACGACGACGTGATCCCACTGCGAACCCTGGCTCTTGTGCGTCGTCAGGGCATACCCGTAGGTGAACTCATCGGTGCCCTTCTTGGCCTGCCAATCGAGCTTGTCTTCCGTGCCCTCGAAGAACTCCCGCATCACCGAGATCTCGGTCGGCTTGCTGTCCTCGTAGTCATCGGAGAGGACGTGCATGGTGATCAGCTTGGCGCCTGCGCTGACGGTCTTCTCCACCGTCCAGAGACCGCCGTTGAGAAGGCGCTTCTCCTTGTTGTTGCGAAGGCAGATCAGCCGCTCGCCGACCATCGGGATCTCGCTGTCAAACCCCTTGAGTGTCCGCATGCGAGCGTTGAAGGCGCGCCGCGTCTTGTTCAGTCCAACGAGAAGCTGATCACAGGCCAGGATTTCGGCCTGATCGACGCCGCTTCGCTTGATGACCTTGGACTCTCCGTAGGCTCCAAGGGACAGCTTCTGCCCCTGACGAACGCGCATCGACATCGCAATGATCGGGTTGCCTTCGGCCTGACGATGCACTTCGGTCAGCATGGTGTCAGGCTGGCGAGAGGTGAAGAAGCCCTCGCCGCCCACTGGCGGAAGCTGTGCCGGATCGCCGAGAACGAGAACCTTGGTGCCGAATGACAGGAGATCCTTGCCGAGCTTCTCGTCCACCATCGAG